>Ga0182004_10001413_pt1 | contig 17524 bp, 14 predicted proteins | sample Sormic07211540_1_FD_120479 | JGI IMG/M metagenome (GOLD analysis project Ga0182004, IMG submission 120479) | Endophyte microbial communities from Sorghum bicolor roots, Mead, Nebraska, USA - 072115-40_1 MetaG | ecosystem: Host-associated > Plants > Roots > Unclassified | place: USA: Nebraska...
CTGGATAAAATCCTTGTCTGTGTCTTGCGTCACCATCAAGTTCGTAGCTTGCGCACCTGTCTGCCGATAAACTACTACCGTGGGTATACCCCAAGGTAGACTGCCGACTAGCTTTCGTCGACACAGCCTAAATACAAGATACATTTGATAGATTAGGTCGCATAGAGTAGAATGGATAGGCACCCAAAACTTCTCTTTTCCGATGAAGGACGCAAAAGAGAAACCAGAACACCATCCTTCTCTAGCCGCCCTTCGTTAGTCCTCTTCTCACCTTCTTGCGCCGGATGAAGGAAATGCCGACGATTCCAACCCCAATCCTAGCCAGGCGGAGATGGCGGAGCAATGGTTGCCTCTGCCACCGCAGAGCAAACAGGCGCGAAGAGGATGGATGCCCTGGATCGGATGCTCACGTGGTTGGCCCTCGCCGATGACGAGCGCCTTGCGCCAGTGCTCGCTCACGTCCTTCCTTATGCGGTCACCTCCCTACACATGTGCAAATCCAGACAATGAGGAGGAGGTGGAGCGCGAGGAGGTGGCACCTACAAAGGCGATCGAGGCGCACAACGATGGCGTTGTAGGCGTCAAGGAGCATGACGTCGAAGTCGAGGTGTGCGGCAACTGCAGTAGTAGATGAGTTTGCCCTTGCGGGCGCTAGCAAGCATGGGGCCTGCATCCGTGAGAGTGAGCACGAGGAGGTCAGCCACCTGTGCCGCCGTGGCATTGAGCCGATGCCAGTGCGACAACCCCGAGACGCTGCTCTCACCGGACAAGATCAGGAGAAGACCTATATTTGCGTTCGGCTTTGCTAGCCACCCACAATGCGTCATGCGTTTGTCTACTCCATTGGAGTCTATTTGTGTCCTTCTAAAATACTGTGTACAACACATTTTAGGTTTTGGGGTCACATTATGGTCTTGTTTAGTTCTCAAAATATTTTACAAAATTTTGCATATTCCCCATCACATCGAATCTCGTGGCACATGTATGAAGCATTAAATATACATAAAAGAAATAACTAATTACACAGTTTACCTGTAATTTGGGAGACGAATCTTTTAAGCCTAGTTAGTCTATGATTGGATAATATTTATCAAATACAAACAAAAGTGGTACTATTCATATTTTGCAAAATATTTTGGAAGTAAACAAGGCCGACCCTGTTTAGTTGGCAATTTTTTTGGTTTTGAGTACTGTAGCACTTTCATTTGTATTTGATAATTGTTGTCCAATTATGGACTAACTAAGCTCAAAAGATTTATCTCGCAAATTGTAGATAACCTGTATAATTAATTATTTTCTATATTTATATTTAATATTTTATACATACGTTCAAACATTCGATATAGGGAGAATCTTAAATTTCAAACTAAACAAGGCTATTCTGTTCAGACCTTATTTAGTTTCCAAAAAATTTTAAGATTCCCTATCTTATCGAATCTTTGTCCACATGTATGGAGCATTCAATATAAATGAAAATAAAAACTAATTGCACAATTTGTCTGTAATTTGTGAGATGAATCTTTTAAATCTGATTACTCTGTAATTGGATAATAATTGTCACATATAAAGGAAAGCGATAAAGTAGCGAAAACTAAAAAATTTCAAGAACTGAACAAGTCCTCAGGCGTTGTTTAGATGCAAAATTTTTTTTGGATTTCGCTACTGTAGCACTTTCATTGGTTTATGACAAATATTATCTAATCATGGATTAAATAAGATCAAAAGATTCGTCTCACGATTTACAGCTAAACTGTATAATTAATTTTTATTTTCGTCTATATTTACTACTTTATATATGTACTACAAGATTCGATGTGACGGAGAATATTAAAATTTTTTTAGTTTTTTAAGTGATCTAAACAAGGCCAGTTATATAATATAAAGGCCTAAAAAAAGAAAAAAAAATCCCCATCCTCTCGTCTTCCCTGTCTCCTCCAAAGTCCCCTTTCTCTCTCTCCTCACTACCCCAAAGCAGCAGCAACAGGCCAGCAGCCGCTGCAGCAAGCTCGAAGCAGCAGTCAGCGAGAGCCAATTCCCCGAATCGCCCCTCTCAAATGCGAGTCCTCGCCTGAGGAAGCCCCTCCTGACCTCTTCGTGGTCCCCGCCGCGGCCATCATGCCGCCGCCGGCGGTGGAAACGCCGGAGTGGCTGCGCAACCTGCCCGTGGCACCGGAGTTCCGCCCCACTGCCGCCGAGTTCGCGGACCCCATCGCCTATATCCTCAAGATCGAGGCTGAGGCCTCCCGCTACGGCATCTGCAAGATCGTGCCTCCGCTCGCGCCGCCGCCGCGGGAGGCCACGGTCGAGCGCCTCAAGGCCTCCTTCGCTGCCAATGCGGCCTCCACCGCAGCCGGCGACGTCGCGGCCCCTGCACCCACCTTCCCGACGCGGCTCCAGCAGGTGGGTTTCTCCGCCAAGAATCGCCGCCCCGCGAGCCGCCGCGTCTGGGAGAGCGGCGAGCGGTACACGCTGGAGGCCTTCCGCGCCAAGGCCCGCGACATCGAGATACCGAGGCACGCGGTGCCGCCCAAACACGCGACGCAGCTCCAGCTGGAGGCGCTCTTCTGGGGCGCCTGCGCCGGGAAGCCGTTCAACGTCGAGTACGGCAACGACATGCCGGGCTCCGGCTTTGCGGCGCCGGAGGAGCTGAACCTCGACCTGGAGGGCGCCGGAGGCAATGCGGCGCTTGCGGCGAGGGACGTCGGGGAGACGGAGTGGAACATGCGGTTGGCCCCTCGGGCGCGGGGCTCGCTGCTGCAGGCGATGGGCCGGGACGTGGCCGGCGTGACGACGCCGATGCTGTATGTTGCGATGCTGTACAGCTGGTTCGCGTGGCACGTGGAGGACCACGAGCTGCACAGCCTCAACTACCTCCACTTCGGCAAGTCCAAGACCTGGTACGGCGTACCACGCGATGCCATGCTTGCCTTCGAGGACGCCGTCCGCGTGCACGGCTACGCCGACGACCTCAACGCCATCAGTGCGTGTGCCCTCCCACTTTTTGCCCTTTCTACTATGCTATGTTTTTGGTTTAGCTTCTAAATGGTTTAGTCCCTTTTTATAGTCACTCCAAACTGACTAGAGAGGACTATAAAGGCCATTTAGTCCCATTTAGTAACAGTGTTTGGTTAAAAAGTGACTAAATGGGAATAAATTTAGGAGATGCTAGGTGAACCAAACACCCAGTTTTCTGCTTTCTTCTTTACTGGCAAAGTCAAAACTTTTTCTCCATGTGCCGCTGTCTATATGCCACTGTGCCCAAAACAGGTTTCTTCATCAAAAGGGAAAAAACTGAAATGTTGTCAGCAACTCCAAATGGGCCATTTTACATTTAGAGTACCATGTAAATTAAGCAGAAATCAATGCCATTTGGTAACACAAGTTTATGACTTTAATGGACTTTAAGGAAGAGAACAAATCAATGAGCTATCATTTTTGGTACTAGAGGTTCTGATTGGACTATTGATTGAACTTGAACACTGATTTGAGCTGTAGCAAATCTGATCAGCATATGACAGGGTACTTCCTGTCTTCCTCACCAGGCAGTGAAGACTTAAGGGTACGGGGCGGGGTGGGGCGGGGCGTGGTGGGCTTTCACAAGAGAAGTGAAGTCAATTTTTTTTCTTACTAACCTCTGCTTCAGAATGACATGACTAAATCATATGCCAAAGCATACTTCCTCTACAAAGATGTGCGCATCATTGTGGATTTGTGGGTCTTGCCCTGTACTTTCTTTTGTTTCTTGCTTGGATGTTTTTTCTATGGAGTTGATACCAGGTTGATATGGATAGGAACAGGAAGTGATTACAATTGCTGGATTAAGTGAAGTAGCAGCAGTAGAGGAGACCACCCTCCCCTCTACTTCTGCTTGATATTCACAGCTGCACTAGTGGTTATAAAACATACATGAGCGGCTGAGGACACTCCCTCTTATTACTCCCATCCTATTCTTAGCTAGCTAATCCCTAAGCAAGTTTTACCAATTGAACAGATTCTAGCCACTAAAGCCATCTACATCTTCTTGTTCCTATTATACTGCTGCCATCTTCACACCTAGTCTTGGTTTTTTGGGTTTTCTAATTGTTGAGCAAAGTGGAAACTTTTTTCTGTAGAGTAACAGCAATGTGTCAAAAAGAAAGGAAAGCTAGTTAGTCAGGAGCTCCAAATGAGCATTTTGGCATTATAGTGGCATATAAACCAAGCAGAAATTAGTACTATTTTTTAGCACAAAACCTATGCCTGAAGAAAACTTATGTACTTTGTTTTTCCTCTTTGTTGGGCAAACCAAAAAGTCAAACTTATTCTTCAGGGTACCTTATGTGGGTGCCAATATAGTGATGTGCAAAAGGGAAAAATGTATTAGTTAAAAAGTGATACCAGATAACTTGGCATATCATGCTGAAGTTCCTGAACTTAGTTTCTGTGTTGTTTACTTACCTAAACATCTACTCCCTCCAGTCACAAATACTTGACACATTTGACTTTTCATAGTCTTCGATGTGTATCTTGGACCACTAATTTCTTCTAGAAAATATACATAAAATCCTTCAAATATAAGAGATTTTGCAAATATTTTGACTTTTGAGTACAAATCGACATATATAACCTACACACTTCCAAACTAAATAATGTAATAGTTATTGATGTTTGTTGTTTTTAAGTTCGACCAAATCTTGTTCTAAACAAGTTTTTGTGATTGGAGGGAGTAGCTGGTTTTAGTGGATAGGAGTTTGGGGCTTTGGGCAGCAGCAGCTGCACTTGCTGAAATGCAACAACTCAGACTCTCAGAACGCATGCACACTCAACCCTATGAACGCACGCACGCAAACCCTACCCCTATGAGCATCTTCGAAGACTGGGCCGGCAAATCAAGATTCAACGGGAATGTCGCCTACCACTGAAAGCACAATGCCGATAAATCCTAGAATATTCGCTCCCACGGGGAGTCGAACCCAGGACCTGAGGTGCTACTGAGGCTCTTGTGGCCACTAGGCTACAGGCCCTTTCACAGATTGTGTACTAGTTTGTTCAAGTTTTGGTCAATTTGATTTGACAGTTAACTAAGAGGTTGAGATAGACTCAGGATATTATCTGTGATTGTTTCTTTATGTTGACATTTTGTAGATGAAGTTCCAATCTATGGGAACAAGCCAACCTAATGTAAAAAGGTCTACACTCTGAGTCCTGTAAAATTGAAGTAGTCTTTTTTCATCCCTAAAGTTTCTAATCGCAACCTATAGTTGGTTTGTATTTGTAAATAGCAAAATGGAAGTTGGGGTGACAGACTTTACAATTGAATGATTTAGGACTTGGTAGAACTAAAAGCGAGTATATGAGGTTCGATTCGGCACTGCTTGACATGAGGATGGAGACGTTAGCATGGAAGGTTAAGTAATGCCCAAGGATACCTTACACTTACAGTATTTGGGATGAATACTAAAGAGAGATGGAAAAATCTTAGATGTGAGCCATTGAATTTAGACAGAGTGAATAAATTGCTAGACATCCGGTATTCTTTGTCACAAGCAGTAACGTGCCACAGAAGCTAAAGGGTAAGTTCCATATAGGGCAATTAGACCTGCAGTGTTTATGGTGCAGAATGTTGGTCCACTAAATGGCGATATGTTCAATAGGAATGTCAAATGTGTATGTTCTGTTGGGTTTGTGATCATAAAAGTTGAGGTCTAGTTCGAAAGGACAATATACGTGGTAGGGTAGTGGTAGCACCAATTGAAGAAAAAGTCGACCAACTCTGGTTGAGGTGTTTTTTTTTTTTTCCTTTTTTTTGTGTGCTACATATCCAATGAAGTTCTCCAGAGGCACTGGTGCATAGCAGATCTTAAGGCACATCAGTAATGCAAGGAGGCTAGGAGAGGCAGGGGTCAACTGAATCTGACATGCTGTTTTGGAAAACTGATGAAAGATAAATTATTTATTAGGGGTGTTTGATAGTAACCCCTTAGTCTCACTCTTTAATTATGAATGCTTCAGTTTTCTTCACTCTGAAGAGAAAAGCTTGCTGATGGATTGCTTATCTGGTGCAGTGGCCTTTCAAATACTAAATGAAAAGACAACTGTGTTGTCTCCTGAAGTGCTTCTTTCTGCTGGAGTTCCTTGCTGCAGGTGTTACTGCATTTCTTAACATTATTTTTGTGGCATTTTTCTTGGCCATTATTTTGAGTATTGGGTATAATGATTGATAGATACTTCTCCAAAGCAGATTGGTTCAAAACCCTGGTGAATTTGTTATCACATTCCCTGGAGCTTATCATTCTGGTTTTAGCCATGGTAAGCCATCTAACACATCCATATTCATATAGTGCACTTACTGGGTTAGCACACTGTTCCTTGAATCACTGTCAAAAAAAAGTTCCTTGAACTAGCTATCTGGTTGCTCTTGTATGCTAAGTGTGGTCCAGTCCTTAAACTGACTAGTGTTTAGAAGGGCTATAATTTTCAGTTAACATATTAAGTGAAATGCTAACCTTGCAATTACATATTTATGATACAGTGTTCATGTTCATGCATATTTTCTTATACTTGTAGTGGAAAATAGTACTTCAGTATCTTGCTAAAGTCACTCACAGTTGCACATGGAACATCTCTGAATGCAATAATTAATTTTATTTCACTATCCATGTTTCATAGGATTTAATTGTGGAGAAGCAACAAACATTGCTACACCTTGCTGGTTGCAAGTGGCTAAAGAAGCTGCAATCAGGAGGGCTTCCACAAATTCGGGCCCAATGGTGTCTCATTATCAACTGCTTTATCAGCTAGCACTGTCATTACATCTAAGGTTTGCCTGCAGTAAATATGATCTCAATTGTTGTCGTTATAGAACTTTTCAATTGTTTATGGATATTGGAGAGGATGCCATCCAAATTATATGATATCAGATTTCTTTTCTTGAATGCACATGAGACGCATATCATTGCATTAAGTTAGGAGATAAATAAATGACAACACTGTTAGAATATAATTATAACAGCCCATATTGGGCTTACGGCCCATTGGCCTTGTACTCCTAGCCTGACTTGTATTAGTACCACATTGTAACTTGTAGATGTACCGCAAGCCTTCCTGGCTATATAATGAAGGTCACCCCCCTGGTTAGGGTGTGCGGTGTTTCTCTACATGGTATCACGAGTTTAGGGCCCCAATCCTGGGTTTCCTTCCCTGCTTCCGCCTCCTCTGCGCCTTAGGGCGTCAACACCGCACTAGGGCTCCGCCTCCAGGTCGCGTGCCCCTCAGGCCGCCGCCTCCCCACGCCGCAGCCCAGGCCGCGCGCCTCCCAGGCCGCCCCCCAGGTTGCCGCAGTCCAAGCCGCGTGCCGCTGCAGCCCAGGCCGCGCCCCCCAGGTCGCCGCTCTAGGCCGCGTGCCTCACCAGGGCCGTCGTCCCCAAGCCACGATCGTCATGTTGACTTCGTTGTCGGCTTCTTCCACCATCTCTGGCGTCGTTGGTGCCCAGACAGCTGGCGCGCTGGGGGACGCTGTCGCTCCTCCCTTCTACGTCGCCTACGCCGTCAACGTGAAGCAGCACGTCCCGATCGCCCTCAGCCTCGAGCGCCCCAACTTCTCCAAGTGGAAGGCTTTCTTCTCCGCTCTCTGCGCCAAGTACGGGCTGCTCGGTCACATCGATGGCACGGAGGACGCGCGCCCGGCTGACCCCACGTGGTCTCAGCCTGATGCCTGCATCCGTGGCTGGATGTATGGCTCCATCGATGATCAGGTTCTCGACCTCGCCATGGAACCTGATCTGTTCGTCTCCGTCGAGGCCCTGTTCCAAGCGAACAAAGAGTCTCGCGCTGTCGTTCTTGGGCAGGAATTCCACAGCATGTCCCAGGGCGACCTCTCCATCGACGCCTACGCCCAGCGGATGAAGCACACCGCCGATGCCCTCCGGGAAGTCGGCCACACCATCTCCCCGGGGCAACTTGTGCTCAATCTGCTACGTGGCCTCAACGCTCGTTTTGCCAACACCGCCGACATCATCGCCAACACAATGCCGCTGCCCGACTTCAAGGCTGCCACCAACATGCTTCGCGTCAAGGAACTTCGCCTTGGTCTTGGCAACGAGGGCAAGGAGACCACCGCTTCAGCCCTTGCTGCGTCCACTGTCTCCTCCTGTACCTCCCCGTCCTGCAGGTCCACTTCCTCCCCGACGTCTAATCGCGGAGGCAATGGCAAAGGCAAGGGAGGCAAGGGCAAGGGGCGCAGTGGCAACGGACGCAACCAGCAGCAGCAGCAGGGCGCCCAGCAGCAGCATGGCGCTCCACAGGGCTTCTCCGGCGGACGTCAGGCCCCTCAGCCGGTCGGCCCTTGGGTTTGCTACAGCCCTTGGGCCGCCTGGTGGCCTCCTCAGCAGCAGCCGCCGCAGTGGAGGGCGCCATCAGCGCCTACTCCACCGCTTCCGCCTCCGCACCAGGCCCACACCGCCTTTGCGCCGCCTCAGTTTTCGGCCCCTCCGGCGTACGGGTCCTGGGATCAGGCGGGTCTGATCGCTGCCCTCAACCAGATGGCGATCCATGGGTCCAACCCCTAGGTCATGGACAGCGGAGCGACATCCCACATGTCCTCCAACGACGGTATACTCCTTTCCCGCCTTTCGTCACCACCGTCCTCCATCACGGTTGGCAACGGGCAATCTATTCCTATTCTTAGTCGTGGCACATCTCTTTTACAAATAGCTGATCGTCCCTTTTATCTTGATAATGTTCTTGTCGCTCCACAACTCACCCGTAATCTGTTATCTGTTCGATAGCTTACTCGCGACAATAACTGTTCTATTGAGGAGTTTGATGCTTCTGGTTTTTCTGTTAAGGATCTCAAGACCAAGACAGTCCTCCTTCGGTGCAATAGCAACGGGGACCTCTACACCATCCCACATCACATGCCTCCTCGCTGTCATGTCGCTGTCGTCTCCCCGGAGCTGTGGCACTCCCGCCTTGTCATCCAGCATCCGCTGCCGTCGCTACTCTAAATAAACTTTCAGCTATTCAGTGTAATAAAGCAGCTCGCCGCATTTGTCATGCTTGCCAGCTCAGTAAACATGTTAGGCTGCCCTTTGCTAGTTCAGTGTCTAGTACATCAGCACCTTTTGAACTTGTTCATTGTGATGTCTGGACCTCTCCAGTTGCGAGTATTTCTGGGTTTAAATACTATCTTGTGTTAGTAGATGATTATACACATTATTGCTGGACGTTTCCGCTTCAGCACAAGTCTGAGGTTCATGATCATATTGTTCAGTTTGCTGCTTATGCTCACACCCAATTCAGTTTACTTTTGCGTTGTTTTCAAGCAGATAATGGCACCGAGTTCCTCAACAATGCCACTGCTGCCTTCTTGGCTGGCCGCGGCATCCTACTCCGCACTTCATGTCCTTATACATCTGCTCAGAATGGCAAGGCCGAGCGTATGCTTTGCACGCTGAACAACGCTGTTCGCACACTACTAATTCATGCCGCCATGCCTCCCCCTTATTGGGCCGAAGCTCTCTCCACCGCTGTGTTCCTCACGAACCGGTGGACGTCCTCGTCCAAAAACAACGGTATACCCTATCACCTTCTTCATCACAAGATGCCAGACTACTCCATTCTAAGGGTTTTTGGCTGCCTATGCTACCCTAACCTAAGTGCCACGACTCGCCACAAATTGTCTCCTCGTTCCACGGCGTGTGTCTTCCTCGGTTACCCTCCTTCACAGAAGGGCTATCGGTGTCTCGACCTGTCCAACCGCAAGCTTATCATCTCGTGTCACGTCATTTTTAATGAGACTCACTTTTCGTTTGTGGCCTCCAAGCCTCGACCTGATTCACTTGATTTTTTGGTACAGGATATACTTCCGGCACCTGCTCCGTCCACCTTGGTCGGGCACACGCCGCTCCTGGAGGACGCTGGCGATCCTGTCGGGCTGGACCTGGCCATCCTGTGGTATGGTGCTGCCTACAGGTTGCCCCAGGGGGTGCGCCCGTCTGCTCCAGCTGGTACCACGGGTGCTCTTGCCGTGGCTGTTGCGCCACCCTAGCCTGGTGGTGGCCAGCGGCCCTCACCTGCACCTGCCATCGCCGTGGTGCCACCCCAGCCTGGTGGTGACCGGCGGTTCTCTCGCGTCTACACTCGGCGCCCTTCTCCGGAACAGCAGCAGGCTGTCCCTCCTCTAGTACAGCAGCCGACTGCACCTCTTCCCGAGCAGCAGCCAGCGGAGGCACCTCCACCACGGGCGACCCGCTCTAGGACGGGCTCTTTGCCCCCGCCTATGAAGCGCTAAGGCTTCGCTACGACATCGACTTCGACTTCTCTGTTGCCTGCCAATGCTCGGGTCGCCCTAGCTGATCCAAATTGGTGTGCAGCTATGGCCGATGAATACAAGGCGCTCATCTACAATGGCACATGGCGCCTCGTCCCTCGACCGCCTCGTGCCAACGTCATCACCGACAAGTGGGTCTTCAAGCACAAGTATCATGCTGACGGCTCTCTGGCTCGCCATAAAGCCAGATGGGTCGTTCATGGCTTCTCGCAACAGTACGGCATCGACTACGATGAGACGTTCAACCCGGTTGTCAAACCGGCTACCTATCAGGGTCGTCCTCAGCATTACGGCCTCTCGCTCCTAGCCGATACATCAGCTGGACGTGAAGAACGCCTTTCTTCACGGCCATCTGAACGAGGCAGTCTATTGCCAGCAGCCGCCCGGTTTTGTCGACCCGGCGGCTCCCAACCATGTCTGTCTCCTGCAAAAGTCCTTGTACGGACTCAAGCAGGCGCCCAGGGCGTGGCACCAGCGGTTCTCCGGCTTCGTCCAGCGGTCTGGCTTCACTACTTCGACCTCCGATCCGTCCCTCTTTGTTTACGAAGTGGGTGCCGACATCGCCTATTTGCTGCTCTACGTCGACGACATCATCCTGACAGCCTCGTCGACCTCGCTTCTTCGACGCCTCACCGAGCTCCTTCACTCTGAGTTCGCTATGACAGATCTCGGCGATCTTCATCATTTTCTTGGGATCTCTGTCACGCATTCTGCGGATGGCCTCTTCCTGTCTCAGCGCCAGTACGCTGTGGACCTGCTCCAGCGCGTCGGCATGGCTGAGTGTCACTCTATGGCAACTCCAAGCTCTCTACTACGGACGGCGCACCGGTGTCGGATGCCACTCAGTACCGCAGCCTCGCCGGTGCACTACAGTACCTCATGCTGACTCGTCCGGACCTCGCCTATGCAGTTCAGCAGGTTTGCCTCTTCATGCACGACCCGCTAGAGCCTCACCTTGCGATGCTCAAGCGTGTTCTGCGGTATGTCAAGGGCACCCTGTCCACCGAGCTTCACATTGGCACAGGCAGCATCACCAGCTTGACCGCCTACTCCGATAGTGATTGGGCTGGTTGTCCAGACTCTCGGCGCTCCACTTCAGGCTACCGTGTCTTCCTCGGCGACAACTTAGTCTCTTGGTCCTCCAAACGACAAACTACGGTCTCTCGTTCGAGTGCGGAGGCTGAGTATCGTGCTGTTGTGCACGCTTGGCTGAGACTTGTTGGCTTCGTCAGTTACTTTAGGAGCTCCATGCACCCATCTCATCGGCGACGATCGTCTACTGTGATAATGTCAGCGCTACCTACATGGCCCAGAATCCAGTTCATCATTGTCACACGAAGCATATTGAGATAGATATTGACTTCGTCCGTGAGAAGGTTGCTTTGGGACAGGTTCGGGTGCTCCATGTTCCATCGTCTCATCAGTTCGTGGACATTATGACCAAAGGGTTACCTATACAGTTATTCACTGACTTTAGGTCCAGTCTTTGTGTTCGTGACACTTCCGCTTAGACTGAGGGAGGGTGTTAGAATATAATTATAACAGCCCATATTGGGCTTACGGCCCATTGGCCATGTACTCCTAGCCTGACTTGTATTAGTACCACATTGTAACTTGTAGATGTACTGCAAGCCTTCCTGGCTATATAATGAAGGTCACCCCCCTTGGTTAGGGTGTGCGGTGTTTCTTTACAAACACACCCACCGACCCACCCACCCACACTCTCTCTCTCGATGTATTCATTTTAATTATTATCTATTTATGAACTAGAGAGGTCTGTTACATCACAGCATCTAAAAAATGGATATCAAATAACAGTTCTGTAATTCTGTTTGTGTAATTGTCTGGGTTATCATGTCACTGGAGATTGAATCTAGATGATATTTTCATTTTATAGGGAGCCGAAGAATTCTCATATGCCTAGAAGCTCTCGTCTAAGGGACAAGAAGAACGAAGGTGAAAGAATGATCAAAGAAGCATTTGTTGGAAGTGTAATAGAAAACAACAGTTTTCTGAGCATCCTTCTTGACAAGAGTTCTTGTGTAATTATCCCGGAGATTGAATTTCCCCTTCCATCGAGGGCACCTGAAGTCACTGATAAGCAAGGCTTGATTGCTGGTCCCTGTAGTATTAGCCAGCAAAAAGCTGAGGAAGTTTATGGTGATGAAATAGATGAAATTGAAGAGGCTGAGAACATGAGTGAATCAACCACTTCCTCTGCATGTAGCCAAAGAAAGTTCTATGAAACAAAATTTGGAACAGTTAATAGTACTGCATTCTGCTTATCAACTTCTGATATTAAGATTGGAGTAATTGGAAAAGGTAGATCACATCAAGAAGGTGGGCTCTTAGATCAAGGGCGGTTGCCATGTGTTCAGTGTGGCATATTAAGCTATGCATGTGTAGCCATCATTCAACCTAAAGAAGCAGCAGTCCAATATGTCATTTCTAGGGAGTGCATGTCATCAAGTGCAATACACAGAGAAATAATGGAATCAGATGATACCTCAAATCGGATGGCAATAGCTCATCAACAAGGTTAGCAAGACATGGATCCACTTGCACTATTAATGCCCGGTCCTCAAGATTTTCCTTTGACTTGATATCATTATCTAGCCTCCACAATTTCACATATTAGTGTTAAATAGTGATAGTGATAATATTTCTCTTTGATCTGGTATATGTCATTCTAATATTAGTCCTCTTTTATGCTTCTGGTCAAATGGTTGGTAAAAGCAGAAATTTCATAAATCTACAGCTATGCCATGCACTTGTGCATCATAAAAGGTGACCGATCTTCCAATTTTTCTTGTTAGTAACCCTTCCAGTCACAACTCATAATTTAGTCAATTTTGACATTGAATCTGCTGATAAAACATAACTTTTATACGGATACCAGATAATAATTCATAACCTCAATAAACACTGTATTGTTTAAGTACTTTCTAACATACCTCATAATTGACAATCAAAATGTCCATAAAATATTGATGGCCAAAGTTTCAATTGTTTGCAAAGTTCAGCTAGGCACTAGGCGGATTCTAGGCGGTGACCCTCCGCCTAGCGCCTAGGCGTTCTAGGCATTTTCCTAGGCGCCGGGAGAAACAGGGGAGGGGAGAGGAAGAGGAGCAGGGGAGGAGGAGCTGCTGTCGGCGGAGGGGAGATGAGCAGGGGAGGAGTTGCCGGCGGGGGAGAGAAGATGAGCAGGGGAGGGGACTGACCTTGGGGCGGGGTAGCAGCCGGCGGTGGAGCAGGAGGACGGAGGAGGCAGCGGGGATTTCGCGTGATTTCCCACGGCTGAAGCCATCCGCGCGCACAAAAGGCCGCGCCGTCCGCCTCCGCGCTCCACCATCAGCCCGCGGGGGCGAAATTTCGCGGCTCAGCTCCACGACGGCCTCGGCGCCGCCCAGTGCCTAGATGTTGCCTACCCCCGTAGGCGAGGCGGGTACCCTTCGTCCAGCGCCTAATCGCGCCTAGGCGCCGCCTAGCGGAACACTGATTGTTTGGCTGAATCATCTTTCTGTTGCACCTAATTTTAACAAGGATTTTCTTTTGAAATGAACTCTAGAGTGAATGTTTTAGTGAACTATATTACTTGTTTCTGAATTATTTATCTTTTTAGTTAGTTTAATTCAGTTGACATCACTTTCCTCTGTGATGCTCAAGACTGATCAACAATATATTTTTATTTTGTTTCTATTGATGTCTTCTACCTTCGTGATTGAACGGTATGAAAGTGTCATTGATTGTAATACTAAATTTTTTATTGTAATCAAATTATTCTTCCAGTGCATAGTTTGAAGGCCATCATGTAAATATATTGTCTTTTTTCAACAGGATATGCTTGTGAAACTGATGATAATACAAGACAAAATGTGAGTGCAGCCCAAGTTTCTGGTAGGTGTAGGCAGCTATACAGCAGCAGCACCCATGGATGCACTTCCGCCCTTGGGCTTCTGGCTTCTGCTTATGAATCATCAGATTCTGATGAAGAAGCAGAAGTACCTAATAATATATCAAACAATTGTGAAAACAATGACGTGGCAAATGGAGTCCCAAATATTCAGTCCTCAGGAACATCAGTTCAGGATCCAAATACAAATCTGCACTTATATGAAGAGGAAAATGACTCCAGAGTAATAGCTTCTCTGATGCAACCAGTGGAGGAGAAATGTATTGCTATGACTCCTGTTAGTATGGAAACAAATATGATCCATCTAGCAGATCAGGGAGAGTCACTAACCTCCCATGAGCAGTGGCATGCGTATCTTGATTTTGATGATGATCTAACTGCATCAGGTGTAAAAGCCTCTCCGAAAACTAGTTTGAGCACAGCTAAAGGTGCAATGGAAACAGATGCACTGACTTTGTTCAAGTACAGCAAGGATTCTTGCAGAATGCACGTGTTTTGTCTAGAACATGCTTTGGAAACTTGGACACGACTTGAACAAATTGGTGGTGCTAATATCATGCTTTTATGCAATTCAGGTAGTTGCACTTTCCCTGCAAAATTCTGTTGGCATTGCTCCTTCGTATTTCTCTTTATATCCTGTTTACTTCTTAGAATGATTAGTGGCAGTACGTTTTTAAATAAAAAACTCGACCAGGGGGAAAGGATGTCCTCCGATTTTGGTTTAAACAAGTTTGTGCCAGCCTTCAAACCTGGACTGGCAATGGGGGTTTCATTGTACCCTGGATCTTTACGGTCTAACCAGTTTAACTCAGGATGTGTTGGCATATTGCATTTTGATGATTATGACAATGGCAGAGACCTAATCCTGCAATCTTTTGCAACATGGAATTTTTCATAGCTAATTCACAATGCATTTGCAGAATATCCTAGAGCAGAGGCAGCAGCAAAAGTTATAGCAGAAGAACTTGGTATGAAGCATGCTTGGAAAGATATCACTTTCAAAAAAGCAACAAGTGAAGACACTGGAAGAATTCAATTAGCTCTTCAGGATGAAGATGCTGAACCTACAAGTAGTGACTGGGCAGTAAAAATGGGTATCAACATATATTACAGTGCCAAACAGAGTAAATCTCCACTTTACAGCAAGCAGGTACCGTACAATCCTATCATTTACAAGGCATTTGCTCAGGAAAATCCAGACAGCTTCACAGATGAAGAAGGACAGCGATCAGGCACAACAAAGAAAAAGGTAGCTGGATGGTGGTGTGGCAAAAATTGGATGTCTACCCAAGTTCATCCACTTTTAGCTCGTGAACAGGTAGAACAGAATCATGAAACAGTTTACAGCAAAGCGATATTCTCTGCTAGTTCTTGTGACAGGATGCAAGAACAATCAACAAGATCTACTACCCTGATCAGCCGAAGTTCTTCAAAAAAGATATCCAGAAGAAAAGAGGGGGACTCTGTTGAGAAATCTAGAGGAAAAAAGAAGAGAAACAGTGCCAGTGCTTGTGATGAAGCTGCTTTGCAATACACAGTGTATGATCAGCCTGTAGATTTTGATAATCATGCCAAATATGAAGATGGAGATGAAAGTGAAGGTGTGGACGCTCAGAACACCCGGCAACATCAACAACATGAATCACGAAATAAAAAATCAAGTTCTAAGAGGCGAAAGGGTAATAATAGAAGCAACAGCTTTTATGAGCTACACAAGGACAATGGTGACATTGACTGCAGGTTTGTTACAGATAGCACTGAAAACACCTCAATAGGTGACTGGGATAATAGTCCACCACAATGGTGTGATGTCATAGCAGTGAAATCTAGTGCTCGATTGCAAGGTAGTAAGAGGTTTAGCAAGGAGAAGGCAAGTGATGGTTTGTCAAATGTAAACAAGAAATTGCTAAAGATGGGTAAGAAAATGAGTAATAAGAAGCAAAAGAATGATAAAACAAATAAACAGTTTCAAGAAAATCGCAAAAAAGCTGACATAGTGGATTTGCTTCGTGATGAAGATGATGGAGATGAAGCCACATACACAAAATGGAATGAAATTCCAAAACAAAAAACAGATGACGTGAGAGTAAAATCTAGAGGCAAAATGCAAAGTGGTAAGAAAAAAGTCAGCAAATGTCAGGCAAATGATGATTTGCACAATGGAGGCAAGGAAGCTAAATTTTCAAGTGACATAGAAGTGTGCAACAGAAGAGATGGGACAGCAGTAGACAACTGGGAAGAAATTCCAAAAGAAAAAGCTGATGAGGTGAAAGTGAAACCCAAAATGCATAGTGGTAAGAAAAAAACAAGTAAACATCAGGCAAGTGATGGTTTGCACGATGCAGATAAAGGAGCAAAATTTTCTTGTGATATAGAAGGGTGTGACATGAGCTTTAGCACCCAGCATGACTTGTCGCTGCACAAGAGAGACATTTGTCCTGTCAAAGGATGCAAGAAGAAGTTCTTCTGCCATAAATATTTGCTTCAGCACCGCAAAGTGCACCTGGATGAAAGACCGCTCATGTGTTCATTTCCAGGCTGCAAGAAGACATTCAAGTGGCCATGGGCGAGGACAGAGCACATGAGGGTGCATACAGGGGTGCGCCCATATGCATGCACAGAACCTGGCTGCACTCAGACATTCCGGTTTGTCTCGGACTTCAGCCGTCACAAGAGAAAGACTGGCCATTCGTGTGATAAGAAAAAGAAGAACGGTACATAGGTTTTAACTACTTATGCACAAGTACAGGTTTCTTCTCTGACGGGGATTTGAAAGGGATGCTAATTGAATAATGTCATCTGGTTTCATTGATTGCAGAATTAATCTGCATTAGGAGTCTAATTCATTTCATTGTTTACTGCTGCTACATAACAGCTGATTTACTGTGGCTTTAGGTCCAACTGACCTGCTGTTGGCTGGGATTATTCCATGTCAATTGTATCGTTCCTTGGTTCATCCTGAGAAATTTGGAAATTTCTGTTGTCAGGAACGTTGAATTTAGTGTAGTACGCCTGTTATTAACATGCGTGTTAATCTGTGCTCAATTGCTCCTTTTTATTTTTACATTTTAAAATCAGCCTACGGAAGGATTTTTTTTGTGTGATAAATGATGAGTATATTAGCTGCATGATGAAGCAGCAATGAGGGAGAAACACTCCCCGTACAAAGTTTAGAGTCTTCATTAGGCCTTGTTTGATTAATTCACATGTGTCAGAGTGGATTGGAATGTAACTTATAGTGCGTGTCATGGAAAAGCGAAGATGAATGAAAAACATGCGCTGTGGTGTTTAGCTTTCTTGGA
>Ga0182004_10001414_pt1 | contig 17523 bp, 8 predicted proteins | sample Sormic07211540_1_FD_120479 | JGI IMG/M metagenome (GOLD analysis project Ga0182004, IMG submission 120479) | Endophyte microbial communities from Sorghum bicolor roots, Mead, Nebraska, USA - 072115-40_1 MetaG | ecosystem: Host-associated > Plants > Roots > Unclassified | place: USA: Nebraska...
CTATGAAGTGTTACTTGTGATCTTATAATGACTAATGAGTGATGAATTATGAGTTATAACTGTAAATTTAAAAACTAAAATAAAGCTAGGGTTTCATAGATAGCAGGCCACGGGCTGGCACGGTATAGGTTTGGGCCCCGTGCTCTATGGGCCGGCACGGCACGAATTAAGGCCCACGTGTCGTGCCTGGGCCGTCGCCTAAGCACGGTGTACTGTGTAGGCACGGCCCGGTGGCCCGCGGGCCATTCTGTGCCGTGCCCTACCGGACCGTGCCTGGCACGGGCCTGGGCCGTGCCGCGCCGGGCGGCACGGATGCTCATCTTTAAAGTCCATCGAGTAGGCAAGGGCAATCGGGTCATTCTCCACTCATCGACAGCCAGGACGTCAACTAAAACGTAAACGTACTTTCCCCTCAGTATTGTCTAATCATAGATTAACTAGGTTTAAAAAATTCGTTACGTAAATTATAGACAAATTATGTAATTAATTTTTATTTTTTATCTAGGCCTTGTTTAGTTCGCAAAATTTTTTGTTTTTGGGTAGTGTAGCATTTCGTTTTTATTTGACAAACGTTGTCCAATTACGGAGTAACTAGGCTTAAAAGATTCATCTCACAAATTACAGGTAAACTGTGCACTTAGTTTTTATTTTTTTTCTATATTTAATGCTCCATGCATGCGACCAAAGATTCGATGTGACGGGAAATCTTGAAAATTTTTGCGAACTAAACAAGGCCCTAATGCTTCATGTTTCTAAATATTTGATGTGACAGCAAATTTTAAAATTTTTCAGAAACTAAACCAGGCGTACAAATGGTCCACGTGAATTAATTCTTGTGCACTGGCGAAGGTATAGGTGTAGGCCGCTATGATGTTGCCATACATTGAGTACGACGTGATATGTTATCCGATGGAGTCGTAGGTCTTTTTCTTCGTTATAGTGTTGATGATGATGGATTGATGCTGACAAGAATAAATCCCGGCATTTCGTTTGTCGTCAAAGGAGCCGGAAAGAATCTCTTCTGTTTTTCCCGTGATTTTCGTGTGATTGTGACGTCAAACCTGCATTATCCGGAACTCTTTTTCATGACCTGGCGTCCCATAATTAAAGCCTACCCCCTTTCGTTGAAGGGCCTAGATACTTTAATTTGCTTCCATTCCCTACACCTGGTCTGTGTTGTAAGAGTAACTCCAACACTACCCTATCCTTCATTTGGCAAATCTCAGATTTTGCCAAGTGCAAAACTCATTTGCCAAGTGAAACAAATAGGCTTCTCCAACGCTACCCTACTTGGGCTTGGGAAATTTGAATTGGTGGCCCACATGTCACAAATTTTGGTGCCTGGACCCGTCTGCCCTTTCACGTTCGTCGCGACCGATGCAAATATTTTTGAATACCAATACAAATATTTCTGAATACCAATACAAATATTTCTGAATACCAATACAAATAGTTCTGAATATCAATGCAAATATCTCTGAATACATAGAAGACTAAAATGATAGTTGAAGATACATAGAAAGGGAATGACTAATCATCTCGGTTTGTTGATGTCGACCTTGGTCTACGACAAGCGATAATCTTCCGCTGCGATCTGTCTCCCGGCGCGCACGGGAAAGAAGAGCGGGAGCACTTCGCGTGCGCGGGAGGAGGCGTCGAGTAGACCGAAAATCACCGATGCCAAGCGTACCAGCGCGCGCAAAGATGCGCTCAACAGCCCCCTTTTGCCAAGCATCCTATTTTGCCAACTGTTTTTAGGGTAGTGTTGGAGGGGCTTTTTTCTTGTTTTGCCAAAAATTAGAATTTGACAAGTGCTTTTGGGTAGTGTTGGAGTTGCTCTAAGGTTATTATCAATGGAAGTTTCAAAATCTAGTTTTTAACACATTCATATTTTTATTTTAGAAGTAGTATATAGAAGTTTTATGGAGACGAAATTCTCTCTACTGTTATAATACTTTTATCATCTTTCACTTTATTAACGCAGTGCCATATCAGCCACACCAAAGATCACGCCACTTGGGTAGCAAACCCACAGCAAAACAAGACGGCGACACAACTCTAGCCCCTGCCTGATTGACCGACGGCAGATTGTTTTCTGGCTGTTCCATGCAGGAAACACACAAAACGGTCAAAACAAAAAGAAAGAAAAAACAGGAGCCACATGCACAGCGGCAGTCCAAATCCGAGTCGCGGTCGTCCTCCTCCGCGATGGCCTTTCTTGGACAGGAAAAAGGTCAAAATGATTGCACATGGGCGATGAGATCGGGTTTGGATCTCCAGTGCTAGCTGCCATCCTCCATGGGTCTGTGCTGTGTGTCTCCTCGTCGGGCCCTTGCCCTTGCCTTGCGTTGCGGTTGCCTCCGATCGAGTTCCGGACGCCCCCCGGCCTCCCCCCTCCCGCCGCGTGCGCGCCGCACACATGCATGCATGCAGATGTCATGTGCCCCGCCCCGGGCCGGCCGGCACATGCGGCTGCCTGCCGGCGGCGGAGCATCTTGGTTTCTCGGTGCCCGGGTTCGTCGCGTCGTTAGGGGGGGTTCAGATTCACAAGCTCGCGTGGCCTTGCCGAGCCTTGCCGCGTTGCGGACCGCTTCGGAGCGACCGAGGCGGCCGGGCGGCGCACCTAGTCGGTTCTTCGGCTTGCGCAGGCAGAGGATCCTAGGCGGGTTTTTAGCTGATGCCCACACGTCACCCGGCTCTCCTTTTCATTTCACTTGCGAGCTGGCTGGGCTGGGTTTATCACCACCACCACAACCGATCGAGAAGTTGGGGAGTTAACGATGAGTGATCCAGGGACTGGAAGGGGAATGCTGCGCCAGGATCATCACAAGCAAACGGTGGGTGGTGGTCGGTGAAACCTGCGGTGGTGGTGGTATCGGCTACGCAGCTAGCTGTGGTCTATGGAGGTAACTAAATGGGCTAATGACACGCACTAGGCCAAAAAACGAGCACGAACAGACACAAAAAGGGGCTTTTTATCCTTTACTGAACGGCGCATGTCGATCCCCTGCGCTTGTAGAGCACGTCACCAGGTAGTCCCTAGTACGTGCGCGCCCTCCCCAACAAAAAGAAAAGGATGGGACGCGTGTCGTGTGTATGGGTGGCATCGAGCACGTATATGTATGTAATCGACCACCACCCAATCCGATGAACTCGTCAGGTGAGGCCTATTAGTTCCTAAATAGGCCTTGTTTAGTTCCAAAAATTTGGGCCGAAATGCAAAACAAGGCCATTCTCTTTGGGTTTTGGCAATTTGGCAAAAAACTTCAGGAAGTAAACAAGGCCAAAGTAGATAAAATTTTTCAAGATTTTCCGTCATATCAAATATTGCGGTATATACATTGAATATTAAATATAGATAAAAATAACAATTAATTGCACAGTTTATCTATAAATCGCGAGATGGATTTTTTAAGCCTAGTTAGTCTCTAATTAAATAATGTTTGTAAAATAAAAATGGAAAACCTACAGTGTCCCAAAACAAAAAAAAAAATTGAAACGAAACAAGACCTGAGATCGATCATCCACCAGCTTGGCACGCGGCACGCCCTCGCCTAGCTTGACGAAACCCCTAATCCATGTGTACTACGTCCGTCGCGCGGTCGCGACTGCATGCGCCGGACTTGCTGCGAGTTCAGAGCGCCGTGCGCCAGCAGAGGCAGCGGCCAGCGGCCAGCGCTCGGACAAAGCCGACCGCAGCACGCGAGCGGATTGCGCACACGCCACAACTGCGACCCCTGGCTGTCACGTTTGTTCAGTCCACCACCGACAGTAGCTGAGCTGGCCTCTCCCGCGACCCGCCGCCGACGCGTTTGATCGGGTTCCGCGAGACCACCACGACGCGACTCCACGCGGGAGCTGATCGGGCCTCACGCGCACGGCAGCCGCGCCCGGATCGACCCACATCCAGGGAGCCCCTGCGCCCAGATCACGTGCTCTGCTCGCGTCGCGCCGGCCTCAGCGCCACCGCACGCATGGGCCGTTTCGGTAGAGCATGCAGCAGATGCGCCGACTGTTATTACAGTCGTGTGCTCGCACTTTCCCACACACAGCCCATGCATTTGATGTGCTGTTCGAGCGAGACGAGTTCGTTTGGCTGATAAGTCAAAGTATTGTTAGTTATTTTATTATGAAATAAAACGCTGCTGAATAATTTATGGATTCGGCTGTTAAGCTGAAAACAGCCTACTCATACAGACCGTAAGTATTCGGTCCTCAGAGTAGAATATACGCATACTCAAACTCCAATACACGGTACGAAAAACAGTAAGGCGGTCATTCCTAGTGACATGTTCCATTATGCGGTTTTCAATGATAGCACACATCGTCGGACTTTTGTTTGGTATTTCTCCACATACCATATGTACACATGAAAATGGCTTCCGAAGCCAAAAACAAGCTATAAATAGTGAGGCCGAAGTTATTTATTTTTGCCCACTTTTCTGGCTTCATTGTTTTTGGAGCCCAAAACTTGTCCAAAAAAAAAGATCTAAATGAAATCAGACTTTTTGGTGCACAATTTTGATTTCTTAGTTTTATACAGCATTTACTACGTAAGTATGTAGTGTTGTGATCAAGTGTTCCATGTGGTTGTAATGGTTACTAATTAACTCAAGCACTGATGCATGAATGATTTGCCATATTTGACCATATAATAAAACTGAAATATTACGTTGGCAGATCAACATTGCATCGTCGTCAATAATGGAAAAATGGATCAATTCATTTACTCCAATAACACCACGGTATAAAATGGATGATATGATGCATGTGAATTGTGAAGTTGTGAACATGGGACAAATCCAATTATTTGTGCCCATTATCGGCCGGTAAACTTGTCCTTCCCAGTTTACAAACCATGGCAACTTCGATCGATCGATCGAGAGAACGAATCAGCAGCTGCATGCACTACTAGTCGTGCCGCAGTGCCGATACGCAACGAGCGCCCCAAGGATTTGTGCCCTCTACGTACGGTCTCGGCCCAATTACTAATACTTAAACCTTGTTTAGTTCCGAAAAGTGAAAAGTTTTCGATACTGTAGCATTTTCGTTTGTTTGTGATAAATATTATCCAATCATGGACTAACTAGTATCAAAAGATTCGTCTCGTGATTTACAGCTAAACTGTGTAATTAGTTTTTGTTTTCGTCTATATTTAATGTTTCATGCATGTGCCACAAAATTCGATGTGACGGAAAATCTTGAAAACTTTTTGGTTTTCACGGTGAACTAAACAAGGCCTTAAGCATCCTTCACCATGCACAGTCAAAGCCTAGAACCGATTTGTTTAGTTTAGTGAGGCAGCAGGCAGCTAGCATTATTCCCTTGGTAACGACGACGATGCGCGGCGGGTAAAGACAAACAAAACGCTTGATGTCTCAAAGGCTACAATGGGGCGCGGTGTCTTTCTCTAAAGACGCGGCAGAGATTAGCTAGGGTTTTAGCTCCGAGCAACGCGTGCATCAAAGTCTGCCGCAAGCTACAACATGGTGCTCGCCGTCCTGCAGACTCGATCGGTCATCACGCATGAACTAGGACATGCTGACCACACGAGGCCAGAGGTTAATTAGGCATTGTTTAGTTTCTAAAAATTTTCAAGTCTAGTTAATTTGTAATTGAACAATAATTATCAAATACAAACAAATATGTTAAAAGATTCGTCTCGTGATTTACAGGTAAACTGTGTAATTAGTTATTTTTTTTTAACTATATTTAATACTTCATGCATGTGCCACAAGATTCGATGTGACGGGAAATCTTGTAAAGTTTTGGGTTTTTAGGTGTATCTAAACAAGGCCTTAGTACAGTGTTACTCAGTAAACAATGGTGTCAGCAGGCTTACGAGGCCATCGAGAGCCACATGTACAGGCAGCGGCTCCCGATGTCACTCTGTTCTGCCACAGGCGCCCACCATGCATGTTGTAGAACAGAAACAGATCCAGGGGCGAGAAATGCGTGCAGTGCAGGAACAAGAGGTGGTGTGGTGTGGTGTGGTGTGTGTTTTTAACGCAAGTTGCGCTGATGCAGAGATCTGGACAGGTTTGCCAGCTCTCTGAGAGCTGGGCCTTGTTTAGTTCCCAAACAATTTTGCAAAAATTTTCATATTCTCCGTCACATCCAATCTTTAGACACATGCATAAAGTACTAAATATAGACAAAAATAAAAACTAATTGCACAGTTTGGTCGAAATTGACGAGACAAATCTTTTGAGCCTAGTTAGTCCACGATTGGATAATATTTGTCAAATACAAACGAAAAAGCTACAGTGTCCATTTTGCAAAATATTTTGGAACTAAATAAGGCCCTGTTTCAACTGGTTCATGGGCTTGAAGAACTTTTTAGCCGTGTGTTCTGACAGCAAAGAGACAAAGAACAGACATCGCGTATCATCGGTTACATACACATATAGCAGAATTTGTGGTGGATCGGAGCACTCTTAACTTTTGCGCACCCGGGGCTGGTGGCGACTGATCGATCACTTTCCATGGACAGGGACTTTATTTGGCACGTACGTAACTACTCAGGAGTATAGGTTAGTCAAATTAAATAGGATCAAGCAATGTTATCCACGAGCTTCACTTGTAGCAGTAGGAGTGATCCTGAAAGACAAAAATAAGAGAAGTGCGCCTATTTTTTCCCCATCTACTTTTGCTGAGATCGATGGATAATCGAGTAAAACCCGGTGCTGCTACGCACCTTTTCGCGAAAGAAACCTGTGATTTTGAAGAAGAGAACGCAAATAGTGTTATGGCCGACGTAGCAAGCAAAGCAAAGCGAAAGCAGCTGCGCTTTACGACGAAGCTGGCATGCACTGGTTGCCTGCACTGCACCCACTACCCAGTTGGCTGGTTCCACTTGCACAGTTGCACCCGATGAATTGAAAAGGTGGCCCGCAGGACAAGTCACTGAACCACAGCAACACATGCAAATTTGCAGCGGTACAGTTCCTGGCTTCCTGCATGCAGCTGCCAAGTGATCAATCGACGGAGCAGCCTGCCCAGTGCCCATGCCGTATCGCCATGCATGGTCCTGTCTACTTGCAGCTGTTGAGATCCCTGTCGACGCCGGCCGGCCGGCGACTTCAATTTGCCAGTGAGGAGAATCCGCTGCCAAGGGGCGAACGAACTTGTGGTAGATCTCGGTAAGGCGTTCGCAAAAATTTTCAAGATTCTCCGTCACATCGAATCTTTGGTCGTATGCATGTAGCATTAAATATAGACAAAAATAAAAACTAACTGCATAATTTATCTGTAATTTGTGAGATGAATCTTTTGAGCCTAGTGACAATGTTTGTCAAATAAAAACGAAATGCTACGGTACCCAAAAACAAAAAATTTTGCGGAGTAAACCAGGCCTAAGTCGATTCTTCAATGCCGAGCGGGAGGTTGTTCCTCCATAAACTATTGCAGCGTCAACTACTGTAGCATTAACTAGTAACTGTTAGGCCTTGTTTAGTTCACCTCAAAAAGCAAAAAGTTTTCAAAATTCCCTGTCACATCGAATCTTACGGCACATGCATGAAGCATTAAATATAGACGAAAACAAAAACTAATTACACAGTTTAGTTGGAAATCGCGAGACGAATCTTTTTATCGTAGTTAGTCCACAATTGGATAATATTTGTCACAAACAAACGAAAATACTACGGTACCGAAATCTTTTCGGAACTAAACGAGGCCTTACTACTCCTACTCCTACCGACGCTAGCTACTCCGGCAGGCAGCAGCATGTGATGTGGCATCTCCGCTCGCCTCGGCAGCCGCGATCGATCGAGCGCATCTCCGTCCCGTCCGCAGGCGCTCGGCGACATGGCCGGGGGACCTTAATTCTTGTTTGTTTTTGCCAGCAGTACAGTAAACCCACCATATATACTTTAATTAATCGCCATTAACAGACGTCCAACCACAGCCACATGCATGCATGGCCTCTCAACGGGCACGGCGTCGCGTCGTCGATGTGGTGTCTGCTGACCGCCCGTCCAGCTAATCTTCTACAGGTGCAACGTCTCATCATGCTATCGAGAGATTGTGCACATTGATGCTCTGCACTCTGCAGTTTGCACATGACCTGTGCTGGGCGTGCAACCATCCAAGCACGCATTGCATTGCATGGCAGTAGTTGCCGTGTGTCCGTGATGTCGCCACTTTCTGTTTCTTTGTGGATGCCTTGTACGAAACGAAACGGATGCGATGCATTCATATATTGGTAGGGTGGCACCGCGTAGGTGCCGGTTGTTGTTGAATGAACCCCGACCTCAACCCCTAGCTCTAGAGATTCCACCTACGAGTACTCGACATTTTGCCTCTGTTTAAACAGTCAGTCAGTCAACGTCTCTCATGATCTAGTAGCTACTATAAGCTAAGATTAGTACGTAAGTGTCACGAGCTTGACCGGAAAAATAATGTACGTATATGTTGTCAAAGGGCATGTAACCATGTGAATGTACAACATCTATGCGAGCCAGATCTAGCGAAGCCCAGTTGTTGCAACCACTTTTTAACTGCTTGTGGGTGTTGGTATTCAAGGTGTTGAACCACTTTTGAGGAGGAACCAAAAGGGGCAGAATGTGAATCTTTTTCACATGCGTGTATTGCCTTTCCTATGAAAAATAGTACCAATTTTGTATACGTACACAGTATTTCTCTCATTTTTCTTATATGAGACACAATTTACCAAAACCGAACTCATCAAATCAAGTAAACAAATGCTCCATTTTTCTTTCATCGGTGGCAGTAAGAATAAACCAGCTTGACAAATGACAATCAAACAAAACAAAAACATTGAGCGGCGGGGAGAGAGCAGACAAGACGAACTTTTTGAAGCAATCATGAAAGTACAGATTTAAAAGCCAAACTATATTAGCATTAGCTTAGTATTAAACTCTAGTCTTGGAACGAACAAAATCACAGCAAAAAATTGATACCACTAGCTCAGACGTACTGCCACATCAGAGTCCAAATCTTAGCATAATCAACTAAGGAGCTTTTGACCACCCTTCTCTAGGAAATGAAATTTGCATCAACACCCTCCATCATCAGGTTTGGAACTTCATACTCCATTTTGCTTCAAAAATTTAGGATGAAGTATAATCATTGCAACTGATTTTCAGGTTCTAGCAGATATTTTCATGATCCTTCAAAACTGGAATGTTTGCATTGAAAGCATCAAAATTGAGGCAGTTTTTTTTTTGGTGAATTTATATATTAGTAAGGTTGCCCCAACATTTTCTTTAGGTAGGTAGATGCAATTAGAGGTAAAAATTGGAGGGCGCCAATGCAAAATCCAAACCCAGGAAAAGGAGAGATTGAAAGGCTCGGATTATCATTTTTAACCCCTTCGAACTACCCTTATTTACGACCATGATCATAGAGTCTTACCAAAACGAGACGAATGAAATTAAAATTACTAATAACAACAGATAAGTACTGCTACCGATTAAACAGCCTGCTTACTTAGCTCTCCGCCGCTTGAATCCTAGCGCGCTCGCGCGCTCAGAAGGCGCAGATCTCATCGGCGACCGCCGCCGCCGCCGCCGCCTTGCGCGGGCACAACGACACGGCGCCGCCCATCGTGTTCTTGCAGTGCGCGATGGCGCCCTCGATAGCGCTCTGGAGCTCCTCCATGGACGATGCCGTGGACAGCGACACGGGCGGACCGACGCCAATGCCGCTCGCAACGGCCGCAGCCGCCGCTGCCGGCACGTCGGGGAAGCCGACGCCGCCGGCCCCGCCGAAGGTGAGCAGACCCGAGTGGCTCGGCGACGACCGCATCGATGACGGGCAGCTCGCCGCGGCCCGCTTCTGGCGCGGGAACCGGAGGTTCCCGGAGAAGGAGTTGGAGTGCGCGTACTTGCCGCCGCCAACAACCTCTGCCTCCACCGCTGCCGCAGCCGCGACGGCGTGGTCGTCGTCGCCTCTCTTCTTGCGGATGGAGAAAGTGAACGGCTTCTTGAACCCCTGCTGCGGTTGGTTGTTGGCGCCACCGACGCCGACGTTGACGTTGTTCTGGTTCTTGGGGATCTGAGAGAGCTTCTCGTAGAGCGGTTTCACCTTCTTGGCGTACTTCTTGATCACCTCCTTGGCGAGCGACTTGGACGGCTGCTTCTTCGCCGCGGCCGGAGCGCCGCCACGGTGGAAGACGGAGGAGAAGCGGGTGGCGAAGGACGAGAGGTACTGCTTCCCGGTGCGCTTGCTGGCGGGTGGCAGCCCCGCGAAGGCGGCGGCGGCCGACAGCGGGTGTGGGTGCAGGTGGCGGTCATCCTCGGTGGCGGAGCTGGGGCGAGACGACGAGGCCGCGGAGTCCGGGAGCAGCAGCGCGGCGCAGTCCGCGGAGAAGGACGACGACGTGCTGCCGTTGGAGTCGCGGGAGGAGTTGGACGTGGAGGTGGAGTCGGACGCGGAGGCGGAGGACGTGGACGCCGACGACAGCAGCAGCGTGCGCACCATGGAGATGCGCGGCGACAGCTGCAGCGGCAGGAGCTGGCCCTTGTAGAAGAGCTCGTCCGCCGGGCACAGCTGCTCCGCCGACCGCTGCTTGGACGCCGGCGACAGCGTGACCGTGAACTCGAACTCCGACGACGACGCCGAGGACGACGACGCCGGCGACGGGAACGACCTCACGCCGCCGGCGCTCTTGCTGCCTCTCGTCCTGCCCATGGTGGCTGGCTTTGCGGTGCTGCGTGCCGCTACAGAGTCATGGCGTCGGGGGAGTGATGGAGAGGCGCGGTGGGGGCGGCCAGCATAGCGAGGAGGAGGAGCCGAGGAGACGGGAGGAAAAGGTAAAAACTTTTCGGGGGTGACGAACCTGACGTCGTTTATGAGGGTCGGAGTCGCTGGCTCGCAGCTGCAGCTGCGCCGAGGAGAAGGAGATGCCCCGGCGGGGGACGGTGGCCATGAGCCCACGACGGCCGCGGTCGCATGTGAGGGGCCGTCTCCGCGGCCGTCGGATCACGTCGGGATCAGGATCGGATGGCCTGGTGCTGAATATTCCAGAAAAAATAGATTTCTTTCTTGGTCAACCAACAGGCAGTTAGCTGACTGATGACTGGATCTCACTGTGAATTGTGGACAGGAATTTCTCTGGATTTTCATTTCTCCATTTCTCCGTGGAACAATGCAGCTATTCTTTGTGAGAATGAGAACTTGATTCTATAGTACATATAAAAATTTAGATATTGGATGAAAAATAAAAAAAAAATCTTTGGATCTTACTTTTATAGTGAATTTTACGGTAGACTTTGGGTACACATAGTTGGATTCTAAAATCCAAGTGTTTGGATCGTATTATTGGCCTTGTTTAGTTCCCAAAAAATATTGTAAATTTTTTCAGATTAACCGTCACATGCATAAAAGCATTAAATATAAATAAAAAATTACACAGTTTAGTTGTAATTTGTGAGACGAATATTTTGAACCTAATTAATCTATAATTAGACGATATTTATCAAATATAAATAAAAATGCTACAGTGTGCGTTTTGCCAAATTTTTGGAACTAAACAAGGTCCTTATTTTTCTGTCTCATTATTGTTTTCCTTAGAAGATTAAGTTTTGTTTTGCTATTCTTTGAGATGGATTGACGAATGCTTTGGTACATTGGTTGAAAATGGAGTAATGATTAAATCGTAGTATATCTTCAAGTGTAGTAGTACCTTTTTTCCTTCCTTAGCAGATTTTATATGTCGTACACATATACATATGTCAATGGAGTATCTTCAAGTGTAGTACCTTTTTCTTCATTAACAGATTTTATTTATATTTCGTACACCTGTACACATGCCAATGGAATTTAAGTGAACCCACTGTAGATTTATCTAGTACCTGTACGCTCACGACGGGTAGGTGCATCTACACCCCGCATAAACTCTTGGATATGGTGCTAATTTATTTTCGGATGAACATTGCACTCATTGAGTCAGTTATCATCAAAGGTTGATGCAAAATTTTGGTTTTCTCTTACAAATATATATATATGATTTCCCATTTTTCGTCTCCTGCACTGCGCAAGGGCAGCAGCCAACAAGTACATGGAGGGGTCACCTTCCATGTTGCATGTCTCCTTGACTGGCACCCTGTGTCCACCAGCCCGTGACACCGGTTACGATCCTCCATCTCACGAATCAATGGACTGGACCGTGGTCATGTAGCGCTGGGTGTTTTTTTTTTTCCAATTGTATTATTGTTATTATTATATTATTACTCTCTCAGTCTTGAAATAATACGGTTTGTTTAGTATAATGCTGAGTAAAATTATTTTAAACATAACTAAGTTTACACTAAAAGACATCAATAATTGTGTTACTAAATAAATACTATTACATTTGTGTTAGAAACATAGTATTTTTTTAGAATGTACCTAATTTCTATTATAAATGTTGATACTTTTTAATAATGTTGGTCCTATTTTAAATGATCTGACTGGGATTTGAAGATAGAGCTAAAATTATATTATTTTAAGTACTTTTATAGCAAAAATTTGTGGACATTTCCGTGATGAATTTTACGATGCATTTTGAGAGCACGATTTGTAGCTAGCACAATTACGTAGATTAAGTGTAGCTTCAGACACATAAGGATCTTATGCCCCCATTTAGCATAGCTTCGTTAGTAATGAAATATGTTTTTTTTGCTTCAGCTCCATAAGCAACTCTAACCGTATAATGCTGACATTGTTTCGGTAAACAGTTGGATAAAACAATTCCTCATGAACGACAAGAAATATAATTCCCTTTACTCATATTTTCTTTATCTCCTCCATAATCTCTCTCTCTTCCCGAAGCCTTTCTTCCTAAGGCCTTGTCTAGATCCAAAAAGTTCTCGGATTTTAATACCGTGGCACTTTTATTTTTATTTGACAAATATTGTCTAATTATGGAATAACTAACCTTAAAAGATTCGTTTCGTAATTTACAAGCAAATTGTGTAATTAATTTTTGTTTTCATCTATATTTAATACTTAATATATATGTCGTAAGATTCGATGTGACGGAGTCTTAAAAACTTTTTTGTTTTTGGGATAAACAAAGCCTAATGTGCTCATACACTCGATTTGAGACCAGCGGCCCTCGCACTCGCGAGCCCTGACGAGTGACGATGTCCCTTGGGCTAGAGACAACCGTAATGGAGTTTTTCTCCTCATATGGCTGGCGGTTTAGTAATAGATTTTGTTTTATTTGATTAAGTATGGATGTGTCGATTGTTTGTTTTGGTTGCTTTTTTTTTTTGGACAGTGTCATAGTTGTAAACTTGTAATAGTGAGCAGCTATATGTATCTATCCATACAGATGCTATGATATTGTTACATATTCCCTTTCTAAGAAATGGACATATTATGATGTTGGAAGGTCATAATCGAGCTCGTGGTGCACTGCGAATTATTAATAATATTACGGCCAATTCGTTCCGAGGGCCAGGTGCCAACAAAAGTATAATCAAAGAGCAATCATTTCATTCTGCATAAATGATTGGCAAGAGATTGAGCAGCGTTTAGTAACTCTGGAGAATTATCCTAACATTATGGTACTAGGATTTTAATTTTGTTCCGGAGGTTGTTATATAATTCTATTTGGTCATCATCTTTTCGTCTCTCGTGCATGCATATCATATATGGCCTTGTTTAGTTGCTATTTTTTTTTTGAAAAATGATACTGTACCGCTTTTTTTGTATTTGACAAATATTGTCCAACCATGGAGTAACTAGGTTCATAAGATTCATCTCGCAAATTATAAGTAAACTGTGCAACTAGTTTTTGTTTTCATCTATATTTAATGCTCCATGCATGTACCGTAAAATTTGATATGACGGTAAATCTTGAAAAGTTTTTTATTGTGGGGCGAATTAAACAAGGCCTATGTCCTAGAGTATCCAGGTATAAATCCCAAATTGAGAAAGGTTCGAGTGTGGAGAAAATCATGTAATAGAATTTTTGCTACAGATGCATGGGTGAGTTTAGACATAATCCCTAAATTTCAAATCAAATCATTTTAGTTTTGTTCTAAATTAAACTTTTCTAGCTTTAGTTAATTAACTATAAATATACAGTATATTAATATCTACAATAGCAAATCAATGCACTAAAAAATACATCTCATGGTGCATTTTAATGAATCTTGCTTGCTGTTATAGATGCTTCTATATTCTTTTATTTATGACTTGATTAAAACTAGAGAATTTTAATTTAGATTAAAGTTAAACCAATCAACTTATAAACTTGAAAAGTTACTAGGATGGCTCCGAAGAAGGGGAAAGGTATCTTGAACCCTCTAGCAAAGCCTAGTGAAGGTTATACTAGGTTTCACCCTCCTTAGAGCAAGACTAAGGCCATTCTCAGTGCACGGTTTCACTACACAGTTTTCCAAACGCCATGTCAGCTCGAACGAAATGAAACTGATCTCCACAATGCACAGTATCATCACACCAATTCCAAAGCTAAATATAGCATTTAATTACGGCAAAACAATAGGATCATTTGCGCCATAAGGGCACTCACAATGCAAGACTCTATCACAGAGTCCAAGACACTTAATTACATATTATTTATAGTATTTTGCTGATGTGGCAACATATTTATTGAAGAAAGAGGTAGAAAAAATAAGACTCCAAGTCTTATTTAGACTCCAAGTCCACATTGTTTGAGGTAATAAATAATTTTAGACTCTATGATAGAGTCTGCATTGTGAGTGCCCTAAGCTCTGTAGCCATTTGCACACAAACGATTGTTCAGAAGTACATTACATAGTAAAGTTCATAGGACTAGAGCGGTTCAGGATACTGAAACACAAAGGAGTTGACCAATGATCAAATAGCCTTAAAGTAGTTCAGATACTAAACTAATTAAGATAGATAACAAAAGTGCATACTTCTGGTGACTGAAACACATAGCAGTTGACATCGTTGCTTTCATTCTGTAAACAAAAAAATCAGCATGAGCTATCAGCCTTTCAAAGCATAAATACGGTCATATACACATTCGCAATAGTGTGGTTGTCAACTAAATATGAAACTGCCAGCCATCAACCTCCATGCTTACAAATCAAATGTAAAAAATGTACTGCAACTACCAAAGAACATATTTTCCATTCATTATTTTCTACAGTAGGTCGATTGTTACTCCGTGCTTTCCGGAGGTTCCGTGTTTCGGCCCGAAGGCTCCGCGGTCTGCTAGTCTGCTGCACCTTCAGTCGGATTTGATGTAGCAGTGCTAGAGAGCGCCGGCGGCGGCGCCAGTGGCTGAGAAATCGATGGAGTCGCATCTACCGGCATCGATTTCCTCCTCAATCCAAGCTGCCTTCCACCGCGCGGCTTCCCTCCTCCACCGGTTGCGCTCCGCCCAGCCGTCGGTGCATCCATCACTCGGTGGAACCCTAGCTCGATGCGGCGGCCAGGGAGGCAGAAGGATGCGGCGGCCAACTTGACAGCGCGAGGGAAGGAAGAGGAGGCCTGGAGGAGGGACGCGTGGGAAAGAATGGCGTTGGGCGCGGGAAGAATGCGCGCGCATTGGGGGGAGGATGGCGACGCGCTCACCCGACGCGCATGGGATCGGGGAAGAAGATTTGAAACCGCTCACTGCGTGTTTCACCCGTTTACCAAGGCATGGGAAACAACGCCAGCGAGACCCCTTTCTCCCTCCCATTTCATGCAAAAACTCCTTCCATAATGATGTGTCGCTACATTAAATGTGTATGACACTCTGATAAAACCTACAATGAGAACGGCCTAATGAAAGGTCCTAATATGGCTAGAGGGGGGTGAATAGCCTATTAAAAAATTCTACAAACTCACTAGAGCAAGAGGGTTAGTAAAAAACAAAGCGAAGCTTTTTGCTCTAGCTCTAAAGGGGTGTTTACAAGCCACCTATCCAACAATTCTAGTTGATATAATCACTAGTCACACAAGAGCTATGTCACTACTTACACTAGAAAACTACCTAAAGTTTCTATATATAAGTAAGTAAGCTACTCTAGTTTGCGGGAATGTAAAAAATGGTTTGATCTTTATACCGCCGCGTAGAGGGGATGAACCAATCAACAATATGAAGTCCAATCACCAAAAGAAATCCAATGAACAATCACAATGGAGACACACAATTTTCTCCCGAGGTTCACGTGCTTACCGGCACGCTACGTCCCCGTTGTGTCGACCAACACTTGGTGGTTCGGTGGCTAAGAGGTGTAGCACGAACCTCGTCCTCACTAGGACACCATAAGAACCTACCCACAATTGAGGTAACTCAATGACACGAGCACTTTACTAGAGTTACCTTTCGTCTCTCCGCCGGGGAAGGTACAAGACCCCTCACAAACACCGGGAGATGGCCACGAACAATCACCAACTCGTGCCACTGCTCCTCCGCTGCTCCAAGCCGTCTAGGTGGTGGCAACCACCAAGAGTAACAAGAAAACCGCAGCCAAATCGATCCCCAAGTGCCACTACATGCAATCACTCAAGCAAATGCACTTGGAATCACTCCCAATCTCACAAAGATGAGTAATCTATGAAGGAGATGAGTGGGAGGAGTTTTCTTAGGCTCACAAGGATGTCTAGTAGTCAAGAATGCCAAGAGGGTGAGCCCCAAGCTGGCCAAACACGTATTTATAGCCCCTAAAACAAATAGAGCCGTTGGCTCTTTCACTGGGCAAAACACGGGGTCACCGGACGCTCTTAAAGGGGCACCGGACGCACAACGCCTGCGTCCGGTGCTCCAAAGTCGTGTCAGGGTCCAACGGTAACCTGCCGAGCACCGGACGCTAAGCAAGATGCCACCGGACGCTTTCGGTGAACACCGGTGCTAAACACACAGAGGTCTGCAAACGCGCAGGGTCACCGGACGCTGAGCACCGGACCGTCCGGTGCTCACCGGTCTTAAACCCAGAGAGGTTTGCAAAACGCACAGGTCACTGGACGCACACTAGATGCTCCGTTCGGTGCTTCTAGACAAACACTCCGGCCAAAGTCAGATAGCACCGGACTCAAGAACAGGAGTCACCCTGCGTCCGGTGAGCACCGTTCGGTGCTTAACCCTAGCACCACAGCACACCGGACGCACAGCCTTTGCGTCCGGTGCCTCAACGGTCAGCGTCCAGTGAGTGTTTCTCTGCGAGGAACACTCCTGTGTTTTATCCAAAATTCCCACCGGCGCAATAGAAAATATGCACTTCATTTTCTCGAAAAGCGCTGAATCCCGCCGAGAAACCCATCCTCTCTCTCTACCCTTCAAACTCTACCTCCTTCTCAAAGTGTGCCAACACCACAATGTGTAAACCAACATGTGTACGTATGTTAGCATTTTCACAAACATTTTCTTTGAAGGAGTTAAGTTAGCTCACTAGGTTCTAAATGCATGCACATGAACAATGACACCTAGTGGCACTTGATAACCGCTTAGCCAAAGAATTTCCCTCATTATAGTACGATTATCTATCCTAAATGTGATCACACCCTCTATGGTGTCTTGATCACCAAAACCAAAACCCTAAGCAATACCTTTGCCTTGATCTCCATAGGGTTTTGTTTTTCTCTTTCTTC
>Ga0182004_10001415_pt1 | contig 17520 bp, 15 predicted proteins | sample Sormic07211540_1_FD_120479 | JGI IMG/M metagenome (GOLD analysis project Ga0182004, IMG submission 120479) | Endophyte microbial communities from Sorghum bicolor roots, Mead, Nebraska, USA - 072115-40_1 MetaG | ecosystem: Host-associated > Plants > Roots > Unclassified | place: USA: Nebraska...
GGTCGGATTCGGATTCGAATACGGATAATGTCAATCATGTCGGATAAGATATGATTGGATGTCGACATCATAAATATACGATTTAAGTATTTGGATACAGATACGGTATCGGATGTTAAACATTCGGACTCAGATACGGACAGATCTAAACCTCTCTAAACGAATTCGGTCTCGAATACGGTCGGAAAATATCCGTACCATTTTCATCCCTACTAACAAGCAACCGATCTTTATCGAGTCTTTTTTTGAGGCAACAAATATTTCAAACTATATTTTGACTAAGCACAAAATGAAGGTGTTGATGTCAAAAGTGATTCGAATCACACAAGGCCTTTGACGCCTGGTCCACTACGAACTGAAGAACACAACATGCTTATGTGATGAAGAGCCTTGTGTGAACCAGGCGTAGAGAGTCCACTACGAACTGAAGAACTGAAGAACACAAGGATATCACTATTTCGTGGCAAAAACGGAGAGGTTTACAAGCAAACCACCAAAAGATAACCAACATGCTTATGTGATGAAGAGCCAACTAGTTTTCAAATAAACTAGAAAAGAAACCGTAGAAGCTTCGCCAGGAGAGATCTAAAGGACATCATCGGGTTGCCCTAGTGTAAGTGCATCTAGCCCGTTAGGGACTAAGCACAGCCCATGGAGCTTCCAACTTGTGTGGTAGCCCTAGAAGGTTTGTAATCACTCAAATTATCTAATGAAATCATCCCTCACCTCAAGAGATGTAACACCCTAGAATTTTCTTCTTTAGAAATAGAGCTGAAATAACTTATTTATGTATTTTTATGCTCATGAAAAAATAGGAAAATATTTTTTAATTAAAATTCATCGTAAGACTTAGCAACTTATTTGTGCACTCATGGTGGTACATATGTTTTGAGTGGTATTTATCAAAAACACAAAAAGATTCAAGTTTGCTTTTGAAAGGTTTTGAGAATGGTTTTGAAATGGAAGAAAAGAAGAAAAAAGAATTTCTTCTCCTCGACGTGATGGGCTTCTGCTCTTGGAGGACGCGACGGCCTAGCTGAGCCCCATGGACGCACGTATTTTCTCTCTTAGACGCTACGGTCCCACTTGTCAGCACCTTCTCCTTTCCCAAAGCAGTAGAAGTACCGGACTCCACCAGAGCAAAATCCTGACGCCCTAATCCTGATTCTCCTTCAACTCTGCGTGCTCCCCACATCTACGCCTCCATATAAAAACCAAGTTGGTTGTTGCGCTGCCTTTTTCCTCAACCCTAGCACAGCAGCCGCCTCGACCAAAGCTTGCAGCACTGCCTTTGCCCAAGCTCCGCGCTGCTGTCGTTTGGATATCTCGTTAAGAAGCCAAGCTCTACCATAGTAGCTGCCGCAGCCATCCGAAGCCATGCCTCGCTGCCAAGCCCTGCATTCAGGGAAAACCACTGCTATCATGTCAAGCTGCACGTTGTTGTTTCCGTCCATGAAACAGCCCTAGGTGAGCTCGCGATCGTTCACTTTATCTTAGTATTTTTGTTTTGGTTAATGGTGCTCGAAGTCATCACCTCGACAATCACCGGCGGGTTTCTCATCGATGGCAATGGCTGGCTGCCGTGCATCCTGCGTGTGCTCTGCCGTGCTTGCTAGCGTGATGCATCAAATGATGACATGTATACGTACTAGGGCCATTTTTCTATTAAAAAATAAATCTAGAAATACAAAGAAAATACATTAGCTTATTTTAACCATATAATCTCTTTTTTAACTTTGATTTGATCCATTCAAATTAGGTTAAATTCGTATTCACGAGATCTACATGTTAGTAACCTTGATTCACCAATTTGGAACTTTTAAATTTCGTGACCCTATTTAATTAATTAGTTTTCTATAGAAAATCATAGAAAATTGATATCTTCTCTGTTTTAGCTCCGATTTTTGTGATCTTTACGTTTGTATGATCGTAGCGCTGCATAGAATCCTTTTATAAACTTTTATTATTGATTTTCTACTGTTGATGTACTATTCTAATTATAGCTTTGTTTGTTTCATGTATGATTGTCTCTAATTGCTTGAGTGTTGTGATTGGTGATCGAGTATAGACGGTGAGCAATATTTCAGTGATCAAGATTAGAACCTTGGCAACAAGTAGGATCAGTAGGAGCAATTAGATCAAGGCAAGTATAGCATTTGGGTTTTATTTCTGTGACCATGATTTTGTGTCTTGATTAACGTTTAAGCAACAAACGATAAAAATGACTTTTTAGCATATTGAGGATTTGTCTAAGTGATCATCGAGATTGATAGTGCAACCATGAGGGCTATTATGGCTCTGACTTTAGCTCAGTATTGAGAACTTCTATAGCTTGTTAGAGGTTACCCGTAAGGACGCTAGAGGGGCTTGCCAACACGGGTATAGTGCGGCCTCTATCCTTATGTGTATAGGCTGCGTGTTATTGTGCCATTTGGAAAGGGAGCTCTACATCTGCTCGCCAATTGGAAACCTTGTGGCTCTAACTTGTTAGATGAACTTTTGAAAGGCTTCATAGTGAACCCTGCCGACCTCCCTTGGTAGTGGGTTAAGAGGTCGTCGGGCCTCGGGCGAAAGGGTAAATTATGACTCATGGGTAAAGATGTACAACCTCTATAGAATGTTTAATAAACTAGTATACTATCCATGCTCCCGATCGTGAGCAGCCTTGAGGACTCTTACACTAAGGGTGATGATTCTTGTTGTGTTAAGATACTCATTGTTTATTGTTTTATGCTCTACATTATTTATGTCATATTGATCATGAGTCTGTGGGATCTATACAACCTTGTTGCTATATTTACGGAGTTCGATATAGACTCACTCTTGCTATTTCCCCTATACTTCAGGAGGAGTGTTAGGCTTGTGATCAACTAGTCAGTTTGGATCCTATAGAGTGGAGTAAATACCCGATGTTTGGAGTTGTCTATCCGATGTTTGCTATCAAAGGTTATCTCTTTTATTCTATGTACATTATGTAATAAGCATTTGATTTGATACTACCCCTCATTTGTATCTATATGTGAGATTTGGGTTCTAAGACTCACATATGGTATATATCTGGTTTTGTCGTTAAAATTGGGTATGACAAAATAGTATGAAAGTAATGCTGACTGTAGGACGTAAACCTAGTTAGAAATTGGCCATCATAAGGTTTTGGAATTGTCATAAAATCTTTGTTCTATAAACCTTGATATTTTCACCTACTATATCCCTTCTCTTGCTAATTATCTCCACCTTGTTGCTGGTTTTAAAGTCTTGTTCTCACCCTTACTTCTTGCTTTGATATGCTTTTAGAACCTTGTCTTACCATCTTCTTGCATCATTAAAAGAGGAGATTTAGGAACTTTACCCTTAATATAAAGAGAACAATAATATCACAAGTTGAGTCGATGTTTGAAGTGTGAACCTTTAATATTTAATTGGTTTATCATTATGTTAATGCTTGGTTTGGATCATTGTAATGAGTGTAATGATCTTCTGGATTTTCTCTATAATTTTATTTATAGGACTAATGCATAAGGATTAATAAAATAAATAGTTGGGTTTTGGTTTTCTCTTGTTATCTTATTCCTGTCTTCCCAAAGTATCCTGTCTTTATCGGTTTGTGTCTCTCCTCTTGGATGACCAAAATTCATGAGAAAATTCTGGACAGAAGTAGACTTCAAGATCTTTCGCTGACCACAAGAATCACCATCATATCTCTTATGGTTTTGGAGTTACAAAAATCACAAGATGATATAACTATGCTGTCAAGAATCTGGACCAGTTTACTTAACTGCAGAATTTGGAAAAGTGTTCTATGTTGAAGTTGTAGAAACTTTGCTATGCTTTGTAATGGTGTAAGCTGAAACTTTATCGGACTAATAGAACCTGAGTTATGACATCTACAAGTTGATGCTTCTGCACAGTTTCAAAATCTGGACAGTTCTGGTATTTCTTATTTTTAAGTCAACTTAACATTAGAATTTGGGAAAGAGTTGTATGCTAAAGTTGTAGAGGATTTCATAAGATTTTCAACAATGTAAGGATCGTCACCATATGATTTAATTAGCTCGAGGTATGACTTCTACAAGTTACTGCATCTGTGCTGAAACATTGTCGAGATAAATATTATGCTTGGTTGTATTACCTAAACTTAAAGACAGAAACAAAGGAAGTCCTCTATAAGAAAGTGGTAGGAAATTTGTTAAGCTATCTATGGATATAAGCTACAATTAATGCTATTGGATTAATAGAACAAGAGTTATATGTGTTTTACTATGCTAGTGTTTTTCATATCACGAGGAAATTTGAGGATACTTGTTTTTTCCCCTTGCCCATAAGTTCTTGGGATGTCACAAGGTCACAAAGCTAGTTAACTTGTCTGAAAAACAATGTAAGCTACCCTTTTTGTGTCCCCTAGTTGATCTTTTCTTAAGGGGGTAGCCTAGATAAAGGAGTTACAAGGAGAATGATTGGTAAATGTTGGATCATCTGCAAGGACCTTGAGTGTTCGGTAAGTGTGACTTTTGTTTCAAGACACCGTCTGATTTGGAGTGTGCTAATATCAGTGGAGGTATAAGTCACTGCAAATACTTATAGCTTGGAAGTGGTGCTTATGAGGATCAGATGACACCAAAGTTTACAAAGTTATATGTAGGATGTGAGAGTGAAGCAACTCAACTGTGATAAAGGTACTAATAGTTGGAACTTAGTGACGAAACCAACTTTGGATGAAGAGACTCGGTACAGTCAATTTGGAGGCCTATATGATAGGTAGTGTTTAAATGGTTATGAGAGCATGTCCTTAGTGTTCCCTAATCAATCCCATCTTAATGGAGGTAGTACCTTGATATCACGTGTTGATGCCTTTTCAATCTATCTTAAAGTGAGAGTTGTCACCTGAGATACACCATGATTATGATCATCTAGCCTTGCCCGTGTTACTGAAGTTGGTCACTTGATGATAGGAAGTGTAGTGTCCTATGACTCAAGAGCCCTATATGATGCCTCTCACTGATATGTGGGGAGAGACTAATGTTCCTGCAATTGAAGGATGTTATGAGTACAACAAAGATGAGTACTATCAAAACAACAAGGTTGAAGAGCAAGTTGGGAATGAACCAAGTCAGAATCCATAACGATGAAAGTGAAAAAGGAGAAGTCATAAGAAGCCTATTCATGGGAATAAAGCGTAATGAAACTAAGTTAATGGAAGACTGAGCAATGTGGATATGAATAACATCCATGGAGCTATCAAAGTGGTGGGTGGTTATATTCAAGTAAGCTCAGTACAAGTTTTTGCTCTGTTGACCCTAGTGCTTCGCATTCTTTCATTTCCACCGACATGGTAGAGACGATTGAGCGGGTGAAATGTCCAATGAGAAAGCCTTTGTTAGTTCAAATCCCAATGGGAGAAGTACAGGTAGATCAGATGTGCTCAAATGTCAATCTTGTCATAAACAAGGAAAACCTCACTTTAGACCTCATTGTGTTAGAGTCACTTGATATTCCCGTGGTTCTTGATAATGGATGGTTGTGTGCACACAAAGGAGTGATTCATGGTACTGAGTGCACAATGCTCTTAATAACACTGTCATAGAAAAATTGAGTATCATGATGCTCGACTCCTACCTAAGGAGGCAAATGCAAATTAAGTTCCCACCATGTCTCTTTGAGTTGTAAGCTAAAAAGTCACTAGTCTAGATGGACTTTGGTCAATTATGAATAATAGTCATTCAGTGGAAATTTTGTTCAAAGGTTGTGACCCTGAGAAATAAGTGCTTAAGTTTGGTATATAAGTTGTGAAGTTCACAGTGTTATCAAGATCTTTTCCTATTTCTGTCTGAGGAATCCGAGCCTCTTCCAAATCTCAAGGACAAGATTCATCTTAAGGGGATAGATTTGTAACACCCTAAAATTTTCTTCTTTGGAAATAGAGGGGAAATAACTTATTTATGTATTTTATGATCATGAAAACATAGGAAAACATTTTTTTATTAAAATTCATCGTAAGACTTAGCAACTTATTTGTGCACTCACGCTGGTACATATGTTTTATTGTGATGAGTGGTATTTATCAAAAACACAAAAAGATTCAAGTTTGCTTTTGAAAGGTTTTGAGAATGGTTTTGAAAGGAAGAAAAGAAAAAAAAATAATTTCTTCTCCTGTCTCTGTTCCGACGTGATGGGCTTCGGCTCTTCGAGGACGCAACAGCCTAGCTAAGCCCCATGGACGCATGCTTGCTTATTTCCTCTCTCCCTCAGATGCTACGGTCCTACTTGTCAATGCCTTCTCCTTTCCCAAAGCCGTAGACGTACCGAACTCCACCAACGCAAAATCCTGACGCCCCGATCCTGATTCTCCTTCAATTCTGCATGCTTCTGTTGACACTTCTAACACCAATTAAGCTAAGTTGTCATTCCTAGCATGGCGCCAGAAGTGTTGGTATAAAAGTTGTTCCACTAATAAAACAAATATAGAATCCGCAAGCGTACAGATTAAATACCATTGCAGCACTTCATGAGAAGTATTCTAGGTATCGTTATTTATATTTAGTTGAAAGAACTAAGGACTTAAACAATGAGATAACTTTGCAAAACATGATTACTTATGAGTAATGGGTTGCATAGCCACATACTTGGCAGAGGGGTAAACCATGATAAATAAATAATGTGAAGTATAAAAGCTCAGGGAATAAATCACACAAAGATTAGATATAGACTACTCAGCTTAATAGTAGGTTGACATTTGATTAGTTCAAGAGATAGAAAATCCTAAGTAGTTCTAATTTAACAAGTCATTCATCTATTCTAATGCTACACTATCATATATAGCATAAAAGACTCTTCATTTATGTATAAGGAACATTGCTATAAAAAGCCAAGACATAGCAGGACTTCCTACGCAATTGCAGTTCTACCTATTCTACCAACGAGGGATGGAATACAAAGGACTCAATGGAACTATCACTTCTGTGATCTACCACACGACCCGACCAATAGGATGCATTTGTAGATAAATGACATCTAAGCACCATGCTTAGATGACATCTATCACCTAACCCTCCAGCGAAGAGAGCTAAACGCTTTGCAAACATATACATAAACTCATCACCAATCATAACTATATCAAATGTAGAACTAGAATAAACTAGAAACATAATAAATAGAAGCATAATGATATTTAGAATAAAGTTAAAAGAAAGATACAAGATAATACCAATATTTGATGATGAAGATCCAAAAATCTGAGCACAAGAGCCCGACTCTTCCTCTATCTAGTCTAAACCTGTGTAGAATTTGAAGATTTGGAGTAGCTATTCTAATTCTCTGATGGAGATATCTCTAATCCCTGGCTCTACTAATGGCTACCTAATTCTAATCTCTCCTCTTCACGAGGAATCAGGCTTCTATTTATAGTCCCCTAGGAAGCACCACAACCCTCGGATCAAACTGACCTTGATAGATGACCAAGGTTACTCCTCAAAGGCGGTGGCAGGCAGGATCCGCGAGGTTGCACCTGATTGGTGGAACTCCTCAGGTGGCCACCCCTACCCTATGAATGGGCGCCCTTGGCCAGCTGCCAGGTGGGCCCCATTTTGCAGGGTTGTCTTCTTGAGTCTTCTAGATTGTTCTTGAGTTACCGACATGGTCTTCTCTCTATGTAAATCTGACATATGGGCCTCTTTTGATTAATTTATGATAACCCGCTTCAGAAAAAGACACCCACCAAAACTCGTGGAAATTGTCAGTGGAAACCCTATGTCTATGGTGATGTTCAGTTTTTATCCTCTTTTCTCTCCTTGGTTGACATATAAAACTGATGGTTAACAACCATCAACAGCTCCCCACATCTACGCCTCCATATAAAACCCAAGTTGGTTGTTGCACTACCTTTTTCCTCAACCCTAGCGCAGCAGCCGCCTCGACCAAAGCTTGCAGCGCCGCCTTTGCCCTAGCTCTGCGCTGCCATCGTTTGGATATCTTGTTAAGAAGCCAAGCTCTACCATTGTAGCTGCCGCAGCCATCCGAAGCCATGCCTTGCTACCAAGCTAGAAAACCACTACTATTCTGTCAAGCTGCATGTTGTCGTTTCTATCCGTGAAACAGCCCTAGGTGAGCTCGCGATCATCCACTCTATCATAGTATTTTTGTTCTGATTAATGGCACTCGGAGTCATCATCTCGACAATCACTGGCGGGTTTCTCATTGTTGGCAATGGCTGGCTGCCGTGCATCGTGCGTGTGCTCTGCCCTACTTGCTAGCTTGATGCATCACATGATGACATGTATACGTCCTATAGCCGTTTTTCTATAAAAAAATAAATCTAAAAAGATAAAGAAAATACACTAGCTTATTTTAACCATATATAATCTCTGTTTTAACTCCAATTTGACCCATTCAAATTGGGTTAAGTTCGTATTCATGAGATTTACACGTTAGTAACCTTGGTTCACCAGTTTGAAAATTTTTAATTTTGTGACCATATTTAATTAATTAATTTTTATAGAAAATCTTAGAAAATTTATATCTTCTCTGTTTTAGCTTTGATTTTCGTGATCTTTATGTCTGTGTGATCGTAGCGCTACGTAGAATCCTTTTATAAACTTTTATTATTCATTTTCTACTGTTGGTGTACTATTCTAATTATAGCTTTGTTTGCTTCGTGTATGATTGTCTCTAATTGCTTGTGTGTTGTAATTGGTGATCGATTATAGACGGTGAGCTGTATTTTGATGATCAAGATCAGAACCTTGGAAACAAGCAGGATCAACAGGCACAATTGGATCAAGACAAGTATAGCATTTGGATTTTCTTTCTGTGACCATGATCTAGTGACTTGATTAATGTTTAAGCAACAAACGATAAAAATGACTTTTTAGCATCTTGAGGATTTGTTTGTAAATGGTCATCGGTATTGACAGTGCAACCATGAGGGCTATTATGGCTCTATGATGAGGATATCCTAACTATGCATGATCTTTCTCATGTCAATCATCCACCATCTAACTTAAAAGATACAACTCAAGGGCCACTTACAAGAAGTTACGCCAAGAAACTACAAGAGCAGGTGAATTCATTCCTAATTGATTTCAATTTTAATATTTATGAGAATGTTATACTACTTAAGTGCTCTATGTTGATTATAATCAGGAATACATTTGAAGAAAAGGATAAAACAGACCATGAGGATAAGCCCAATAAGGAGGAATCGGACCAGTATGTTTGGACGTCCGAACAGACCAGTGCTGATGGTTTAGATGTCTGAACCGACCACTTTAAAGAACATATCATAACTTTTTATTCCCGAAAGCTAAGATGGTGAATGAGGACATTTTGAAAAGCTTATGAAGTCTACTTTTCAATGCAAAAAGTTCTTTATATTTTGAATATAATATGCTCGAGATATAGTCAGTTTGGTGAAGACTGCTCTAAAAGTTCAAGTGTGTCACATCAGGGAATTGGTATAAATCTTTGTGCAAAACTGTACCAATCTATAATGTGTCATGGTGCACGGCATGTATGGTTGGAATTTGGAAAGATCATCAAGTTAAATTTCCAATGCATCCAACCATGCATTATTTGGACTTCTCAAGACAGAGTTATTGCCAAATTACTAAAACCTGTTTGAGATGACTAACAGCCTCGCGAACCCACTTCAGAAGCCATTTGTACAGGCCTTTTCACATTTTTAGTATTTTCATTTCTATCTCGAGTTTACACCTGCTAGCAGGGCTATTGCCAGTATAAATATCCCCTAAGACTCATTGCAAACCAAGATTTTGATAATTAGAATACAAACCACTTTGTTTAGCTGTGTGCTAATAAATTTAGAGAGAGATTCTCTACCCCTTTGCTCTTGTGTTTTCACTTGCAGATATTACAGAAGCGGCCGTGTCATCGCACTCAATCCGTGCTCCTGATCTTTGTGTTCAGGTTGCGTAGGTTGGTTCTTTGAGAGTGTGGTTGGGCGAATCCTTGGTTCAGGCTGCCGTAGAGAGATGGTGGTTGGCTCCTTGTGCATGTCGTCAGGTTGCACTAGTTATCGCTGCTTGCAGCAAGTTATCTGCCGTTCTTCGGCAAGTTATCAAGATCAAGATCCTATGTTATGAAGATCGGGACAACGACCTCATCATCTGATATCAAAGCTTTCGTTACTACGGTAAGATTTTACCCTTAGCTACATATATATTTTGTGTTCATCCTATCCACTAAAAAGCCATAAAAATATTTTGCATCAGCCCATTGTTTGGTCAAATTTCGGTGTATTAGAGTCTCTGTTTTAGTTGCTTATCATATCCCTTTGCGTGTTTTTTGAGCTTCTTTAATATATCTACAAATTCTTAAAAAAATTTAGAAACTCGTATCATCCTTTGCGTAAACTTTGATCCTATCAAGTTAGAACACTGACAGTTGTGTCTTGTTCTTAGTTGTGTAAGAAAAAAATAGTGAAAAAAAGGAAAAGAAAGAAAAGAGTCAAAAAACAGAAGAAAGATTGAGGAAAGAGAAGTTGTGAAGAAAGAGTAGAAAGTTCTGTTTGTTTATGTGCACAAGCTCTAAATTTTATAACAAGTTGCACAATCAGTTTGTTATCTATCCTTGGTGTAAAATTTTTCTTGAGTTTAATTGCAACACTTGCATCCTAAGCATACTCCTTGTTTGCATCAAATTTGAAGTATCTTTGCTTGTGTGTTTGATCTATTTACATCACTCATATCTTGTGGTCCGCACTAGGCACTATACTTCTATTTTGGACTGTGGTTTAACTTCACAAAGTATCAAGAATTCAGATTGCATTCGTTGAGAATTATATCCCCACCAAGCTCCACAAATAACCCACCGTCATAGGAAAACACTGATCTTGGATTCACCCAACCATCATTCTCGGTTACCACCTCGCATTGGTCCTATGTAATCTGCTGCAGGGAATATGCACAAGCTTCGGTTGGTAAGAGAGGTGGATTGAGAGATTCCACATATATTTTTATATTCCACAAATATACATATTTGCTGCACACCATCACTAACTTGTCAAGAAGATGGCTGAGATTGAAGATTGTGTCACCATGACACAATTCAATGAGATGAAGCAAAGTATGGAGGAGCTAACAGCCAATGTTCAATCACTTATGAATCGCATTCAAGATCACCTCATGATGATACCAATGCAAGTCAACATGGAGATGATGTTGAGGAAATAGAAGAAAAATTTGCTGCTAGAATTGCAAGAGAACAACGAAGAAGATGGAGAAACCGTGTTGTTGCACATGCAAGAAGACTTCCACTTCTAGGTCATGGAAATGGTGACAGAGGTGCTGATCATGGAAGAAATCATGGGCTAGAGGAAACTGAAACTGAAGAAGATGACGAAGAAGAAGAGGTTGATGATTGTCATCACCGAGATAATTGTGGGCTCAATCGACCTAATGAGGAGAGGTTTGGCAAGTTAAAATTCACCATGCCCAAGTTTGAAGGACGATCTAATCTTGAAACATATCTTACATGGGAGTTGAAGATGGATAAAATTTTTCTTGTGCATAATTATTCTAAGCAAAAGAAGGTTGCCATGGCTGCTCTTGAGTTTGGTGGATATACTCTAATCTGGTGGGAGAAAATGCTGAATGAAAGAGAAGAAGCTGGGCAAGGTGATGTTCGTTCATGGGCTGAAATAAAGAGAGAATTGAGGGCAAGATTTGTCCCCAAACATTATCGCCGTGATTTGTTTGACAAGCTGCAGAATCTGAAGCAAGGAAGCCTTAGTGCTGATGAGTATTATAAAGAAATAGAGAAGACGATGATTAGAGCCAATGTATATGAAGATGAAGAGCAAACAATTTGCAGGATTTATGTATGGGCTGCATCGTAATATTCAGCGCATTGTTGAATTTCAACAATAATGCAATCTTATTGAATTGCTAGATCAAGCTGCTCTTGTTGTAACTCATATTTTGATTGTGCAAGTGAATGATGCTGAAAATGAGCTGCGACACATTTTTTTCAGACTAGAGCTAAAGTGCAAGACAAGGTTGTCAAGGTGATCATTGATGGTGGAAGTTGCCACAATCTTGCTAGCAAAGAAATGATTGAAAAGCTTGGTTTGAAGCTTCTGAAACATCATCATCCATACCATGTGAAATGACTTAATAATTCAGGTTCTATTAAGATTACACAAAGAGTGAAAGTTCCTTTCAAGATTAGTGAATATATTGACACTGTGGAGTGTGATGTGGCGCCTATGATAGTGTGTCACATGCCGTGGGGAAGACCATGGCAATATGATCGATCATCTCTACATTGTGGTAGAACCAATCAATACACCATCAAGTGAAAGGGCCAGGTGTTGATTCTTAAACCTATGACACCACAACAAATTCTAGCTGAGCACTTGCAAAAGGGTTTTGAAGTGAGGAATGAGAGTGCAAAAGAAGGAAAGAAAAATAATTTGAATGCCTTCCACAAATCAGAGAGTGAAAGCCTCAAGCCAAATATGAGAGAAAAGAATAAAAGAGAGGGAGAGAACTTTGTGATGATTGCTACCAAATCTAAAATGAGATAAGTGAGGAGAAACCCAGAACAAGTATTGATCATACTTGTGTGCAAAGACACTTTGCTTTTAGCTAACGACATAACATTTGTCCCTAGTATTGTGGTACGTGTTTCGTAGGAATATGAAGATGTCTTTCTAGAGGAAACACCTGCTGGACTTCCTCCCTTGCGTGGCATTGAACATCAAATTGATCTCATCCTTGGAGCTATACTTTCAAACCGTCTAGCTTACCGTACCAACCCTAAAGAAACTAAGAAGATTCAAAGGCAAGTACAAGCACTTTTAGATAAAGGTTATGTGCATGAAAGTTTAAGTCCTTGTGCTGTTCCTATGATTTTGGTGCCAAAGAAAGATGGTCTATGGAGGATATGTGTAGATTGTAGAGCCATAAATAACATCACCGTTCATTATCATTATCCTATTCTTAGGCTAGATGATATGCTTGATGAATTGAGTAGATCTATGATATTTTCTAAAATTGATTTGAGAAGTAGTTACCATCAAATTCGAATGAAAATTGGAGATGAATGGAAAACTACTTTCAAAATAAAGTTTGGGCTGTATGAATAGTTAGTTATGCCTTTCAGTTTGACTAATGCACCTAGCACATTTATGAGATTGATGGACCATGTCTTGCGTGCCTTCATTGGAAAATTTGTTATTGTTTGCTTTGATGATATACTAATTTATAACAAGACATTAGAGGAACATGCTGCTCATATTCAACAAGTTTTGGATGTGCTCAGAAAAGAAAAATTATTTGCTAACATGGAGAAGTGCACATTTTGTACAGAAGAGGTTGTGTTTCTTGGTTTTGTTGTTTCAGGTTTAGGAATTCAGGTTGATGAATCAAAGGTGCAAACAATAAAGGATTGGCTGACTCCTGAAAATGTAAGCTAGGTGAGAAGTTTTCATGGACTTACTGGTTTTTATAGGAGATTTGTTAGAGATTTCAGCACCATAGCTACTCCATTGAACGCGTTAACAAAGAAAGGTGTTGTCCAATGGGGTGAACCACAAGAAAAAGCTTTCCAAGAACTGAAGAAAAGATTATCCGAAACCCCCTTGCTTGTGTTACCGGATTTCACTAAAATCTTTGAGGTTGAATGTGATGCAAGTGGAATTGGTATTGGAGGCATTCTCATGCAAAATGGATAGCTTGTTGCATATTTCAATGAGAAGTTGGGAGGAGCATAACTGAACTATTCGGTGTATGACAAAGAGTTGTATGCTTTGGTAAGAGCACTTGAGACTTGGCAATATTGCTTATGGCCAAAAGAATTTGTCATTCATTCAGATCATGAGGCTTTGAAGTATTTGAAAGGCCAAACAAAACTGAACCATAGACATGCCAAGTGGGTTGAATTCATTGAAACTTTTCCATACATTGTGAAATACAAGAAAGGTAAGAAAAACATTGTTGCTGATCCTTTAACCCGTAAAATGTTTTGCTAAATCAACTTGAAGGAAAAGTGCCTAGGATTGAAAACATAAAGGAATTATACCCTGCTGATCATGAATTTTTAGAACGATATGCAAAATGTATAGCTAGAAAAGGATGAGAAAAATATCATATACATGATGGATTTTTGTTTAGAGCTAACAAATTATGTGATCCACATTGCTCTGTTAGACTCTTGTTCTTACAGGAAACACATGCAGATGGACCATTCAAAGTGCTGGTCAAGATCAATGATAATGCTTACAAGATTGAACTTTCTAAGGAGTATGGTGTTAGCACAACCTTCATTGTTGCTGACTTAACACCATTGTTTAGACTAGAAGATTCAGAGTCATCGAGGTTGATTCCTTTTTAAGAGGAGGAGGATGATGAGGATATCCCAACCGTGCATGATCTTTCTCATGTCAATCATCCACCATCCAACTTAAAAGATACAACTCAAGGGCCACTTACAAGAAGTTACGCCAAGAAACTACAAGAGCAGGTGAATTCATTCCTAATTGATTTCAATTTCAATATTTCTGAGAATATTATACTACCTAAGTGCTCTATTTTGATTGTAGTCAGGAATACATATGAAGAAAAGGATAAAGCATATCATGAGGATCGGCCCAATAAGGAGGAATCGGACAAGCATGTTCGGTCCTATAACACCCAAAATCTGATTTTCAATTAATAGGATTTAATTAAGCAATTTTTGGTGAGCATTTAATCTAGTAAATAAATAATTTTTGTGGAAAATAAAATCTATCATAAGGTTAGGAACATGCTTTTGCATACATGCTGGAATATTAATTTATTGTACTATGTGTTTGGTTTTATTTGTGTTCAAAATTCTATTTGGAAAATAATTTGAAAAAGAACAAAAAAGAAAAAAAAGGAGAAGGCTTACCTGCTCTCAGCCTAGGCCAGTGGCCGAGCCCTAGCTTCCCAGCCTCGACCTAGCTTGCAAACGGCCCAGAAGCCGAAGACCCGCATGCGCCCCTCCTCTCCCTCCTTCTACCGCTGACGGGCGGGACCCGCTGCGGCACTCGCTGACACCTGGGCCCCACCTAGCAGCACCTTTTCCCTTCTTCTTCCAAGCGTAATCGGACGGAACTCGCCACCGAATCCGTCTCAATCCCGAAAACCCTGGGATTTCTCCGCTAAAGCGCCCCTATAAAGCTCCTAGCAACGCCCCACGCCTCGTTTTACCCACCTACACCGTAAAATCGTGCCCTAGCCGCCTTAGCCCAAGCATTTTCGGATCTCGTCAAACCGAGCTTCTCCACCGCCGTGACCCGAGTTCCCTGCTTGCTCTCGGCCCAAAAAAACCCTTTAGGTGAGCTCGCCGCATGCTCCTCTACCTCCCCATGCCCTTGGCTTGGCGTTTAGTGCTCGGAATCACGGAAACGGAGAACCCCGACGAGCTCAGCGGCGGCGGTCATGGCGCCACCGCGCCGGCGCGCACGTCTGGCCGGCCGTCAGCCTCGGTCACACCCTAGAGTCTTTTCCGCCGTCCGATCGGAGATCGGTGGCCCAGAACAGAAGATACCCCTTTGGGGGGTATTTTGTTAAAGAGTCCCTGCATTTCTTTAAAATAGAACCCGCAGTCCATGGCGCTCCGGGGAATTACGCTTTTCAAATACAAAAGCGTATTTTCTATCGGTTTAGTTTAAATACGTTTTTAGATATTTACAGAATTGCCACTGAAATTGTTTTGCTTATAAAATGCTCATTTTAACTCTGTTTTGGTCCATTCAAATTTCGTTAGATTCATAATTACGAGCTCTACATGTTAGTGGTACTGTTTCACTGGTTTGAACCCTTTTAATTTCGCAGTAGCATTTAATTATTTATTCTTCTATAAGAAATCTTAGAAAATTCATAACTTCTACGTTTTAATTCTGATTTTCGTGATCTTTACGTTTGTGTGATCATAGCGATGCGTAGAATATTTTTATAAACTTTTATCTTTGTTTTATCACTGTTGGTGTAATATTCTAATTATAGCTTGTTTGCTTTGTGTATGATTGTCTCCATTGGAATGCGTGTTGTTGATTGATGTTTGGCAATAGATGGTGAGCCGTACGTTGGTGAGCAAGACCAAGCTTTTGATGACTAGCAGCAGGCTCAGGAGAGCTTTGATCAAGGCAAGTATAACTTGGGACTATCCTTGTTACCTACACACTTGTGTCCACCTTGTCGACCTTAGCAAAATCATAGATGATTGTTACCTGTATTCCTTGTTACCTACTTGATATGCATTTGGTGTAGTTTTGCTAGTGCTTGAAGTAATCCATGATCTTGTAAGATGATTAATAGCTATGCAATGAACATAAAAAGATGGCAAATAAATGTATGAGATCTTGTCTGTACGTGATCACCTGGGATAACAGTGCAACCATGAGAGCTATAATGGCTCTGGCTTTAGCTAAGTATGAAGACCTTTTCTAGCTTGTTAGCGGTTACCCGAAAGGGTGCTAGAGAGGCTTGCCGTTTTGGGTATAGTATGGCCTCTGTCTTTATGTATATAGGTTGCGAGTCATTGTGCCATTGGAAGGGGTGCTCTATATCTGCCCACCCAGGAAACCTTGCGGCCCTAACATGTTAGACGATCTTTTGAAAGGCTTCATAGTGATCCCTGCCGACCTCTCTAGGAAGGGGGTTAAGAGACGAGCTACCTCAGGCGACATGGTAAATCATGACTCATGGGTAAAGATGTATAACCTCTGCAGAGTGTTAAAACTAGTATACTAGCCGAGCTCACGGTCAGAAGCGGCGTTGGGGACATCTACATTAAGATGATGAGCTTGTTATGTCATTATGTTCATTCGTTTATCGTTTATGCTATGAGTTAATTATGCTTATATTTGATCATTTGATTATGGGATTATTTATGCTACCTTGATATTCGCTATTTAATTATGAACATGCTATCTACAATTAAAAGCTAAATGCAGTTAAACCAGTGTCAGCTTTTTGAGCCTTATGAACCCCTGGTTATACTTGTTGAGTATGATATGTGCTCACTCTTGCACATTCCCAACACCTCAGGTTATGCAAATGATGATGATTGGATTGAGAACTATCGATATGAGTATTAGGTTTGAAGTCAACCAGTCAACGTTTGTCCCTGTGTGATGCTTCCGTTGAGAGAGTTATTTATTCTTATTTATCATTATTGTATAAGACTATGTGATCATTATTGTTCCACTGTGTAATAAACACTGCAATGATACTTTTGAGATTTGTCTACTTATGTGTGCGACTGTTTCTGGGGCACACACGAGTCTTTTATGCATCCTATTTTGTTCTTGAAATATGGGTGTGACAAATTGGTATCAAAGCTTTGTTGACTGTAGGATGCAAACCTAGTAGTAATGGTAAAAATTTAGGTCCTTTACTTTACTTACTTCATGCTTCCCGCTATGGCCTTGTTATTTGCTAAAAGTTTTATTTTTATGCTTCTCAATCTTCATAATATTCATAATATTGAAGAACAAAGGTGATTAGAGAACAATTAGAAGAACAATTAGAGAATTACCAA
>Ga0182004_10001416_pt1 | contig 17520 bp, 11 predicted proteins | sample Sormic07211540_1_FD_120479 | JGI IMG/M metagenome (GOLD analysis project Ga0182004, IMG submission 120479) | Endophyte microbial communities from Sorghum bicolor roots, Mead, Nebraska, USA - 072115-40_1 MetaG | ecosystem: Host-associated > Plants > Roots > Unclassified | place: USA: Nebraska...
ATAAGTCATAACGAAGGTCAGTTTTACATGTTGCAGGTAGGCAACTTATAGGAGTTGTAAAATTGGCGAGGGCATTTCCATGCAGGTTCGGTGCCAGCAGGCTCGCCATCTGCAGCAAAAGAACTACAAGACACCAATGCCGGTCACCCAGATTTTAAAATGGAAAACGGAAACAAAAAAGGAAATCGGGCCCAGATTTTTAAAAAGAAAAACAGAAACAAAAATAGAAATATCGCGCCAGGTAGGGGTCGAACCTACGGCCTTCTGCTTAGGAAACAGACGCTCTATCCACTGAGCTACAGGCGCTTAGTGCAAAGTGTAGTCAATGCTGTGAATAATATTTACTAGTACATTTCACAATAGTAACTTCATACCCTTGCCAAAGCTCTGTTCCAATGGCACAATATAACTTTTCTGTGTCTTTCTTTAAATCACGTTCTATGTGGAGTCCATCAAAACCCTACAAACTGGATTACAATTACAAAATTGTTTGTGCGCATTTCATTTGGTTTATTAGAGCATCTCCAACAGGCTACGACTACCCAAATTTGTTGGACTAACAAATTTCTCCTCCCACTGCCTACTTCTGTTAGACCCATAGATAAGCACCTATTTTTCTTCAACAGTTTCCTTTCCCTCAAAGTGTGTCCCGCTTTGACATTGGGCGTGTGCCTCCTCCATATAGGCCTCGCGCCTCCTCCCCAACGTGGCCACGGCGGCCCTCCCGGGCGCTCGTAGTTCTCCCCCGCGGTGACCCTTACACACCAATCCCTCACGGGCTCCCTCATCGGCAGAGCCTCTCCTGGCAAAGCTCCTTCCCTAGCGAAGCCCTTATCACTATTACAGTATTTGCTTAAAAAAATCAAATTGTTCTAGATAGGGTGGTGTATCATGAGTCCATTGTTCAAATTTGATAGAATGATGACTTCATTCATCATACGACTAATCAGTACTCCCTCCATTCTAAATTATAATTTTTTTGGTTTTTCTAGATTTATAAATTTTACTGTGTATCTAGACTACTAGATATTGGACCGTGTGTTGCTACAGGCATAAAACATTTGTATGAAATAATTGATTATGATGGGTATAAATTTTTCACTTTAATTCATCTTGCACGAGAGTTTCATTTCACTTCGATTTAATTTGTATGCCATATGTGTGTTACATATGGTTTCGTACTAATAAAATTCCAAGAGCAACCTTTATGATGAGGGACGAACCATGGATCAGGAACCACTACAGATGTTTTATGTAGGAGTAGGAGAACTAGATGCAAAAAAGAAGGAAGAAACGGAGACAAAATCAACATCAACAGTAATCTTGTCGAATAAAGCAAAATCCAGTACCCGTAATAGCTTTTGTAGTAGCTGAAAAATGAAAATAATTTAGATTAGAGTACATATACTATGAGTAAAACAACTTATGCAACATCCGGATTACTGTGTGAATAAAACAGGAAATAAGATGAAAAAAAATGATGCAAGGCAATAGTAATTCAGATTCTTAGATAAGTTACCAATGGTTTTTACTTAAGCGAATTAGGTCTGTAAGGAAAAAAGAAAATAAATAAATTGACCCAGAACTGATAAGATTTGTTTGAGTGACTATTTGTTTGGTGAAAGCGTAAGGTAATGGCAGATCGAGTACCATGCCTAATAAATCAAACACACGCCACCTTGCAAGGGAAAATGGCGGTGGACACAAGCTTTTGTCGGTGGCGAGAGAAGTTGCGACTGAAGATGAGCAAATTTTCAGTCGATGGGCAGCAGCATGGTTTAAAAGAATACACAGTAACACAGCCCAAAGTATTTGCATTCAGTTTGTGCATCTTTGCACATATGTTTGTGATCCTCTGATTGATCATAACAGGTAACACCATAGGTTTAGATTTCGGAGGCTGCAAAAGTTTATCAAATAGACATGCTACTGACAGGTCATACATCACAATTATCTTCTACTGTTAAGTTCAGGTGATTGAGAACCTATTCCAATGTTGAAAATAAAATCGAGAGCTCAATCTTTGGTAGCCTGTTATCAGGCTTGAACACTACAAATAAATGGCAAGCTTTCATTAGACTTCGCATACAGTTAGAAACAGAAAACATTACACATATATCTGGTCTTCAGAGTTCCGAAGAAAAAACACATAGATACAATACAAGCCTCAAACTTTAGATGCAAACTCATTTGTTTAGATACATTTTACTTAAGTCTCAAACTTTAAGTACAAACTCAGAATATCCAGCTAACCAGAAATAGCTTTAGCATAATATTGGAAGTCATTGCAAACAATCAAGTTGCTAGTCCCAATAACATGATGTGGCCTTGAGCATAACTGCGTATTTGATTTAGGCTATGCTCATTTAACTGGAGCATCAGTTCTATAACTATAAGCCTGGCTTAACATTACCGCCACCTCTGAAACAGACGGCCATGAGAGTAGTATTTCTGATAGTACCCCTAGAGTACTATTTTGGGGAGCAGAAGTTTATCTAGTTACCAGTACAGTGAGCTAAATACTTACAGCAAATGATTGAACTAGCTCTTGAGAGCGCTACTTATATCCTCCAAGTGGTGTGCCCCCTTTGTTTATGGGATGGTGGATTAGGATGAAGGAGATTTGTCAAATTTCCTGGATTTTGCCTCCGTTTGGAAACCTTTGATTCAGAATTCTCCAATACCACAGTCCTGAAGCCCATTCTAGACTCAAATATAAAGCATCAAGATGTTTCTCGACCAATAATATCAAGTCCAAGCTAGATTGAAGACGGGTAGGACCTCAAACCTGTAGTACGAGGAATGTGTCCATATTATTGGCCCATTAGTCATTGGTGAGGAAGAAAACCAAGAGGGGCAGCTGGTCATGGGTTCATGGATTGGGGGGCCGAGGTGCAGGTGCTTGCTGCGATTGTCCTCGGAATGCAGCTCGGACTGGACCTAGATGCAGCGCCACGGGACCTGTATCCACTCAAACTGAGGGAGGCATTTCCTCAAGCGGTTGTTGCGTGTCGTCCATGTCGACGGCCGCTCCAGCTCATGGGCGCCGGCCGGTGTGCTCTACGACGTGGGGGAGCTGCGCGGTGCTGGGACAACTGGAGGGAGGCACGACCGCGGGGAAGGAGATGGAAGGGTACCTGTGGACGAGGAACCTCTGAGAAATCTTTGTGGTTGCTGGCTTGCTGCTGTAGGCACTCGTAGCCTCGTAGTCGTAGGTGTGACCGTGTGAGGAGACGACGACGGGTCACTGCCACATGTCGCTCATGATTGGCAGTGACAGAAGCAGTGACGGTTGGCGAATGCTGGGCGCGGAGGACGAGGATACGACTGCGCCTGTCCGTAGCAGTAGCGAACAGATCGAGAGCAATGCAAACGGCGAAGGCAGTACGCATGCCGGGAGCAGTTGCGGTTGCGGTTGCGGGTGCCCAAGCAGAGACGCCGCCCGGCCGCCGGCGACGGCGAGGGAGATCAAAATCTTGCGTGTGTGCGGTTCCGTTACACCGATGAAACAAGGCATACAGCAAGCAAACAGCGATTCCATCCTCCTCCATTAACCCCGGCGTACGTGATTCATTGATTCCCTTTTACATTTGTGTTAACGATCTTTGATCCAAACAGCACGGATAGCGTTCTTGCACGTTTGGTTATTTGGATCACAAGAATTGGAAAACCGGATTTCCTGAAAGTTTTGTGAGGATTTTCGACACTGCATTTTATGCTGTTACTTTGTTAGACAGCTGGCTTTGTTTGAATAGCACAAGCGAAGGCAAATTATTTTACACATCTGAAATGAATTAAGAAAAGCCCTAGCAATAAATCTTATCATCAACCAGTTCCCTAATCACACAGGACAAGAAAGGGGGGGGAGAGAGAGAGAGACACAGAACGTGAGCTGATAACTTTTCTGAAAAGCAGGGTTGTGAGAAGTTTCATAGTTAAATATGTTCATAGGAAGCCACTCTCAGCAAAGGTCTTATGGTCTAGCGGTTAGGACATTGGACTCTGAATCCAGTAACCCGAGTTCAAATCTCGGTAGGACCTGTTTTTGTTTCGCATTTACAGAATTATTTTTCTGTTTTATGATATCATTTTATATTTCACTTTCCTCTCTCCTTATCCTTATAAAGTTAGAATCATCTGCCATGTTAGGGCATCTCCAAGAGGCCCATCATTTTTTTCTCTAAGACTATAGAGTTTTCCAACCACCAAAAAAAATATTGAAGGAATAAATAAGACTATCTCCATCGGTTTGCAATAATTTACTTCTAAAATACATCTTGAATTCTACACATTTTTTTTACATTTGCATTAGGAGCTTTTCGTACCTTTTATTCTTTCTCATTTCCTTTAACATAAATTGGCAGATCGATAAGCACGTGAACACGTTCGGTGATTTTTCCAAGTGACAACAAATGAAGGTTGTTCATTGTTGGTTTCACATAATCTGTAAATCATTTTTATTATTGTACTCCGTCCATTCCAAATTATAAAGTCATTCCAAGATTTTGCTACACTTGTATATTGGGTAGGCTAATGAGTTGGCTGTAAGCAGTAAATACTAGCAGCACAGCAAGGTAATTGAGAGAGAGAGAAACAAAAGCATTTTTATAGTGTCACCACACTTTGCAGCGCGAAAAACGCCCGCCGTACCTATGACATGGTTTTGCACTGAAAAAGTCATGGTTGCCGCATTGAAACCAAATAATAACTTTTAATGCATGGCGCGCCGCAAGTGAGGCGTGGCTATGCACGGCGGGGAATTAAACACCCCCTTTTCACCATAAGAAAGATGATGCATGGTTTTAGAAAAAACTGGTTTTATAATTTTCTAAGTCCAAGCTAAAAGAAATTTTCTATGAATTTCATAAGAGTAAGCAAAATTTTAGATTTGTAGTTGCATTTTCATGTAAAAAATATTTGAATATTTTTTAAATATTTCTAGTTCGATTTACCTCCGGAACTTTTAGACCTTGTTTGGATGTAGTCGTATTCACATCAATCCACATGTATTGAGGTGGATTGAAGTGGAACTTTAACTAAATTTCACTCCAATCCACAACAACATACATGGATTAAAGTAAATACGACAACATCCAAACAAGGCCTTACCTGTAAGATTACCTCCTCCGATGTGGCGCCAGGTCGCAAAACCACCATCAAAACTGAGTTTTGATAGTTGAAGAGAATCAAAACAACGCAAATGAGGGATGTAGTAAATCGGACCATCCCGAGTTAAGGGGTCGAAAAGACCTTTTCCAGGACAATACAGCCACAGCCCACAGCCCAGAGCCCACAGGCCACAGACAAGGGTTGGGCCAGCTAAGCTCTATGGTGGTGTAGCCAGGCCCAGCTCGTTCCATTCTGGTCGGCTTGCAGATCCATCACGCCATCGGCAAAAATATCTGGCTCTCGGGAACCCTCCCGGTCCCGGTGCGGTAGGCCCACCTCGGGATCCTTATCCTCCGCTCGGACCGCTCCTCGCGCGGTCGCCGCCCGATCCGATCACGACGGCGCCCGTCGCGCCCGTCGCGCTATAAAGCCGCGGGGTAGGGCACCCGTGCTCCCCCGTGCTCTCTCAGAGGTGGGTTGGCTTCTCCTCCCCCTCTTACCAAGTCCTCGTCCTCGGTTTAGGGTTCGTTAGGGTTTTTGTGGAGGGGAGATATGGCGGCGGCGGACGTGGAGTACCGTTGCTTCGTCGGTGGGCTCGCCTGGGCCACCAACAACGAGACCCTCGAGCAAGCCTTCGCCAACTTCGGCCAGGTCATCGACTCCAAGGTCTGTTTCGTTTCGTTTCGTTCTCGCTGGGTTTTAATTCCGTGGCCTCTTCGTGGTGTTGTGAGGCTAGATCCCTGTTGTCGTTCAATAGATCTGCCATGTTTTGGTCCGGATCTGCGTTCGCTCGAATCGTACGTCCCGTCTGACGCCGCCGCCGTCATGTGATTCTGCAGGTCATCACCGACCGGGAGACGGGGAGGTCCCGCGGGTTCGGCTTCGTCACCTTCTCCTCTGAGCAGTCCATGCTCGACGCCATCGAGAACATGAACGGCAAGGAGCTCGACGGCCGCAACATCACCGTCAACCAGGCCCAGTCCCGCGGCGGAGGCGGCGGCGGCGGTGGCTACGGAGGCGGTGGCGGCGGCTACGGCGGCCGCCGTGAGGGTGGCGGCTACGGAGGAGGCGGCGGCGGCTACGGCGGGCGCCGCGAGGGAGGAGGCGGCTACGGAGGCGGTGGCTACGGTGGCGGCGGCGGCGGCTACGGCGGTCGCCGTGAGGGCGGCGGCGGCTATGGCGGCGGCGGCGGCTACGGTGGCAACCGCGGTGACTCCGGCGGCAACTGGAGGAACTGATTGTGTGGGCCCACCCTGGCTTCGGCCAAGTTATCCTAGCTATCTATCTATCTATAGTATCGTGTTACCGTTCCGTTGGATTCTGAGTTACCCATGTGTTAGTGTCCGTTGAACCTTTGGATTAGGTGTTGGTACCCCCGTGTTCGATGATGTTACTGTCCGCTTTGGTTACTTTCCGCTATGAAATGAGAGAAGAGTGAGCAAGGTTTTTGTTCGCATCTACTGATCTGAAATTGCTCTGTTACCGTGTTTGATTGAGCTCGTTAATAACTTTGGCTGCGGCTTTAGTGCTATACAAATATCTGCTGCCTGAAATTGCTCTGTTACCGTGTTTGATTTGAACTCGTTAATAACTTTGGCTGCGGCTATAGTGCTATACAAATATCTGCTGCCTACTGATACAAATATCTAATATCACAAATATCAGCCGTAAACTCTCGAGAATGCTACAAATACAGGGATATAACAGATTTGAGAAGTTCTACAAATGTACGTATAACACGGATCTAAGAAGATACGCTTCGATACAATACAGGCTCCTCAATTCTGTTTTAGTTCTTAAAACACACTAAGTTCAATAAATTAAATAAATCTAGCATTGCTGATTTAGAGCGAGAAAAATTGGCACAATAGAATTGCATCTTTTGCTGACGATGCCTAGATTAGTACAGGCATGACAAATTAGCGTAGCACCGACGCGCTAACAAACTTTTGCACTCCCAACGACGGCACAACAAGCACCGATGCTACAAATATCATCAGTGCATCGAAGCTACAAATATCAGTCCAGGACGTAGATCCGAGAAGCGACGTCCTGGACCAGCCAGTCGAAGCCCTCGAGAAGCCCCTCTCCAGTGTAAGCGCTGCAGCCCACAATCTTCCAGTGCCTGCTGCTGTTCATCACTTCCAGATTCAGAACCTGAAAGGGGAGGAAAAGGTGAATCAAGTCTGCCTTGGAAAAAACTACAACGAATTCAGATGGGGAACAGCACTTTCTGCATTGGCAGCACAAACACAATGGAGTACGAAAACCACATGCTATCAACTACGATGGAAATCTCAGGCCCTGTTACCCTTTGGCTACGCGGTAGCAATTTGTTTTTACAGACTGTTATACAGCAAGAATGTAAGGTCTGACTACGGAATGTTAGCTGCGCGCATTAAGGGTGGGGATGGTGCTCTAAATAGATACCCGCGGTTATTCTTTAGTCTAACTTAATAAACTGAATAGATAATTTCTTCCTTTATTTTTTTCATTTAGTTTATTAAATTAGACTAGAGAAGAACCACATATACCCATTTGAAGCACCATCTCCGTCCTTACGCGCCACACCATAACCCTATGAATGGAAACAACAGCCTGAGCAGATAAAATATTAATCTTGGAATTTAATCACATACAGAAGGAAGCTGTAAAAAAACAATGATGCTCTACTGTGGTGCACGGAGAGTCCTCTCCATGGCACTTGAGGTTTTGTTAGGTGACATAGGTTGGATGAAACCAAAAGGCAAATTTGTTGATCTAAGTTGTTAGTCACAGACTAAAACTAACCTTAACTACTCCCTATTGATGATAAAAACACGATAAGGCCCTAACTGACTTCGCTGCTTGATGGAACAATGCTAAGTTTCTCCATGTCAACGTCAACAAAAAGCAGAGCAAATTAATTACTGCTTATAGCTGGGGCAACATAGTGCCAATAATAGCACGAGCTTATTTCTAGAGAGCAAAGATGTATTCATCCAATTATGCCCAATTACAAATCCTAATTCTTGTAACACTACAGTTGCTTCTTTTACACCAATTTACACGCAGAATCTGGTTTTTCATGAATGTTTCAATTCTGTCTGTGGACCACATGACAATTTCCATCTAATCAGTGGATATGATGGGGGGTGACTCTGTTCCAGAAGAGAACACACTGGCAACCAAATCTAATTTATGAGCAAACAAAATGCAAAATATGTACAAATAAGTAGCATCTAATCAGCTGTTCCAGAAGAGAACTATACACTGGAAACCAAATATAATTTATAAGAAAACAAAATGCAGAATATCTACAAAGTACAAGTGTATGCAACTATCCCAGTACACACTGAAATTGGATGCTTCAGAAGATCCATAATTGAGCATAACTGATAAAACTAAATTCAATTTGGCATATCCTTTTGCTCCCACACTGAAGTAAAATCTTGTCAAACATGAGGACCGGGAAAGCACAGTACAAGTTAACAATGATTTCACAAAGCACAGTACAAGTTAACAATGATTTCACACAGTAAATAACCATAGGAATATAGGAAACATGTCTCTAATACATATGAATGACTGAAATTTGCTTACCTTCGCAATTTCAGCTGGTTTTAGAGCTCCCTGTATGTCTTGCTTATTTGCGAAAACCAACAATGAAGCTCCAGCTAGTCTCTGTGAAAATCAATATCGTAAGGATCAACGATGTAAACACTTTCTGAATAGGTAAAATTTTAGCCTATGGTGGCAAAGAGACAGTATTCTTTACTGCCAAACACATGGCATTGTACTTTCTTAGTGGTTTGACCCTCAATGTTTGAAATGCTATTTCAGTACAATTTCAAACTAAAAACAAGGAGATTCAAAAGATACAACTTCTATGCACAAAGGCATAGAGTTCGATACCATCGAGAGAAAAATATCTATTTCCCAGTTCATTAACCAAGCGGCCTCTATCATTAAGTAAATGTGCACTATTCATTTATATCAATTATAGGACCTCTATCATTTCAATCCAAATAGCAAACAGTAAATATCAGTCATATTTCCATGGCATTGAAGGAGCATTTTTTTTTAATACAACAGATATAGAACTACAACAAATCCAGTTCATCACCATAGCTTAGAGGTCAGGTAATAGCATACCTCTTCTTTCAAGAGATTGTGGAGTTCAGCACGGCAATCATCAAGCCTCCTTATGTCTGAACTATCAACGACCCAAACTAACCCATCAGTCTGCTCAAAGTAATTTCTCCAGTAAGACCTGATCGTCTTCTGTCCTCCAACATCCCATATGTTCAAAGAGTATCTAAGGTAATCAATAAATTTAAATAATTAATCAGACACATCTGCAGTAACATAGAAAAAGTATGATTGCCACATTTGCTATGCCTGGTATTTGGAAAATGACAGGGGCTGAAATCTCCACTGATTGAAAATTGCCTATGCTTCTGCTGAACTGAATGTTCCTAAAGTTCAACACTGTGCACTGAAAACCTATAGTAGTTGAACACTTCAAATGATGAAAATGCACCTGCAGCAGAGCTTTTAGGTAGCTTGACAAGGAAGCCACAAAATGCCAACCAGTTTCCATTTTGCATGAACCGACATGAAAAACTGGACTATCAACTTGCTACCAATAAATTTGTATTTCACTATCATTATTCTACAAACAGAGAAATAAAATGTTCAAATTGTTCATCTATGATGGCAGATTGGCAGAACATGTGACGGCTACAAAGAAGGAATGTTGAATTTTGTCTTCACATCTTTGTAAACCCTTTTATCACATAATTTATTTCACACAGTGGTCTACTGTAATATTCACCTTAAGAGATTAACAGCAACGAAATCAGCATAAGAAAAAAAAAGTTTTGGTTGGTCCTCAGTCCTCACTGCATTTATCAGATGAACGCACACCTAAATGAGTCCATACTCCATAGGTTATCTCAACTAAGTTGGAAGTGCTGTAGGTTCTCAATTCCAAGGCACAACTGATGGCACTTGACTGGAAAATCTCAACATGCCAACCAAGTCTCCTTTTGTATGAACCAAGATGCAAAACTAGATATCATATTGCTGACCTATGCAATTTTTATTTCCATCCAAAAATTGAAACTGTTTGTCTGATGGCAGAACATGTGAGGGATATACAGAAGCATGGTTGAATTTTGGCCTTAATATTTTTAATAGACAAATTTTATCACATGATTTACTCTCTGCAGATTGGTCCCACTATAATATGCTGCTTAAGAAATTAACCATAATGTAGTAGACAGGGCGTGAAAAATGTGTCACTATGATTCTTACCACATTATATCAGACGTATGTGCACACGATAGTCCACTAAACAATCGCAACTAAGGCGAAAACTTCTAAAGGTTCTAAACTCCAACAGACAACTAACAGCATTAACTCGCATCAACTAAATCAATGTGTAGCCTTTATATGTAAACCATGATGTTCCATTTGGTATTTAGCCTAACATAAAACTCCACTCCAAATCAAGTAATTATATGTCATTATGCATAATTGCATATGCATTGGAGTCAAATTGGATTAAACAGGAAGTGGAAGAAGGGGGAACATACTTGTGGTACTTGATGGTCTTGATGTTGAATCCGAGGGTTGGGCTAATGACGCTGGTGTCCTCCCCGTTGATCTTGAGAACGATGGTTGTCTTCCCCGAGTTGTCCAGGCCTCTGAGACAAACCCCGCAGAACACAACATAGCATGAGCCATCATGAATCAATGCAGATGCCAGACAATTGAGGAAACCGACGGCACGGGCACCAGATCCAAAGGAAACCAAGAACCATGGGGAACACATGCATATGGGATCAAACGGGAAAAGGAGGCTGAAGGGAACCTACACCATGAGGATGCGCATCTCCTTCTCCTTGCGCTTGATCTTCCGGATGATGCTGAGTAGCCCCATGATCAGTGGTGTGAGGGAAGGGGGCCGGGGCGGCCGGGACGCCGGACGCGGGACTGCGGTCTGCGGGAGCCGGCACAATCGCACAGGAGGAAGAGGACTAGAGGAGGGCCGACGGGCCAAGGGCAGGACCGCAGGAGGGCGCGGAGGCGGAGAGGTCGGCCGTCGCGGTATCCGTCTCCCGTCTAACGGTGGTGGGGCTGATCTGCGCGGTCGCGCGTCGCCGGTCGGCGGGGCTTCGGCCGGGCGGGGTAGTGGCCTGGTGGGGGCGAGTCAGGCGACGAGCAGAGTGCTTCTCTGTGAGGATGTGGGCTAGATTGAAGAGAGGCATTCGATTTTGTTTGTTGGGGCTCTGCAGCCCACCAGCTGTTGGAGTTTCGCTTCCGCCCCTGAGGCCCTGAGCAACCGTACAAGTAGGCCGCCAGCCGTCTCGTGGAGGCCCAACAGAATTCCAAGACCAAGAATCGGCCTGTCAGGGCCCGTTGGCGTGGGTACTGTTTGACACAGTATATCAGTTCACTACTAGTCTACTACAGCAAGAACCCGTACGTAGCCAAAAGATTCACTACTAGTCTACTACTGTTTGACACAGTATATCTGTGAGGATGTGGGCTTCCCACGGTAGTGGTGCTACAATAGTCCTACTCGGAGGGGCCGAAGCACCTCAAAGCCACACCAAACCACAGTCCTCACTCACTCACTCACTCACTCACTCACTCACTCAACAAATTGATTTTTTTTCTAACTAGGCTGCTTTTATTATATATTTAGACATACGTTATATCTAAGTGCATAACAAAATCTATAAATCTAGAAAAAAAATATCTTATAATTTAAAATGAAGGGAATACTTCTTTATTTTGAAAAATGTAATTACCATTTTTTTGCATAATTATGCTCCTATCACCATTTGATATAGCCATAGATAAATATCACCAAGTAAAATAGCAGAATTTCTCTAACGTGGATTTAAACCTTCTTTTATTTTAAGCAACACACCTTAAAAAGCTCGTAACCTTTATTGATCATCATATTTCAAACAAGGAAAAGTCAATTTATTGACTAATAATTATTCAAAGTATATATAAGTTCAGAACATGAAACTTGTACCAACAGTTTTGTATTCAATGCACTTATGAGATTATATTTATTCTTTAGTAAATGATAACATATAGTAAGAGAAATTGATGGTCAAAGTCTATTTATATGACTTTTTCATGATCAAAATATGGTTATCATTTCAGGACGAAGGGAGTATTTCACAACTTTTTTGTTTGAAGCCATCTTGGTACCAATTAATGAATACAATACTCAGATCTATATACAGTGACGTGGAAGAACTGAAACAGTAAATGTTTGTCGTCAAACGGTGATTCCAAGTTACATCTGTTGAAACTATGGAGTAGTTCTCATAAGCTGAATATTTATGTTTACCAAGGACAAGGGCTAAACAATGCACTATGCTTTATGGACTAATCCAAGAATTCTAATAAGAAAAATCCAATAAACATTTAAGCTGGAATATGATCGGTCAATAAAGTCGGAATCATATTCTCTAATAAACTAATTAAAATGGATGACTGTCTTTTGTTAACTTTAGTCCTTAGTTTGTTGTTAGGCTCTTTTAGACCTTTCTCTTTTGTTGCCTTTTCATCGAGAGCTTCACTTCAGCCGATTGCTGGAACTTTATAATAATGAACTCTTGCAAAGGCTGGAACAAGAAATTATTTAAAAATATTTTAGTTTAATCCTTCTTAAACTTTATTTTAGGTGTGGCATTTTTTTTACAAGGGTATATATAATATAACAGGGGATTCAACACTACTAGAAACTTGAATATACAAAGAATAGGACGAAGATGAGCTGCACACCAAAATGAATTTATTTACATATATACAATTATGCGTGCGTGTGTGCGCTAGCTACTCCTACGTACTCTAATGATCGAGAAAGCACTGATAGCACCATAGCAATCACCTACATTACACAAAGTCACAAACAGAAACATGTACAGTGAAGAGCCAATACACAAGACATTTCTTAAAAAACTTCTTCTCAATACCTAAAAATAGGATTATTACTAAATAAGCATCTGAATATGACAGGCACAGTTGATCTTGGTTGCCCATAATATTAATTTCTTCAATCGCACGAAACATCATTTTTTTGGTATATATAACCAAACGGGGTTCTCGGTTCTCGATGCGTTTATAATAATATGCTTATGGAAACGGGTCCAGTATCATAGCCATATACTCCATCCATACTAGTGATTCAAGTTATTTGGAATACCGATACGGTCTTCAAAGTATAACTTTGACTTCTTATTTTTATAAAAATATTTATTGGAAAGTGATATATGTATATTTTTATGAAAATACTTGACAAATCTATTGATATAGTTTTCATATTTCCAAACTCGATAACTTAAAAGTTATTTATAATTTATATTTCCAATATTTAACCCAAGAATTATCAAAAACATCTTCAATTACCATTGTGGAGGGAGTAATTGTTTCAGGCCAGAGTTTGTTTTAAAATAGTATTGCCCAAACAACTACTCTCTCTGTCCTCTAATATAGTGCACTCTAGAAATTTTAAGACAAATTAAGAGAGAACATAAAAGACACATGTACTCTCATTTTATTTTCTAATCAGACGCTATCATTAACATGATTAATGATGATTGGTTGATAATTAAAAATATTCAATGCAAAATTGATTCTTATCTTCTAGGATAAATTATATTTAAGAACAATTTAAATACTAAAATGTACTATATTACATGACAGAATGAGTAGTTGCAAACGTACGTACGTACCTACAGTCAACAGTCAACTCTTAGTGATAGCTAAATATAAGGTTGTACCATCTTTTATTCATGAAGACTATTATTAACTGCAGGAGCTAGCCAGGACATTATTAGGAGCAAAAGTCACAAACCACTATCGTAAATTTATTCGTCCCGGTCCATGCTACATCAGCAGTTCAGCATCGTATCACGCTTAAAGAAAAGCATCGGCGTCATACGATCTATCCTTGACAATTGCCCCCTTACCCTCTCTCAGAAACTGCTGCGGAGAAATGTCACTATATGCAATTCCCTTCCCACCGTCGCACGCAGCCTGACGACAAACAAATCATGGATATTCTTGTTTATTACCGGCCTCGAGATCTGGCCTTGTTCACCTAAAAACTAATTTTTTTTTTAAAATTTCTCGTCATATTAAATCTTAAAGCATTAAATATATACGAAAATAAAAATTAATTATACAGTTTGTCCGTAAATCGTGAGATAAAGTTTTTAAATCTAGTTAATCTATGATAGAATAATATTTACTAAAATAAAAAAATACTACTATATCTAAAACTAAAATTTTTTGAAACTAAACAAAACCCTAGCATAGTAGTAGGAATTAAGATTTAGATATTCCTGCCTGCATCCGTACGACATATAACCGTATACAAAAGCTCGACTGCTCGAGGGCCGGACCGGCGGAGTAGTGTGCCACACACCACTACTTATTGTCAGTGTGTATAGATATTAAACAAAGCGTACTATATAAATATTGTACTAGAAATGATTTTATTCGGAAAGAGAGTAGATCTATGTACGGAAATACGTCGCGTCGCGATCAGCGGAGCCAAAGCGTTTTCTTTTTTGATTGTAGCAGGTTAATAGTGATTTGCTGGCAAAAGTTACACCTGCTATTAGTCACAGCTATTTGGATCCATCCTACAGTGTTAATATTTTTTACAATGCAGTAAATTTTAATACATTAGTAAATACTCTACGCCCCTCCCCCCTGCCCTCCTCCCCCTTACCCAGACAACGTATCATATGCAACCTATGCAACCACTAATTAAGGCCACAGGATCTAGATCCAAACGTGTGAGGTTTTTTTCACTTAAACCCCTCCACCTGTGGGTTTAAATCTAACCGTGTGTATCGAGATGGAAGGGTTTAAGTGAAAAAAACCTCAAACGTTAGATCTAGATCCTATGGTCTTAATTGGTAGTTGCATAGGTTGCACACCAAGCTGGGTTGCACACGTTCCCCCCTACCCAACAATAATCCTACATTGTAGGAGCAACTCCAACAGTTTTGCAAATAGGTTTGGCATTCTTGTTTTTTTATCAAAACTCTCAAAATCTCATATACAACAGTTTGACAATTGGACTTGACATTTATAGCAAGTTGGCAAATTTTCCTCCTTTCTTGGCATTTATGCACGCTTGGAATAGGCTTCGCATACTGCATGCACGTGCTTTTATAGCAAACTGACAACCTGATGCTTCTTTGTTGATCTCCGGACAGAAACAAAAGTTGTACCTTTAATATGACACAAACAAAATAATTCGTGTTGTTGGTGGCCTGGTCCTCCGACAAAAACTACTGTGCGAGAAGAAACGATTTCGTACAAATATAAGAAATTTGTTCAGTACATATTTTTAAGAACCAATCGGGACGTCAAGTCGTAACTCGCCGTAAAACGCCGACACGAAGAAACTCGCGCGAAGAGAAGTCCGCGCACGCGACGTAGGCCAGTGCGCGGGTCCACAATTTTTTTTTGCCAAGTCAAAATTGCCAAACACTTGGAGATGTACTTTTTATTGTCTCCCCATATCATTTGGGAGTTGGCAAATAACAACATTTACCAAACAAAATTTGCAAAACTATTAGAGTTACTCTTATTAGCTCAATACAGTGTAGTTATTTGCTGGCAAAAGCTACACCTGCTATTAGCCACAGCTATTTGGATCCATCACGTGATAGGTGGATAGAATAATGTTAGATTTAGCTAGAGTGTGCCCTACTGCCCTTGACTTCATTTTATCAAGAGAAGCATCCATGGGAAGAGCCTAAGAGAAAGGGAGTGTTAAAAATAAAAATATTTCTTGGTTCGGCTAACTAATTAATGGGATAATCATGAGCTTGATGCATGACTAATACTCAGTTGTATATGAGCTAGATCTATTTTGATTAATAACAAATAATTGTACACTAGCACGTAAAGGATTTTTTAGACGGATTTTTTAGACTTGTCCGAATCTAGTTTCAAGAGACAAGTAAGAAGCCCGCCTTTGGGCCTACATTACTGTTAATTGATATTTATGAAAGTGGCCATAATGTCTATATGTGGAAATAGATTGAAAAAACCAGAAAGGCACAAGCCCACCGCTTGCCTGGCCAAGCCCAATATCTAGGCCCAATGGAGATATCCATAATTGTGCCACTGTCGAGCCCGCTTGTCCTCCCCGCCATCGTCTCCCGGTATCCGCCATGACACCTAGTCGATCTACCAAGCTGCTTGCCTAATCTGCCTAATGCCTTTGCCAAACCCATCGCGTAGAGGTCCATGGTCATGTCATCCACCTCCTTCTCCCTCTTCAACAATGCTCCTGCGGCTACCATGCTTTCGTGACCTAGTTCAGAGCAAATCAAGAAAATTAAACAACCAATGCAACACTTGCATTTAGGTGAGATCGGTAGTCACAATTATGTGCGTGCCCATGGATCAAAGCGGGCTACAACAACAAAGGATCACCAGGCTCCTACTTGATGGATTCAGACTCATCCCCAATGACCTCTTTTGTCCATAGACAGAGTCGACAGTGGTAGACCTCCTTCTCACCATATCTTGGTTCCTGCCACTAGACCTGGCCTCCTTCTTGTTCAAGGAGAAGTTGACAACGATGACATCAAGCACATCACAGAGAGTTGACCGGGCAGGGTCACCAACATGCTGGTGGAGAGGACAAGCATCTAGGCGAGGTCAAGGGAGTGCAGGAGGACCTGTGGAGGCATCATGCAGGGGCGGCAGGGCGAGGCAACTAGCTATTTTAGCACTTAGGTTATTGGGGCTCACCTTTTATTCTATGTTCATACTCTTTTCCTCGTTTTATATTTGGCTTGATTTTGCTTCGCCCCTCAAGGCCACCTCTCTTAGCTTGTCCTTGCCGACACCTCCTTCCATCCTACCATTATCCTTGTCGTGCCCTCTTCTATCACCTCCTCTCTCTTCTCTAAAAACTAATCCACCCTCGTAACCTGTAGAACCCTAACCATAGTGGCTCGTGGCGAGCCATGATCGCCCTATATCCCACCTTCAAAACCCAATGAACAATCCTAGGTCTGCCACAACTTGCATGCACCTTTGGGAACTCTGAAGGTGTGAGAGGGTAATAAGGAACATTAAAAGAATAACTAAACAGAATGAATCTATACTACTGATGTCTTTTACATGGATATTTATAGGGGATGGAGAGGCCGCCTCCACCCCTCTATATATTCTGACCATATGCGAGGGCAATCAGGTCTTCTCATTGCTCCTAGATCAACAGTGACACTTATGTCACACGCCATGTGTGGGGGTATAAACCCCTATACCCTCATGGGCCTATATGGGCCGCACCATCAGAGGTGGCTCGGCCCACAAGATGAAGACGTGCGGCGCACGACTGGTCGGCGTGCACCGCAATGCTAC
>Ga0182004_10001417_pt1 | contig 17514 bp, 15 predicted proteins | sample Sormic07211540_1_FD_120479 | JGI IMG/M metagenome (GOLD analysis project Ga0182004, IMG submission 120479) | Endophyte microbial communities from Sorghum bicolor roots, Mead, Nebraska, USA - 072115-40_1 MetaG | ecosystem: Host-associated > Plants > Roots > Unclassified | place: USA: Nebraska...
GCCCACCCTACTTTATAAATTTATGTCTAAAATTAGAAGAAAAACACTAGAAATTTCACTAGGCCAGCAGCGGTAGGGGGGGCTGGAGCCCCCCTAGCCCCACCGCTGGCTTCGTGCCTGCTTGAAAGGAAGTTCTACAGTTCTGTTCCAGTATTTTATATCAACTGGACTCAGGATATAGGCTGTATCTTTTTGACAGAAAATGGATTCTGAAAGTAATGCTTTTGCACAGGTTACCACAGACAGGTCAAAAGTTTTTCCCAAGGATATGGAAGCTCCACCAGGAGGAGTTGATGATATGACAAGACTTTCATACTTACATGAACCTGGTGTTCTACAGAATCTTGCTACCCGCTATGAACTGAATGAAATATATGTGAGCTTGTTACCCTTTCTGCCTTAAAAAATCTTACACCAAATAAATTGCATAAGTTGCTCATGATAACAATTCATTTGCACTCTCAGACTTACACAGGCAGCATTTTGATTGCTGTAAATCCATTTCAAAGATTGCCACATCTTTATGATACCCACATGATGGAACAGTACAAGGGTGCAGACTTTGGGGAATTGAGTCCCCATGTCTTTGCTATCGCGGATACTGCTTACAGGTACATTCTTGTTGTACAAATACTCTATTTATATATATGGCAACATGCCATTCATGCACTAATTTACATAACTGCATTACTCTGGCGCAACCTGTCAATGTGAACCAGGGCAATGATAAATGAAGGGAAAAGCAACTCTATATTGGTCAGTGGTGAAAGTGGTGCTGGGAAGACTGAGACAACGAAGATGCTTATGAGATATCTAGCGCACTTAGGTGGGCGGTCTGGAGTAGAAGGACGTACAGTGGAACAACAAGTTTTAGAGGCAAGACCATTTAACCTCATTTATTTATCTGCTTGCTATATGCATCATTTAGATGGAAAACATATGTATTGGTTGATTGCCTTATATTTCTACCATACATAATTTCAGTCCAACCCAGTTCTTGAAGCTTTCGGTAATGCTAAAACTGTGCGAAACAACAACTCAAGGTAAGTATTTGATTGGTTGCTCTCTCTGTTTCTCCCCTTTGGATACCATCAAATGGTTGTTTGACGTTCCCATTTGTTTTCAATTTCCGGTAAAGTCGTTTTGGCAAGTTTGTTGAGATCCAATTTGACAAGACTGGGCGGATCTCAGGAGCTGCTATCAGAACTTACTTGCTGGAAAGATCACGCGTGTGCCAAATTAATTCCCCAGAAAGAAATTACCATTGCTTTTATTTCCTTTGTGCTGCACCACCTGAGGTACATTTTCAAACTGAATCACTTGTGCTATGTGGTTCTTGATATTTTGGCATGTAACTCAACATGGTTGCTATGGATCTTTCTAATGTGCAGGAAACTCAGAGGTATAAGCTGTCTGATCCTAGATCGTTCCATTACCTCAACCAGTCGAGCTGTATTGAGGTGGATGGAATAAATGACGCTGAAGAGTATTTAGCAACAAGAAGAGCTATGGACATAGTTGGAATCAATGAGGAAGAGCAGGTGTCTGTCTTGTTATTCTGAAGCTACTAGAGTGTTAGTTTCAGGATTAATGTCAACCATCACAATTCATTTATCTTACAGGAAGCTATATTCAGGGTTGTAGCTGCTGTACTTCATCTTGGAAATATAAATTTTGCCAAGGGAACAGAAATTGATTCTTCTGTAATCAAGGATGATAAGTCCAGGTTCCACCTTAATACCGCAGCAGAACTTTTGAAGTGAGTGCATGTTTCTCCTTGATAGAATGCTTGATTTTCTTATCTGTTCAGCATGACCGCAAAAATTCTAAGCACTAAAATTTCGTGCAGATGTGATTGCCAGAATTTGGAAAAGGCACTGATAACACGAGTTATAGTCACACCTGAAGAAGTTATCACTAGAACACTTGATCCTGCTTCTGCACTTGCTAGCAGAGATGCATTAGCTAAAATAATATACTGCCGATTGTTCGATTGGTAATGACTCTTCCTCACCTGTCTAGAAAATCACAGTTAGATTTCAGTGTTTATAACCTGACATCTGTTATTACTGTGATCTTGTGCACAGGATTGTGGAAAAAATTAATGTCTCAATTGGACAGGACCCAAACTCAAAACAATTAATTGGAGTTCTTGATATCTATGGTTTTGAGAGCTTCAAAGTTAACAGGTAGTTTTGTAACTCTTCTGAACTAGGTAAAACATCCGCATAATAGAATGAACTAAATGGAGCTGTTGAATTGAATTATTGAACAGTTTTGAACAGCTATGTATCAATTATACAAATGAAAAGCTGCAACAACATTTTAACCAGGTATGTCATGACTTTACTCTTGATGAGACGATGGTATCACTTTATTCTTGAGATTCCCGACCTAAAGACCTAAATTAAATATGTGGCATTTGTCATGCAGCATGTGTTCAAAATGGAACAAGAAGAGTATACCAGAGAAGAGATAAACTGGAGTTACATCGAGTTTGTTGATAATCAAGATGTGCTAGACTTGATAGAGAAGGTACACACTACATACTATGACAAGACACACTAAGTTCCAAGGTTGTCGGTTTGCCCAAAAAGAAAAGAAAAGAAAAAGAGCAAGATTGTCATAAATATCACCTTTTGAAAGAGTATAGATACTAAAAAATGCAATACTTGGGGTCTACAGCTAAAAACTCACTTTTTTTATGCTTTTGTATTTCTAGGATGAGCTAGGGTTGGGTGAAACAAATTTTTAAGTATTTGGTAATGGAATTTCTGAGAGAAACAGTGTTATTTCAAATTGTCTTAGAACTATGTATGGCACTAGTAACATTTATTCCCATGTTTTCAGAAAGGTGGATTGATTGCACTGCTGGATGAAGCATGGTACGTTTTGGGAATTCCCACTTGCAAGCGACATACTATGGCAACTAGTTGTTTGTTATTTCAATCCACTTTTGTCTGACTGCTTGTAATTTGATGACTTCTTTCCCTAAAAACTTCTGTGCAGTATGTTTCCTAGATCAACACATGAGACGTTTGCACAGAAGTTATATACAACATTTAAGAATAACAAGCGGTTTGCCAAGCCAAAGCTTTCACGCACTGATTTTACAGTAGTCCATTATGCTGGCGATGTAAGTCTTCTTCATAAAAGGATATGCGTATTCTTGGTGAAACATTGTTAGTATCTTACCAAGATATTTTTTGGCACCATCCACAGGTGACATACCAGGCTGATTATTTCTTAGACAAGAACAAAGATTATGTAGTGGCTGAACATCAGGATCTGCTGAATGCTTCTTCATGCCCATTCGTAGCTGGTTTATTCCCTCCTCTCCCACAGGAGACAGCAAAGTCTTCAAAATTTTCATCCATTGGATCACGTTTTAAGGTGTGAAATTCTGTTCTATTTTTTTAATCCTATTACACAGTATGCTTATTCAAAACATTGCACTTTACGTTTTCACCATATCAATAATATGTTTCTTTAGTAGCTATCATTTCTTCCTTATCTGTATTCTTGGAAGCGTCAGTTGTGAAAAATATATATTCCCCATTGCATATTTTTTCCCTTAAAAGAACATTTGGTGCCAATGTTGAAACATACCATCCTTGTTGCTCTGTCACTTCAATCCATGCCTGGAACCTGATTCCACATATTAGGCTTTGATCTATGTCAGTGTCATATTTCCCTATTCAACGTTCCCCAATACATAAACAGTTGTGGGCTTGAGGCAGCTTTTGACATACTTAGCATGGCACCTGATGGCATTTTATTGCAGACAATCCGATATGCTAATGTTAGCTAGAGTTTACCAAATCCCAGGCATGCTTTTATTAGGGGGCCTCTTCATCTAGACCGAAATTAAATGCAAGTTCCTCTCTTCGTTGTGGTTTCAGCCTGCTTTTGATGGTGTTTATCCACAATGTAGTAGTTTAGAATAGTACATCGCATCTGGTCAGCTTGTTACACTACTTGGACTGTATGCTGATTCAACATTTTTTTCAAGACTGAAAATGCAAAAGATCATATACTGGTCTGGGGGATATATAGGCCGGATGGCCTCCTGCATTGCTTCCTTAGTGAAAGTTGAAGGGAATTAGATAATAGGCTTAGTGTGCTTCATTCTGAAGTTCACACATCACCGTCCCTATCAAAATCTGCTTATTGGTCCTTAGTCACACTAATTTTTTTTCCAAACATGACTATGTTTACTGACTAATAAACTCTGCACTAGCTTTGTCTTTAGATCACCAACGCTATTTTTTTTCTATAATCTTGTCTGATGCTGCTAAATACGATTCCACAATGTGTGCAATTGTATTAGCATGAGGTGGTCTATATGAAAAGAATGTTTGAAATGCATGCAGTTTTATTTTGTGACATCGTGCCTGATATGTGGATAAAAGATATAAGTTGATAAAGCCTTTTTAAAATGCACCGTGGTCCAACTTAAGGCATGTGTCTGTATGCTTCCTTTGGTATGCGTACATCTGTGTCACTACAATGATGTTTTTGGAAAGTTGTGCTTCCTCCCAGATGGTGTATACAGTGTATGTACATGGTTTCTCTCTGTGCTAAGTGACATAGTAGTGTGGAGATAAAATTTAGCATGCCATCATGACTATAATGAGTGCTTTACCCTTTTTGAGTTTTTGTTGGTTTTACGTTTGGTAAGCATGAAACCAATGCAAATATGTTTTTTTATGTACTGGTACATCAAAATAGTAAAGCAAGCTTGTTCATTCTCCCTAATGTTCTCTCTACCTATTTATTGTTGATAACTGATATTCTTCTACAATTTTCAGCTGCAACTTCAATCTCTCATGGAAACTTTGAGCTCTACCGAACCCCACTATATTAGATGTGTGAAGCCAAATAATCTCCTTAAGCCAGCCATTTTTGAGAATACAAATGTTATACAGCAACTAAGATGTGGAGTAAGATTCTTAAACTCTACCAGCGTAATTGTTGTTGTTAGCATCAGTTGAACTAACTAAGATGTACCACAGGGTGTTCTTGAAGCTATCAGGATCAGCTGTGCTGGATACCCCACAAGAAAAACATTTTATGAATTTGTCAATCGTTTTGGTGTCCTTGCTCCTGAAGTTTTAGAAGGGAGGTAGGAAATCCACAAAGAATGCAAATGGACTTTTCTGCCCATTTTCCGCATTTGTTTTTGGCATTTCAATCTATTCATTTGCATTTTGCTTTTTTCCCCTTTGTATTCTTGTGCCTAGCAATGATGATAAGATTGCGTGCCAAAAGATTTTGGAAAAAGTGGGTCTGGAGAATTACCAGGTAACACATGGAACTGCTACTGTGATCCCATAGCTGCTGATTTTTTCATGTTCTCTCATATAGCATTGGAACCTAATACTAGACATCTAATCACAACATAGTATTTCAGTGATCTGAACTATAATTTTTCTTACCTGATTTTTTTGCAGATTGGAAAAACAAAGGTGTTTCTGAGAGCTGGACAGATGGCTGATTTGGATGCTCGTAGAGCTGAAGTATTAGGGAGAGCAGCAAGAATCATACAGAGGCAAATATGTACATATATTGCAAGGAAGCAGTTTGCTGAGCTTAAAAGATCAGCAATGCAGCTACAATCTTTTGTCAGAGGTACTGTTTCCTCTCTCTTTGTTGAAGTGGTAGGCAGAAGTATTTCTGATGATGATTTTCTCTTCTCAAGTATTTACACTGTGAATGCATGTGGCTTTGGAGGCATTCTTCTGACTTCACACCTATCAATTTTCCTCTTGAAATCCAGGAACCTTGGCCCGTAAGTTGTATGAGTGCATGAGGAAGGAAGCGGCAGCAGTGAAAATACAAAAGAATATGCGACGCCACAAAGCACGAGAATCTTATTTACAATTGCAAGCAGCTGCAATCACACTGCAGACAGGCTTAAGGGCAATGTCTGCTCGCAAAGAATTCAGGTTCAGAAAGGAAACGAAAGCAACTGTCCACATCCAAGTATGATCTTTTCAATTAAGCTGCTATTCAAATTTCAGAATTTTCGCAGTACTGTTTCCTTCTGCAATATTTCTTTTCATTTAATGATTATTTGATTGACATGCTATTTCGAACACAGGCTCAATGGCGCCGCCACAGAGACTACTCATATTACAAGAATCTGCAAGGAGCAGCTCTTACTTACCAGTGTGCCTGGAGGCAAAGGCTTGCGAGAAGAGAGCTCAGGAAGCTCAAGATGGTACATTGTTAACTTTTACTGTATGGGCCAGTTTTCCATACTATGGCACAAACTTCAACACTTTATTTGATGAACCATCTACAGGCCGCAAGAGAAACAGGGGCCCTTAAAGAGGCCAAGGATAAACTTGAGAAGCGTGTTGAAGAACTAACCTGGCGCTTAGGATTGGAGAAGAGATTAAGGGTAGTTTACCTGTACTTTCTTTATTTCTCTTCTTATCTTGACACTGGTTTAAATTTGGTAATTGTGGGCCTATTCTTATGTTCTTAATTTGCAGACTGATCTTGAGGAAGCAAAAGCCCAGGAAATTGCTAAGCTGCAAGAGACATTGCATGATATGCAACTTCAAGTTGAAGAATCGAAGGCCATGGTGGTTAAGGAGAGGGAAGCTGCTAGAAAGGCAATTGAAGAAGCACCTCCAGTAATCAAAGAGACTCCTGTGCTAGTTGAAGACACGGAAAAGATTAACTCACTGACGGCCGAAGTTGAACAACTAAGGGTATGGTGGCAGCTGATATTTCTTTGTGACATTTTCATTGACTACAGTAACCTCTACACTCATTTGGATCATTTGCTGCTTTTATCATATGAATAAAACACTGTTAATCATCTCTGTTTCATAGTCTGAAATATCTAGAATAAGATAACCATATGAATAAAATGTCAATCATCTCTGTTTCACAATTTGTAAACTGTTCAGAAAAGATAATGATTGAACTAAAGGATGCTTTTGTTAGAGTACGTAAGGGACCTCCACATAACAGCTTTGTGCTTGGAATTTGAAAACATATGCTTGTTTCATGATTGAGTTGAAGTTATTACTTATTATTATTATTATTGCAGGCTTTGCTGCTAACTGAAAGGCAAGCGACAGAAGCTGCAAAAAGAGAACATGCTGAATCTGAACGGAGAAATGAAGAACTAATTAAGAAGTTTGAGAGTGCAGAGAAAAAGATTGAGCAACTTCAGGACACTGTCCAGAGGTATATCATAACTAAAACTTTATAATGCACTCTTTCCATATTATAAGACGTTTTGGCTTTTCTAGATACATCTATGTATCTAGATATACACTATATAGTCTATGGCCATGGTTTAGTAATAGTAAAATATCCTTCTCCTGCTCCCCAGGCGTGTTTAAACCCTGGTTTTGGCTGTACTTTTTCAACTCCTTTTTTCCCTCTTAATTGAAAGGCAGAGCTCCTGCCAATTTTTCAAAAAAAAATGGTATAGTAAAAGCAATGTATCTAGAAAAGCCAAAACATCTTATAATTTGGAATAGAGTGTGCATTTAATTAGTCTCACCTATTTAATATGATTTGTCACTCTGTTTTTGTTAAGAATAAATACTATATATATTTTTGTGTTGAAACACAGGCTGGAGGAGAAAGCAACCAACATGGAATCTGAGAACAAAGTCCTCCGTCAACAGGCTGTTGCAATTTCTCCTACGGCAAAGTCATTAGCTGCATATCCTAAGTCTCCTTTCCAGGTATGCCAGGTTCCTTCATACTACAGGCATTCTGTACATTTATACTTTCATTGCAGTGACATAATATTTTAAACTAATTCTACTTTGTTAGCTGAAAACTCCGGAGAACGGGAATGCTCTAAATGGAGAAGTGAAGTCATCACCAGTAAGTGAAAAGAACAGTGTAAAGAACATTTCACATACAATTCTGAAGTAACTGGTATTAAGTGATAACCTTTTTATGTCCTGAAATATTTACATAGGATGTCACCCCTATCTCACCAATCCCCAAGGAGCTTGAGGCTGAAGAGAAGCCACAAAAATCACTTAATGAGAAACAGCAGGTTTGCTATATGTGATTACTTTGTTCGTTGTACCTTGGTTCCCTAAAACCATGCACTTACTTTGGTTTGATGGTGAAGTTATATCAGTTGTGATTTCTCTTCATCATATATGAATTTTGTGCTTCAGGAAAATCAAGACCTGCTGATCAAGTGTGTCTCACAAGATCTGGGATTCTCCAGTGGCAAACCTATTGCAGCTTGCCTTATCTACAGGTGTCTTCTACACTGGAGATCATTTGAAGTTGAAAGAACTGGTGTTTTTGACCGTATTATTCAAACAATTGGCTCTGCTATTGAGGTAATGAACTGTTGCTTGTTTGTTTGACTTTACTCCCTTTTTCTTGGAGAACTACGCTTCACAATTTGATTGCCTAGTATATACTCTGACTATTGAACTGGTATATTATGCTTTCGTGATACCACTGGAACCATGTAAACGTAGCTATAGTCCATATTAAAATTTTTGAATACCACAGGAACGATGGAGTAGAAGTCCATTGTTTATAGTTGATGTTTTGTGCTGTTGCTATATATTTAAGTTCGAATTCTGTCATTCCAAAGTCCCAGGACAACAACGACAAGTTGGCATATTGGCTCTCGAATTCATCGACATTACTTCTGCTGCTGCAACGAACACTGAAAACAAGTGGAGCAGCTGGACTCACTCCTCAAAGGCGCAGGTCATCTGCTGCATCTTTTGGGAGGGTGTTTTCGGTAAAACATTGTTCTTCACCCTGGTTTTTTACTTGGCATTCTAGTTTTCTAGTCAGCAAAAATGCTTAATTCACTGTTTCTGAAATATAAAGGGGATGCGAGCCTCACCACAAAGTGCTGGGCGTGCTTTTCTGGGAAGTCGCTTGATTGGAGGGCTAGGTGACCTTCGTCAAGTTGAAGCCAAGTACCCAGCTCTGCTTTTCAAGCAACAACTTACAGCTTTCCTTGAGAAGATCTATGGAATGATAAGAGACAATTTGAAGAAGGAGATATCTCCTTTGCTTGGCCTTTGCATCCAGGTACCAATGATTGTCGCTATACTATTTGTTATTTACGGAGTTGACACCATGGTTTATTTTTTACTTGTTTTTTTATTTTTTCAGGCACCAAGAACATCCCGTGCAAGTCTAATTAAAGGATCACGTTCCCAAGCAAATGCCTTAGCTCAGCAAACTCTGATCGCCCATTGGCAGAGCATTGTGAAAATATTGACAAATTACTTGAATGTTTTAAAAGCAAATTATGTATGTCACCTAAAAATATGCATTAACATGACTCACATCCCATTTTTTTTCAAAAAAAAAGAAAGAATTTGCATTGATATGACTCTCATTGATATTGACAGGTCCCTTCATTCTTAATCTGCAAAGTGTTCACTCAAATCTTTTCATTTATTAATGTTCAGTTGTTTAACAGGTATGATTCATAGTTGCTCTATCTGTGCTACATTAAGTTCTCTTTCTGGTTTTAAAAGAAAGTCCTTGTATTGTAGTCTTCTTCTTCGCCGGGAGTGCTGTTCATTTAGCAATGGAGAATATGTGAAAGCTGGATTGGCAGAATTAGAGCAATGGTGCATTTATGCAACTGAAGAGGTAAATACAATCTCTCTCTCACCTTTGGACAATTTAAATTTATATGCTAATGTTATGTTGCATGGACAGTATGCAGGTTCTTCCTGGGAAGAATTAAAACATATTAGGCAGGCTGTTGGGTTCCTTGTATGTATTTTATGCTGATTGGATGTTTTATTTTATTTGTAAGTTTTCTATATTGAAAAATAGATATTCTAACAGTTTATATTATAGGTAATTCATCAAAAGCCAAAGAAAACATTGAAAGAAATTACGAACGATTTGTGCCCTGTAAGTCTTGCTGAACTCAGTTAACTTCAGCTACTCATCAACATTTGTAAGTTATGACTTAACAGCTTGTCACATGTTTTGTTAATTTCAGGTCCTTAGCATACAACAGCTATATCGAATCAGTACAATGTACTGGGATGATAAGTATGGTACCCACACTGTTTCATCAGATGTAAGCTTTGTTCTACTTGATTTAGTTGTTACTCGCTCAAATTTCCAATGCTATTGTGTATTGTGTCAAGATATGGTGCTATTTGGTTTCTGATGGAAAAACAAATTGATGTTAGGTCATCTCAAGTATGAGAGTAATGATGACGGAAGATTCTAATAATGCAGTGAGCAGTTCGTTCTTGTTGGATGATGATTCCAGGTTATTATTTTCCTTACTCCTACTCAGATATATTGTCGACTTACGGTTACTTGAGGCTCGTTGCCTGACAGTGTACTCCTAATCACAGCATTCCATTTTCGGTGGATGACATCTCGAAGTCGATGACAGAGATCGAGGTAACAGATGTCGACATGCCACCTTTGATCCGGGAGAATTCTGGCTTTACCTTCCTACACCAAAGAAAGGACTGACAGGGTGGTCCTTCCAGCTGCAAGTCTCTTTCTACATTCTTTTCCCCGCTCAACCTGTGCATAACTCATGTACATACGCTCATGCCTTTTGCTCTCTGGTCAGGGTAATTGTTAGATTTATTTTATCTTTGGTTTGATTGATTGGTTCTTTCCTCAACCTTCTCCCAATTTTTTTGGGCGAAGGGTCCACAATCTATGTTATATTGTAGTGAAGGGGGTCGGATGCCCCCTGGTCAGGTCCCCGAGCTGCTTTTGGAAAAGCTCGTGGTCATTAAGCAGTTAAGCGTGTGGAAAAGGTTTTCCACATCTATAAGTTGTCCATTGTGTCGCCTTCTCATATGGATCATCATCATTTTGTAAATTGCAAAGAAGATTATAGTTGGAAAAAAAGAGATTACAGTGGTAGTAGTGTTCTGGAGTTTGGATCTCATGAATATTCTGCTGATCATCTTGGTCACGGGAAGATCGTTTCCCTGATATATATATATATTTTTAAAAAAAACAAAGATTATTACATCGAGATGGTAGGATAATCTTGGAAGCACCTCCAAACTCCGTATATCAGGATGTATAATGGCGACAAAGGTTTTACAAAGAGTATACTAGGCTAATGACGGTTAATCAAAGACTAGTTCGCAATCCATATGTCTAGGACAAAAATGCCATGACCAATCACACTAAAGTTGGCTTCTAGGAGTACATGATAAACTAAGTTACGGGAAGATTACTACTAATTATTTATAGTATAATTGTGCGCTACGCAACTTGTAATATGGTAGCGCTTGAATTGGCTGTCCTAGCTAGTTTGTATAATCCGGATGGGGATTCAACTCTGGTCTCTATTTGGGTTCAAATTCAGTCTGTAGTTGCTGATTACTCAGCGCCCGTTGAGTAATGAAAATCGCTTTTTCCCCTTCTTTTTTTTAAAAAAAGAATATCTGAGACCGGTGTATATTTTTGGCGAGAGTAGAGCTTTTGCTGAGAAAGACTTGGTCACGCATGCGGTGTGCAGTGGTAAGCCATCGTACTGTTTTTTCCTCACAATAAACCATGACTTATCAGCCAAACGAATAAGTTATTGTTTGTTTGGTTGATAAGCCATAATAGAAAGTATTATTAGCTGATTTATTGTAAGAAAAAAACACTGCTAAATAGCTACCAGATTCGGTTGAATGCCGTTGCTGACGGCTGCCACTGCCAGCAGTTCTGCAACTGGGTAGAGTCGAATTCTCTTCCTCGCAAAATTGAACAATGGCAGCATTCGTCACAGGCATGAATTGCCGATGAGCATCAAACAAGAGAGAATTGTATATTTGGCACTAAAATAATCGGTCTTCTTCATTTGGCACTAAAAAATTTAAACTTTTTTATCTGACACCAACTTGAAATTATATTCTCTAGATGACACTGCCATCCATTTAGACTAGGTATCTGTTAGTTGATTGTGTTGACCATGTCAGTTTGTTTTCAAGGAGGCAAAAATACCCCTGCTCCTCTGCAGTTACTCAGCACGCGCCGTGCCTTCCCCTGAGAGCAAGTATTATAATACAGCTAGCTGTTGGGCTGTAAGATTTTTTTACAGCCTTCTTGCAGCCCACTCATATAATGGTTAGCTCATCACCATTAATACATGGCCCACTTGTCTGTCTCACAGATTTTCTTGGTTTTTGTGTCTGAGCCGGCTGTAAGCTTACAACCCGCTTTTACTCTCTCTCCTCTTCTCTCTCCTCCACCTCAGCATTTAGCTGGCTTACAACCTACTATAATACTTGCTCTGATGCGGCAAAGTGAATACTAAATAATTGATTCATTAGGGATCATTTTGTATACCAGTTATTATTACTTATATTAATTAGGGATATTTTTTTTGAGTTTGATGCCAAGCTTCAACTCCTAGAATTCGTACCGAACTTTTTTAAATTTGACCAAATTTATAAAAAATAGCATCAGTATTTATGATATAAATAAGTATCTTATAAAAATATATTCTATGATAAATCTAATAGTATTAATTTGGTACTATAAATCTTAGTGTTTTTTTTTAAATTTGGTCAAAGTTTTAAAAGTTTGACTTAGAACAACCCAAGTTAAAGCTCTCAGGGAGGGAGTACATTTCAACAGGACAAAAACCACATTTCCATGATGAAGTGAATAAATTCATTGAAGCCGCAAAAAAGCATGTACTTTCTCCAATCCATTTTATCTAGCGTACACGCATATCAAGATTCAAACTTTAAATTTTTTTACCAATAATTAGACTAATATTTTTTTAATTATTATAATATAAATTTTATCTTATTAGATTCGTAAGAAATTATACTATACAATGACTACAAGTTTATAAAAATAAATAATATAATATAAAGTAAATGAATGATCAAAGCGTAATATAGGAGACTGTATCATTCTAACTTGCGCCAGATAAAATGGACCGGAGAGAGTAATGACTAAGAATGAAAACTTTTGTAGAGGCAGTTCTTTTTCTCACCGCCTCTATAAATAGATTTCTAGGAGTGACTATGGCAGCCGCCTCTATAAATCTACGGTAATGCTTAATGTAGGGCGTCCGTCCATCCGGACAGATCCGTCTGTATGTTGCGTGTTGCGCGCCCCTGTGTCGCGTGCCATGATCTTTTCTTAGTTATCATGATCTTCTTTTATTAATTTATTTCCAGTCACTAATTACTCCTCTCACCACTCGTGTCTCCAGGATATGTTGCTGGTGTCTTGTCTACATCACATCCCACCTGTGGTCCCTGTCTTTTTTCTTGGTCTCCATGCTATAATAATATGTCAGGAGCACCACAATAGTCCACCACGTAGGCTATGCTGACAGTATTGTGCATGGTGTGTCCTATCCATATACAATTGAGAGTGATGCCATACATATGCCGTAATAGAGAGAGAATGGAGTTCCTGAGAGGAGCACTCACATCTGCAACACCATTTGCTTCTTCGATGCTCCCTCGTGATCGTAGGCATCGAGCTTTGTACCGGTCTATGCGTTTGATGTTTTATGTGGACGTTGTGCATAGTCTACTCTCTCCGTTCCAAAAAAATATCGTTTTAGGTTTTCGTGACACAAGCTTAACTCAATTCATAGACAATATGTGCAATATTTGTATCTTTAAATAAATTTATTAAAAACTAGACTTAAAGATCTTTCTAATGATACTAATTATGTACTATAAGTATTAATATTTTTTAGTATATATTTAGTTAAAGTTATTTCTCGAGAAGCGTAAATAACACTTATTTTTTAGACGAAGGGAGTATGTTTCAATGGCTATATTTGTATGTTGTAGTTATAGCTTCCAAATGTTTCAGCTGTTTTATTTAGATGTTGCACTTTTTTATCTGGATATTGCATATGTTGCAGTGCCTATATACGTATGTTGCAAATGTATGTTCCAAATGTTGCGCATGTTTTAAGTGTGTTTAGCTAGATTTTGCATATATTGCAATAACTATACGCGTATGTTGCAAGTGTTTGTTCCAAAATGTTTCACATGTTTTAGATGCATGTTTAACTATACGCGTATCTTACAAGCGTTTGTTCCAAATATTTTTACCTGTTTTAGACGTATATCTGAATATTACATATGTTGCAGGGACTATACGCGTATATTGTAATTGTTTGTTCCAAATGTTTCACCTCTTCATAGTTTTTTTGTAGTGGCTATGCATACTCTGGATGTTACAGGCATTTTATTTTAATTTGTTTCAGCATGTTGCAATAACAAGTACTACTCTCTCTAGGCATTGTTTAGTTCGCGAAAAATTTTAGGTTTCGCTACTGTAGCATTTTTGTCTTTATTTGATAATTATTATTCAATTATAGACTAACTAGGTTCAAAAGATTCATCTCACAAAATTACAGGTAAACTGTGTAATTAATTACCTTTTTTATCTATATTTAATGTTTCATGCATGTGCTATAAAATTTGATGTGACGAGAAATCTTAAAAAATTTTGAAAACTAAACAAGGCCTAAGTGCTATAACTCGCGGACACGCACAGACTATAGGCATCTGGACACGCACAGGCTACAGGCATGTAGCTAGTACTACCTATCTCTATCATGCGAGCCAGCTTCAACATACTTGGATATGTGTGCAAGGGACACAGAACCAAAGGATGGCCCTCTATCGGGTCAACACATGGATATGCGCGCGACCTTTTTTCTCTTTCTTTCACATGCAGTTGGAGCAGTGTCTTAGTCCTATGGCCCTATGAAGCAGCGTCGTAGGGCACCTAGTGCTCCCTTCTTTTCTCTCACATGCAGTTGAATGGGCTCTACGCATGTGCTAGTACAGATGTAACCAGAAAGAGTAGCAAGCGCAGAGGTCAGTAGAAAAGGTACGAGACGACGGCATAGGCACAGCAGTAGACGAGCGTCCGGACGCTAGTATAACCGATAAATCTAGGGATGCAGAGTTAGAGGTGGTTGAGCCAACTGAGTGTGCTAAGACTTTCTAGTCACATCTCTAAATGTTTGCAGCGATATAGTGGGTTTTAATTGCTTTATCTGTCATGATTTATGTTACTGCATTATGGATTAAGATAAACTAGAAAATTCTACTTTATCTATCAGCATTTGTGTCCACACATATACGTCCGCGGTTATTTTGTTAATTAAGAATAGATAGCCTAACCTCGTGTAGGATGTAGGCATTTACATGTTTGAGTGCTTGCATGTGTGAGTACTGTGTTTTACACTTGTCAACCTTAATTGCTTTCAACATAGGCGCAGCGCAGGTATCTCGTTTCCAAAGAAAAAAGAAACTAAGGGCCCCTTTGGTATCACTCCCAAGCCATTTTCACCCACTTCTGCTCCCACTTCCCACTACTGCTGCCCCCTCACGCTCCATGCTCGGAGCCTCATAGCAGTGCCGTTTGGTAGGACTCCACGATAGCTCCAGCAACCAACCATGGAGAGAAAGAGGAAAAGTGGGCTAGATCTCGGTGACAGAGAAGAAGAGAGGCGAGGGGAACAAAAGAGCAGACTGGATCTCGACGGCGGAGAAGAATAGAAGCGAGGGGAAGAGAAGGACATGCTAGATCTCACCGATGTTGGCTCGAAGGTGACGGCAATGGTGGGCTCGAAGGCAATGGTGTAGGGTGTGTCGGCCGCGGAGGTGGAGGAGGGCATGTCGGTGTAGGAGGCGGAGGAGGGTGCGTCCGCAGCGGTGGAGGGCGTAAGAGGCGGACAAGGGTGCGACAAAGGCGAGGATGGCCGGCTGAGAGGTGACAATGTACGTGTGAAGACGAGGGAATGGCGCGGAGTGGTAGGAACGCTTCCCACACAGAACAGCATGAAGCTGAGCCGTTTGGCAGCGCTCCGTTGATTCTCGCGAGGAGCGAAGCTACAGGAGCATTGCCAAAGGCCCCTTTAACTATTAAAATCGCTAGAGCCGAGAAAATCAAACTCACATTGTTTTTCTATAATCAATTATGATCCTGATCGGATCTCTAAGAATCTGGCATTTAACTTACTATATATACACGATACCGTTTGCTTTTGTTGTGTGAACCTTTAATTGTTTTCAATATAGGCACAGGCAGTGGCGAAGCCACCTATAAGATGGTGGATGCGGATGCACCCACTAAAATTTTAAATATCAATGAATAAATAGGGTTAAAATTTCACCATGATTATGATTCAAATCTATATATCTACAAGGCAGCTGCACCTCCCTCGAATTTGCTCTAGCTTCGCCACTAGGCACAGGTATCTCGTTTTCCCCCAAAACTTAGGAACTTAAACTGATACGTATCGTTGTGTAGTTTCCTAAAAAAAAAACCTAAATTCTCCCATTACATATATATATCCTTAGAGTCTGTCTCCTCCTAGCTAGTGATCTAGGACGCCGCCAGTCCCGCCATGTCCTCCTGCCTGCAACGCGTTGCCGAGCAAGATGACAATGCTTCGAACCACATAAGATGTCATAAAGCTGCTAGTCTTTGCTTTTAAAAATAAGAAAAAAAAAATTATACACTCTGGGAGGGGATTAATGCAAACATAGGATTGATCCAGGTCCCATAACAAAACACAGCGAGCTAGCTAACTCATGTGCACAGACATTACAAGAGCGTGAAAAATAATTTACATAAAAAGAAATGAACTTGGTGTCTACATGAAATTTAGCTTCTCTAAATATAGTACCTACTGCGGAAAGATCATAATCATAGAATTTGATTAAAGCTGAATTTGCATTACTTCTTGATCTCCTGTTGTGGTGATAGCCATCAAGCAGGCATGCGCTTCTGCACACAGACCATCATGAACATTATCCAAATTTTATGCGTCCCCCATAATCACAAATCCTTCATGATCTCTCACAACAAAGCCCTAAGCTCCACTCTTTCTATTCTAGATAAAAGAACCATCAAATTTTTTTTCACATATTCCAAAGTTTGGCAGACTTCTACGTACCTTTTTTATCATTGATTTTACACCTTTTTCATGCCACTGCATAGAGAAGAAAAAAAGTTTATGGACATGGCTCTATAGACAACCTCTGCTATCCACCGCAACTATTTGACAACGTGCCTCCCACCATGCCCAGAGAAGACATATTACTTTCATCATTGCTTCTTGCTCTAGAGATAGGACAAAGCTATTTAGCATTTTTCACCATTTTACATTTTAGAAACCAATGCCCTCCACCTTCATCAAGATGCCAACGAACTAGGCACGGTGCGTCAATATCCATGCTCCTACTCCCTCCGTCCCCAAAATAAAAGTCGTTCTAGCAGCTGGAGAGATTACCAAGGAACGAACAAATGACCATAGATACCTCTATATTGCAATCAAGTACGTGACCAAAAGCTGCTGCCGATTGGACCTATGGAGTGGTGGGTACCTAGGCCTTGTTTAGTTCAACCCAAAAAGCAAAAAGTTTTCAAGATTCCCCGTCACATCGAATCTTGTGTCACATGCATGAAGCATTAAATATAGACGAAAGCAAAAACTAATTACACAGTTTAGCTGGAAATCGCGAGACGAATCTTTTGATCCTAGTTAGTCTATAATTA
>Ga0182004_10001418_pt1 | contig 17512 bp, 8 predicted proteins | sample Sormic07211540_1_FD_120479 | JGI IMG/M metagenome (GOLD analysis project Ga0182004, IMG submission 120479) | Endophyte microbial communities from Sorghum bicolor roots, Mead, Nebraska, USA - 072115-40_1 MetaG | ecosystem: Host-associated > Plants > Roots > Unclassified | place: USA: Nebraska...
AAATTTCATAGCCGTTGGCCTTATGGTTTACAAATGGCAATTGTTTTGGTGGTGAGTGTTACATGAAAAAGTGTCTTCCAGCAATGGTCACCACTTTGCATGTCCGGTAGCCATTTTTCCCTATTCATATATATACTACAATTTTGATATTAAAAATTAGTTCAACGGGCCCTTATCTTGTGCTTGCCCAAGGGTCCTTAAAATTATAGAGCCGGCCCTGGGTCGATGGAAGGGCTATCTGCATATTGATGACTAAGACATGCTATTTAATGCTTTATTATTGTCTTTATTACAATTTGCAAACAATCTATAAAAGAAATTTATCAAAAAACTTTAGTAGATTTCTGGTCACGATTGATATAATGATTTGTCCATGTAATAGTTCTGGCATCTCAATAGTGCTATAGTTTAATTATTTGTCCATGCAAGACCATGTTTTCTACACATTATGATTTGTAAATATATAAATTGATTAATTATTTGCTCATCCACATGACTCAAGGTCCCATGTCTTCTTTTCATTTGATGAAATGCCTAACACATGAAAAAATTATATTGCTTGTCTTATAGAATACCAACGTGCTCAAGCGAATATCTCTGGTTGCCTTCATCCTATCTCAAACACGATGTAAGTACCTGACAATTATTCTGCTTCTCTGTTGTTGCAAAATTCTTATGGGCTGGTTGTGGTATAGAGAAGTAGTAATCCATAAGCAAGCTTTGTTTTTATCAAATTAATGAAATCCAATATCTATTGTTTAACCTGTGCTTTCCAATAGCTTATATTATATACTTGCTTTATTTCAGAATACTACCTACCTGCTTCCTGAGGGGAGGCAAAAACTGAAAGTCCGTTGCCCAAGCCTTTTGCAGAGAAGAGGTATTCTAAACAGAATAACCACTACCATGTAGGCCACAGGTTCGCTACAAACAATTAGTTCCGGTTAGGAAATAATGTAAATGGGTACTTATACGCCCTGTGAACATAACTGAAACATAATGAAGTTCGGTTCAGAAATTTGTTCTTAGAAAAAAAAATCTTTGTATAAAAATATTTTTTTACCATAATATGATGATTTGTCTCTCAGATTGAGCTACATCTGTCTGTCGCTCCACCTAGAGTAGGTCATCAATCACTATTCTTCTTCCCTAAGTTTTACCAACACATTACACTAAGTCCATCATCATTGCATCAGGATAGCGTTTTGCTTCTAAGTCCTTGTTCTCAGGGGCTGCTGCATATATAAATGCCTATTTGGCATAGTTGAACCGTCATCACCATACCCTTAAGGTCAGCATGTACAAAATGCCTCATGCTCTGACTTAAAAGGGTCTATTTTTGTGCATCTCCTGACTGGAAGTTATGGTAGTTTGTATTATTCCGTAATAAATTATATGTTATACTACACTTTCTCTAATTAAGCATCGACATATGCTGCAATTAAAAAAAATCCTATGATTTCTTCAAACATATGCCTCGTATTTGAACTAAATAAGGCACCTGATAAGGGGAAGTTGCTTCCTGAAGCTTTGGTCAAAGTGCTTCTAGAATACTTTTAGTTTCAGTTCGTGGTTTCACAGTTGCTTGAAAATATCTCGTAGTCTTGTGTTCTCTTTTTTTCCCTCTAAAAACAGGATGACATTTGCTTGGTAGTTGTCAATGTTTTCATCAGCTATCCTAATGCCATGATTCTAAAAAATTGGTGGTTCTAAAAAAATATGTAACCATATCCATCTTATTTATGCTTCCGTGTTGCAGGTTTATGTTTAGAGTATGTTTTTCTAACTCACACTTCATCTGCTAGCCTCAAGTAAGCCCTTGATTGCTCAGCCATTTGGTTTATTAGTTGCAGACTATAAGAAATAATGCCTTAGATAAGCTGAGAGTTGTTTCGCCAATTCAATTAATATGTGAATTAGCGAACTTTATATTATCTGCTTTATGAAATCTTCCATTTGTCGCAGTTACCTAAAATGAATTTCCATTGTCATCATTACACAGTTTAATACACCTCTGATAAGCATCAAGGCTGCCACGTGCCATCAAGGCTTTGTTGCCAACTGCAATTCTGCAGATATTGGCACTCCATTTGCAGGTAAATTATGTGGATAACTGGCATGATTTTTTTTTAATTTTGACTTCCTGATATATGCCCAATGATACATACAGTCGAGAAGAGCTTATTTGAGGCACATGATAAAATCTGTGAGCTAAATTTGAGAAAAAACTTCCTAGATGATTCTTAAATTGAAGCTGATAACTAAACTTCTTTTAGCAGTGATAGGATGGTAGCTCCTAGCGCTTGATCCAATTTCTTAAATTGTCCCCAACTATTGTACGTAGCATTTATTCGAGCAAAATGAGTCATTATGAGATCTCTGTCTCCTTATTGATTTCATTGTGCTCAGCCATAGCATGGTCTAGAGCATTAATTTTTCTTTTCTTTTCTATGGTTAATATTTAGCTTTATGTCAAATAAATTGTTAATGAATGGATAGGATCTTACATATGTTCTACACGTGTGGCTATCTATAATGAGATTCTATGTATAACATGCCTCCTAAATCTTCAATTGTGATTCATTGATTGTATCTAATATTAATATGCCTCAAAGGGCGAATAGTATTTAAACCTTCAGTGCACCAATGTTTTGCAATATGCTTCATTGAGTACAGTGTATGCAGAATCGAACTCATGGTGGAGCATTTTGAAGGGTCCAATATATAATACATGTCTGAAAAATATCAAATATACATGACCATTGATTTTCATTATAGCTTTTAAGTTCTAATTGCATTATTCTATTATAGATTCATACAATGGATGATAATTGCCGTGCACCATTGGAAGACAAGACTAACACCTGTAAAAAAGATAATGTAACATTGTATCAAATATTACATGGCATGTACTATGTGTATGTTAACTGATATTAATCTAAATTACATGCAGTCGATGGGAATTCTACACAGGATGGCCAAAGACTACGAAAGAACTTTGTGATTGACCTATTGGCGTACGATGGGAATTCACGGTGGTGTATGATTTCTGTATCCGTACGAGAATATCTTAACCGCATTACGGGTGGAAGACTTTGAAAGACATAGTTGTGAAAGACTTATCTATCATGCACTTAATTCGGTAGTTACTTGACGCTTATTTATTTGAATGTGGCTTGAAATAATATATTGCTAAGCCAAGTTAAAGTTCATTTGTCTCAATTTCAACCAACTATTTATGCTTTTACTGTGTTGAAAATTTGAGGCTCTTAAACTATTTTTTCTTAGTTCATTATGTTGAATTATATTAAAAATTTTAAGAGTCGAGTAGCAATGCAAGATCAGCAATATTAATATTTTCCCGTAGCAACGCACGGGCATGATCCTAGTACTCCATATCAAAGGATTTATCCTATAGTCTCACATATTCTAAAAGAAACTTGTACCTTTAACCCTAAAATGGTTTCAGTACATGGCATAATTGAATGGTAACTCTAACTCCAGTCTTCTCTTTTTTTACCTAAATCTTCACTTATTATTCAATAAAACATGTAACTTTCTGTCATTCCAGTTGCTAATCTATTCTGTCAATTAAATTGCAAGCAAGAGCGAGTCATTCCAGTTGCTAATCTATTCTGTCAATTAAATTGCAAGCAAGAGCGAGTAGAGATAATAAAATCTAGAAAAAATTAATGTGTATAATCATTTAACCTCTCTAAATTTTTCTTTTATCCACATCGAGACATATGCATGATTCTAAACCCATCATAATTCACCTAAACCCCCATAATTCTTTCCTAACTTCCCTATACCAAACAAAATAAATAAAGAGTCAACCAAAAGAAAAAAAAAAGGGGGGAAAAAAAAGCCCACCATCATCGCCCTTCCTTCTGGTGGTTTTCTCACCGACCCCAGCGGCTCCTCCCCGGTCGCGGAGTCGTCGTTCTCGTCTTCGGTACTCGCGCGCGCCAGCTCACTTCACCTCCTCCTCCCTTTCCCTTCCCCAGATCTTCCTCCATCCTTCCCTCAGAATCCCAGATCTCTCTCGGCCCCGTGCCCAGCGCTCCCAAACCCTTGCGCCGCCGCGGGTGCCAGGCCGCGAGCGTCGCCATGGGCATCGTCTTTACGCGGCTCTTCTCGTCGGTCTTCGGCAACCGCGAGGCTCGCATCCTCGTCCTCGGCCTGGACAATGCCGGCAAGACCACCATACTCTGTAAGTCGCACCCGCCCCGTTCCGTCCCCTCTCCCTCCTCGAATCTCCGCAGTCCCCCCCGCGGATCTGCGGTTCTGTTCCGCGAGGGTTCCCCGATTCTGATCCTTCCGTGTGCTTTGCTTCGTTTCACAGATAGGCTGCAGATGGGAGAGGTCGTCTCCACGATCCCAAGTGAGTTCTGATTTACCGACTCGTCATTCCTGTTGCTGGTTGGAGTTATTGGATTTGATGTGATGCCTTGTGTGTGTGTGTGTGTGTGTGTGTGTTGTTGCAGCAATCGGGTTCAACGTGGAGACGGTGCAGTACAACAACATCAAGTTCCAAGTATGGGATCTCGGTGAGTTGCTCTGGTCTCGCCGCTCTCTTTTGCATTCCTATTGATGAGTGATAATGGACTGTTGAGCAATCAGAAGTGCAATTTCGACCCAAAACTTAGAGACAATTATGTGAAGAGGCAATTGAAACTCAGCAAGAGTGAGCTATCTAGCGATGACTCTGTGAAAGATAATTGAAATGGCACTTCATTCTGTATGCTTCTACCAAAAGCCAAGTGCGTGAGTAGCTATGTCCATCTAATAATGTGTCTGTTTTGTTATCTCGGTGTAGAATCATCAACTCCAGTGCCACTTTGCCTAGCATTTTTAATGGCATCAATGGATCCCAGCCTTCCCTGCTTCTTTGTTTCCTTCTGTTTGTGCCACCCAAGATAGCATGGTATCTTAAGTAAGATCGATCGTCTAGATACAAGTGTGGTACATGTTGGCCCATTTTGTTTTAATGTTTTATGAGGACCCACTATTCTTATGTGATTATGTCTTCTTTTGTCAGAGGCTTCAATCATTTTGTTTCACTCCTTATCCATGTTCGGTTTGTTTTACGGGAAAATAGGGTGTTTAAATTTCAGAATGTCTATGCTATGGTGCTTGCTTGCCTTAATTCAGTGAACTTTAGAATTTTTCTAGCGTGCTGCTCCCTCCAAGCTCCGTGGCTCGAAAGTGAACGGTTGATGATGTTGGACAGGACGCTGCTCCTGTGCTTGGTGGCGTGCTGGTCGATAGCCCCAATATGCTCCATGCCTTGCGTGGTGGAGCTGAACTCTAGTCTTCTGGAAATATCCACGATGAGGGAGTTGGAGGTGAAGCCGCGGCCAAGTAGGTTCTTTGCCTTGGGTTTGGCAGCCGCTGCTGGCCATTTACCACAGCTAGCGTTGGCCTTGGGTCTGTGATCTGGAAGGGGATGGCCTGTGTATAGTTGGTGCAGTAGATGAGCTTGGATGGATTAGTGTTAGAGCTCAACAATCCTAGACGAGCTTGGAGAGCTCGAAGGATGGGTGGCCTTGAGCTTGGAGAGGGTGTGAATGCCTGAAAGCTCAAAGGAGGTGGGGATGAGCTGGACCTATGGTTGCCTCCTGCTGGATCAGAGGTGAGGAGATCAGAAGTAAATGGGATGTGGTCATGTGGGAAAGTGGCGAAAGGGCCTCTAGCTGAGCTGGTTAGGTGGCTTGAGTAGCACTCCCTAGATCCTGAGTTTGACTCCCCGTGGGAGTGAATTTTTTGCATTGTACAAATGTAGTGTGTATACTACTTGTTCAACTCCAAATTTGAGGTCACAGCTAACTTTTGAGTGTCATCACTTTAATCTTGTTGGTACTTGTATTATTTTTTTTGGTCCTTGAAAACATCCATCTTTCGGTATTAACACCCAACTTTCTTCTCGACAGGTGGTCAAACAAGCATCAGGTACTGGCTCTTTATCATCATATTAAACTCGACTATCATTTCTGTAGCAAATAGTACTATTCCATTTATTTAACTATTGATGAAAAATAGTTCCAACAGAGGTATTCTAATACTACCTTTTTGTTAATTATATAAAGTAATTGGTGGATAATACCCGTCTTTAGTACCCTGACACTTCAGTTTCCACAAACTAAATCATCAGGCTGTAAGAACAGATATATTTAATAAAGATAAGGATTTTTCTTTTTCCCATTGCGGGACGAGCCTGAATTTCATCAATATGCAACAAATTAGAAAGGTTCCTCATTGCAGCGTTTAATGTCTCCCGAACCATGTAAACATCAAGCTTTTTGTAAGATAGAATTGTAAAGATTGGATCATACTGAAAATATCTTAATCTAGTTTTTTATATGGAAGCCTGGCCTAGGCCTATAATACTGTATAATGTACATTGTGCCTGTCTTGGATGTAATCTTTTAGGTCGATCCTTGCCAACATGGACATGAAAATGAACTGGGCCATGGGGAGAGATATGCCTGGTGTTCCCCTTAAGTAAAAAGCTAGACAAAGATAGGAAGAACTAGGCAGCTTTATGTTAATAAGAAATAGGCACCCAATTTCACCAAAACGAGGACTCATTGGTGGCCTGGAGCCCTGGACCTAAGTCCACACCCTCAACCAGTTGATCTAGGCTGTCACACTATAATCCAAGAGTTGTAATGGTTTGGCCTTGGATCATTTCATAATTTGGTGGCATAATATATATGACATATTCATGCATAGCAGAGTGGATACAGATACACAATGAAAAATAGTCCAGAGGGAGTGCATCCTACTGATCTTCAAAATGTGGTGTAGTTGAATCCGAGAAACTCTAGTGGAACTAGTTTATGGAGATGGTCTAAAATGGGAACAGGATATGATAGTCTATACGACGCCATGTCTAGATGCTTTTGTAACTTCCTCAGTTGCTGATATTTTGTTTCTGTATTCGTTTCCACGTGAGCACTGTTTTAGGGGAAAAAAGACATTCAAGTGTTGTACTAGTCGTATAAGAACTTTTGCTTTTTATACTTGTATAAGTGTTGGAATGATCCTTTATGACATAGAGCATGAATTTTCTTGAATCCTGAGACTACCTGGGTTTCTTAGATAAGACTAACATGTCAACTGGTTTGGACTTTCATTACCCTTCCTGTGCTTTTGAATATCAGAACTAGAATTGTTACTTTTAGCATGATGATTTTTTTTCATGAACTAATACATTTAATATTCCATCAATATCTTTGTCATGTGTGCATTTTCAGGCCATATTGGCGGTGCTACTTTCCAAACACCCAGGCTATCATATATGTTGTTGATTCAAGTGATACAGATAGGCTTGTAACAGCAAAAGAAGAATTTCATGCCATCCTTGAGGTAATGCTCCACCATCTTAAGATCCTCATTTGCACCAAACAATCTGAGATACTTTTCCTGGCCTTATTTGACCTAGATTTAACATTTCTTGCCAATTTTCTGAGAAGAAATGAAAAAATTGACACATTTTGTTAATGGAATGAATGATTATTCATGCTGATTGAATAATGCAGTATGTGATTTGCTGATTATTTTGCAATGGATAATTTCATGAGGGCCATATGCATGATATTAGGGAATGCATTTCAAGGCAGTGTTGCATGATACTCACTCCGTCCTTGTTTTACAGGCGTACTAGAATTTTTCGCTAAGACCAAGGAGTATTGATTCTCCTTAACCCATCCAGTCTGGCCGCATAAAAAAACGATTCGATTTCCACTTGCTGACATAAATGCCGCACAGCCGTGACACCCGCATGCCTACATGCACACACCGGATTGGCTAGACTCCCTCATGCATGCCGTTGCGGCCACGCCCCGGCTCTCGCATGAAGAAACGAAGCGTCACGCCGGACTACCGCGTGCAGAAACCAAGCATCGCGAATAACTACCCGCCGGACGACCGGCCACATCCCAGGCATGCAACGCCTAGTACTCCTGTGAATACAGGAAACTTTTCCAGAGCTTGGGCGCCTGTAAATATAGGACGGAGGGAGTATTACGGAATGCATGATTTCTGTTGATATATCTAATATGTGTTTGATTCTGGTAGCGGTATGGAATATTGGTGGAGCATGGGTGGTAACAAGATTTTACTGTTTGATAGTATCACTGGGTAATGCTCCCTCCTTTCCAAATTGTGAGTCACTCTGGCTTTTTTATAAATCCCTGAACGACTCACAATTTGGAAGGGAGAGTATCATATCTAGAAAGTTCTACTTCTAGTTTTGAAAGGCATTGATGTTAGGGAAAGCGGAGCTGGCCTAGGGGCTCACGTGATACTGTTGAACAGTACTGCATGAATAGTACCTGACAGATTAGATTGGATTGGTTTGGTTTGTTCGGAAAGAGATATGTTATATTGATTCAGTTTGGATATTTCCTTGGGGGTCAAGCCAGCCATCTCTATAAAAGATAGAATCCGGTATCGATTGTAATCAAGCAAGAAGAAATCCTAAGATAGTTCCCGAGGAAGGGTGGCTATCTATGATCTCTATGCTAATCCATCTACCCGTTGCCAATCCATATCAATTGATATGTTTGTAAATATTTTGACATTTGGAGCTTAGACATATTAGCTAGGGTGCATATGCCTTTAGGTCTCCTTTGTTGCAGAGCTACAATCTAAATTTCTTTTACTGAATGGCTTTTTTTTCTCGGAATAAGAAAGTCTAGTAAGCATGGGTGCCCTTAAATCTGTTACATTTACTGATTTGATGTGTGCCTTTACATGGCAGGAGGATGAGCTTAAAGGTGCAGTTGTCCTTGTATATGCAAATAAGCAGGTAAAAAGAAGAATTTTGAATTTCTCATACTGTTCTGGATTTGTCATTTTCCATGATTATCAGAATTAAACTGCATGTTTATATTTCTGTGCATGTAATCAGATGAACGCTGGCATCAGCAGCCATCACTTCAATGTTTAAAATGCTGATATTTTCACTTGCCCTGTACTAAATATAAAGTGTACTCTATTTTGGTACTACATAAGCTCCCTGCTTTAAGATAGGTGTATATGAAGTGTAACTGTAATATTTGTTTCGAGTGTTTGTCTCCTTTGTAAATCATTCACTAGAACCATTGGTCTATCCATATAGCTTGCACACTCTTGTCAAATATGTGTACATACAATTCAGCATGGTGTACTCATTTCCAGAAAACACTAGTTTTCACTTGTGCCTTATGTTACTTGTACCCTGTAGGCTGTAGCTCTACTGTATCTCGTGTTTTTTTGCATTTTATCTGACAATGATTATTTTCATGCAGGATCTTCCAGGCGCACTCGATGATGCTGCCATTACAGAGTCATTAGAACTGCACAAGATCAAGAGCCGCCAATGGGCGATTTTCAAAACATCTGCAATAAAAGGAGAGGGGCTCTTTGAAGGTTTGGACTGGTAAGTGGGGTCAAAATTTCATGTCCTACAGGATGTTTCTGCATGGCAAAATGGCAAGATATGACCACAAGTGAATCAATATCTTTAATAAATCATTTGTATACCACCAATTAAAATAGTTCTTCCTGCGTTATCAAGTAGTGGCTGTACTGTCCGTGTCCTATGATCAGGCTGTAGTTCTATCTATTAATTACAAAACAAAACATGCTTATGCATTTACGTGATGATTGAGACACGTGGAGGCATTATTGGAGGAAGCTACTTATGGTTGGCTATTATTGCAGGCTCAGTAATACACTGAAATCTGGAAGCAGCTAATTAGGAGCCTCTATCTCCATGTCATGAATCATTTGCTGGATGGTAAAAAATAGAGCCGATGCTGCCCATTTCCTTGCAAGTCAGCGCACAAGTCCCATTCTCTTTGTTTTAACTCCAGAAGTTCTACACCACCATCAATTATCTGTAAAGTGCTTGTGAAAGTTTTTTGGATACTACATTAGATGTACCCTCATATTGAGATCAAGAATAGGTCTGTAGAAAATGATGAGCAAACTGTGCCAGTGTCTTTACTCGTAAATCTCATGGATTGTGACAAGTTTTTCCCCAATGATTAAGCGTACCCCATTTCTGCCTTGTCTTATCAGTGACCAGATGCACTGCATTTGTACCTTAATTCTTGAGCACCTTTTGCTGACACACTTACAATTTTTTTTAATCTCTGCTACCACTTTTACGAGTGTGTTCGTTTGAGCTTATCTGTTAAATTTGACGGCTATTTTAGTATTTTTTTTCTTACAATAAATCAGTGAATAGGATTTTTAGCCATGACTTTTTAGCCAAACAAACAAGCTCACATGAATCAACTGTTGCAAGATGTCGCAATGCAAGTTTCATTGGACACCTGTGGTTACTCATTTGGGAAGAACTTTGTTCTGGAATTGATATACAATTATAAAATAGTCTTAAGTCTAAGTTTTGAAGTACTTTGGGGGAGTTTAGATGTGAGGAGTGCGAAATTCTGAAAAGAAAATATATATTCTCCTTTGGGAAGAGTAGTAGTACTCTTTTTATCTCAAAATAACTATCATTCTCACTTCTTGAAGAGTTGTATATTTTTAAATTTGACTAAATATATGTAAAAATATTAATGTTTATAGTATTCAATAATTAATATTATTAGGTTAGATAGATCATTGAGTCTATTTTTATAATAAACTTATTTGGAGAGACAAATGTTCCTAATATTTTTTAAACTTGGTTAAACTTAAAATCTTTGATAATACCATAACGACACTTTGTTTCAATCCGCACCCTTGACATACTAAAATAGCCGTCAAATTTAACAGTTCAGGCTGGCCATAGCACGATGGAGTATGTCAAGGGTGCGGATTGAGCAGTTGTTTTCATGATTGATCCTTCCGGTGGCAGGAAAAGATTTGCATGTAGGCCCGGGCGTCCAGGCTGGCCATAGCACGATGGAGTAGATCGCACAAACCAGCCCCGCCTGATGAGACAAAGAGGACCTGCGAATTGACGTCAGCAGGGACGTCACCTGAAAGCAAAGGTTTGTTGCGCTGAACGAGTCTTTTACCTGTAGAGGCAGACTGTAGTTTTGCACCACGGACGTCTGTTCAACCGTCGTCTCACATCAGTTGCAGCGCTTAACGACTTGCCCTGGAATAAATCGCTTGCCAAAAGGCTAACGTCCCTTTCATGATAAATGTCATCCACAGTAGGACACGTGTTGTGTTGACAATTCTCCGCTTTTGCGAATCCGTGTTTTATTTCATATATTAACTAACAATTGTAATTTTTATGAGCACTTTCAAAAAAATGAGTCCACAAATCTTGAGACTTAACTTCTTTCCAAGTTTTCTCAAATTAAAGAAACTTCATTGTAAGGTCTCCTTTTGAAACATGGTAATTTTTTCTATTTCCTGTTTTTTTTCTTGTAAAAATAAACTAGTTTATGTGAAGTTCTTCTGTTTCAAAAGGGTCCTAAATTTCTTTGAAAAAAAAAAGAAACTTAGGTCCAAGTTTCTAATCAAAAGTCATACACTATCTAAGAAATATTTTTGTCATAGATCACACTACAGTTATAACTGTTTGTCATTTTTACACACTATGCTAGGTGGCCAAGAGCCACTACTAGACTCTACTCGCTGCTAAAATATCTAGTTGTGCTGTGACAACCGGTGGAATGAAAGCTCAAGGCCTTGTTTAGTTGTGGAAAATTTTTAGATTTTAACACTGTAGCACTTCCGTTTGTATTTAACAATTATTGTCCAACTATTGATTAACTAGGCTCAAAAGATTCGTCTCGTAAATTACAGGCAAACTGTGCAATTAATTTTTATTTTCGTCTATATTTAGTATGCATGTGCTACAAGATTTGATGTGACAGGGAATTTTGAAAAGTTTTTAAATTTCGGGTTGAAATAAACAAGGCCCAAGACGACAAAAACTCGGTTGCGATTAATGCCGAAAGGGGCAGCAGTGAGTGATTACACGTAATTGCGCTGGTCCTGTTTCTTTGGAGGCTTGGGGCAGGAAGGAAGGCTGGAACGTTCTGGAATCACAGGACCCGGAGGAGGATAAGGCCAACACCAACCTCTTGTGCTCCAATGGAGTGCTCCCAAAAAAAGAAACTCTTGAGGATAGGGCGAAGAGTTGGACGTGCCGGAAAAGGCAACCGTTGGTTGCTGCCAGTTTGATTACCATATACTCATCCACCACCCCAATCAATCAGACAGAAAAAGGGTTAAATAAAAAGGTGAAATCCCAGCCAACCCTTATCAAATCAAGCTCTCAATTGTGACATTTCCAACGCCACATTTAGGCTCGTACGTTCGATTCCTAGTTCTTTGAAACGATTCCTAGTTCTTTGAAACGATTCCTGCAGAAATGATTATGTATAACTTTAAAACATCCGGAATGGTTCCTAGGCTCATTCCACGCTAACTGAACGAGCCCGTAGGTTGTTTTAAATCCTGCACCTTTAGTGCTAACTTCGAGCAAACTAATTTTACCCTTCTCTAGTGATAAAGTGACCTGATTTTGGTTGTTTGAAGTATGCCATTTTTCATCTTGGTTGAAAAATAATTTTCAGAAAAAAATTTAGATTAAAAAGGTACGAGTTACAATTATACTCCCTCTATTTTTAGATATACACAACAATTATCTTTTTTGCCATTCATTTGACTATGTATTCTTTTTCTGAAAATATATATTTGGATAATAAATTCAACCGATCTACAAGGCGTGCTCAAAATACATTCCATTTAGAAAAAAATGATTGTATAGTTTCAGGTTTAATAAACGTTGTAACAGTGCAAATGCCTGGTTACCGGTAGTTCTAAAACCGCTGGTGCCGTTGGCGTTTCCTCTGTTTTGAGTGCGCCTGCGGTAGCCAGGTAAGGCCAGCCAGATTGTGTGAGCTCCAGCTGATGATCATTTAGTTCGAAAGCAACTACAATCCAGCACTTACCCATAGTGCTCCAAGCACACCCGTCACTCTCGGTCAACCTGACTTTTTCACCAAATTGTGGGCAAAAGGATCTAAAAATCTAGGCGTGGACGGTTTGTTTTGTTCAATCGACCTAACCAAAACAAACAGAGGCCTTCGCCCCAAAATCTAAAAAACTTTTCAAAATTTCTGTCATATATAATCTTACGGCACATGCATAAAATATTAAATATAGATAAAAAATAACTAGTTATATAATTTATCTGTAAATCACGAGACAAATCTTTTAAGTTTAAACACTAATTATTAAATATAAACAAAAGTTTTGTAGTAGTGAAATCCAAAAATATTTCACAAGGCCGGAAAGGAAAACAATACAGTAGTAATATTTCTGACCAGTGCACGGCTGCACCGTCCCTGCAGAACAAGGAGAAAGACCAGTGCGCTTCGCTAGCCGACGTCATCATCCGAAAAGCCCCCGTTCCTATAGGTTGCTTCTGCCCGCGCAGTCCGACGTGGCACTAGGCCGGCGCTGCGGACGCAGCTACTCCCGGGCCGGCGGCCGTGACGCTGACGCACTGCGCGCCGCCCCGCCCCGCAGCTCCAGCTGGACTTTGTTTAGATGTCAAAAAATTTTATATTTTACTACTGTAGCATTTTTTTTTGTGACTAATTAGAATCAAAAGATTCGTCTCGTGATTTACTAGTAAACTGCACAATTAGTTTTTATTTTCGTCTATATTTAATGATTTATACATGTGCCGAAAGATTCGATATGACGAATAATCTTGAATTTTTTTTGTTTCAGATTGAACTAAACAAGACCCTGGTTTTCCAACCGGACCCGGGCACAGTAGCTTCCATCCGAACGTTCCAGAAGGTCACGTGTCGTGCCGACCGACCTCAGCCCGTCAGCCGCACGGCACGGCAGCGGCCGCGTGACACAACAGGCGCACAAAGTCAACGCGGTAGACCCCCGTTGACTTTTAGGTGGCCCCTTTCCCGCTTCGCCCGTCGAACACGACGCACGACGACGACGATTCGATAATTGTCCGCACTAATGCGAGTGCGCCACGGCTTTGTTGCACCTTTTCTTTTCTTTTCTTTTTTTCCTTTTTTTTGATTTGTGGAAATTATCACTCACGCAACACGGCTTTTCTTTTTTCACCTTTTTATCTTGCCGATCAATCATTCATGCATTCGGGGGTAAAAAAAAATAATATATAAAGAAAACCCGGTAGCCGCTCCGCACCAAGGCGCTCGAGTGGCGGCGCCATTGTTTAGCTTATCCCGGGGCAGGCGATGATGTGCCCTCTTTCGCTAATGATTCGTGTTTTGTTTAACTTAAGAGAGAGATTATGTTAATCGATCTGATGTTAACTAGTGCTAATAGCAACTTAAGCTCTAGACCAAGTAGCACGCACAAAGCTAGCCAATTACTATAAGTATATTATATATGTAGTATATGTTTGTTTGTGTCTTTGTGATAACGGGTTCATATACATGCATGCTTGATCGCCTTAGTTTGAAGACAAAGAAGATGTAACCAACCGATAACCACCGCCAACGGCACACCGAATTCTGTCACAAGACTATTACGGCTTGTTTGTCACGGCTCTTTCTTAAATGCTCATTTAGAGGAGCCGAGTAATTGAGGACAAGTCACTTTTTAAGCTCTAGTTCCTGGTCTAAAAACAGCTCTAACATACCCTTACTTGCTACGCGTGGTTTTGCTAATTTTGTCGCTTCAAGGTTAAAGTTGAAGAAAGCAGGATAAGTTATTACTCCCTGTATTTTAAATTATAATTTGTTTTAGTTTTTCTACGTATATGACTTTTGTTATGCATATAGATATACGTTATGCATGCACAATATAACCTATGTATCTAGACAAGCCCGAATAAATTACTACTTGGAATGAAGGGAGCACAAGTGATATTTAACATACTCCACCGATAAAAAAAATTATAGGGTTTACGATGAGTCAAACTTTCTTGAGAATTCATAAAAAAGTAATATCAACATTTATGATTAATAAACTGAAACATAATCAGTGTCACAATAATATTTATTTGTGACACTTATTATTTTTTAGTATATTAATCATAAATGTTGATATTACTTTTTTATGAATTCAATCAATTCAAGAAAGTTTGACTCATCGTAAATATATAATTGTTTTTTTATCGATGGAGTATGTTAAATATCACATGTGCTCTCTCTATTCCAATTTTTAAGTCTAATTAGTCCATGATTTAATAATATGGTGTTACAATAAAGTTACAGTAAACATATACTAATACCAGACTAATTAGTCTTAATAAATTCATCTCACAGAGTACTGAGGATTTTTATAATTTGTTTTATTATTATTATTATTTGTAATACCTAGGTCCCGTTTGACACGGCTCCACTTCAGCAGTGAAGCTGTTGTTTAGAGCTTTAGCTCTATGAAAGAGCATGTAAGAGCATGTTTTTAAAGGTTTTATCGGTAAAACCATTTCATTTTATTCTATTTTAAAAAGACGACTCCAAACACCACCGGAAAAAAGCCCCGCCAAACAGCTATATGTCATAGCGCTTCAAAACTTTTTATCCTGGACTTGTGACCTGACAGTTTTTCCTCGCTTGTACGGCATGATTGAGAAGGTCAGAGCAAGAAAACCGAGTTTCGGGCACTGGCAACAGGGAGACGAGGAACCCAAGCCAAGCATTTGCATCTCCGGTCACCAATCACCACCCCCGCACTGTTTTTAATATGCGCGTTGAATTTTTAATGCACCCAGGGAGGGAAAAGTCTGTGGGACCGACCACAATAACATCCCGGAAGATCGAGTACGCCACGTCATCGTCAGGATCAATTTCTGCGATTTCTATAGGCCGGGCGGGTCCCACGTCGGCACAGACCAGGCCGAGTAGTGGACAGCTGCCCTCTACCGTCTGACTAAACTACAAGCAAATCACTATGTGCACTAGGACAACGCTAGCAAGCCAGTCTGTTTATCAAGATGGGAATCTTTAGTTTCCTCTTTGTCCATTGTCTCATGAAGGAAGTGTTTATCCATGCATTGCCGTCCGTATTGATGCTAATCATTGACACAAAATTTCGTCAACACATTGTCATTTTGGTATTCCGGACAACGAAGCTCATAAGGTATATTCAAGTAAGAAATATCTCAAAATAGTATGTAACTATATAGTATATATACATGCTAAGCATTTCCCACTATCTGAACTTTCCTATTAATATTAAGACAATTTTCATGCTCTTAAATGACATATTTGACCACTTCTCATGGTAAAGAAACTAGTTCTATACTTCACCTAGGTTGCCAAAATGACATATAATTTGGAATGGAGGAAGTAATAGAATGAAATCGACTTGTGAGTTATTTAACACCATATACTAGCAATAAATGATTGGATGAGATGCATACACAAAACAAAATCTAGGTTGCACCTACTTACATTAGACGTTTTCTTATTTTAATGGTTATGAATCTCTTGTTGGTGCATACACAAAGCAAAATTACTTCCTTTATTTAAAATTTAATTTGAATTGATGCATTATGAGCATATGGTTGACAATAATATATTGACTGATTCTAATTATACAATTGATGATTATAGTACAACATAAACTTGATGGTATTTGTGGCTCTTTATGATCGGCCTCTCCTACTTATAATTTGAATTGATGCATTCTGAACATGGTTGGCAATATATTGGGTGATTCTAATTATACACTTGATAACTATAGTACAACATAGTATTTGTGGGTCTTTATGATCCTCATGTGCTTATACTTTGAATTGATGCATTCTAAACATATGGTTGACAATATATTGGGTGATTGTAATTATACCCTTGATAATTATAGTACAACATAAACTTGATGATATTTATGGGCCTTTATGATCCTTTGGTGCTTATAAATTAAATGCTAGTGTATACCAATTTTAATTGCCCTTGCTACTTGCCATGCTAGAAGCAAAATCGACAAATATCCATTTTGGCTTCTTTTTGTTGAGAAACCTAAAATCAAAGTATACTTTGAAGAACCGATATTTATGGACATGTTGGTAGTGATGACCTATGATTAATACCCATAAGGCATGGGGCAGTTCAGACGATAGTGATAAGAAAAATAATAAGCAACCATTTTGATCAGCTATGGTAAGAAGCATTTAAGGACGAATGGAGAGAGCATCTCAAGCATTCGTGGCTCATATATTGTATTGTTAGACATACATTGTAAATTAAATTGTTAAAATTGTATCGAAGTAATGGATCAAGTGGCAAACACCAAATAAAGCCATATTCCAACACGTGTTTTGTGTTACTGTACGAAACATCCAAACATGTTATCTATGAAAACCAGGTCGTATCCACGAATCATGCTGCATGGTGATATCTTTTTTAGATAAAGGATATAAAATCCGGCCTCTACATCCGAGGATGTACACAGCCCAGAAATACAGAGTTTTATATGAGAAAAACAAAGAGAGCCAAAGTCCTATACATGGACCAGGACGCTAGTTTAAACAATATAAATGTTTCCATCCTTTATTGGATATCTCTAAAGCAATTACTTCTAATTTCTTGCTTATCTTCGAGAG
>Ga0182004_10001419_pt1 | contig 17512 bp, 9 predicted proteins | sample Sormic07211540_1_FD_120479 | JGI IMG/M metagenome (GOLD analysis project Ga0182004, IMG submission 120479) | Endophyte microbial communities from Sorghum bicolor roots, Mead, Nebraska, USA - 072115-40_1 MetaG | ecosystem: Host-associated > Plants > Roots > Unclassified | place: USA: Nebraska...
ATAGATAGATAGATAGATAGATAGATAGATAGATAGATAGATAGATAGATAGATAGATAGATAGACTAATGAGCGGGGAAACCATGTCTTTAACTTTAATTTCAATTGAAACTACGATGTGCGTGTGTGACCGCAGGTGTCGTGCTGCTGGGGCAGCAGGGGATAGAGGGCGCCGTTGCCTGCCCCCAGTACTGCCTCGAAGTGGACTACGTGACCTGCCCGTCGTCCGGCTCCGAGAAGCTCCCGGCGAGGTGCAACTGCTGCCTGGCGCCCAAAGGCTGCACGCTCCATCTCTCCGACGGGACGCAGCAGACTTGCTCTTAGCTGGGATGGCTGATCTGGACCAAAGACCAACCTGCTGCTTTGCCTGCGGGTTTTGGCAAATAAGGCCTTGTTTAGTTCCCAAAAAAATTTGCAAAATTTTCCAGATTCTTCGTCACATCGAATCTTTAGACACATGCATGAAGTATTAAATATAGACAAAAATAAAAACTAATTGCACAGTTTGGTCGAAACTGACGAGATGAATCTTTTGAACCTAATTAGTCCATGATTGGACAATATTTATTAAATACAAACGAAAGAGCTACAGTGTCGATTTTGCAAAATATTTTGAAACTAAACAAGGCCTAAGCTATATATGGCGTGTATGGCCGTCCCAGTAATGTGCAATCGTCCATCGATTTGCACGCACATCCATAAACTAGTCCTTTTTTCGTTAAAGATTGGTGTGCAGTGCATATTTATTCCTTTTGACGGCTCTTTTCGAAGGCTAGGAGGTTGGATGTTTAGGTCTTCGAGCATCTTCAAGAGTATTCTATTTTTTTTTCTAAAAATATGTAGTTTAGAAACTTCTAAAAAGATATTGGGAAGAGAAAACAAGGTTTTCTTTGAATGAATGGAGAAAACAAGGTCATCTCCAATTGAGTACCTAATAAATGGCTTCTAAAATATCAAATTGGCCACACAAAGATATTTTTTTTGGCAACATAGTCGTGGTCTCCTTCCATGCCGTGGCCGGCTCGCACTCAAGCTCTCCCTGGAGAGGATCCTGCAAGCGTCGCCTGCGGAGGTCCAGGAAACCTGCCGCGAACGGATCCACGCGACGCCGGTGCGCGTAAAGTTGCGCAACAGGGTAGTTTTTACGAAGTTCTAAAATTTTAAGAGATTGGATTATGAGTTGTTGGAGAGGGGTTTTTTCCCATCTTGCTAAAAAACAAGGATTAGGAGGAGATTTAGGATACTCTTAGAGACGCTCTAAAGAAAATGTCACATCTAATCTATACCTCTTGCCTAGTCCGATTTTCCTCGTTGATTCTAAATTAGACATCTTGTCATTACTACACAAATAATTTTAGAAGGTAGCATCCAAACATTAACAGAGGCGGTCACAAAATCCAACCGTCTTCTAAAATGCCGAACTATTAACGAAGATAGACGGTTTTATTTATGGAGGTGGACAGTTTTGTCGAGCTATTAACCACCTCTTAAAATAGTTTAAATTACCTCACTATCTAGATTAGAAATGTTTTTAATATAATGACAGGAACTCTGTCATTCATCAATAATAAATAGAGAAAAAAAGGTCTATATACAAGGTAACAAGAAACTCAAAGGCCAAGAAGACCTGCTAGTGCAACACATGGAAGGTTCGGGCCGACTAGGAGCTGTTGAATTCGGCCCACTCTTCTTATTCTTTGGCCACGCTCCGCCACTGTGGCTGACACGGTAGAACGGGACACCCAACTCAAATGGTTTGAATCAGCTCTGAAGAAACAAAAACAGCAAAAAAGCTCATAGGAGCGTGTTCTCAAGTACTTCCGTCCGCAAAGAATATAATTATAAGATGCATGCTAGTCAAACTGACGTAAATTTAATAAATTTATAGTAAATAGTATTAACACTCACGTCTTTAAATAAATTTATTATAAAAGTATATTATATAATTAATCTAATGATGCTTATTTTATATCATAAAGTATTTTTTATATAAATCTAGTTAAAGTTTAACTATTTAACTTCTCAAAAAATGAGAATTATATTTTTTCGGTACTGCTAGCGTCCGGACGTTCGGCGCGAGCAGCACGTCAAGACGGCGAGCTCCCCCACCCGAAGCATGAAAAAAAAAAGGAAAACAAAACCCGTCTGCCCCGAACCAACTCGCCCCGTGCGAAGGATCACCCTTCGTCCACTCCCCGCGCAAGGAGCCCGTCCCCACCCTCACGAGCACGGGATCCACCCCGCCCCTCACCTCGCCGCCCCTAGCACATCCGCCCCCCGCCAACTCGTCCCCACAAAAACCAACCCCCGTCCCGCGCCCGCACAGAGAAGAAAGGCAACCCCCACATGTACGGATCTGTCCGCCCACAACCTTACAAACCTAGTACCTCTGACCCTACCACCAGCTCACCAACATAGTCTGTCCTCTAGCTGCAATAATGAAAAAAAGCTATTGCAAACATTGAAGCAGATCTAAAAACGCAACAAAAAGAAAAAAACTGCTAAAACAAACGGAAAAAAGATATTGAAACATAAAGAAAACATCTAATGCAACAAACAAAAATATGAACTGCAACATCAAAAAAAGTCTACTGCAATATTCAAAAACATCTACTGCAACATCGGGGGAAAATCTGCTGCAACATTAAGAAAAAGTTATTACAATATCTCAAGCACTACTAATGCAACATCAGAAAAAACGCCTGCTGCAACAAAAAAAACTACTGCAACATCGAGGGTAAATCTGCTGCAACAATAAGAAAAAGCTATTACCACATCTCAAGCACCACTAATACAATATCGAAAAAATATCTGTTGCGACAAAAATATATACTACAACATCGGGGGAGAATCTGCTGCAACAACGATAAAAGCAAAATAAAACATCTCAAGAACTTCTGCAACATCGGAGAAATGCATGTTGCAACAACCAAAAAAGGTACTGTTGCAACATTCCACATCATCTGTTGCAACATTAAAAATGAATAATTGCAAAACGACGGCGAGATCTGACTCGCCGGAACACTAGCTACCACAAAATCCTTAGATCCACAAGGGAAAGAAGAGAAGGAGGAGAAGGTGTAGTAAGAGAGAGCAGATCTAGATCTAGTAGGAGAAAAGAGGGGAAAGAGACCTCAGATCTAGATCCCTCTCTACCTACCTCGTCGGATCCACACTGTCATCCTCATCTCCACATGCATGGAGGTCACAACGCACAAGGATGAGATAGCACGGAGGGAGGGGAGGCGCGCGGGCTCACTAGAAGCCGCCTGCTATGGTCCCCACTCCGACAACCATGGATGTCGCAGGAAAGGAGGAGGGAGAGGCCTCAGATCTAGATCCCTCCTCACCTACCTCGTCGGAGCCACGTTGTCGTCCTCGTCTCTAGATGCATGGAGGTCACAGCGCGCGAAGATGAGAGAGTAGGGAGGGAGGGGAGGTGCGTGGGCTCACCGGAAGCTGCTCGCCATCGCCCCCACTCCGGTGGCCATGGACGTCGCGGGACAAGGAGGTAGCCATCGCCCCCACTCCGGTGGCCATGGACGTCGCGGGACAAGGAGGTAGGGAGCGAGGGATAGCTCGCCGGCGGCGCGGCAGGAGGGTGGCGTGTGGACGCTGGCAGCACAACGAGCGGAGAGAGTGCAGCGGGGCGACAAGAGGCGGGCGTGTGGGCGTGGGCAGCAGGAGCGGCAGGGGCAGCGAGTGCGAGAAAGAGTGGACGCGAGGTCACAGGACAGGGTGGAAACAGATAAGGTGCCGAGAGCGCGGCGTTCGTGGGTCGGTTGAGTCATGTGGGTCCGTCCGATTTATCTGGACGCTCTAGAAGGAGTATTACCGATTTTTTTTGGACGGAGAGAGTACCTATTTTTTTGGTTCACTCAGCCACCGGAACAGCTGAAGAGTGTTAAGTTGCAAAAAAAAAAGATCTGGTGGCTAAATAGAACAATTGCGCTCTTTCGACAGGCTCCACGTGATGTAAATGGCCTATCCATTGAGAGTGTGCCTTGTTTCCGCCATTGGTAACTAGTATAAGCAGGTACTGCTAATTGAACATGCGATTTTCTTGTGCAAAAAAATTTTGAGCATGTGATTTTAAATGCAGTTGGCCGAACTAAATTCATTTGGTTGACATGGTTGGTTTTATAGTTCAGTCAATTAAACTCATTAATTGGTTGTTTCTAAATAGAGCCAATTGCCCTGGATCTTTTTTCAAGGATAAAAGGTCACCTAAAAATACATTTGAGCAATTTTTGTAATAAAAGGCGAAATGTGATAATACAATTGATAAAAAAATCTAAGCTGTTATATATTATGTACAGTATGCTGGAAAACGTGTACGTGCAGAAGAAACATACCATGCACAATAGACACAGTTGATGTGACTCGCACCACGATCAACACATGTCCGACTACGATTCCCACACAAGTGAAAAAAATCATCTTTAGGCTTTGTTTAGATGTTGTCGGATTTACTTGTTCGTGTAGATTGGAGTGGAATTGAGTTCAAATTTCACTCTAATCCACTTCAACACATGTGGATTGAGATGAATCCAACTATATCCAAACAAGGTCTTATTAAAAAGAAGATTCACCTATATATAAAATGCAAACCGTCCTTCACATGCAGTGGTGAAAATATTGGGGTTTGGTGTGGGAGGCCGACGATGTTTCAGTGGCCTGGCGCATGTCGGCATGTGTTCCACGTGATGCAGACTAATTTTCAATAATTGGGCGCTGTTCGTTCTGTTTGATAAGATGCTATATTGTTTATTTATTATATATAATTTATTTATTATATATAAACTATCTTTAGAGACATCTTCCTTTTTGATTGAGGTGTCTCTATCAAAATCGAGGCAAGATATTAATTGGCTTGACCCACCTATTTTAATTAAATCTTAAGTCCCATAATAAACATTACTTGGTTCAAATAATTGATTCCTGCAGGTGAGGTTAGAAAAAGTGGAAGGTGAGCCACTATAATGTGTGTCATGTTACGGCAAACATAGTTTTAGGTTTGACCGACTAGGCTGTGCCGCTGTGGTACTGAGTTATGCAATGTCAATAAGATTTCTTTCAACTGCAAACTAATTGAGAAATAGTGAGAATAGAAGAAGAGTGATGCCGCAAGTAGTTAGGAGAGGGTAGCAAAAAGAGGATGAAATGCTGGTTCTTTAATATTAAAGTATAGCTATAGACATAAGTGATAGATTACGAGAACGAAAGAAGAGTGATGCTGCATGTAGTTAGGTGGAGGTCGAAAAAAAGATAAAATATAAATATAGATATGTAGATATGTATTATGAATTAATATTAAGAAATGTTCGTTTTGATTATTTCTCAAAAAAAAGTTCTCTATTTAATGTGCTCACTCATCCCCGAAGGTAAGCTACCTGCATACCTTTTCTCCTTCGTCTCCACACCCGCGCAAAAACACAGCAAGGCTCCATGAACAAGTTGGCATCGTCCTGCTTCCTCCAGCACGGAGCACCCTCCTCCCAAAGCTTCAAGTTGAAGCCTTGCCATGTCCAGAGATCCCCTTCACTGCAGTTGTTTGACAGACGATCCGTTTCCATGCCCCGGCGTGCTGCGGACCATGCTGCCAGAGCCACCACCGTCGACGTCGCCGTCGTCACCGGCACCACCACCTTCGACATCGAGCGCTACCTGTCCGCCAACGCCAGGACCGTGCACGACGCGCTGGACCTTGCCCTGCAGGGCCTTGGGTGCCCCGAGGTCCTGCGCGAGTCCATGCGCTACTCCGTCCTCGCGGGCGGCAAGCGCCTCCGCCCCGCGCTGGCGATCGCCGCGTGCGAGCTCGTGGGCGGTCCCGCGGCGGCGGCCGTCCCGGTGGCCTGCGCCGTCGAGATGATGCACACCGCGTCGCTCATCCACGACGACATGCCGTGCATGGACGACGACCCGCTCCGCCGCGGCCGACCCTCCAACCACGTCGCGTTCGGCGAGCCCACGGCGCTGCTCTCGGGCGACGCGCTCCTGGCGCTCGCGTTCGAGCACGTCGCCCGTGCAAGCGCCGGCGCCGGCGTCCCCGCGGACCGCGCGCTCCGAGCCGTCCTGGAGCTCGGGAGCGCAGCTGGAGTCGGCGGAATCGCCGCGGGGCAGGTCGCCGACATGGCGAGTCAGGGAGCCTCCTCCGGCTCCGTCAGCCTGGCCGCGCTGGAGTACATCCACGTGCACAAGACGGCGCGGCTAGTGGAGGCCGCGGCGGTGTCGGGCGCCGTCGTCGGGGGCGGTGGCGACGGCGAGGTCGAGCGCGTCCGTCGGTACGCGCACTTCTTGGGGCTTCTGCTCCAGGTGGTGGACGACGTTCTGGACGTGACGGCCACGTCGGAGCAGCTCGGGAAGACGGCGGGCAAGGACGCGGCCGCCGGCAAGGCCACGTACCCGCGGCTGATGGGCATGGAGGGGGCGCGCGCATACATGGGCGAGCTACTGGCGAAGGCCGAGGCGGAGCTCGACGGGTTCGACGCCGCGCGTGCGGTGCCGCTGCTGCACCTCGCGCGGTTCATGGCGTACAGACAGCACTGACTGACGCCGATTGTGGGGACTGGCCGGCTCATCGGAAACACGTGAAAACGATGCGTTTTTTTTTTTTTTTGGAGCTGCTCAGATCTCATGATGGAGCGATTACTTGTCCCGGCCTAAAAGGCTGTATGGGCTTCCAAGTGGAGTGACACTGAAGTGTGAAAGTTGCAACCCACTTTATGGGCCGTTATGGACCGTTAAGGACCAGAGTTCGCAGCTGTGGGCTGACGGGCTATCTTCTCCCCAAGTAGCCTGTATAAGTGCGGTTGTTCCCCTCAAATTAAAAAAAAAGTGCGGTTCTTAGTTAATTATTCTTGTACTCCTATATCCTATATTCATCTAAATGTGTCTATATATAATACTCTGTTTTTCTCTCTCCCAAGACCTGATTTCTGGACCATCAATCTTCTCATCCGCTCATGGCACCTTCTTCCTCATGCCGACACGTCGTTGCCGCCCAGCACCCACAATCCCACTAAAGTCTTGTGGGAGCTCCGTCGAGATCCTACCATGCCCACTGCAGTCTTCCCCCCCCCCCTCCCATTGCCATGGGTGCCACCGCACCAATTTGGCCACTCGTCCTCACTGGTACTAGGACCCTAAAGTCATCCTCACAACCTATCCAATCGGCCTGCCTCTCGCATCCCCTTCTCTTTTAAGCCTGCTAGAGTCGAGGAAGAAGGAGGAGGGGGACATTGCGTCTCCTTGCTAGCGCTAATTCCGCTGCCGCCAGAACTCGTCGCCGTGCATGAGAAGAGAGAGAGGAGATGTGGTTGTTGAGAAACAAAGTGTTGCAACACTCGGTTGTTGTATGGTGTTCCTCTGAATAATCAGTATTGATAATGACATCTTCCTCTAAATAATAACATGAGTAAAAAGCGATTTGTGTTGTGCTATAACACACACGGAGCACTCGTCACAAGATTCTTTGTCCAGTGCCGAATGCCGATCGCCCACCCCCATCCTCCATCCACAAAAGCGAAGCGATTACGCCATGCACGAGCCGACATGTCACACTTGTGTGCACCGCGCGAATATGTTCTCTCCTCCATAAACCAACCAATACGCCCACGGCTAGCTTAATTCACCGCACCATCACTTCGCTTGCAAACTCTCGGCTCCGTCAAGCACAGTGCACAGCCATGGCTGCTCGCAGACTCGCACTCGCCGCCGCCGCCAGCTGCCACGCTCTGCGCAGAGCGCTCCACGACAAGCTCCGCGCCGTCGAGCTGCAGCTGCAGCTGCGGGCGTGCCACCGTTCCCTCGCCGGCGCGTCCTCTTCGACTCCGGCGTCGCCCGCCGTGGCCGCGCTCGGCGCGCTCCTGCTCATCTGTGGCGCCGCGGCGTTCCCGCGAGCCGCGGCCTTCTTCCTGCCGCTGGTGGCGTCCACCTCCCTCTGCTGCGCGGCGGCGTGCCTGTTCGCCGCCGAGGAGCGGGCCGCGGCCAAGGAGGTCGCTGTGGAGGTCGTGCTCGTGGGCGGCGAAGGGAAGGCCGAGGCCGGGCTGCTGCAGGTGATCGGCGAGGCCAACGCCAGCGCGTACGTCGACGGCGTCCAGGTGGGATGCTTCCTGCGCAGGTCCGCGAAGCAAGGCGTCGACGAGGACGGCGAGGAGGTCGTCTTCGCCGGCACGCTGGCACCTTGCGCGGCAGGCGCCTTCGGCGTCGGCGCCGATGCCGGCGGCGGCCAGAGGCGCGGCGCGCTGGAGGAGGAGCTCCTGGCGCTGCGGGTGGACAGGCTCGCCGAGGGCGTCTGGGACAGCTACTTCGGCGGGTGGTCCAGGTGGCACCACATCGACGCCGCAGTCTCCTGCAGCTGAGCACTTGATGACTCTGGTTCACCATTAGGACCGTTTGAGATAGAGCGGGGATTTGTCTATGCTACTGTACTTATGTGAAATTCATGAATTCTAAATACAAATTTGACCTAAATTTGTGTTCGTATGATCGGATGTTTGAGTTTGGAGATCTTCGCTGTGCCACTAAGGCCTTGTTTAGTTTAAAAAAAATTGCAAAATTTTTTAGATTCTCCATCACACCGAATCTTGCGGTATATGTATGGACCATTAAATATAGATAAAAGAAAATAACTAATTATACAGTTTTACTGTAATTTGCGAGACAAATGTTTTGAGCGTAGTTAGTTCATGATTGGATAATATTTGTCAAATATAAACGAAAATGCTACAGTATCCATTTTGCAAAAAAAAAACTAAACAAGGCCTAACTAACAGTTCATCGCAAAATAAAAATAAAATTAAAAGCAGGATGGTGATGTGTTTAAGTAGGGTGGTTGGCTTTTTCTAGTTGATGGTGTTTTGCGGACCCCCACAATCTAGTTTGATCAAGTTTGTTGGCCAGTTCTTGTCATGGATGATGATCAAAACAGAGCGTTGAGCCGACTGGCTGCCGGTTCCCCCGGCTTGGTGACCTATTGACTTCAAATGCCGGTTCAAAGTACTACAGTGTAGTACTTTTTATTTTCAAATTTGACATTTTTCCAATTCCTTTTGTTTCTCAAACTTATAGCTTTCTAAACTCCATCAAATGTCGTAGAGTAGAAGTCCATCTAGTTTTGTCTTAATTCAAAATTTTTAACTTTAATATTTATAATTTATTGATGATTGACAAGCACAAAAAACACTACTAGATTTCTCATGGAAAAATAATTTCATAACGTATAGCACTTGTTTGGTATTGCTCCTTTAGATGCTCTCGTAACTCCATTGGTGAAAAACGTGGAGTACAGATGAAAAAACATATAGCGGAGCAATCCCAAACAGACCCATAACCCTTTTCACTACGGTAATTTATTTTTATTGGTTATAGCTATTGAAATATTAAATACTTTTTAAATTAGGAGAACCATATGGAGTAAATTGTAATACGAAAAGACTGGTCCATATGGTGAAAAACATAGAGCGAGAGCAATCCCAAACTTGATACGGTTTCAAAATTAAAAATACTATCCAATAACCATAAATATATAATAAATAAATGATTAAATTGTAACATGAAAGACTGCTTCTTGTCCGACTACATCTTATAAACCGAACCAGAGGTAGTAGTATAATGTGGTGTTATTTCTCACTTGCTCACTTATTAAGATATGTAGCAACACATTAGGAACCCGCCCCAAACAATAGAAATGTTTCTTTTTTTGGGAAACAGATACTCATATATGCAAGCACACTGTTTCTTCAATCGACAAAGTATAGGTTTGACATTACATGGTGGGACATAGGGGTGCAAAGGGGTAACCTTTAGGTGCACCTCCAAACATTTTTAGTTTAAATATTTGTACTACTTCTTAATTTTTTTGGAGAAATAGTATAAATATTTGAATTAAAGAGGTTTAGAGGTGCACCTAATCATCACTCATTTACACCCCTAGTGGGACAACCACCATGGAGTCTGTATAGGTTTGACATTAGATGGTGGGGCAGCCATGGTTTCTTCATCGGTTTGGTAGTTTTAGGACTACCCAGTGCAAGGATAGGATGTTATTAATTCATTTTATTTGAAGGGTTTCTTCTATGGACAAAGTATAGGTTTGACACATTAGATCGTGGGACAGCCACGGTTTCTTTGGAGATCTGATATTCACCAACGGTAGTAGGGACACCTTTAATTTGGAGATCGACCACTCGGTAACACGATGAACTCGTATAAAATACTGTAGTCTTTAGATATGCTGCATCTGGTTCCAGTGCGAGATAGTATCGGATTCGTAGGCATCTCCCTTTGCTGAAAAAGACTGGCAGGCATGCTTTACTCGACGACCGTGGAGTAGCGCAGTAGCTTTGACGTAACGATGAAGCCCCCAGCGATCGATTATCTGTGCTTATTCTTGAGCAATCAGCCCAAACAAAAAAAAAAGACGCTTATACAAACTGAAAACTCCTGGCGAATGAAAACAGTAGTATCATCATTGTGAAAAAAAGGCAGCTTTACTCCGACGCTGCTTTCTTGGGCTCACCTGGTTTGCATGACGCCTTGACTGCTTGCCTCCGGCCGCCGGCAGCCGGCAGCCGAGCGCGCGAGCCACTGCCCAGTGCCCACTGGTCTGGTTGGTTGGTTCCGTTCCGTGCGCTGGCCGCCGCCGGGCTGACCGCGACATGGCGGACAGGGGGGTCGCAGTGCTGTGTGTGTACAGAGGCCCCCGGGGTGGGGATTGGAGGCAGGCCAAGCCCACGGTAGTCCCCCCGTAGTTAGAGGGACTGAGGGACGTCCGTCTGGGCTTTCCTCGTCAGGTAATAGCCCACACGTAGATTGTTGTTGATCCACTCCAGCTTCTCTGCTGCCTCGTCGTCGACCCAACGGCGCAGTCTCCTCACACTGCCTGCCCTGGTTCCCAATCCCCCACCTGCTGCAGTTGGCTCCGCACAAGCGCTCGAGATCTTCGTCGGGACTCCAGACGGATGTTGGCAACTTGGCATCTCCCAGTTACTTACAATATGATCGACAACTTGTTCGCTTGAGATTATCTCTGCCGAATCTACCAGCTATTCAACGTTTGGATGTTGGCATGGCATCTCCCAGCCATTCAGCTTCTCCACCAGCAGAGCCAGAGCAGCACACGGGAAGAAGCATGCGCACCGCCATCCGCCCAGCGTGTCGGCACGAGTGACTGTCGGTTCCACCGGCACTCCAGTGGATGCATACAGTCTGTACATACAACATTATGTGAGCTTTTCTTGGCATGGACTGGAAGTCTGGAACTGGAATGGTGCCAAGGATTCCAGGGGTTTCTTCTCCCTTCCTGTTTTATTTCTCTCCTCTTCTTCATTAATTCTTCCACAAAATGGTTGGATCCTGCCTCTGCTTATCTGTTTATATCAATTTATCTTCTTTTTTTCGGTTTAAAGGGTAGGCGCGCAACTGACAACTTAATTTAGATGATTAATTAACAGAAATCGATAAAGTTCAGTCCTTGTGTTCAGGTTTAATCCCACGTCGAACGCAGAAATATGCATGACACACATGTTGATTTAGTGACTGATTTTATTGTATTCAGCAGGTCTGACCTGCAAACCTGCCCATGCATGCTTATATTTATTCAGTTGACCTGCTTGTTGGCATTTCTTGGTTCACAGATTTCACATACTACTCTCTTGATGTTAACCACCAACTGCGGAAGAGAATGAACACAGACGACGATGAGGATGATGTGTGTTGCATTGATACTAAATGTTTGACTTGTGAAGTAGTCTAATGAATGGAGAAAATTGCGGAAGTTTAGAATCGACTGTTTGTGTTTATCTATATCTATATTAATGCACGTATTGACTTTGTGCTATATCAAAATTGCATTATCCTTTTTTGCGAAGGAATTGCATTATCCTTTTCACATCTTGAGTGGAGTTTTCGCGCATATGTTGTGCATCAAATTGTGCTTTTGGTCTTAAATATATATAACTCTGCTCAGTATTGCTAATTTGGATTTTCGGATATCGATCAATCTGATATGTATATGAACTTTAATTTCATGATTAACATTCTGTGTACTTACCATAGTTGGCAACGGATCGCATTGCTTAAACCAAGTCGTACTTGGAGAATAAGCTGTGACCTGTGAGCTCGAAGGCGCGCGTTATCCGCTCGAGCACATGCTCTCACCTAACTGGCTGCATGGCGCGGAAAGAAATTTTTGTGGCGCATGCATGGTGGCCGACGAATTTATTTGCCGACCGTTTCGGATGGTACCATCAGGTACGGCTCCATAAGGACTTGTTTAGATTCAAAATTTGTTTGGATTTTGATGTGATAGGGAATCTTGTAAAGTTTTAGGTTTTTAGGTGCATCTAAACAAGGCCTAAATCATGCCACAACTTGATTCAGCGCTTGTCTTGTCTGCATTCATCCTGCTGCGAAAAGGTCCACCAGTTTTAGGTTACAGAGGAACGATGATTTGGACGTTGTACCATGAGGGCATGAAAGACACAGTAACTGTCAAAAGAAAAAAAATACAATTCTATAAGGTTCGCTCCGTGGTTGGCTGCCCACCCACTGTAAGGGCGGTTCAAATGTTAGCCGCCCCTACAGTGGGGGGCTCTCTTAGTAAGTTTTTTACGTAGTGTATGTTTAGAACAAGTCATTTTTTAAAGTTTGATCAAGATTATAGAAAATAATATTAAAATTTATATTTTGAGTTAGGTTTACTATAAAGATACATTGAAGCTAATCTAGTAATATTAATTTGGTAACATAAATTTTATTAGTTTTTCATATAAATTTGATCAAACTTCAAATTATACAAAGATATCAGTTATTTGAATATAAGGCGTCGAGGCAGAGAGGACCAACTTGGGTGTACAAGTCATGATGGAGGCCCAATCCATCTCGGATTTGAGCACCAGATTTAGCTAAAAACAACAATTAGGATGTATACGAACTGTTTTTTCACGTTCTATCTATGCTTCGGAAGATAAATAAGCTTTCCAATAACACTAATTTTTCACCTTAAAATCTCATCAGAGTTAACGGGAATCGCCTAAACAAGTTTGCATTTAGAACCTACAAGGTGCTACGACATCGTCTTTTAGTTCCTTGGCCCATCTATCGTCTTAGAGTCAATTAGGGTGCGTGTCCAAGTGGTATGCATGCCCCAAGACTATAATTGGTAGCTTCATACTTGCTAGGGTTTGGATTTTATTGAGTTCTACTAGTTTTCTTGTGAAACAGACATTCTTCATATATGTTACTTGTAATTCCGAGTTCGACTGTTGTGAATCAGGGTTCCTATTCTTGTTCTTCTTTGACTGTATCGATAAATACTTTCATTTGAAGATTTTAACCTCCTACCAAATTGATATACTTCATCTCTATTTGCAATACCAGACTGTGTTCTTCATGTTCTTACTTGTGTTCTTGATTTGTTTATATATAGGAAAAGCTTTCTTGATGAGGTTAATCATGTCATGCGTGGTTGATAACTAATAGAGTAGTGTAACAATTGCAAGGGGTCCAAACTGTACTTTATTTGAAGCCTGGATCGTGAACATTGGGTTCTTCACAAACTGAATCTATCATACATGTCGGAAGATCAGGTCACGTCCCCATGAATTTGTATCTAATAGTGGACTATTGAGATAGACAATTTGCATGTAGAGATAATCTCTAGTAGGGCTTAGGATTGTAAGATATATATAGGTATAGATATGGATATACTCTCTTTGTCTCTAATTAAGTGTTATTCTCGTTTTTTCAAGGGGTCAAACGTCTTTAAATTTGACCAAATATATACAATAAAATATTAATACTTATAGTACATAATTAGTATTGTTAGATAGATCGTTATGAAGGACCGAAATCGGCGAGGGGTGAATGGGAGCCGTAAATTTTCTCTCGAATATTTTTTGGCCACTGTCCCAAATCACCGCCAAACACAAACGAGTACCCAAAAAACTAAATTACTCAAGCCAACTGATTATAAGAGCACTTAGAAAAATTCTTCGGAACGATAGAAAGCTAAAACAACAGACGGAACACAGATCGGAGCTCAAACGACCAAACTACGAGCATAACAGGAAATCAAAGCTAAGAAAAATGGACAGAATATCCCATGAAATAATCGATCAACACAGTCTGAAAAACAAGGACAGTAGAGGGTCTGCTCTCCACACACAGAAGAAAACGATGCACAGCACAGCCAGAAGACTGCCTCACACAACAGAGATCGTCTCCTGCAAGAACTGCGCTGAAAACTTGTTGTCACTGCAAGCATCGATCTGTACTAGTTGATTAGGAACAAAACCAGCTGCTTGTGCGAGCTGTGCTTCACTGATTTGCCAGACATGTAGTACGTACAGATACGAAACTAAATCAAGCAGAGAGTGAGAAGAACGATTCAGGAGGTGAACTGATAGATCACAAGCTGCCTGAGATGAGATACAGAGATCCTTCGGAAGTTAAACAGACCAATGAAATTCACAGGCAAGCTCTTGCTGGCGTTGATGCGCTCGGTCCTGGCCATGCTCTTGTCGTAGGTCTGCTGTGAACAAACAGAAAAAATAAATAGAAACAAAGAGGAGCCAGATGAAAACAGGTGCTTGCCTAGAGGATTGATGAACCCTGCGGCAAAAACAACTTGGCCAGGAGATGCACACGGCCAGGATACTAGCACTGATGACTCACAGAAGGCCTCGTGAAAGCACAGCAAGAACCTGACGAAGAACAGTTAAGAGCAAACAGAAAAGGTGGCTCCAAGAAATTCAACGAAAACCTACCCAAACCTACATGAAAAATTCCCAAAAATTGCACAATAGAAATTCAACTTGCTACGAACTTATCCCCAAGAAATCATCGGCTAAGATTAACCCAAACTCTAGAAAATATTCAGATTGTAGACAAGAACGAGTTTTTCTCCAAAAATGCAAATCTGCCTGGATCTTGATGCACAAGAGGAATGAGCTCAAATCACTTGGTGATCTTGTTCATCACTTGGTAAAGCATCAAACTGACCAAACAAACTCCACAGAAAAACTCAAACCTAGCACGAATCATGGAAGTGAAAAACAGGTGAACAGTACTCGCGAAAATAAAGAACATGAACGCAAACAAACTCTACTCAGATCTCTACGTCCAGAGGACAAAAAGAGGTTAGGGTCTCCATTCCCAACGTAAAAAAAAACTCTGAAAACAACTATGAATCTTTGCTCAAGTGATCTCTTTCATGAACTAAGGAGAAGGGGGAAAACTAACTCTAGGTGGAGATAACACAAATGAGAGAGAGAGGTGGGAGAAGGAGGTGAGGGAGATGGAGAACTCCTCCGGTTTATTTATCAGTCACATTATATATTTCCCAAATGTCTTTAAATATTTTTTGAGCGAACTAGCTAGCCTTAGGGGCATTCTAGTCCAACTCGACATGACTTAAATCCGACGGCCACCGCCTCCTCACCGGTAGCCTCACTCCGAAGCGATCTCACTGATGCCGCCACGTGCCATCCGTCCGCATCGGGACCTCTACCCGGGTTTTGAGGTCCAAACCCGCGAAACCCGCTGCGAGTAGCGTACTCCATACGCTTCTCCGCCACTCGACACGTGTCACCGCCGTCCTCGACTGGTCGGCCCGCTAAGTCCTCCTGAGCCTCGATCGACTCGCGTCCGCCGTCTTGACTTGGTCAACACGGTCACTCCTATGTACACTTGCACTTGTCGATGTCCCAGATGTTAGCCACTACGGCTGGTCACCCGGCCTCCTGGTCCGTCAGTCCAAGCCTCACGTCCGTCCTTCACCGCTCCAGGTCTATCAGCACGGCACGTCTCTACTTGACCTTCACCTCGCCGTCGACCACCGCCTCCGAACTCCACAGCTGAACACCACAAGGCAAGAGACATGTCGCACACATAGCTTTCGTCATGGTAATATTAGTCACCAACTCAACCTATTCGTGGATCACGTTGACAATCACTCATCACAAAACGTACTACAAGGGTACTTCTCGACCTTATGTTCGCACGTTAAATCTATTTTTATAGTAAACTTATCTGAGATATAAATATTGCTAATATTTTTTACAACCTTAGTTGATAGGCATGGATTTACCTATTAGGGACTGAGGGAGTAGATCGTAGATGTAGATATCGGTACACAAGTATTTGCAGGACCGCATGACATGATCATTACGTAGTTGCTGATGATTCCATTTTCATCACACTGCATAGAAGACACGTACTGCATGCAAGAGTTGCGCGACAAGCTAACACATGGCCGCTGGCGTTGCACACCGTCCTGAGAGCAAGTTTAATAATACAGCCCTACTTGCTGGCTGTAAGGTTCCTTACAGCCTTCTCCCAGCCCATCCATACAATAGTTATCTATTCACTATTAATACATGGCCCACTTATCTCTCTCATAAAGTTTCTTGGTTCTTGTGTCTAAGCTGGCTGTAACCTTACAACCTGCTTTTCCTCTCTCTCCTCCCTTACCTCCTCCACATCAGCATTTAGCCAGCTTACAGCCTACCATAATACTTGCTCTGATGAGCGTGCTAATCACAAATTTCAGCGCTAGCCCAGATTTACATTTCGCCCTGCGCGCCGCACCAAAGTGTTATCCAAGTGTTGTAATCCAATCATTAACGTGAACATGCGGAATTGCGGATGCTCGCAAAAAGTCAATCGCGGCCAAACCATCCACGCGCTGGACATCATGCAAATATATACGATCGCCCGGTACTCGCCCTGACCGGTCTAGCTACTCGATCGGCCGGTGTAGCAACCAACCGATCCTATTGATGATCGATGATTGCCTGATTGGCGCTTGCTTGCCAAGAACAACGGGCACGTACCAGCAGTCCAGTACGTACTATATACGGGTCCTATATGTGACCCTACCTCAGCACAAGTACTGGCTCTCAGCCTCGATCGACCAGCAAGTACTCGCTAGTGAGTGTGAGCAGTGACCGCTGACGACGATGGACATGGCGAAGTCGCTCGCGCTCCTGGCCCTGTCCGCCTTCTTCTTCTTCCTCCTCGGAGGCTCAGTGGCCGCAGCTCAGTGGACACCCGCCTTCGCCACGTTCTACGGCGGCAGCGACGCGTCGGGCACCATGGGTAATTGTTCCATCTGCTCCATCATTCATGACAGGTTTCGCATTAACGAACAACGCTAACGACGAAATTAATCAAATGTTCAGGCGGCGCGTGCGGGTACGGCAACCTGTACAACGCCGGGTACGGCACGTACGCGGACGACGGCGCTGAGCACGGCGCTGTTCAACGACGGCGCCATGTGCGGCGCGTGCTTCGCCATCGCCTGCGACGCGCGCCGGTCGCGGTGGTGCAAGCCGGGAACCGGAGGCGCCCGCCGCCGCTCCATCACGGTGACGGCCCACCAACCTGTGCCCGCCCAACTGGGCGCTGCCGGGCGCGCGGCGACGCGGGGGCGGGTGGTGCAACCCGCCGCGGCGCCACTTCGACATGTCCCAGCCGGCTTTTGAGGCCATCGCCGTGTACCGCGCCG
>Ga0182004_10001420_pt1 | contig 17504 bp, 5 predicted proteins | sample Sormic07211540_1_FD_120479 | JGI IMG/M metagenome (GOLD analysis project Ga0182004, IMG submission 120479) | Endophyte microbial communities from Sorghum bicolor roots, Mead, Nebraska, USA - 072115-40_1 MetaG | ecosystem: Host-associated > Plants > Roots > Unclassified | place: USA: Nebraska...
CACAAACATATATATATATATATGACGAAATGCATATATATAGTAGTATATATTTGTGTCCTCAAGTCCAAGGTGGTAGTCGTAAACATGCAAGCAACGAGCACGCGTCGTCGGGTTGAGAAGCAACGTGTACGATCAGAGAGTACTACTCCTGTAGCTATCTATGTTCTATCTTATTAGAGATATATAGCCTGTTCGTAAGTCGCTTTAGTTCTGTGCTAATTAAGTTAAACTTATCAAATAACATTGATTAGATTTATAGAATAAATCAAATATCAAAATATAGTTTATGTGTATTTAATGATTCTTGATTGATATCCTTTATGTTTGCATATTATTTTATACATTTGAACGAAACTAGAGAAAAATTTGACTTGGACACCATCATTAGCATGGACAATAACTACCTCTTGTAATTTTTTTCAAAGAAGATAGCTCAGATAAATTATCTCCTACATACACAAGGTTTTCGTCAACCCACAAAGCTGCTAGGAAAACTACTCTATGCACTTTTTTTTCTTAAAAGTGTGACAAAAATTGCTTGAACAATGCAAATAGAGCTTAACTAGTAGTCTAGTATAGAAACGGTTGTTAGTAGCTCTCGGTATTTTTTCACTAGTGTTGTCTAAATGAAGTGACAGAGAATTATATTTACACTAATGACAATTTAGGACATATTTAGTACCCCTCCGTCCCAAAAAGAGTGACGTTTTTGACTTTTAAAAATCGTGTTTGACCGTTCGTCTTATTCAAAAATTTTATGTAAAGTATAAAATAAATAAATCATTAGTAAAGTATCTCTAATGATAAAATAGGTCTTAACAAAATATATAATATTTATGTAAAAATTTTGAATAAGACGAATAATCAAACAAGATGTCTTAAATTCTAAAACGACATTCTTTTTGGGACGGAGGGAGTATGTTCCAACTTGTGAGGGGCCGGAAGAACAGCACCAAAAAACCAGATGAGAGGAGAACCGTTTTTTGTTGCACCTAGGAGACTCTAGCTCGGCTCATTCGAAAGAGCATCTAGAGGTGCCAATAATGAAAAAGCACAATTTTTACGGGCGTTTTATACACCGTGCATGGTTGGATAGAAACTGTATAAAGTCCTTGTGTTGAATTTAACTAGTAGACAATAGATGAATTAAATAAACTGTGTTGGGCCTGAGATGGACGTCGATCGTCGCTTTCACCTGATTATTGTTTTGCGTGCAACGCGTGGAAAAGTCAGAACTCCATGGGGGCCACTACCACATGCTGTCAAAAAGTCAACTTTTCCTGCGAGCACTGCTTATCATCAGCATTATTCACGAATGAAAGCCGATCCCATCCCTAATATAAAAATGTCGCCCTGCTCCATCGGAAGCTCCATCGCTGCCTATAAAAGCCCATCCATCGTTTCAGGATCCAAGCACCACAAGCTACCTCTCGCACGCACCTGCACACACACACACCGACACCTAGCTAGCTAGCTAGCACAGTAGCAGCAGCTAGGGTTGTTGAAGGTTGAAGAAAACAAGCTAGCAAGAGAAAAAATGGCGAGTGAGGCGCCTGCAGGTAGCTCGCTGCACGGGGTGACGGCGCGCGAGCCGTCGTTCCCCTTCGCCTTCTCCACGGAGGAGACGCCAGCGGCGGCGGCAGGCAAGTCGTTCGACCTGCCGGTGGACTCGGAGCACAAGGCCAAGTCCATCCGCCTGCTCTCCTTCGCCAACCCGCACATGCGCACCTTCCACCTCTCCTGGATGTCCTTCTTCACCTGCGTCGTCTCCACCTTCGCGGCGGCGCCACTGATCCCCATCATCCGTGAGAACCTTGGCCTGACCAAGGCCGACATCGGCAACGCCGGTGTGGCCTCCGTCTCGGGCGCCATCTTCTCGCGCCTCGCCATGGGCGCCGTCTGCGACCTGCTGGGCCCTCGCTACGGCTGCGCCTTCGTCGTCATGCTAGCGGCGCCGGCGGTGTTCTGCATGGCCATCATCGACAGCGCCGCGGGCTACGTCGTGTGCCGGTTCCTCATCGGCTTCTCCCTCGCCACCTTCGTCTCGTGCCAGTACTGGACCAGCACCATGTTCAACATCAAGATCATCGGCACCGTCAACGCGCTGGCGTCCGGGTGGGGCGACATGGGCGGCGGCGCCACGCAGCTCATCATGCCGTTCGTCTACGAGGGCATCCTCCGGTGCGGCGCCACGCCGTTCGCGGCGTGGAGGATCGCCTACTTCGTGCCGGGGCTCATGCACATCGCCGTCGGCATCCTCGTGCTCACCGCGGGGCAGGACCTCCCCGACGGCAACCTCCGGACGCTGCAGAAGCAGGGCGGCGACAGCTGCCGGAGGGACAACTTCTCCAGGGTGCTCTGGCACGCCGTCGCCAACTACCGCACCTGGGTCTTCGTCTTCGTCTACGGCTACTGCATGGGCGTGCAGCTCACCACCAACAACATCATCGCCGAGTTCTTCTACGACCAGTTCGACCTCGACATCCGCGTCGCCGGCATCATCGCCGCCAGCTTCGGCATGGCCAACCTCGTGTCGCGCCCGCTCGGCGGCGTGCTCTCCGACGTCGGCGCGAGGTACTGGGGAATGCGCGCGCGCCTCTGGAACATCTGGATCCTCCAGACCGCCGGCGGCGCCTTCTGCCTCTGGCTCGGCCGCGCGAGCTGGCTCCCGGCCTCCGTGACGGCCATGGTGCTCTTCTCCTTGTGCGCGCAGGCCGCCTGCGGCGCCACGTTCGGCGTCATCCCCTTCGTCTCCCGGCGATCGCTGGGCGTCATCTCGGGGCTCACGGGCGCCGGCGGCAACGTCGGCGCCGGGCTCACGCAGCTGCTCTTCTTCACCACGTCGAGCTACTCGACGGGGAAAGGGATCGAGAACATGGGCATCATGACCATGGCGTGCACGCTGCCGCTGGTGCTGGTGCACTTCCCGCAGTGGGGCTCCATGCTCCTCCCGCCCAGCGCCGACGCCGACGAGGAGAGCTACTATGCCGCAGAGTGGAGCGAGGAGGAGAAGAGCGTAGGCCGTCACAGCACCAGCCTCAAGTTCGCCGAGAACTGCCGGTCCGAGCGTGGCAGGCGCAACTCCGCCGTCGCCGTCCTCGCCGCCGCGGCCACGCCGCCGGACAACACGCCGGAGCACGTCTAACATACTTGCTTGTGTACTTCTACTAGGCTCCAAGCATGCATCTGATATATATATATATATATGATGATGATGACGTGTACTCTGCACGCTAGCTCCGATCGATCGGTGTGCTCCTATAGTATGTGTACGTAGGAGTAGCAAATGAAACATATAGATTTGGATGTACCTAGTAGTGTTCCTGTACCTGTACGTGCAACACAATTCAGTAAATGAATGAACAAACTTTAATTTGTTCACATGCATTCTTCTGCAAAGTACAAATAAAATCAAGTACACAGGGACAACATAATTAAGCAACGAACAAACAAATATCGCGTCCGAACATAATACGTGGCGGAAGGAGCAGTACACCCGGAGGAGAAGCCCACTGATCGCTGTGGCCCACGGTGGGCTAACGAGGCCCAGTTGTCCGCCGGGTATGTATTAGCAGCCCGTACACGAATGCGCCCAGTAGTTTACCGAGTGGAGAGATTTTTTTTTTACTTTTTTTGTTGTTGTTGTTGTTGTTGTCAGCCACCGTTTCCCTGCCCGACAATTTGTGCCTCCACCTGATGTTTATATTGATCATGGTTTATGATACCATTTCGTGCCCTGTCTAATTGTAGTGTGGTTGCCAATTGGGTTGCAATATATGCAAAAGCCTTGATTTGCGTCTACCATATATATACTTACATCCAATAATATCGGTAACGAAATTTATCTAGTACGTTAGTCTATTTGACATGGATGCTGTTGTTTATTCTATACCGTGTTGAGATCATAAAATCAACGGTATACACTTTTTTTTACACTTTTCAATAAACCTGCGAATATGGAGGCTCCTTGTAACATTTGAAACATGGATTTAATAATTTCCTCAAGAATCTAAGCTAGTGAAGTCTAGGAGATACAATTATCAAAAACTGTGTAAGATATCTGTCTAGATCTGTGCATTGTGGTATTGCTAAGTGTTACTATCTCTAACAAAAAAGAGTTTTCCACGGTAGGTTCCAATCCTATCAACTAATAACCTAGTAAGATACACTAGGAAAGGTAAACATACAACCAAAGGAATGCAAGTAAATACAAAACTTAATTGAGTTAAAGAATACAAACTCCTGCGATGATGATTTTTCCCAAGGTATCGAGGAGCTCCCTTGTGTAAGGGTCAAGTTCTTGGTCAGGTAACTTCGTAGATAGTCCTGGTGCCTTCCTTACTCACAAGTGGGCCCCAAGATGGTCTCTTCCAGACTACTCCCCACCATCTTCACTATCAAACTTCTGACTCAAACGTCATGAGCCTTGTCCCCTCCGGTACAAGCTAGGCGACCACACCACAAATGTATTTGGTGTGATCTCGTAAGATTACAAGCCCCAATGTACAACAATATTGTGCAGAAGCACTGAGTGTCAAAAGATATACAAAGTTCACTGAACACTAAGCTTAAGTCTAGTGCTAAAATGGTAGCCTAACTAACCTAAGCACTTTGCAAAAGCACTACGCTAATCACCTAATATTTCTTTAAGAATTTTCGGTGGCATGAGCACTTGGAATAGAGATTCAACTCTTTTGCAACACTTCTACACACTCTAACACTACCAAATTAGTTGGCCATGGGGTATATATATTTACGATGATGTTTGTACTAATTTACGGTAAAGCGAATACATATTTATGATACACGTATTACTGTAACTCATGATAATTTTATCATAAGGTTATAGAAAATAACTTACGAGAGAGTTATAATAATCTCGTAAAACTAGTACAGTAGTTATCGTAATTCAAATTGATCAACTATACCAAAGTATCTTAAATATTCACTTTATCGTAAGTTAGTGCAAACACTATCGTAAATCAAAGTGGCCGTAAATAAGTCCATAGGGGTTAGTTACTACCATCCGAGGGAAGGCGCCATGGGAGGAAACAACAAGATTAAGCCCCCTCCTGACCATCCTTTTATTAGGCCCCTTCCTATCTTGAGGTGTTCGTGCAACTTCAATTTGTAGAGAACTAATTTGAACTTGTATGCTCTCTTCCTAGGGCTCTACACCTCAGGGGGTTTCACAAAGATGCCAGAAGAGTATCGACCATGCTATACAAATCGATCTCCAACTACCTGTCTCATAAGAGATTTTGTCTTTGAGCTCTTTGTCCTATTGCCCTATTGGTGGTCGTAGTGCCCCTCGTCCAAAGATACCAGATCAAGCCGAGAAGGACCCCTCCAACACCCGAGTCTACACAGGGGCCATCCCATGGGGCATATATCCCCTACCACCACAAAATTAGTTTTAGAAGACACATGAGAGCTGAGCTGCCTCTGCTTGCGCTCCACATCATCATCCTTCTTATCATTAGCGACCGAATGTCGGGTGACCAAAAAAGAGTGCAGACGCTGATGGGACTCGAGAGGCGAAGTCTGCCCTAATTTTACTGAGGGCAGGCATGACTAGAGGATCTAGGCATGATGAGATATTACTTTCCTATTTTGGTTCAATTAGCTAGGGGGGTTGGTTAAATTTGGAGAAAATGCCTTGTATGCCACTGAAATCTATAGTTGTTTCTTTTGTGACATTGGAAATTATGACTTCACTTTATGCCATTGGTTTTGTTTTGTTTCTCCCTTGGTTGGCACACTAACTCAACACACGTGGAGACTCCCCACATCGAGGAACTCGATCAAGAGGACTAGGACCACATACATGACGTCGCTACACAGATCGGGAGGACTAGGACCGCGTACATGACGTCGCTACACACCACTGTCAGTCAAAAGGCACATGCATACATATTTTCCAGACCTTCTACAACTATCGTTTGTTTCATATTCAAAATTGGACGTGTGTGTTTTGTGCAATTCGTTCATAAAAATTACAGGTCATTACTCTTTTTTTAAGAGAAGCTGAAACTGCCGGTCTATATATTAATAAAGGAGTAAATAAGTATGCATATAATTGTAAAAACAAAATTCTCTGCACCAACACCACTGATAATCAATACTCGATGATAGCAAAGACAGACCACCACAAACAAAGTTGCCTACAAAACCACAAACAACCACCAGGGATTTCAATAGCGATGCCTGCATGGAAGAAAACGGTATCCGTAGATGCCGTCAACACCAACCGAAAAAATAGCACCGATTTTAGAACTAGGAAAGAGCCCAAGGTAGAGGTAGGAAAGGATGAGAACACATGACAATACATCCAATGAGATATATGATGCCCACAAACATTTTCATTATCCACATTAGCAAGCCGAGCAATGATTTCTCCCAAACCACAACCCATAGCAAGTTTATAACCGAAGTGAGACAAGTCGTTACCCTAGTCTGACGTCCTTGGTCTTTCCAATAACAAAGATTGTTGGCAATCCCCATTCCTAAAATGTGATGTATTTTCTGCCATTTAGCGACAAAATGGCATTATAATTGCATTGCAAATTTGTTAGAGATGATTTTTTATTTTTTGTATGTGTTGGCACTGAAATAATAGATCGACAGAGGTATGTAGCTAGCTATTTCAATCTCTTCTTATTCGTAGTTAGACATGACCATGGCCACAACATCAAGGGAAATTGCAACACCGTGTGGAGGGCTTAGCGCGATGCATGGGGGGAAAGGAAAAGGCCAAAATAAAAATGTTGATTAGCTGTGTGCATACCAATAAGTAATTTCCTGAAGTTCATCCAATAATACTCAACACAATGCAAGGTGGATTTATTTCATACAGTAATTTCCTCAAGAAGCTAAGCTAAGATCTAGGAGGTACAAGAGAGACCGTAACAGTGACGTGGGCCTTGTTGCCAAGAAGCCATAGGTGTCCATTTCCAAGACGGGCCTCCGTTAACGAAACACGAGTCCTGATGGCCCATAATAGCCCAGGCCGAAGGAGCACGCACGGCACATTTCCCGCTTTGTTTTTTTCGCAGCTCGATCATGCATGCGTTGTTGCATCTTCATCGCTAGAGCTCCAACACCACAACTGAAATAATATATTCGTTTTAATTTTGTTATTAGAACATATGTACAGCAATTAATGCTTGTATTGTATCGATAATCGATCTCTGAGGATGTAGCTGAATGCCGATGCAGGTTTGTGAACAGGGAACAGAAACAGATCGATCATTGCATGCATGGAGATGCATCAGAATCAGACCACTCACAGTCAGAGTCGGTGGTCACCCAATGAGCAGCCATCCTGATGTCGTCGTCGTCGTCGTCATCATCCTCGGCCGACCACGAGCCGCCGCCACTGCTACATGAAAGCCGCAGCACGGTAGTGCTGGTCGCCGCCGGCAGCGGTGACGAGGGTACCAACGCCGGCCAGAGAAGCGGCGCCGGACCCGGACAGCTGTTGGCCGCAGACGAGCAGAAGGTGACCTCAGCGGCAGCATCGTCGTCGTCCCAGCTGAAGCTGCCGTTGCTGGAGATGGATGACGACGAGGCCAGCAGTGCGCCGTCGTCGGTTGCCGCTCGATCATATCCCTTGCAGGCTCCCCTCTTCTGGATTCGGCCTACCGCCCTCTGACATGACAGATCGATAAAAAAACACAGAGAAGAAGACGGCATTTATTACGAGCACGTCGTGAAGCATGAATAATGAAAAATTGGAAATGGAACGAAGATCCGGCCGGTCGGCGCTCTGACAGTGACAGAGGTACGTAGTAGCGTAGGTATAATGTACCTTCCATTTCTTGGCGGTGGCGACGGTGGAACGGCGGAGCCTCGAGTGAGCTGCCTGCGCGGCGGCGGCCCGGCTGAGCAGCTCCCGCATCCTGGCAACGATGGCCTTCCTGCGCTCCGCCACCCTCGTCTCCTGTGGTGATCCCTGCTGGTAGTGGCTCTCCGTCGCCGTCGTCGTCGCCGGCGGCTCCTCCTCCATAATGACGGGAAGAACTCTGCAGCCTGCTGCTGCCGATGCTGAGTGGTGGTCAACCACCGCTACTGCAGCACCAGTACCACCATGCCCCATACTGAACGAAAACTTGCCTACCAAAGTGTATGCAATGCAATTCGATGGCTAAACACAGCCTGCATAAAGCTAATCATTCAGATGTAGTTATATGCATGCAAATGCAAATGCGATTTATATGAGTCATGCATCCTGTTAGCTAGAGCAACATATATATACACATGCATGGTTTACTAACATAACAACTGGTCAATCAGCAGCAGGAACCAGATCATGCATGCATTACATTTCCAACCGTGCATCATGTTCGATCATCCTGCAAAGAACAAAAGAATCTCAAGTTTTTGTTCTGTTTAATTAGAACAGATTTGTTACTAGGTCCCTGGAGGGCCAGGAACCGAACACGTAGGCTGCCAATCCAAACCTGCACATCTAGTTTGTCAGCTTGTTTGTTAGTACCTGAAACTGAGATGATTATTCAGTCCACCCAGCTGGATCAGTTAACTGAAGTTCTTGTCGCCAGTCGCTACACTTGGATTAATCAACTGACAGTGGATCTAGCTAGCACGGCGCATTGATTATTAGTACATTAATTAACAATGGGATCAGAGATGATGCTCTGACACAATTAGTAGAGCTATAGCTAAAAAGATCAAGGGAGAGAGACCAACTAACTAACAACTCATGAATGAAGTTCATGCTGCGTTGGCCATGTGACATGATGCACATAAATTTAAACGCACACACATACTGACAAACCCGCCGCGCGGCAGGCGGATCCAAATCCAATAGAAAGAAAACAGCTTAAGGCCTTGTTTGGATGTTGTCGGATTCACCTCAATCCACATGTGTTGGAGTAGATTGGGGTGGAATTTCCACTCCAACCCACCCCAACACATGTGGATTGAGCGAATCCGATTACATCCAAACAAGACCTAATGAACTGTACGGACTTATGCTTACCTACGCGTGGCGAGCCCAAGCAAAGCACAAAGTTAATTCTACGTCCTTGAATTATTCCATAGTCTGATTATATTTTTTTTCCTCCTCAAACTCCAAAATTACACACCTTGTTGCCTCCTAAATTCTTAAAACCCATTCAAATTAGTTTCCTACTCTTGTTTAGAGTGGTTGTGGAGGCAGGTTTCTCCTTTTTAGTTAAAGAAATTCAGTAAATATACTTCATAAGGATTTTAAACCATAGAGATTGTCTATAAAATTTTAAAATTATGTAAAAAAAATATATACAGATAGACTGGGATATGAAAAATCCAAATAAAATATTTAGATCCCGTGAAAACATTTTTAGAAACTTGGGAAATCCGGTCTAGCTCTAGGAAATTGGGAAAAAATGTCTTGAACTTTTACAAAATTTTCAATATATTCTAATCAATCTATAAACATGTTTTAAAACTTTGCATGACATCTGTCGATGCCTTCAACATCTGCCAATCAGGAACAACCAGAGTGCACTCGATCCAACTCATGAAACTCTTTTCACAGCTCACCAATCAAGAACAACCCAACTAAAGAGAAATGGCAGTGAAGCGAAAAGGATAAATGAGCCCACGTGCAAAAATCAATCGACACATGGGCTGCGTAAGGATGGGCTTCTGTCCGTCCGCATGGGCTTCTGTCACCGAGCACAACTGAGTCTAGGCCTTCCCTTTTTCTGGCCCATGACAGATCTTGTTGTCCCAGGTCCAATAATGACACTTCATTATTTTCTAGTTTATTTCCCTTCTTGCAGTCCTTGACTCCTTGTAGTAGTTTGTAAAAATCATATCAACATATTTTCATATGCTTTAAAAAAATTAGCATATATTTTTAATGTTTCTAAATTTATCTACCTCAACAAAAGAATCTATTAGGTTCAAAATAAATGTTGTGCCTTTACAAGAAACATGTTCTAGTTTGATAAAAAAAATCCATATCAAATACAAAATCTTTAGAAAAATATGTGATTTTTTATTAAAAAAAGTTATGAAAATATTAGCTTTTAAACATGTTTAATCTTCATAAAAATATTCTATCTTTACAAGGAAATCATTATAACTACCAAAAAATAGTCGAAAAGCTATCAGCTCTGTAAAAAGAATTTTTACTTATTCCAAAGTGATTATAGCACAAATAAAAAACTTCCAATTTGATCTTTGCATAGACTTTCAAAATTGTTCTGAAAATAACCCAACTTAATGTAGGGAAACAAGGGAAAGGGGATAAGGCGAAGAGGAGGTTGTGCGATACGATGCCAATCAAAGTGGAGGAAGAGGCAGAGAAAAACTTCAATTGATGACGAGTTTCTTGGCCTTGCACAAGCACAACCAAAGAAAATGGGGTCATTTGTGCCTCTTCTAATAATAAAGAGTTAGTATAACTAAGTGGACTTGTGTGTACGGCTGTTGTACCAACTGTCAAATTTGATTATTGTTTTTGTGTTTAAGTCAAACACCTAACCATTGAAATAAATATACAATCAATCAGTATGAATACTGAATACGTGGCTGTTGAGTGTTCAGATCTGTAAAAGCTAATGATATGTGTCATCCACGTACTTTTGACTTTTTGAGTACCATCATCATCTTGTCATGCAAATATATAGCAGGGTCGGCAGCTCTGATAAGTTCTAAGGGCCACATATACCTTGCTTGAAATTATATTAGAGACAACAGGAAAGGGAATACGGCCCTAGCTTGTGGCATATATATATTTCCTTTACTTTAATTTTTAAGTAGATCATCAGTTGTAATGAAAGTTAGTATTTTCTCTGTCCTAAATTATAAGTCGGTTCAACTTTTCTAGATACCTAATAAATTAAGTTATATATATATATATATATATTTAGATATACATTATGTCTATATATATATATATACATAATAAAAGCTATTTTCCTATAAATATTAAAATGCCTTATAATTTGGAGTAGTTTGAATTAGGGCAGCCTTAGAAATGCCTGTATTGGACAGAGGAAGTAGCCGCTGAGGTAACAGTGGTGAAATCACACTAGCAGATGGACGGTCATTTTGTTTCGAGAGTACCTGAAAATTTGCCAACAAATTAGTAACAAGCTTTGTGAGCTATATGGTTTATTAGCTCTCAGTTACTACTGTATATATGTGTATGTTTGATCAAGGCAATAATATTTGAACCTCTGCTCCTCCAATGCTATACCTAGAATTAGAAAGCAAGAAAAGGAGGGAGTGTGACGCACGCAACATTTGGTTGTAAGCTAAGAGACGCGACAAGACTTTGCAAGGTACAGGATTTAGTTGGAGAGTGACAGTCAGTGCATGGCATGGCTCCTAGGCCCCAAGAGGTCATCTGTCCCCTCTCTTCCCCTTGATCGGCAAGTACAAGAGTTTACATGAATCACTACCCCACATAATATAAACGAATTGAGTAAAATACACTGGCGGCCCTTTAACTTGTCGGCCTGTGCCTCTTTGGTCCACGAACTTGTAAACAGGACAATTCGACCCACGAACTTGTCGGCCTGTGCCACTTTGGTCCATTTCCCGTCCAGCCCGGCCTCGATCCGACGTGGCTGCGCCACGGTGGCATTCTTTGGGTTCACGCGCGCTAGGTCCGTGCTCTACCCCAGAATCTTGCGAAGTTGCCGGCAACAGCTGCCGCCGTCAGCCGCCGCGTCGTTGCCCCCGCCTCTGCCCAAGACGGCGAAGTCGAGAAGACAGACGGGATTTGGGAGGATTGAGAGCACGAAGGGGTCATATGCATATTTCCACCTGCCTTCTATATCCAGGAAGCGGCAAAAGTCCCGCCCAAACCCAAAGAATGCCACCGTGGCGTAGCCACGTCGGATCGAGGCCGGGCTGGATGGGAAATGAACCAAAGTGGCACAGGCCGACAAGTTAAAGGGCCGCTAGTGTATTTTACTCAAACGAATTCATAGGCACGGGTTCTTCTTCTTCTTCTTTTAAAAAAAGATGGCTAGTACTAAAAACACCTATTATGATGCACTCGAAGTTTGGAAATGCGTTTATAGAGTCGACTTCTATTTAGAATTACCTTCAGCTGTTGGTAGCGCTAGCCACATCGGGAAATAGAGGCCATTTTCAGTCGGCCGTTTACTTTGGTTGCCTGACGTGTTATGCAGGACCATTATATTATTATCCTATAATACTCATTATCCTTGTGAATATGATGCGCTGCCGACCGGACGCAGGCAGGAGCTCTGTTCTTGTTGTTGTGAATTGTGATCCTTGGAGGATTCCATGGGATAAGCTACCTCGGGGGGGATCGGAGATGCGGCGCCAAGGTTTCTTCAATTGTTTCTTTCCTGCACACGCTTGCCTCTTTCTGACTTTTTCCCGGATCCATTTTTCTTAATTTCTCCAACAAGCAGGGTAGGCACATCTATCCATCACCTGTTGTGGTTTGCAGAAACAAGTTTTGTTTGGATCCATCCGACCATCCGTAATCTGTTTATGTATTTGATCAGTGTTTTCTCTTTCAGTTTACAACGCTACTAGCTCCGATCCATATGCATCACCTCCATTTTTTTTATTTATTAATTCCAGCTCGATTGGCGCCCTTCCTGTGCTCATTGGCTGCTTGCCTGCTTCTTTATTTCAAGTCGTAGCCTCGTAGGAGTCTCTGTCATTTGATTGGTTATGAACAAATCATTCCATATCAAATAATATAAGATAATGAAATGGCTAACTTCACCGTACCTTCGCTTTCATGTCCTGCAGGTCGGCTCGCCGAATAAGCTAAGCAGTTCAGTCGACTAATAATACAATGCATGCATATGTATATGTGTCTGTGTCTCCCTCTGAATCTGCATGTACGTACAGCTGTATGCATGAATATGCATGATGAATGTCTCTCAAGTTTCTTTGTTTAGTGGTGAGGCCTCAAGCAGAGATCTTGAGTCGATAGTGGATTTAGTTAGCTAGTGTATGTGGTCTCTGATCTTGTACGGCTGCTGTACTTGCAAAGATAAGACATAGGTATTTGATTAGTTAGCGATGCAATTGTTTTGTTTATTTATTTGTCGGCATGCTGCTTAGGTCGGTCAAAGACCAATGTATATTATTACTCAAATTAAAACACATATGCACAAGCAATTAATTTGTCACCGATTGTATGTACATGTGTCCTTTCACTACTGTGTATGACTATACGCTGATCATCATAACTTATCGTGCAAATAATATTTATGTGTGTACTCATATAGCCCAGATAAGTTTTAAGGGCCAGACTTAGAATTTTTAGAGGTATATACCGTTCAAAATTTTTCATATACAAACTCCAAACTTTCAGATGAAGCCGTATCACGTGGACGTACAATGGCACGGGGAGGGTGGGGGGGGGGCACATGCCCATGGGGCAAACTAGTGATACATCCTTTTGTCAGTCACAAGCCAACTCACAGAGCAAAGTAGCATGAGAAGGTGACCATGCTGAGAAACTCTCTCCCTCTACGACATGTGTGGTTAGGAGGAGACCCTCCTTCGTAACTCTACATGGTGTTCCACACCCATGTAGACGAACCAGTGAGCATGTAGCTATTAGTAAAGTAGCAGCACGAGGATATTCCTTTCGTTAGTCATGAGCCACCGAGCAAAGTAGCAGCACGAGGGTATTCCTGAGAGTCTGATCATCTGGTCATCTGCCTTCTCTGTGGCAGTCTTCTCACCCTGCCCTCTTGCCACCTTCTAGGATGTTGCTGTTTTGCTATTGCGAGATAAACTCATTTGGTAGCCAAGAAATCAGTTATGGAAGAGTGCCACACCTAACTTCAGCAAACTCATTTGAATTTTTTGTTGATGCTAGGACGGGGAGTCACTATGATCTCTAAAAAGATTTTTCTGAGGAAAATGTTTTGGATCTTGGAAAATATCAATTAACTCTGACGTTGGCTCCTCATTTCTTTGTGAAATCAATGTCAGTCACACAATGCGTTCACATGAGGTCAATGCAAGTACAACCAGGCACGAAGCCAGCGGTGGGGCTAGGGGGCTCCAGCCCCCCTACCGCTACTGGCCTAGTGAAATTTCTAGTGTTTTTTTTCTAATTTTAGACATAAATTTATAAAGTAGGGTGGGCTGAGAACTTTATTTTTTAGATATATTTTGTGAATTTCATTATTGGTCTATATTTTTAATCTAAGACTAATTTAAACTAATATTTTTTTTTATTACGAGGGATAATAGTAGAGCTAAGTCGATGTAGAATTTTTGTTCAGCCCCCTCTAAATTTTTTTCTGGCTTCGTCCCTGAGTACAACTAGCACTAATTGTTGGCATATACATTAGTGAATCTAGGATTTTACCGAAAGTTATATCATATACAGTTCAGTAAATCCATTTAACAATTTGGTAAACCATTTGATAAGGCAGGAGCGAGCATACCTTTGCTGATTTTACGCTAAGGCACAATTTATACTTTTCTCCACAGCATGCTTCTGGAAAAAAGATGTAATGTCTCCACTTATCTTTATAACTACCTACACAATTGTTAAAAAAAAACACAATGTCAAACAATTAAGTAAATTGCCTGTGTTGTGTACGGGTTAAATCCTCAATCCTCATATGTGATTACACAACACTTTCTAAAAATGTTGAATTGTCTATGCTGTTGGGTGAATCCATGATCTCGCTGCACTCTAATCTTAGCCATGAAAGTAAACATGATTTTTTTTTCTAAAAGAAAAGGAGGAGAAAAGAACATAAATTGAACCTAACAATGTCAACCACGTAATTCGTCGTGTGGTCGCGGTCACTCTAGTATTGATGAGAGATGGAGACAAATTTGCAGTAGATGAATGGACTAGAGCTAGCTAGAATGTTGCGTCCGCCGTCAAGAGTCACCTGCCAAAAGTCCCAATTAGTGCGAACCGTGCTCCGTTCGTGTGGACTGTGGCCTCGTAGGCCTAGCTAGAACAGGGGCTTGGAAAATGGAAAGGGCAAAGCAGAGCTGCAAATGAGGTCTGACCTTATGGAAATTATTTCCTGTGGTTCATGCGCACTCATAGCACTGCATGCAGCATGCAGCATACTTCCTCCTTACCTGCATGCACAGCATCTGCTACTCCCTAGTGGCCTAGTTTCTATCTGCATATGCGCACAGCCATGTGAGCTCATCCAAGACACGTCATTTTTTTAAAACTGCTATATGTCGCTTTGTAAAGGAGTAATTAGCTCCTATTTAATCTAAACAACTATGTTTAGCACAAATCAATAGACTTTGTTGCTATTAGTATTCATGTGTTTTCCAATCCTTTGTTTTACACCTCTATTCCTTTCTTATTCCTATGTTTTCTCTCGTTCTTGTGTTTTGCATTTCTCTGTTCCAAACAGGCCCTCAAAAGGTGTGTTGGGGCATATCTGACATACCTTGTAGCTTCGCCTCTACTTGGTTGGCGTTCACCCACGCGGGTTAGAATCTTAGAAGAGATAAAGGTTATATGCCATATTCAATATCTACATAATAAAAAACTACTTATGATCTTAATTTGCATGTTTTTCTCTTTGTTTATTTCCGAATGCAATACACATGCGTAGGCGTATAGAGATACCCAATAATCTCATAATGAACTTATCAATGAAAGATCAATATATTTTTTATTCATATCCATAGCTTTTGTCCCATCTCTCTCTCTCTTTTACAGGATGTCGAATAACAACAAATAAACGATGAAGAAAATAAGATCAATCACAATCGAGACAAGATTTTAACGTGGAAAACTCCTCCAATGTGGAAGGGAAAAAAACCACTGACGCCAGCCAGCAACATTCCTCACTATTATCAAGAGTCAGGTTACAACGCCGTATCAAGAGTCAGCTTATAAGAGATGGAGCAACATTCCTCACTATTATCAAGAGTCAGCTTACAAGAGATCAACAAGGTAAAACCCTAATCGCTCCGGCCCAAGCCTTTGGTTTTCTACAGGCTTCCACTTCGCTCCGTCAGAAGTCGGCCAACATAATGTGCTATGGATGGCCAACCAATTGAGAGGTTCAAGCCAGGGCACACGCTCGCCGGAGGTCAAGGTGGGTGGCATGCCGGCATGGGTCGCATGGAGTGGTGTTTGTACCCTATAGCTTCCCTTCTGCCTAGCTCGCTAATGGTTAGCAACCGAGCGTAGTGTGTGTTGCTGAGCTCGATCGCATATATAGGTACGTTATTACCTACGTACATACCTACGGTGCGGTAGATGCATCGGCAGGCACACGTACGCAAACATGTGGCGCCGCTACGTAACGTATACCATGTGAATCCGATCGCACATACGTACGTACTTACGTAGGTACGCGTGCCTTGCTCGACAAATAAAGTCAGACAGACAGACAGACACTCGATCAGGCCGATGCATATATGCAAAGCAAAGCAAAGCATCATCGTCGCCGTCTTCGAACCGGCCGTATCCTGTTTGCTGTTCGCCGTACGTACGTACATTACGCCTAGGTCGGCACTCGGTAGTAGCATCTCTGAATTTCCTGAAGCTGCCTGAAAATTAATCTGAAAAATGCTGTGGTTGGCTATGCTATGGCCTATGGGCTATGGCATGATGATCCTTGGAGGACCAACAAGCTGGATCAGTACCCTCTCCCTCTTCCCAAGCTGCAGCTAACGACCATGGATGCAGAGACGCGGCGATCAGGCCTCTGATGATGACCTTAATTAAACAATTTCATTTTCTTCAGTTCCATCATCCTCGAGCTCCCTGCCGCCTGTGCCTGCTTGGCTGCTCCATCTCCCCTCCCTCTCTCTGCCAGTTTCAACTCTCCCAGGTCAATGCCAGCCTCGCTTAATTAGTTTAGATTAGTAGTAATACAAACAATCTGTAGTATGTTCTTGTGTTGCTAGGTGCATATTTTTTTTAGTATAAGCAGCAGAGTTCGTTGAGAATGGATCGATTCCGTCGTGTTAGCCTGGCTCTTGTCGACCGTACTTATCCAGGACCCCCAAAGGCCAAAACACACTCGATCCAGCCAGCCTTGTCAGTTGTCATCAAAATGTCAACTCCCTCCCATCTGCTGAATCTCATCTCATCCACGGCGACCTATAAATATCTCACCTTTCCATGTTGGTGCCATTCCATTCCAAGCACCAGCACGCAGAGGCAGCTGCAGCAGCAGCAGCCAAAAGCAAGCCCGTGTTCTTGCATCACCGCCTACTGCAAAGCTAGCTAGCTAGCTAGGCGTCGGGCATGGAGACCATTGGCGCGCCGGGAAGCTCTCTGCACGGGATGACGGGTCGGGAGCCGGCGTTCGCCTTCTCCACGGCGGCGCCCGAGCACGACGGCGACGACGCCGCGGCGAGCAAGTTCGACCTGCCGGTGGACTCAGAGCACAAGGCGAAGAGCATCCGTCTCTTCTCCTTCGCGAACCCGCACATGCGCACCTTCCACCTCTCCTGGATCTCCTTCTTCACCTGCTTCGTCTCCACCTTCGCCGCGGCTCCCCTCGTCCCCATCATCCGCGACAACCTCAACC
>Ga0182004_10001421_pt1 | contig 17492 bp, 16 predicted proteins | sample Sormic07211540_1_FD_120479 | JGI IMG/M metagenome (GOLD analysis project Ga0182004, IMG submission 120479) | Endophyte microbial communities from Sorghum bicolor roots, Mead, Nebraska, USA - 072115-40_1 MetaG | ecosystem: Host-associated > Plants > Roots > Unclassified | place: USA: Nebraska...
AATACACTCCCTTAAGCACTATTATGAAGGAGGCATGAGCTCTTCATAAAGAAATCCGAGGAAATAAAAAGGGACAAGTGTCCGAAACCTCAAAAAGATAGATCACGAGGAAATAAAAAGGGACAAGTGCCCAGAACCTCGATCTGAAAAAAAGAGAAGAGAAAGAAAGAGAGTTCATGGTCCCTCCTACATAATATGTTAAGGAAGTGGATGATTTGTCTGATCCAGGAATATGATATTTCTCTCCCTAGTTATAACATCAAATTAATATCACAATCACTGATGCCACTACAATTAAGAGAAGGGTGAAGCTATGTTTTATTTATGAACTTCACTTACTCTCCAGTAGACAAAATTTAAGGAAGAGAGTAATCTATTTTTCAGCTATCCCACTCTGCAATAACTATAGAATTCATGATAAGCACTTTAAATTTCTATAGTACATGATGACTAGATCAGTTTTATATAATTTAATTTCCAAGTTATGCATTAAATATTTACTCAGTATGATAAAACCAACCTTTTTCTTGGGACGAGTAAAAGCCTAAGTGTGGGGGTAATTGTTGACACTTGTTAACTTATAAAATTTATTAGCATTTATTTCTCCCCCAGAAATGAATATCCACTAGAATAGGGTTATCACTGACAATTTCTACGCGTTTTGTATATTCTGTTCTAGGGATTATTTGAGAAAGTGCTGAAAATAGGAATTTAACTGCTAATCAGTCATGAAACTTAGCCGCGATGAAAGGATGACACCGGAGGATTCAGGAACACTCTAGAAGACACCCAACGCGAGGGGGGAGCCAGCCGCCACTAGGTGGGGCCGGCCGGCCCTACCCTAGCGCCGGTCGACCCCCTAGGGCTAGGGTTAGCTCCCCCTTTCTTGAAGCTTCCTCCACCGCCTTTGTGGAGCCATCTCGACTGCTTGTTAAGTCGGTTTGATCCAACGGCACGCGTTCACCCCACCAGGCTATAAATAGAAGGCAAGACACCCCGTGGAGGAGGCCAGATCAAGAGATGAAGAGTCAGACCATTAGATAGAAATCCACTAGATCTAGGCTAGCAATCAAGGTAGAGATTAGAGAGAGATAGAGTAGAGGAGTAGAGATTCGGATGAGATCCAGCCTGTCGGAGCTTCCTCAGGAGCTGTATTCTTTGGGATTTGGCTCCCTCGCCCGGAACTGCGTTCTAAGGTACTTTTTTATTTACTCTTCTGATTCAAGTAAGCAACTTGTTTGTATTCGTTCTTTGGTTTACAACTCATATTATATTAAGTACTACAATTTGGGTAGCTCCTAGGTCAGAGTAGTGATTCGTAGCGTAGACGTGGTGTCTGGGCTATCGTTGCTTGTGAATGCCCCCGGACAGTGGTAGTTCGTGTAGGTGACTTTATAGCTGCGTTGATTCCTCTATAGTCCACTTCCCGTTGGTAGGATTGATAGGCTTATAGGTGCCTGGGATTACTCTGATTCTTCCCCTATTTTGGTTACTTGCCGGATAAGACGATACTATACAAAGTTTACTGGTTATTGCAACCAGAGTACATTAGTATTTCCTCATCATTAATAGTTTCTAGATTGTTTGTGCCCCGTTTGATTAAGAAATTATAGGCTAAGTCATAAATCACCTAGTGTTCATTTGCGTTCGATATCAAAACTTATCAAAACTGGGTTAATCTTGTTGAAGTGTTGATCAGTATATATCTGTGCGCTTGGAGATAATCTGATTATAATCATTATTAGGGTGCAGTTAATTTATACCAACAGGGTATTAAGACACAAGGGTCACCTCCTACGCGACTGTGCCCATGCTAGTCTTACGTACGGAGGGTGGACTATAGAGGAACCAACACAGCTGTCACCTGCGCGGACTACCACACATCCTAGTACGTCAGGGTGCAGTCGCAGATAAACAAGATATCTAGAAACCCTGTCTATATATTGTCTACAATCTACCCAATGATCAATTAGGTAAACGCAATACGAGCAATTACATGAATTCAATAAGACCAAACCAACTATCCTAGACATATAATCAAAGTAGATAATGACTATTGTAATTAAGAACATTTAAGAGATTAAGAGCAATGTTGCCTGAATCATAATATTGAATACAATAAGAGCAAAGTACTTGAACAATACTGAACTTTGCGCTCCAGGCAGACGCTAGGGGCTCCAGATCCCACTGAAGAACTAGAACTCTTCTACTTCTAATCTAACTAGGCTAAAGTTATGAACTAGAGAGGCTCTCATGAACTAGAAAAGACTCTTGATGGATTAATCTCCAAATGACTTGATCCCCTAGGGAGGGGGGTCTACCCCTTTATTTATAGCCCGGTGGGATCGACGTGCGCCGCAGGATAAAACCGACGTAACCAATGGCCGAGATGCATCAGAAGAGGCGGTGGAGGAAGCTTCCAGAAAGGGGAGGCAAACTCTAGCAGCAGGGGGCCGGCCGGCCCCACATGGCAGGGTCTTGGCCCCCGGTTGCTTCCGGTGTCTTTTGGATCATTCCCAGTTCCGTTTGTGATATTTCTATAGTGGATACGTTTTGTGGTAAATATGCACTTGAATCCCTCTTTTAAGCTTTTCTAGAATAATCCGTGAAAAATATAGAATACCCCTCGCCGGCGAAATTGTCCTCAAGTATGCTTTAGTCGACGCTGTTGTCTCGTTCTCGGATCACATGACCTTGATGCAATCTGGTCTTCTTTGAAATATCTCTATATAATATGGCTACTTTAATATATAAAATATGTTGTTGTTAAAAAAAAAGCAGCCATCATGGGTAAAAACGGACCTCCAAAGTTGAAATCCACGTGCATTTGCCTCGTGTCCCTCGTGAGTAAAAACTAGGACCGAGCAAATTACCCAATACCCATTATCCGTCTCGAATTATCCGGACCCGAATTAATCGAATCCAAGGTACCCCATCCTAAATTCGGATAGCAATTTTGATTACCCGAAATTAGTTTAGGTAATTCGGGTAATGTCTTCCGGTACCCGAACTACCCGAATTATCCAAATATTTGTCTATATCTTTGTATTTATCATGTGTTATTAGTTAAATATTAGAACTTATCAATTTATTAGAACATAATTCTCTTTGTTTGAACAAGTAATAGTAATATATTATTCTCTACAAAATGCTATTGAAATTCTATACAAATTGCTGCTGAAATTATATATAAATTGCTATTGAAATTTTGTATACTGTGTTATTTTTTGAAAATTCAGGTAAATCGGGAATACCCGAACCTGAATCCAAATTATCAAGTACCTGAAATTACGAATAGTGTTTTTTCAAAGTTAATATTAGATAACATTTTTTATTACCCGAATTTTAAATTACTCAAATTATCCGACGCGAATTGGGTAACCCGAACGCCCAGGCGTAGTAAAAACGCAAACGAAGAAATACTTTTCCAGACTGCTGCTGCTGCCTGTGCTACAAAAACGTCACGCTGCCCTCCGCCCCTGTACGAGCCTTGTTCCTCCCGAACCCCTCCAAGAAAAGGCGGCTCCAACAACCAGAGCGCTCATCAGCAAAATCTGTACAAGATCCGCCCTCGATTTGGGTAGCGCGAGTGAACGTGAGGCCGGGCCGTGGAGTGAAACAAGATTCGACATGGGGCGGAAAAGGAACGAGTCCGGCTATCTGACGGCGGCTCTAGAGGAGCGAGAAGAGGCCGAGGAACAGACTGAGGAAGGCGACGAGGAAGAGGGGGAGGAACAGACGGAGGAGGGGTCTTGTGGGGAGGATCAGGCCGAGGCTGAGGCGGAGACGCTGGCACAGGAAGCCGTGGAGCCGCCGAAGCTGGCCGAGGGCTTCTACGAGATTGAGGCCATCCGCCGCCGCCGTCTCCGCAGGGGCCAGCTTCAGTACCTCGTCAAGTGGTCGGTGACGACCATTGCTCTCCCAAATCCCAATCTTTCCCCTTTTTGCAATTTCCCCGTAGGCGTAGCGCTTCATCGTCCTTGATTCTTGCTTGGACGGTAGTCCAGATTCTTGCGCAGTTAGTACCGTTTGAGCGTGGTTTATAGTGTTTAATACACCACATTTGGTTGATGTTTGATGGGATGGTTACTCTCGTAGTAGGTTGAAAGGGCACTGGAAACTTTCGTTTTTTATTGGTTCGTGCAATGCGTTTTCCTTGTCTATTTGTTTTTATTCAAATATCAGCATCGCTTTGTTTTTATTCAATTATCAGCATCGCTCGTGGACGTATCTAGTACGATGTAGATGCTAAGTCATGAACTCCACATTCAAGAATGGATGTTTGGCATTGAAGTAATTTCTGTGATTTTGAACACAACTATTCCATTTTCTTGTTAAATAGAGCGAGTGTTGCAGCATCTGCTATTTGGTGGCCAACTTTGGTAGTCATTGAGTCATGTCTTCCTCTAACTTCATGTTTGCTTCATTAAATAGATTCATTGTGTAATGCATAGTTGCTCCTTCTTTCCTTGATTGAGAACTATAGGTTTGAAAGCTGAATTTTGTGTATATGCATGTTTACTGCATATATGATCGCTGATACTGTATTCCTACCAATTTGATGTGATTTAAAAGGCGTGGGTGGCCGGAGAGTGCGAACACATGGGAACCCCTTGAAAACCTGAAGGCCTGTTCTGACATTGTTGATGCTTTCAATAAGCGGTATGGATGTGTATTGCTTCTGTTTACCATTAGATTCACATGCGCAGCTGATAACATTGTTTGCTGATGGTTTTATGAAACACAGGTCAAGGTCGCCCAGGTCCTCTCGAAAGCGAAAGCGTAAGACTGCAACAACTCCAACATCCGATCCTAACCCTTCTCGTGGCAAACGTGGTCGACCACCTCGGTCGGAGGCCCGGAGCATGCAAGGGATACATGCCTCAGAAGTGAAGAAACTGCCCTGCAGAACAAGTAGTAGGAGAGCAAATAATCATAGTAATAAGACCTCACCTGGGGGCCTTGATGCATCAGTGAACTTGCTTGGGCAAAGAGTAGTAAAGGAGGGTAGTTCTGGTGTGGTCTCAGTTGGGTTTCTGTCTCAAGGGGCTCCATTATCTGTTAGCTTAACTGACCAACAAGATGTGCAGCACCCTGCTAATGGTTCATTGAAGGTGGACAATTCAACACGAGCAACCCCACCTCAGGGTGGACAGGTAACAGGTGCCAAGAAGCGCAAGTCTGGATGTGTCAGAAGGTTCAAGCAGGATGAAGTAACACAGGAGCAAGGAGATATCCGTGATCGCACAGGTGACAAGCCAGGCAATGAGACTGTTGATTCCACAGAAGGAGAAACTGGTGATAAGAACAAGGGGGAGGACTCTGGTAACCAAATTCATATGCCTAAGATCATTAAGATCATTAAGCCAGTTCGTTACTTTGCCACAGTTATGGATGGTGTACAGCAAGTTGCAATAACATTCAAGGCACTCAGGTCATACCTTTTTTCTTAGTTCGCGGATCTTATTTTCTGAATCTTTAGAAAAGTTTTGTGTTCACATGCTGACGGTGCTTGGTATTTTGGCATTGCTCCCTTCCAAATTAGAGCACTATCATCACAAGGAATGATACTTTATGCAACATAAAGTGATAAAACCACATGTTCACACAGTAGAGTGTTGGGTTTGCTATCCTTCACTGGAGTCACCTAAATGTTTTTTTTTTGGTATACTTTGAACTAATTCAGGATTGAAGAGTAACTGTAAAGAGAAATTTGCATCCAATCTTGGTTTTGATATTATGGCCTGCTTATTGTCTTATCTGAAGGCACTAAGGTGATGGTGCAATAAGTTGTTTAATTTAAATCATAGAATTATTTCTCTCCTGTAGCGTACATTTAAAGATATGTTTTCATGCCTTTATTTTTTGTTTCACTTTACTTCTTGTGCACTGGATTTTCAAATCAAGTACTTGTACTTATAAAGTTATATCTTGGGTCAGTGGTGAAGCCACATGTTACCTAGGGGGTGCAAATGCACCCCCCAAAAATTACAAAAACAGTGATTAGATCCAAAACTTCACCATATATGCACCCCCCCACAGAAGATGTCTATGCACCAACAAGCTAAGGGCACCCCCCTCCAATTTGCTCTAGCTTTGCCACTGTCTTGGGTTATGGTAGAATCGTCAAGTTAATTTGTTTGATTGAGTTTTGAATGGAATTGATTGGATAATATAAGTAGGCTAAATTTACAAAGATAATCTGGGAGGCCTTCATTTAAAAACTTGAAATGTGCATTTGTTGATTCTACTAATCTGAATTTAGGGTATTGCATACTTTTATACATGATTCACTGTCTAAAGACATTAATGTCCAACAGCAAAGATTATAAATTTGGCATTGGAGTCACGTCTGTAGCAGCTCTAGGTATAACAAATGGTTATACTATTGCGTCATACATTACAGTCACAATGAATTGTTTGTTGTCCTGTGTTTTGGAGTTGGCCTCGAAGGTACTGGCTTGACTTGGTTATTGGTATGAGTTGCCAGTGCTATACTTGATACAAGAGCTTTGTCTAGTTAATACTACGATATTGGTTTAGGCCATTTGGGAGCTTAAAATGTGCATTTGAAGATTCCAGTGTTCCTCAACTTAGGGAACTACATTCTAAGCCATTCCGTCCCAAGCAAGTTGTTGTAGGCTATAGTTGAAACCCAACAAGAGCCCGTAAACACGGTTTAGGCACGTCAATAGCTGCTTTGTTGTTTAATACATATTGGTATGAAACCCTACTATATATCCAGTATAGAAGCAGTTGGTGTGCATAAAATTTGAGAAATGGTGTGTTCCAAAGCATGCAACACAGTATTTTGTGGGTTCTTAATGGACGAGCTTGAGTGTTCTTTTCTTGTAGAACAGAGTGCTCATTGTTTAGTGCAAAACCATTTTGAAAGGGCATTTGACCTGACCAAAATAATTCACAATACAGTTAGTGACTTTAATAATACAGCAATCTAAGAGACAAAAGATATCCAGTATAGAAGCAGTTGGTGTGCATCAAATTTGAGAAATGGTGTGTTCCAAAGCATGCAACACAGTATTTTCTGGGTTCTTGTAGTATCAATAAAATATTCTTTTGTCTCTTAGATTGCTGTATTATTAAAGTCACTAACTGTATTGTGAATTATTGTAGTCAGGTCAAATGCCCTTTCAAAATGGAAACAATGATTCTACAAGAAAGAACACTCAAGCTCTTCCATTTTGAAACCTTGATGGTGGTATTCTATGTATTCAAACAAAGAAAAGCGGTCTATGGCCTTTAGTCAAAAGAGAGATTACATAGCTTTGGAGGTAGCAATATCGATCCAGCATTAAAATGCAGAATTATTGTAGGCATTATGTTGAATTGGACTAACTGATGTTCTGATAACTCATCATGGAGGGGCAGTCATCCTATGTTTATGTTTTTATCCTGCATTTTTATTGCTGTTGAGTGTGTGTTTGGTTTCTATCTATAAATTCTGACTATCATGAAGGTTTACATGTCTTGCCAACATAACAACCTTGCACGTGTCTTTGGTATAAGGTTTGCTGAACATTTCTCCTGACCAACATGATCAACAGGTCTGACGGAGAGGAGGTATTCGTGGATGACAAGCAGTTGAAAGCTAAGGAGCCCCTGGTGGTATGACCTCATTGTCTTCTCATTTCACTTGATGAAGGAAAATGTAATGACACCACAACAATTATTATTCTTGTTTGCAGCTTATTAATTACTATGAGCAACATCTTCGCTATAACCCCACCTCGTGAGAAGGATGCATTGACACTGCTGTGTTTCAGTTGCTTGTGCTGCACCTATGTTTGGAACCGATGGAGATGTATTTAAACGTAGAATTTTTTTTGTGCTAGATATATCTGTGCTCTGTTCTAGTAATTAGATGGTTAGTCCGCACTTTTCTCATTTGGTTGTCATTCTGACTATCTGAGTGCAAGTAAAATATTGATAGCATGGTTTGCCAAACGAACTGCTCGCTATTGTGTGTATTATATGCTAAGTTGCTTCATTTTACTCGTGCTGGTGATTGGAGTTCTTTGATCAGCAAATTTGATAGCGTCGTCATTAAGTATTTCATTTCCAGCAAGTTTGAACCAATTTCACCGTGTGCTTTCTTTGGGCATTTGGCAAGGTCATCTATGCCAGACATGTTAAGGTGGCGTATTCGGCTCGTGCTGGTGATTGGAGTTTTTTTATAAGAAAATTTGATAGCGACGTCTTTAAGTATTTCATTTCCAGCAAGTTTGAACCAATTTCACCGTGTGCTTTCTTTGGGCATTTGGCGAGGTCATCTATGCTGGACATATTAAGGTGGCGTATTCGGGTTGATTCATTTCGGGTGCGATAGCGTTTCATGTCTAGGTTTTGAGACTGCTAACTGATTGACCGTTATGGTCTACATGTCTCAGCGTTATGTTACCCATCCTGCGATCATGAACGCTTGCAAAATGTTGTATGGAGGACTCGGTAGCTTGTTTTATTCTTACTATTTTAGTTCAGTCTATTTTTTAAAGAGTTCTACATTTGGACCCCTTAAGAAAAATATTTGCAGAAATGGACTCTTACCTATGCACCAAAGTTCTCGGCACTGCGCTACTTGGCACTGAGGTGGTTGATACCTAGCTGATTTGTGTTACGGATAAAATATCCGGAGATGATTCCATCTTGGATTCTCTCCCAGCAGCTCGAGGACCGAGACTTCCCTCACAAGTCCATACATGCTCGTGAAGACTGGTTTCACCTCCGTGACTTCTCTCACGACTCTTCGTAGGCTTCGCGATTACTTGGGGGAAGAGAGTTTCCTCTCCCCTGGACTTATATAAATACCGATTATTGAATAAAGAATGACACACCCGAGTTCATACTTCCTCTCTGTTCTCTCGTACTTTGCATTCTACTCGTAACACGTTATTAGCACATCGCTCTTCCCTGCCCCTAGAGGGAAATAGCTCAGCTCGGTTGGTACGAACATCGTTGAGATAAAACATGTCGTTCCCTCGCCGTAATTCCGCCTCAATGGCTTCCCTCATCCTACAAGTCGTCTGGATGGCGATGAATCGTGCCCGTACATTGGGCATACACTTCGGCAACAACCGCCTTCAGGCGGAACTAATGGAGGACATCCAGGGACTCCTCGAAGAGCCTCGCGGCTATCGCCTTCGTGGCTAACGCCGTGACCTCGATAGGAATTCCTGGCGTTTCCCCGTACGACGTCGTTTCGGAGGACACTGAGTGCAAACGTCGCTCCTCCGTCGCGGCGTTCGATGGTGTCATCCGCGGCTTCGCCCGCGGCGCCACTGTCGAGGGCACCAACTCCACCGACACCTCCAGCGCCGATCCTCGCCTTGTCGGCTCCACCCCGACCAAGGTGCCCGCTCCATGGTGACGGCCCGTGCCCACCACCGCCACCATCCATGGTGCCCAGCCAATGGCTGTCACTAGGCATAGAGCCGTTGTCGCCAATCCGGTGCCCGACGCTGACGCGGTCTCCCGAGCGGGCTGCGCACAGTCCGCCTCCACGTCATCCGTCTCCACCGACCATCGCGGCGTGGATGTCGGCATCGACTCGGCTGTCGGCGTACTTTGTCGACCCTACGCTCGCTGCACCACCACCACCACCACCACCTCCTCCTTCGCGACTCCGCCGCACATGGATCAGTGTCCCCCACGGGCCTTCGGCTCGGGACGCGCTCCCCCGGCTTGAGCCCGTCCACGGGGATGGGGGGGAGGGGGCAACGCCGCTCGCGACCTCGGAATGGCCATGACCGGTCCCTTGCTCGGCAACGATGGCTCCGCTGCCCACCACGCGCCGGTGTTCAGGGCTATGGCGGCTTGCTCGCCCCGCATCTGCGCCCTACCCACGGTGGCCCGGCCACCTCCACGTGAGCCACGCCCTGAGCCCCCGCGCGGCCAGGGCGGTCCGACATCACGCGGCAGCGGGCGGCTCGCTGCGCTCGCCCGGCGCCCACGTCCTGGTCGCGGTGGCCCGACCACCTCAGCATGCACCCGCGGCAGCCCGCAAGCCCGGCTTCAGCGTGGCACGACGCGGCGACGGTGCCCGCTCGCCTCACGGCCTCGGCTTGGCGGCCGAGAGGGAGGTCTCCTGCGCGCGCGAGGCGTTCGACAGCCCCAGCGTGGCTCGGCCTTCGAGCGGCGCATCCGCAACAACCCCGACGCAGCCGCACCCTCTCTGCTCAGCTCCTCCTCGGCACGGCGGTGTGCGTTCGACAGCCATTGTGGCCCCGTGCTGCGATCGCGAGCTCGCAGCCCCCGACATGCGGCTTCGGACCGCTGGCATGGTGTCTCACTCCACTCGGTGCGGACCCACATGGGCACGTGCGGGCCCACGCACAGGAGGCGGTGCCCAGGGGCTTCTGGCGGCAGCGCGCTCCTGGGAGGCACCCTAGGCCCTGGTGGCGGCGGCTTGGGGCTGGGGGTTAGGGTTTCGAAACCCTAGCCCCTGGCCTTATATATGGCCCATTCCTCCACCTAATTGGGCTGAATTGGCAGCCTAGGCCTAGGTTGGGTCTTGCAAGCTTTCAGCTTGGGCCAGTTATCATTGGCCTTTTCTTTTATGAATTAGCTAATTTTTTTCATTTATTTATTTACATAGCATTTTTTTTCATTCCCTAAAATTACATCAGTTAGATAGTCTAATTTTTCTTTAAATTTTAGACACTGATGTATATTGCATTGTAAATATTTTTACATTTGCAACCATATTATGAACGGAAAATTTGTTGCATGTCGGACGTGTTTTGTTTTTACAATACCCTATCACATGTACATATGTAAACGTTTTTATGGTCAATTTTTCTCCATATTTGGAATGTTTTTTTTAACTAGATGTCACATTACTTTATTATTATTTTGGCGACCACAGGGTAGTACTTATACTACTGCAGGATTTATTCCTCAAAGTGCTCTCCCAAATTTAATCATAAACATACAAGGACTACATCCCAACATGAAAAATATAAAACGGTCTACACCTCCATGGTGACTACCTATGTTCCACAAAATGAGAAATTAAAATACCATAAAACATATGCAAGTTTACCTTGCTTCATATAAATAAGTTTACCTTGTTATTTATATACGCAATTTTACATTGCTTTACATACACAATTCTACATTGTTTATATATACGCAATTTACATTGTTATATAAATATGCAATTACATTATTGTTAATTTTACAACCCCATAATTAATTAAATTTATGCAAATAAACATGTAAGCAATGGCCACCAAAGAGTTTGATGCCCAAGTTTCTTCCAAGAAGAAATTTACCGAGCTAGCTCTTGATGGACACAACTTCCCTACATGAGCGATGTATCTCAAAGTGAGTCTATCGTTACGCGGAATGTACAAGGCAATTGACACTCCCAAACAGGGAGATGCTCCGTTGTCTGAACCATCCAACATGCCTTATATATAATAAGGAACCACATCCATACAAATCTCAAAGCTAAATATTTGATGGAAGAGGACCCATGGACTCTCTAGCTTGCTTTGCAAAAGCGGTATGAGCAACAAAAGGCTGTTATTCTTTTGGAGGCCACTCATGAGTGGAACCACATCTGCATTCAAGATTTCAAATCTGTGAATGAGTATAACCATGCCATCCAAAAACTCAGTTCCAAACTGAAATTTTGTGAAAAGGAGCCATCTGACGCAGAGAAAATTGAAAAAGACTTTGTGAAAAGGAGCCATCTCGCTCAAATGATCCTCCAACAGCAATACCATGAGAGGGGACTCACAGTCTATTCTGATCTCATGAAAACATTACTTCAGGCTGAGAGGCATAATGAACTCCTCATTTGGAACACCAATCAAGGCCCTATCGGTGCCAATCCCATGCCCCAAGTACACGCCAATGCTCAGAAACAGACACCAAAGGATGCCAACAAGAATGGAAATCCTAGATCCTCCAAAGGCAAAAACAAGCACAAGGGACCTCGTAAGCCTTGAGGTGCTAAGGTCAAAGGCAACAACTCTAAGTCAAAACATAAGTCCTCAACTTGTACAAAGTGTGTTTGCTACAACCACCCGATTAAGAAATGCCGCAGCCCTAAGCGCCTTGTGGAACTGTACTTGCATTCCGTGGGACGAGGACGCTCCAACCAAGGACACTCCAACCAAGGTGGACAACCGTTTGAAGCACACTTCAACAATCTGGTAGCCCCAGGATGTTCCAACCTCGCCCCAGCGGGGCCGAGCAATACAATGCGCCTCCTCCACCTGATGGCATGACAAATGACTCCAGAAACAACATGATCATCAAATACACTTCTGATGATCTATTCGGCGACTACAACTAGATTGATAGTCATTTGAGATTTTAATTTTATCATTCGCCTTCTGGATTGTAATAATTAACAATTTGTTTTTGCTGCACACTATTTGATGTTCATTGACTTATGCACAATTTAATATCAATAAATGTTTATATTCCATATATATTCATGTTGAGAATTTCATACTCTATTATATTCTCTATTTTCATAGATTGTACGGGAGTTAATCCGATGGATGAGGAAATGTGCCTAGTGGACAATGGCACCGCTAACACTATACTCCGGGAAATAAAATATTTCCAAACTCTCACAATGAGCAAAGAAAATGGTTTAACAACCGCTAGACGCGATGCCGTAATAGCAGGCTCTAGAAGAGCCATTATTACGCTCCCTATGGGTACAACGATTACAATCAAGGATGCACTTCTGTATCCCGATTCAACTCGTATCTTATTGAGTTATAGAGATATCCACAAAAAAGGGTATCATATCGAAACCCATCACCAAAATAATGAGGAGTTCCTCCTCATTAGAAAGGATAACGAATATGGTAGAGATACTCTCGAAAGAATTCCCTCAACTTTGTCTAGATTATACTATTCAAACATAAAACCCGTACAACATGTTGCGTATAAAGTAATTTTTCAAAATGTCAATGCATTTCATACTTGGCATGATTGCCTTGGTCACCCATGAGAAAAATTACTAGCAATTCTATTGGTCACTCGCTAATAAATGTAAAATTTCCCTAATTCTCAGATTATACTTGCACCGCATGTGCAATAGAGAAATTAATTTTGAGGCCCTCTTCCCTCGTAATAAAAGTTGAACCACTCAACTACCTTGAACGCATTCAAGGGGACATATGTGGCCCGATAAACCCTTTATCAGGATCGTTCAGGTACTTCATGGTTCTAATAGACGCATCCACACGATGGTCTCATGTGTCTCTGCTATCGACACGGAATCATGCTTTTGGCAAAATTATTGCGCAAGTTATCAAACTCAAAGCACAACATCCTGAACATCAAATAAAATCCATTTGGATGGATAACGCTACTGAATTTTCCTCTGGTGCCTTCAATGACTATTGCATGGCCTTAGGAATACAAGTACAACATTCTGTCCCAAATGTCCACACATAAAATAGGTTAGCTGAGTCTCTCATCAAGAGAACCAAGCTCATTGCTAGACCGCTACTGTAGAATTGCAATCTACCAACCTCATGTTGGGGTCATACAGTCTTACACGCTGCTAAACTGATTCAATTGTGACCAACTGCATACCATGCAACGTCCCCGCTGCAACTAGTACATGGAAATCCCCCAAGCATTTCCCATCTGTGAAAGTTCGGTTGCGCTACATACGTACCGATCTCACCACCGAAGTGTACAACAATAGGCCCCCCCATAGAAAACTGGGGATCTATGTGGGATACAAATCTCCGTCGATCATAAAGTACCTAGAGCCCACCATAGGGGACCTCTTTACGGCCTAGTACACTGATTGTATCTTCTATGAAGATCATTTTCTGGCATTAGGGGGAGACTTATCACATCACAAACAATGCTATGAAATCAATTAGAATGCCCTAGACATACCCAACTCAGATCCACGTACTTTAGAGTCTGAACTCCAACTTCAAAAAATCATCAATTTGCAACACATTGCAAACAACGTGCCAGACACATTTACTGATTATAAGAGTGTTACAAAATCCTATAATCCAGCGAGAAATGTACCAGAAAGAGTAGAGATACCAAACAAAACTACTCAACTCCCTAGTAAGAGGGGGAGAAGTACGTCTATCTCCACAGATACAGCTTCTAGCAAGCAAAAGAAATAGAAGACCAAATCTTCCAACCCAGTAAATGCAGCTCAACCTCATGTTGAGGAACACCCAGTGGAGGTTCGACCTTCACATCCCACATCAATAGTGCAATTACTGATGCTGGAATATTGGAATACCCTGATGCGACCATCTTGGGAAATGATGATATATCAGAAAGGGTCCATGAAATTTCCATCAACTATGCAGAATCTAGAGAGTCATTTGATAGAAAGACTACAATTATATCGACTCATATTTCTCCACAATGATTGCCGAAATCCTTGAAAATGATCCAGATCCAAAGACCAGGGCAGAGTGCAAAAATGCTCGGACTGGAACTAATGGAAGGATGCAATCCAAGCAGAAATATCCTCACTCACAAAAAGATAGGTATTCTTACAAGTAATACCTACACCTCCACAAGTATTCGCTGTGGGATTGTGGGTTTTCGTCCGAAAGCAGAACGAGAACAATGAGGTGGTGAGATACAAAGCGAGGCTTGTAGCACAAGGGTTCACGCAGAGACCCAACATTGACTTCAATAAAACATACTCTCTAGTCATGGGTGGAATAACATTCTAATACTTAATCTCTCTAGCTGTACAAAATTGTCTATCAATGCAGTTGATGGACGTAGTGATTGCATATCTCTACGGGTCACTCGATTCAGACAGATACATGAAGGTTCCTGACGGAATCCCAATAACGAATCAAAACACAAACCGCAACATGTATTGTGTAAGGCTATAGAAATCACTCTATGGCTTAAAGCAGTCGGGAAGAATGTGGTATAACCGACTCAGTGAGTACCTTTTGCAGAAGAACTACTCTAACAGTGATGATTGCCCATGTGTCTTCATTAAGAAATCCCAAACGGGATTCTGCATCATATCGGTGTATGTTGATGATCTAAATATCATCGGCCACAAACAAGATATTGATGAGGCATGCCAACATCTTAAGATGGAGTTTGAGTTGAAGGATTTGGGTAAAACCAAATTTTGCTTAGGCCTAAAGCTTGAGCATCTTTCAGCTGGAAACTTTGTTCATCGATCTGCATGTGTCCAGAAAGTATTGGAGAGATTCAATATGAACAAAGCATATCCTTCCAAAACCCCTATGGTTGTTCGGTCTTTAGGACTAAACACTGATCCATTCAGACCACAAGATGAGGGGGAGAAAATCCTAGGACCTCATGTCCCATATTAGTGCTGTTAGAGCACTGATGTAGCTTGCCAATAGCACCAGGCCTGACATTGCTTTCGCAGTGAATTTGCTAGCAAGGCACAGTGCTGCTCCTACCAAGAGACATTGGACAGGAGTAAAACAGATCCTTAGATATGTTAATGGCACAAGGGATCTCGGATAATTCTTCCAAAGAGGACCAAGTTCTAAGATGATAGGATACACCGATGTTGGATATCAATTAGACCCCCATAATGGCAGATCACAAACCCGTTTTGTATTCTTACAAAATGGAACCACCATATCATGGACATCATCCAAGCAAACCTTGGCAACAACGTCTACGAATCATTCTAAAATAATCATACTATACGAGGCATCACGTGAATGTGTTTGGCTTCGTAGAATGATCAACCACATACAACAGTCGTGTGGTCTTAAAGCTATCATAGCTCCAACCATTATCTATGAAGATAATACGGGTTGTGTTACACAGATGGAGACAGGCTATATCAAGAGCAATATCAACAAACACATCTCTCCAAAGTTGTTCTATCCTCATGAATTACAACAAAATGGAGAGATTGATATCTTGAAAACTAAATCATGCGACAATCTTGCTGATCTATTCACTAAGTCCCTACCAACTTCCTCATTTGAAAAATATACAAAAGAATTGGTATGCGACGACTTAGGGACTTGCAAGTTTCAGGGAGAGAAATCCCTTAGAAATTGGCCTGTCTACACCATCATATTATACTCTTTTCTCTCTATGAGTTTTTCCTCACAAGGCTTCTCATAAGGAGTTTTGAATGAGATAATATTAACACAAGAGTGTCATACTCCTTATTTTCCCTACAGGAGTTTTTAAACGAGTATCAAAGGCACACATTGTCCTCTAAACTACAACATGAGTTTTCTAATGTAAAGGTTTTTCATATTAGTTTACAATGAGGCAATCATTAAGTGCTATAACTTTCTCCTTCTTTTCCCAAGTGGTGTTAAGGAGTTATACTATAGCACATATACACACACACACACACACACGTATTTTTCTCGTTTTTATCCTACAAGAATTTTTAGAGGAGCAATACGATTCATTGATCTCAACAAGCGATTCGATCAAGGGGGAGTGTTACGGATATTTTATTCGGGGTGATCTCATCTCCTCAGATTCTCTCCCAAGAGATGTATGCTAACAGCTCGAGGACCGAGACTTCCCCCACAACCCCATACGTGCCCATGAAGACCGGTTCCACCTCTGTGACTTCCCCCACAACTTATAGTGGGCTTCCCGATTACTTGGAGGGAGAGTTTCCCCTCTCCCTCGACTTGTATAAATTTCCGATCATTAAATAAAGAATGACACACTGGAGTTCATACTTCCTCTCTATTGTCTCATACTTTGCATTCCACTCATAACAATATGGAAGGGGTGGGCGCTCACTTTGACGTCGAGACCGGGCCTGTTTGGATTGCTCATGGATGGAGCTACGTGGCCCAAGCAGGGGGCTCCTAGGCGTTTGATTTTTTTTTGATTCAAAGCCTTGGCTCTATGGCCTTATAATAACCGGTGATTTGACACATCGTTAGACACAAGGTTCATTACAAATTCCGGGAGGGGACTCGTCCAAACAAAGGACTCGTCTGGGTCCCAACTCAAACTTAGGCTAGCAAGATTTTGTGCCGCCGAATTACATTCTCTAGGCACAAAAAAGATATCACTACACATGAAGTGTTCATGGAGAAAAGCCCATATATTCTTGATAAGCAATCCCAGGCAGCAAAATCCATCCAGGGTGTACAAAGTGCTTGCCGTAAGGTCCAGCAGTCCATCTCCAGCTGGATATGTGAAATCCAGAAATCAGTTGACGCTTGCAGGGCCTTACACTAGTAGAAACAGGCTCATAGCTGGTGCCCCTTTTTTATACCACAGGCGGTTCCAGTTACGACGCGCCTGTGGTATAAATAGGGCGGTGTCAGAGATTTTCGGCCACCTGTGGAAATGTTTATCACAGGCGGTTGACTTAAGCCAACCGCCAGTGTAAATGCTCCATTTACACTGGCGGTTGACTTAAGCAACCGCCTGTGTTATCTCTGTATAAATACCCCTTCTTCCTCCCCGACCAGAACACAGTATCTCGCACCCACCTTCCATTGGGGGCGATTTTGGAGTTC
>Ga0182004_10001422_pt1 | contig 17489 bp, 15 predicted proteins | sample Sormic07211540_1_FD_120479 | JGI IMG/M metagenome (GOLD analysis project Ga0182004, IMG submission 120479) | Endophyte microbial communities from Sorghum bicolor roots, Mead, Nebraska, USA - 072115-40_1 MetaG | ecosystem: Host-associated > Plants > Roots > Unclassified | place: USA: Nebraska...
CAGTTTACCTGTAAAACGCGAGAAGAATCTTTTGATCCTAGTTAGTCTATGATTGGACAATATTTGCCACAAACAAACGAAAGTGCTACAGTATCCGAACCCAAAATTTTTTGCAAACTGAACAAGGCCTAACTTTTGTTCTGATCTATTTTAACCCAGAAAAAATCCATTAAACTTGAAATTGTAATCCTCAAATGGAGGAAAGAAGCTTTTCAATTTCACAATTTCCTTACATGAGAACAACAGAAGTTAACAACGAGCATCTCCAAGAGTTTGCTATTTTTACTTGGCAATCCCAAAACAATATAGAGAGTAAAAATAGCTCTTCTCCAAGAGTTTGCCATTTTGAACTTGGCAAAATGAAAAAAAGAAGGCCCACAAGATGGTTTCTTCCTCGGGCACTACTGATTCCGCGCGCTTCCCCTCCTCTCCTTCGCGTGAACGCCGCCGCGGCCGCATCGTAGCTTCATCGTCAGTTCCTGACGTCAGACCTAGCGTAAACCCTAGAAGGACGATGACTACCCATAGCACCGGCCTTGCCCTAGCAGACGGCGACTGCCCTAGCTGAGCATGAAGATCGAAGATGGAAAAAAGAGGGAACCATACCTGAACGCTGGACAGCCTGGCTTCGCGTCGAGCAAGAATAAAGAACGACGTGGCGTGACCTTTTCTTTACACGGACGAAGGAAAGGCGCGCCCTTTTCTTCGCACAGGCAGGGGAAGGAAAGGCACGAAGGCTTCATGCGCGCTAGAAATCATGATGGCAAGTTGATATAACAAGTTGCTATTTTTAAGCGTTCGGAGTCATGATTTGCCAAGTTGCTATTTTTACCAAGTTGATTTGCCTAACTGTTAGAGACAATTTTTTCTTGTTTTGCCAAAATTATATAGATGGCAAATTGTTTTGCCAAACTCTTGGAGATGCTCAAAATTAGAAATATTTATAAGTATCTCTATCTGAGGTATCTCCATCTTGATAGTTAAATAAATATTACTCCCTCCGTTCTCAAATATAGTGTATTATGACTTCTAGAATTTATAATGAAATATATATATATATATATATATAACACATTCTATATGGTATCTATACTCAGATTTAGCAAAGTTTATCTAAAACGAAACCATAATTTGAGAAGAAGTTTTTTAATTATGTTTAATCCATAGATACATATATCATTTGAGTATTCTCTTAAGTCGACAATAAAAATTTTGATCGAAATACATTATGTATTACCCCAGAAACTCAGGCTTTGTTTAGTTCACCTCAAAAACCAAAAACTTTTCAAGATTCTTGGTCACATCGAATCTTGCGGCACATGCATAAAATATTAAATATAGATGAAAACAAAAAATAATTGTACAGTTTGACTGTAAATCACGAGACGAATCTTTTAAGCCTAGTTACTCCATGTTTGGACAATGTCAAATAAAAACGAAAGTATTATAGTGTCAAAATCTAAAAACTTGTAAACAAGACCATATAGCGCTTAGTTACTCCGTATATAGTGCTTAGTTACGCGACTGATGAAATAGCGCTAGCGTTTTCAGTTTCGTCGTGGCAATCGGCGTGCTTGGTGTGCCTAGCATAACCGAAGAGAACGCAGCTTTCATCAGCTTCTGTTCTGACTCTGGTCGTGTGGCAATGTGGCATTCGTCGAACAAAGAGTTTGGGCACTTGTCACGGCCAGCACGACGCGACACGTACCGTGACGTGCCGAGGCCGCGCCGCGCCGAATACGGCATGGCGCAGGTTGCGTTGCGCCGGATCGTTGGCTGGTCGTGGCGCCGAGCTCCCGACGCTGACTGGGGAGTGGGGAGAGAGCGACCTGCCGACCAAACAAGAGTTGACGTCGGAGCGGCCACAGCGAAGTGAGCGGAGCCAACTGGTTAACCTTAGTTCATCACAAAAATCAAAAAGTTTTCAAGATTCTCCGTCACATCAAATATTGCGGCACATACATGAAGCATTAAATATAAACGAAAATAAAAACCAATTACAATACAGTTTGTCTGTAAATCGCGAGACGAATCTTTTGATCCTAATTAGTTCATAATTGGACAATATTTGCCACAAACAAACAAAAGTGCTACAGTAGCGAAATCCAAAAATTTCGCATCTAAACAAAGCCTTAGCTGCAAGAGTGTAAAGTATGGGTATCACATTTGATGTATGTCGCATCGAGTGTTAAGATACTAATAAAAAAATAAATTATAGAATCTATTAGTAAACTGCAAGACGAATTTATTCAAACCTAATCAATCTATCATTAGTACATGTGTTAATATAACACTTTATTATCAAATCATAAACTAATTTAGTTTAAAAGATTTATTTTGAAAAGTAGCTGTAATCTATATAATTAGTTTTTTAAATCTATATTTAATACTCTATGTATTGTTCTAACATTCGATTCGATAGAGTGCACCGATAGACTGCAGGGAGTAGAAATTGGGAGGACAAGCAGAGAGACAGAAATTCAGATGACAAATCTGCAGCACTGCATGTGGATGTGCACTGCATCTGCATGCAGCACTGTCTAGTGCAAGGATCCACTGGCTCTGCTGCCTAGCTTTATTAAGTACTGAAGCGAGAGAAGAGATCAAGGACTTGATCACACAGTGAACCAAAAGAAAAGACATTATACGTACAAGGAAAAGGGGAAACATGAAGCATCAAGCACCGGTACGGTTCAGTGTTTTGATGCATGCAATATATCGTCGTCGGGCCCGCTCCAACAGCCAAATCTCTGCGTCAAAAGAGTGGAGACGGAGCCAGGACGAGTAGGATCTGTGCGAGCACGGACACTGAAGCCTCGAGCCTGAAGGAGGCGGGTGCCGTAACAGCAGCGACGGGACCGAGACCGACCCAACAAGGAGCTGTTCAGTTCTTGCAAAATTTTACAAAGTTTTCAAGATTTCCAGTGATATCGAATCTCTATATGAAGTACTAAATATTAATTACATAGTTTGTTTATAATTTGTGATATGATTTTTTTAAGCTTAGTTAGTCCATAATTAGATAATCATTATTAAATTCAAACGAAAATACTGAATTAGCCAAGACCAAAAAAATTTCAGCAGCTAGACAGCCAGCAAGCCGGAGTGCCGGACCGACAGCAATGCAGTGCAGCGGTTCTCTTTGGATGCCGCCGGGGCCCGGCGCAGGTGGGGGAAACTTTGGGACGTCGTGGTATGGAATGGAACAAGGGCATGTGATTCCGTATGCGCTCACAACTGGCTCTGCCTGCTTGGCTGCCTACTGTTAGTCCGCCTGCATCATTGCGTGCAAACAAGTTGCCCATTCACAGGCGTGACATGTTTGGTTGGTCCTTTGATGGCGAGGACAGGAGGACTTGGGCCTTGTTTAGTTCTCAAAATTTTTGCAAAATTTTTCAGATTCCCCGTCACATCGAATCTTTAGACGTATACATGGAGTATTAAATATAGATGAAAATAAAAACTAATTGCACAGTTTGGTCGAAATTGAGGAGACGAATCTTTTGAGTCTAGTTAGACCTTGTTTAGATACACTCAAAAACCCAAAACTTTACAAGATTCTCCATCACATCGAATCTTGCGGCACATGCATGGAGCATTAAATATATATAAAAATAAAAACTAATTACACAGTTTGTCTGTAAATCGCGAGATGAATCTTTTAAGCTTAGTTACTCCATGATTGGACAATGTTTGTCAAATAAAAACGAAAATGCTACAGTGTCAAAATCCAAAAACTTTTTGGATCTAAACAAGCCCTTAGTCTATAATTGGACAATATTTGTCAAATACAAACGAAAGTGCTACTATTCCTATTTTGCAAATTTTTTTGAAGTAAACAAGGCCTTGCTACGGCTTTTCTGTTCCCTGATTCTCCTTTCATTTCGCTTTGTTTTCAAGCTCCACTTTTCGCCGGTCGAATTGATTGGAGAGATCACGTACATCTCTGCATCTGGTGACAACATTGTAGTGCTAGAGTAGCGACTGTTAGCGGTACGTGTTGTGGCTCCCTGGACGACGATCTGCAGAGTTTGTTGTCTAGTCGCCTTTGCAAACCTCTTGCTCTGCTTGCGCGTCGCTGTTTTCAGCTGACTGGAAAAAAAAGCTAGTGTCAATGCTGGTACTGATTTGTTTTGAGAGAAAAAAGAATATTATTTCACTGAAATGGTACGTCTGATAAGTTAAAGCGAACATGACAGCATAGAAAGCCCCATGGGTGTAAATGACAAAACTTCTACACTTCGTTGCCTATTTAAACAAGCCTACGTACATTCTCTAAGTCTGTTCGCTGATTTATTGTGAGAGAAAAATACTATTAGCTGACAAAAAAAAGTACGACTTATAAGGCAAATGAACAGAGCCATTTGACATTGCATTTATATATATAGGTTCTTACTATAATGTTACCTCCATCCCAAATAATTTGATATTCTAACATTCAAAATCTATCTATTTTTTTTTTCCATTTTAGAATGTGAACACACATAATTAGATGAGAGGATGATAACTGAATTGTACTTCATTAGGGTACTCCCAATGCAGAAATCAGTATGGTTTTTATAGACATTTATTATAATGTTATCTAAGCATTTTGCTGATGGCAAGATAGTTATTGAAAAGAGAGAGCAAAAATCACAGAAACTGGATCTAAGTTAGAAACCATACCTACACGAGATCTAAGACATGAAGTGATATAATTGGTTAAGAATGAAGAGAGAATAAATATGATTAGATAAATTTTCTTTTTACAAAATATCCATTGATGCTATAATTTATATATATAATATCTATAAAAATTAATAGATATAAAAACTATATATAATTTTTAGCATTGGGACTGCCCTTGTCTTAAAATTAACTGCTTCAAATCTATGTTGAACCGTGATATCTCCAATCAGCCACATTGCCCCAAATTGGAAGAGCCCGACGCGTGTCCCGTCGTATCTCCAATTAATTGTCAAAATGTATTAGTACAGATGAAACCACGGCCCAAACCAATGGCACCTGGCCCAAATCACAGGTGGCCTGTCCATCCCGGCAACCCAAGAATACCTAAGGTCTTGTTTGGATGAAGTTGCCGGGCTGCAAGCGCATCGGCCATATACTTGGGCACCACTCTGAGTGAAGATCTTCCTGTGGCTAGCGATGTGCCGAAGGGCGGCAGCGGCATGGCCTCTCGGCAGCCGAGAACTGCATCCTCTGTGATCAAGAGCCAGAGATCATTGATCATCACATCCTGGCTTCTTGTTCCTATTCCAGGGAGGTGTGGTGGAAGTGGAACATCCTTGTCATCAGCTTCGGCGTTGACGCCTCAATCGAAGGGAACTGATCCTGGCTCAACTGGTGGCAGCACGGTCAAGCAAGGAGAGCTGCAGACTCCTTTGTTCGCGCTGGTAGCCTGAGGAACTTTGGAAGGAGTGTAAGGTCCAATGGTCCATTACTCCATTGCTTCCGTGGAGCGTCGTCTGCCTCCACGCAACATCTACTTGCAACCATTCGGCAAACTGCGGAACAATGGATCGAATCCGGGCTACCAATTTAGGTTGTTTAAGGAGCGTGTAACAGCGTAATTGTTAAATATAAATAAATCTATAACTAAATTATACATGACTTAATGAGTATAAAATTTTTACTATAGCTCAATCATATAATAATAGCCTATCGTATAATTTTCATCACAATTGGACCATAGAAATTGTAGCTATAAATTATTCTAATTAATTACTGAAAAGCATAGATCTAAAACCACAATAAAAACTTTGTACTAAAGCGTACTATGTTCACCATAGAGATATAAAATGTATGGTTTTTAAAGTTGAGGAAAATGTTTTACCTGTTTTTAGAGTTTAGAAAGAAAAAACAAATTTTCATAAAAGTTTAGGGAGTTAACGTGAATCTTTTCTTAATGGAAACAGATGAGCCGGCCCAATAGGCCATTGTTGAAGCCCAGATCGACCAAGCAGGGAGATTGAGGTTGCTTCGGCCTGCTTGGACGGACTCAAACGCCGAGCGCTACGCGGCTGAAACAGACAGATGCACGCTAGGGCCGTAGCCTAGCTAACCATGGCACGGAGGAGATCTTATAAATACCCACATCCGTTTTTTCAAAATAAAATAAAATAAATAAAATTATAAATGAAAGAAAAAGTTGTTCTAGTTTTGTCTAGGAAGATATTCAACCTGACACGCCTGCCTTTTCAAAGTCTACGTCGCCTTTTTGTTTAGGTCTTGTTTAGTTCACACTAAAAACTAAAAACTTTCTAAGATTCTTATCACATCGAATCTTATAGCACATGCATAGAGTATTAAATATAAAAGAAAAACAAAAACTAGTTATACAGTTTACATGTAAATCATGAGATGAATCTTTTGAGCCTAGGTAGTCCATGATTGGACAATAATTGTCAAATAAAAACGAAAATGCATAGTACCTAAAACAAAAAAATTGGAACTAAACAAGATCTTATCCTAAGTTAAATTTATAAACTTTACTAGATTTATTCATAGATAAATATATTAACTTGTATAATACTCCCTCCGTCCCTAAATACTGCTATTTCTAGGAGAAATTTTTGTCCACAAATACTGCTATTTCTACTAGCATACTCAATCCACCAGCTCATTTAATTTCTCCTTGGAACTTTCATGGTCCACCAGCCCATTTAGTTTCTTCTAGGGAGTAGCACTTTGACACATGATAATTGTTTGAATCTGTTTAGTTGGCATTAAATACAACTCGTTGGAACCAGAGAACCATGACTTAACGTGCATGATTAAATGGTGGAACCCAAATTAATTGAGGGTAGAATGGTCTTTTGTTTGCCACACTAATCTGTCTGAAATCTGCTAGAAATAGCAGTATTTGGGGACGGAGGGAGTACCAAATAAATACACTATCAAGAAGATATTTCATTACAAGCATAATAAATTTTATTTGATATATTGGTTCATTTTTCTATAAGCTTGATCATGGTTAGAAGATTTTTTTCACATAGAACAACTTATGTCCTATATTTTAGAACAAAGAGAGTACTTAAAAAATGAACACATCTATTTTTACCCTCTCTTTTCGATCCAAAATCTCTCCTTGTTTTTATTTGATGTTTGCATGACAAGTGGATCAATGACGACGAAGCTCTAAAGTGGTCAGGCTGGCTAAGGCAAACCATAGGCACCGCACGCCCCGATAGGGTCTCTTCCGATCGTATGGGATTTTGGGTTTTCAAGAGGCCACGACAGCATGTCTTGTATATCGCACTCCCGATGAGGCTCCTTTGACGATATGTCTTGTATATCATGCTCATTGCTGGAGGAACGAGGTAAAGTATTCGTCTACGAACACACTATAAGCATTGACCGATCACAAAATTGGCTAGGCTAATCTTTTGACCGCCTATACCAAGCGATCTAGGCTCCTTATTCACGTCAACACAACTTCCAAGTGCTGAAGAAGTTTGAAGAAGATTCAAATTGTAAATTGGTACTCATTCTAATCAACAAGGTTATATATCGAACTGTCTAGCCTCATTGTGTACTGGTGTTATTTCTTGGACTTATTTTATTTAATATGCCTCAAATTTTGATTTTTTATTATTGTTTTCCCATGATATTATCTTGGCTCTAAGTCATCATTGGGGCTTGGGACGTATAAGTCATTTTATATATTTATTATATAGATATCCTATTTGTTTCGCTGAAATTTGGCTTATACTGATGCTGATGCTGAAATGTTATTTGAAAGTACTACTGAAGTAGTGCTGTAGAACAAGACAATATATAGCTAGTTATTGGTTGTATGTACATTTATTGTCCATCTATCAGTCCACCCATATAGTAGTTTGCTACTATAACATTCTTTATCATTAATATATGATTCACTTTCTTCTCTTACAAATTTTCTTAAGGGTCCGATATAAGCTAGCTATAAACTTATAACCCACTTCTCTTTCATCTTCTCCTTTTTTTCCACCTTCTCAGCACAAGTACACACCACAATCAAACTACCTTGCTGCCAAGCCATTTACATCACACAGCAGTGGCCACAAGTCTTCAAGGATCATCCACCGGAAAAAAAGCGAGAAAAAAAAAAGAAAAAATTGCACCCACAGAGATGCTTAGTCACCAGCTCATCCTGTCCGCATATATATGAAGTATGGCCGTGCTGAGACTTGAGAGTCGACGCTTCTCTTTCTCACGCGGCGCAACGCGCCGACGCTTCACTTGCTGGGTTCGCCGCAATCGTTGGCTGCCCATCTGTTTTTTACGGGGACCATCGTCGTCCCTGACTCGGCGTTTTCGATGCGGATGATTTGACTGGCCTCCAGTGTCCGTCCCAAAAAAGAGTAACGTTTTTTACTTTGAGACATCGTGTTTGACCGTTCGTCTTCTTCAAAAATTTTATATAAAATATAAAATAAATTAATTATGACTAAAGTATCTCTAATGATAAAATAAGTCTTAAAAAAATATAATATTTATGTAAAAAATTTGAATAAAACGAATAGTCAAATAAGATGTATGAAATTCTAAAACGATACTTTTTTTTTAGAATGGAGGGAGTCCTATGTATACGCTCCATTGCCATTCATGCCTCTGCGTACGTTTTGGATGCAGGTTGACGATGCAAGTCAACTCTCGCTATGGAAGGAGTACGCACAGAGCGGGGCGCTGAGCTTACACACGTGTTGTGCCTCAAATCTCAGCCTGTACATACGTACCTAGTACGTACGTGTGTGCACCCGCGAGAGTAATAAGCTAATGTTATCTTGGACACGATTCATAACAAAGATTAACAAATGGTTGATATTCTCTGTGCATTTGCCTATATTAGCCGTTGCTATGAACAGGGCCCATGGAAGACACCAATGAGGCAATGATGCGCATTCACGAAATGTACTCTTCACTCTTGGATCATTTTCCGATCGAAGAAGTGGTGGTGGGTCAGGCTCCGCACCGTTGCGACGCCTACGGCCTACGTGACGTCTCTGCTCAGCCATATGCTTCGCAGTGGACCTCCACGATCGGCGTGTGATCTCCGAAAGACTTGAGAAGTCTTGACGCGCTATTTCTGACGCGGCACAGCAAGGGGGCGGAGTCAAGTCAACCCGTAGTAAAGATAAGACATACAGAGCAATTATGTGCTGGAGTTTCCATGCATTTTGTACTGTATGTAGGACACTCCCAAAGGACAAATTCTGCGATGTTGAATCTAGGCCTTGTTTAGTTCCAGAAAATTTTGCAAAATTTTTCACATTTCCCGTCACATCGAATCTTTAGACGCATGCATAGAATATTAAATATAGACGAAAATAAAAACTAATTGCACAGTTTCGTCGGAATTGACGAGACGAATCTTTTGAGCCTAGTTAGTCCATGATTGGACAATATTTGTCAAATACAAACGAAAATGGTACAGTGTCCATTTCCCAAAATTTTTTGGAACTAAACAAGGCCTAGATTCTGGTGCAACTTGTAGTACTCTAGGCGGCATGCATGTCTTCGTGCGCCCACATGCATGATGCATCCTTGTAGTCGAAGTCGTCGCCTGTACGAATGAACGCTATGCCAGCTGAGAACATGCTATAGCTAGTTTGGTTTTGCCAATATATACAATCTGTCATCAATGTCGAGTGTCAACGCAACTCAGCTAACAACCATTCTAGACAACCATTCTATCAGCAAATCAAGAAGTTAGAGTTAAAAACAGAGAATGAAGCTCCGCTAAACAGACAGACTAAGCTTCCATTTATGTTAGCGCGCGCGAAGCCAATGTGTCAGTTACGCACGGCCAATGACAATAATGACGACTACATATGTTTAGCAAAGATACCCGATTACCCGTCCAATAATGTGTCAAGTTATGCACAGCCACTGACAATAATTGTGTGACTACTTTGTGCATATGTAGCATGCATGAATTGAAGGAACCGGCCAAAAAACTATTCTTAATCGCCTCTGTATGTCAAAGAGGGTCGCAGTCTAGCCAGCTGCTGAGAGTACTACGTACGTACCAACGTATTTGACGCAGTCAAACCTACACCGTACGTTTCTACCCCCGTGGCCGTGGTTTCCTGTTCTGAAATTAAAAGTAACCATATCCAGTGTACTAGCCCCTAAGTACACAGCACTCGAAGAATTAGTAAATTACCACGAGCTGCCCGGAACAGGCATGATGGCGGTTATAAACCATTTGATTTGTGTTTGGTTGGTTCTCCTTGCTAAATTTTAGTTACTCTTGGCTGCCTAATGGAACTAAACTATTTCAGCTTCTTTTAGTCAATATGTTTTAAACTTTAGCTACTAAAGTGACTAAAGTTTAGCTAGTTAAAATTTAGTAAGGGAAACCAAACATAACCTATATACGTACCTACGCAGTTTTTTTTTTTTTGCCCTTAAGGGCATATGCCCTCACTCTCCCACCCATTGGATTCGCTTTGAAAAGTGTGCAAACACACATCTCAAAGCAGTTTCGCATTGAGATGTGTGTTTGCACATTTCTCAAAGCGAATCCAATGGGTAGGAGAGTGAGGGCACATAACACGTTACCATATGTGTATTACCTCTACAGGCTACAGCGAGGTGTGCCCTCTGTAAATCGGCAAGCTAAGGTGTCTAACGACGCCTATATAACGTGGGTCGACGACTCTGGTTGAGAGCCGCTCGCGGAGATCAGAGTAGAGTAAGCCACGCCTCGCCTCCAGCGGGCATCTCTGGCCTTCGCCGGAAGCAGAGAGAAGCTAGAAATGGCGATCAAAATGGATAAGACGTCCATCATCGTTTGCTCAGTGATCGGCTCTCTAGGATTGTTGAGTGCCATCCTGGGATTCTCGGCAGAGGGCACAAAGCTCACTGTAAGCACTACCCATCCTTTTCCTCAAAAAAGCAGTACCCATCTTCCTAGCTGATGCTATCTAGTTTTTTTTTATTTCAGTTTTGCTGTCATACTTATTTCAAGATTCATTGATTCAAGTTCTCCGTTTCAAAGCAACCTACAAACAACAACCTCTATTCAATCAAATTATATTATGCCTCTTTTTTTTTTTATCAGTATCCAGTTATTGTGTTTCCTTCTAGTATTTTTTTGTGGGCACATGATAGATCCTGTTTAATTAGCTCTGAACTTTGTATGTTATGTTACACGCGCTTGCCTGCCTGCTTGTTAACTGATGAACTCGAATAATCATGCTCCATATGCATGCAGCCATATACCATACTGGTGTACGGCGACGACTGCCTCTACCCGCAGAACCCGGCGATCGGGCTCGGGATCTGCGCTGCCATCTTCCTGATAGTGGCTCAGGTCACCTTCTCGGCGGTGAGCGGCTGCTGCGGCTGCTGCAGGTCCCGCTCCATCCCTTCCGAGACCAAGAGGATCGTCAGCATCGTCTGCGCCGTTTTCTCATGGTGAGTAGTGAATGTGATAGTCAGTGTGACTCCACAACTGGTCCATCGATCTCATGGCGTTGTTCTGCGAGCAGGATAGCGGCGGTGATCGCGTTCGCGCTGTTCATAGAAGGAGCGGCGTGGAACGCCAACGTGGTGCGGGTGGCCGAAGCGCCCTACTGCCCCTACCTCAAGGACGGCGTCTTCGCCGGCGCGGGCGTGCTCGCCCTCGCCGCCACGGCGCTCGGCATCACCTCCTTCATCATGCAGCGGCAGACTCAGCCAGCACCTGGTGGGGCTACGGCTGCGGCAGCGCCGCCGACATCGGCCGCCGGCACGCCCGCAGGCTGGCAGCCGCCGTCACCCGAGGTCGTAAAGGGCCACCCGCTGTTACCCTCGGGCAAGCCACAGAACGACTACCCTGTAAAACCCCAGGGATACGAGCAGCAGCCTCAGCCTCAGCCTCAGGTCGTCCCTCCGCCGACTGAGTCTCACTCTCACCCACAAGGCTACGGCGCACAGGCACCCCAGATCCAGAACCACCAGCTCCCTCCGCGCCCAGCCCCAGAGGCGGCGGCCGCGGCACCGGCGGTCGTAGTGGCATCACTGGCAAGCGCACCCTTGGAACCAAGCCAGCTGCCGGCGGCGGCGGCGCTCGGGGTTGCGATGGCCCAACCGCTGCCGCAGGTCCCGGCCGTCCCGCTACCTCAAGTACCTATCCCGGCGTCTACTGTTCCTTCGGCGGCAGGGCCAGGGAGCGGACCGTCGGCTCTGTCGACGGTTATCCGGAACGAAGTAGCGAGACAAGGAGTTAAATTGGCTGCGCAGGTGGTGACGCAGTCCCTCTTCTCTGACAATAACAACGTTGGGGATGGCGTTCTTTCCATGATGGCTGGTTCTGCTGGAGGCGACTATGCTGTTCAGACTGCAAATTAATTGAGAAGGATGACGATGATGCTCTGCTTGTTCTTCCGGTATTTGTCAGTAGCTTTGAGACTACGAAGCATGCATGTCCCTGTCTTTATACCTTCTTGATCTCGTTTGAATCATCCTAAGATCGAGCTTTACTTTTCATTATACCTGTAATGTAACTTTTGCCCACAGTTTCCATCAGAATTGTGCAGCTACACAATTTATCGACTACATGCTCTTTTATTTGCCTCAATCTCAACACTGGGCTGAATGAAAACAAAATGAATACGGCTGCCGTCACCAGAAGAAGGAACTGGCCCTTACGCTGGCTGATTTGGAGCCGTTCAGTTTTTGTTTTAACTGCTTTGCTAAGTTGGTCTCCAATGTGCTTGACATTCGCTTGTCCGGTAAAATTGGCGGTATCACTGTGAGACTGTGAGAGTGAGAGTGCGTTCATCAAGCCACGATGTATATCCAAGACAATTTTTCTTAACCAAACAGGAGGGGGAGCTCCCCTACCAGTAGCTTTATTAAAAGAAACAAATCAAGTCCAACAAAAAGTTACAAACTAAGAAAGAAAGGAAAAAAGATAAGCAAGATAAAAAAAAGTCCATACTAATTGAACAAGTATGGAACGAGAGAACAGTGTACAATTTAATCAACAGGACAAGTGAATTCGACATTTATATGAAAAGGAACCACATGAAACATCTATGGCAGAGGTCTAAAATATTTTGCCTGTGTTCCTAGTCAAAATATTTTTGCCTCACCTAGCTGCTTTACCTGTGTTCCTAGTCAAAATATTTTTCCCATCACCTTTGATGTCTACAAAAATGGGAAACAACCAAACAGAGTGTGTCGATTCCAACTAAGATCTCGTTCGATTTGGCCTAGAACAGCTTGGAACAACGGCTCGTTCCACATGAAATTATTTGGCCCGCATTAAAATTGGGACTGGCCTAGAATGGTTGTTCGAATAGGTCTGATCTAGAATGAAATCAGGCCATTCCACCCCATCATTAGCTCGAATTGGGGCCACACCTAGTAACACTTGGAATCGAACCAAATCAGGCTTTGGTGTACCACTAAGATCCACTCAATTCGGCCCAAGAAGAGAAACATGCCTATTTTCAACATGGAATAAACGAACAAGGCCTAACATGGCTCAAATATGAAGTCTTCTATAGAAGTAACCTATGGAGGAATAGGTTCAGGTGGTTGAGATTCATGACCAAATCGTGAAAAGTGTATCTCCTTTTTGATATCCTACATGTAATGAACATCATTCAACATTTAAACATGGAATGCTTGAGGCTCCAATGGATGATGGCGCCAGCAGTGAACTTCTGAGGCAACAGTGGACGTAGCAAACATCAGCAACATTGTGAGGAATCCGGTGATGCTTTATGGCAAAAAAGAAACTATAGATTTATATGATAATGCACAAGGTAATCTATAAACTAAATTTACAAAAGGGCTAAGAAACAGAACAAAATTGTTGACTTGGACAGTGATTTTGTTTCAATGAAGCTCACAAAAAAGGCAACTTTGATACGATGTCAGCATAAAAACTGCACAACCACATAAAGGATTGGGAACATCAATATCTTTATGTCTAGGGTTCGGTGATAGCAATACGGAGTTCATAAAGATAGATACAATAGAGGCACTTGGAACTTGGAGGAATAAGTATGTACTCAGTCAAACAAACAAAAGATGTAACATGTGTTACCCGGGGTGCCCTATGGGAGGGCTGCAAGTGGGAGAGGAGGGGGTGGCGGCTAGGGTTTGGAGGCGCAGGGAGGAGAGGGAGGTGCTGAGGGAGGGAGGCAGGCACACAAAGAGAGGGAGAGGAAAGGGGTAAGGAGCTTTCGCTCTTTTCTCGCTTGATCTGATTGATTACATCTCCCTAATATTTATAGTCCCTATAGGATTTGGACTTCAAGCAACTTATGAGAGATCTTTATATGATTGGATTCTCTTTTCTAACTTATTTTTTTCAAACTTGTAACTCTTTCCTAATCTATCTTGGGAGATGGAGATCGTTGTGGATTTGTCTAGGGCGACGACGGAGGCGGCCTAGGCCGGCTAACGCACTTCTTTGGGCCTTGCTTGGCCCGTTGATTCTAGCTCTTGTGCCCATCTTGATTGGGCGTGTGACAGAAGAACTATTTGCAAAAAAAATGTTTTCAAATAAATAAAGCTTAAAATATTATAATGAAAAACATAGCTATTTGTATAATTTGCGTGGACCATCTTGCTAATTATTATACAAATCAAGACCAGCCTGTGTGCTGATTTGCCAGCTACTGAAAAAAACAGGTATTATGCATCAGTCGAATATACCTTGCATTGGGCAAGGTATATATATGTGCACCACCGGAAGTTCGAAGATGCAAATAGAACTATGTAATTAATAAGTTTTTTTCTTTTATCTGTCTAATAAAAATTTAGTAAAGCTTTTGTTGCCTTTCTAAAAAAAAAATCTGAAGTTGTCGTCGTTCATACCCATTATTAGGGTTTGTTTAGAACTGATCGGCAAACTTTGCTACACAAAGTCCTAGAGCAGCTTAAGAAAAAATAGAGTTTGTGGAACATCTCTTTAGGTGCTCTCACGACTCTACGATTTTTCTTCAAACAGAGTGTGCGGAGCGAAAACCATTTAGGTAAAAAAATATGAAACAGAGCTGAAAAAAAATGAAGCGGAGAAGTCCTAACACCCCCTTATTGGTGCTGCCTCCTGGACCAGCCGACCAGGACCGGGTGACATTGGTAATGCAGATACGGGTGAGTGACGTGCAATGGATCGTCTCGCATGTTAATTTGTCATCGTTGTCGTCAGCTCATGAGAGGACGGTGGTAATTTATATATGTATACTCATCGCGCTGTCGAACTGGACCAATGGATTGTGTTATCATCGATCTGGCTTGGCGCGAGACTCCGTTGTTTGTTGGGCTGTTTGGCACTTGGCAGTAGGCGAGGTAACAAAGGGAAAGCGTCCGGTAGATGCCAGATGGTACGATCGATGCGCCTTCTGTGTACGTACTGGATTAGCGTCACTGTTCTTCAGATCACTCTCTTATGTTTGTCGCGACTTAACCTGCAGGCGGCATTTCCAAGTTTCAAGGACATTATTTTCTGTATATTAACATATACATATAGTTCATTCTTGATCAAAGCAAAGCATACACATTGAGCCATTTCATCGTCTCTGATATCTCAGACGACGCTCACTACGACCAAGAGAAGACGGGGGCGCGCAGAGGCAGCAGGATCAATATGCAGACTGCCGTGGCGGTGCTCGTATCAGGCGTGGTGGCGCTGTTCGGAGTGACGAGCGCCGTGCTGGGGTTCATAGCCGAGGCCAACAAGCTCAAAGTAAGCGAAACGAACATAACTAGAATTTTCTGCTTATCCTAGTAAGATAGACTTCTCTTAGTGTTTTACCATTTAAAATTTAGTATAAACTTTTTCCTACTAAATATTTTCTTGTGAGAATCTCATGTACTTTTTCCTACGTTTTTGGTAAGACAATGTGCATATTCTACTCCCGTGGTGTCAAGAACAGTAATGATTATGATCATCAAGCCGGTGATGGACTAATTCAACTTCTTGCAGCCAAGTGAAATCCACGTATCTGGTCGCGATTGCGTGTATCCAGCCAGCCCCGCTCACACGCTGGGGTTTTGTGCCATCTTCCTGCTTGCGGTGGCCCAGATCATCGCCTCTGCGGCCGGCGGCTGTTGCAGTTGTTGCAAGCCACCGGGCGCCGGCGGTGCTTCTCATTCCAACACCACCAGACGACGAGTCGTGGGCGTCATCGCCTCCGTCCTCTCATGGTAATCATCATCATCATCAAGTGCGCATGCACCGGCGTCCTATCCTGCTAGTATTCTCAGATTAATGGAACCGGCCGGTGCGCGGTACATGCCACATGGTTAATTTTTGCAGGGTAGCGGCGGTGATCGCCGTGGTTTACTTCTGGGCAGGCACGGCGCTGAACGCGTCCACGACGCGCCAAGCCAAATTCGTGGGCACCAACGAGGAGGAGTGCTACTACCTCAAGGGCGGTGTCTTCGTGAGGGCGGCCGTGCTTAGCCTCGTCGCCACCTCGCTTGGGATCATATCCTGCGTCTTGCTCCGCCTGCCGGCGGCGACGGACATGCCGGTACTAGGCCAGCCCCAGCATGCGGTTGGGCTGCCGCAGTGGCCCGCTCAGGGGTACGGGCAACAGGCATATGCGTACCCTGCGCAAGGGAATGGTCAAGCATCGGACCCGAAGTTCGCCCCTCCTCCTCAGGGTTAGGCGAACGGGCAACCGTAGATGATGTGATGAGTAGACAAGAGAGGCTACTACTCGCGTGTTGTGCTTGCTGTGGTGCATGTTGATGTGCATATTATAGTAGTTCTGGTTTCGAGTTGCATTTTAACGAATGCTTGAAGCTAATGTACGTGTGATGTGTCGTGATGAATCTATAGATTTTCAGCACCATATCTATTGCAGAACATATAATCAGGGGCGGGCCCAGGCCTAGGGCCAGTAGGGCCAAAGCCCTAGTCATGGTCCAGAAAATTTAGAAACAATTCTTCAGATTTGGCCCAAAATAGAAGTCCATGAAAGAAAAGACTAGGGCAGCGAGAGAAGTCAGGCACTCAGTCTCAACCGACGCCGCCGCACGCCCGCAACTCCGCTCGCTCCGCAAGCCGCAGCTCCGCCCGCTCGACCCAGGCGGCAGGCGGCCAGGCTCCTGTTCCGCCTCCCTCCTCTCTCGGCGCCTCCCTCCTCACGGTCGCAGGCTCGCAGCCAGGGCGTGGTCGTGGCCTGTGGGCGCCTGCTCGCGGCCTCACAGAGTCGCAGCCTCGCTGGATCCTGCGCGTGCGCAGCAGCGCAGGCAGCCCCCCTGGCGCCAGCTCACGGCTGCGGCAGCCACTAGGGGCGCACGTAGGCAGGCCGCAGGGGCAGGGGCGCAGGGCATGGCCTGCCCGGCTGCCCGGCTGAAGGGTCGAGATGGCGGACTAGAGGGGGGGTGAATAGTCCTTTCTAAAAATTATTACGCCGGCTAACCGAAACAAAGCGGAATTAAAACTATCGGTCTAGCCAAGACTACACCCCTCTATCTAAGTTCTCTAGCACCTTGTAAAAGATCCTAAACAAGCAAACAAGGTGCTACCTTAGCAAGAGCTCACCTAATCA
>Ga0182004_10001423_pt1 | contig 17482 bp, 20 predicted proteins | sample Sormic07211540_1_FD_120479 | JGI IMG/M metagenome (GOLD analysis project Ga0182004, IMG submission 120479) | Endophyte microbial communities from Sorghum bicolor roots, Mead, Nebraska, USA - 072115-40_1 MetaG | ecosystem: Host-associated > Plants > Roots > Unclassified | place: USA: Nebraska...
GAAATCTTGGGATCTGACATTGGGTTTAGTTCTTCGAGCAGATTCCACATTTCTACTCAGTTGATTTGGTCCTTCTAATTTAATCACTATAAGTCTATATGTTTTTGTTTATTAGTAGTGCTTTGCTGAACAGAGTTGACTCAGTATGTTAAACTTTGCTCAGGGTTCGTCAGAGATGGACTTCTTCAGTGAATACGGTGATGCTAACAGATACAAAATCCAAGAGGTCATTGGCAAAGGAAGTTATGGCGTTGTTTGCTCAGCTATTGACCAACATACCGGTGACAAGGTGGCAATCAAGAAAATACACAATATCTTCGAGCACTTATCTGATGCTGCCCGGATCCTTCGTGAGATCAAACTACTTCGGCTATTACGCCATCCTGATATAGTTGAGATCAAGCATATAATGCTGCCTCCATCAAGGAGGGACTTCAAAGATATCTATGTTGTATTTGAGCTGATGGATACAGACCTCCACCAAGTCATCAAGGCAAATGATGATTTAACCAGAGAGCATCATCAGTTCTTTCTCTATCAGATGCTCCGTGCACTGAAATACATTCATACTGGTATGCTTTTTTTTCTTTCGCAAATTGATGTCTTAGTTAGAGTACAGTTTTTTTATCTTTATGATTGTCATACCTCATACTACAATTTACCTGTCTTGGAATCATTTCTCTTGAATAATAGTGGGGACAAGTACTATTTGCATGGAGGATCAGAGTAGCGTGTTCACACATTAATATCACTTTAGCATTAATCTATTAACTATAAAACTGTTGTTGTTGATTGTTTCTGTTCTTCTATTTTGATTTTTATTATAAATATATTTGGACACTCATCTGATACATAGACTACTTGTATCCACTCACTATACTTTCAAAGCTATTGTAATTACTAGGTGCCATCCATTTTTAGTGGTTGAGCCATATCAACTACATTGGTTTCTATCTGCATGCTCATTAGCTATATCTTCCAGAAAAAACAGAACTGATACATGCGTTTTATGTGATTGCAGCTAATGTTTATCATCGTGATTTGAAGCCAAAGAACATATTGGCCAATGCTAACTGTAAACTTAAAATATGTGATTTTGGATTGGCAAGAGTGGCGTTCAATGACACTCCTACAACAGTATTCTGGACGGTATGTAAGACACTGCCTCACAGATTTGACGCTACAATTTATTTAACAGGATATATTCATACTCTATTTCACCACTTAATTATAATAATCTGTTTTGCAAAATTTTCAGGATTATGTTGCTACAAGATGGTATAGGGCCCCTGAACTGTGTGGATCTTTCTTTTCTAAGGTAAACATTCCTCACATTCCAGTATAGGGTCACTTAGCAGTTCTACTTCTTTCAGAGCATGCATTATGGCAGCATTGAGCAAGATGTACTCTGTTTCATATTGTGCTGTTCCGTGCTTCATGCCTTTAACACCCAGTGTTCCATAGCTGACTGTTATTTTTGTGTTTCACCTCATCTGATTCCCATTTTGCTAATTACCAGGCCGCACACTAAAGGATTATTCCTTCCAAATTGTTTGTTCAGAAGCTGCATTTTTCTTCAGAATTTAATATTTCTAGATGGGATTTCTACCTTTTAGTAGGCATTGCCTTCAGAGAAAATCACAGATTAACTGTAGCAGTGTTTGGTTCGGTGTGGGAATTAGCATTTACAGTACCCTACAGTTCTCCTTAGGGACTAAATGTTATTTTCAGCTTTATCCTGTCCTTTTCTTTCTTTTTGTGCTGTTGAATTCAGGATCTCATTTCATTGTTCTATGCAGTATTCACCAGCTATTGACATATGGAGTATCGGTTGCATTTTTGCGGAGATCTTAACTGGGAAGCCTTTGTTTCCTGGAAAAAATGTGGTCCACCAGTTGGATTTGATGACCGATCTCTTGGGTACTCCATCACTTGATACAGTTTCCAGAGTATGTCTTCTCATTCATGCCTAATGTTCCAAACTAAACTGTTCACAAAGACAAGCATTGATCCTTTCGCTACTGTAGATTCGGAATGAGAAGGCAAGGAGGTATTTGAGTAGCATGAGGAAAAAACATCCAGTACCATTTTCTGAAAGGTTCCCTAAAGCAGATCCTGCTGCACTCAAACTTTTGCAGAGGCTTTTGGCATTTGATCCCAAGGATAGGCCAACTGCTGAAGAGGTAAGCGTTTGAACTGTAGAATCCAATTCCACATTCTGTACTTGTATTTGCTTAGTGCCCCAGCCTTATATCTTAAAAGTCACTCAAGTGATGTTTCTTTTGTCATTGATGTACAACCAGGCATTGGCTGATCCATACTTTAAAGGCCTCGCAAAAGTAGAGAGAGAACCATCATGCCAGCCAATAACAAAAATGGAGTTTGAGTTTGAGCGAAGAAAGGTGACCAAAGAGGATGTCAAGGAACTTATATTCAGGGAGATATTGGAGTATCATCCTCAACTTCTCAAGGATTACATGAATGGAACTGAGAAAACAAACTTTCTATACCCTAGGTATTTATTTGCAAGGAGCAAAAATGAAGTCTGAATCTTTAATTTATTTATGTGTATTGCCACATGCTACATGCCAAGGTGTTAAATTTTTCTAATTCTTCTTGTGCAGTGCTGTTGACAATTTCCGAAGGCAATTTGCTAACTTGGAGGAAAATGGAGGAAAGAGTGGGGCACACACGGCTTCATCAGACAGGAAGCATGTTTCGCTCCCAAGGTGACAGATTTTTTCTGAGTTCTCTTTCTATGATTTAGGCTCCTGTAAAATCCTTTTTTTGCCTGAATAAATTAAATTCGGTTCCACAGCTTCCTAGTTTTGGGGGGGAGTAAAATGAATTAGCTTACATTTGCTTGTTCAAAAGAACTGATGTTTGATGACCTTGTGATACTGTGAAATCAGAGGCTAGCAACTTAGTTGCTTGTTGGTTTTTTTTTTTTTTTTGAAACTTCTTGGATTATTATTAGCTTATACTACTAATTAGAATTCCCCATCGAAATTGGCTTCTGACCTTTACTCCCTTCTATTTGCAGGACAACCACAGTTCATTCTAATCCAATCCCTCCAAATGGAATCTCCCAAGTTCCTCAAAAGATTCCCACAGGTGGTAATTCCTCCTAATGAATATTATGTTCTGCAGACACCACCAATCTAATATAATGTTATTTTCTGTAAAAAATCCAGCTAGACCAGGAAGAGTGGTTGGTCCAGTAATACCATTTGAGAATGCAACTGCTGTTGATCCATACAGCCAACGTAGGGTGGCGAGGAATCCAGTACTTCCTCCAACCACCACAAACCTGTCAGCATACGCCTATCACCGGAAGTCAGACAACTCAGACAGAGAGCTCCAACAGGAGCTGGAAAAGGACCGTATGCAGTACCAGCCAGCACAGCGGTTCATGGATGCCAAGGTAGTATCACAGATGTCCCCTGACTTGAGGTCTTCCTACTATATACCAAAAGGTGTCCCGAAAGCTGATGGCGCAGATAGAGCTGCTTTGCATTCTAGCATGATTCATGGAATCGCCCCTTTTAGTGGCATTGCTGCTGTAGGAGGTGGAGGTGGCTACAACAAGGTCAATGCAGTTCAATATGGAGTTTCTAGGATGTACTAGTTCTAGTTGCATTGGCCATCTCCAAAATCCTCAGTTGAGTTGAAGTAATAACATGGCGAAGGGTGGAAAGATTTAGGTACCAAAGAGCTGCCATATTGGCTCTGAGCCAAAGATACAAAGCTGGAGTATGATCTCGGATCAAGGACGACGTGTGACATCAGATTGAAAACGCTATTGGGCAACAGTCATGGTTCTGTCCATTGGATCTAGCTTTTCGGAAAGCAATGCCTTCACCCCGCGGAAACGGTAAAATAAAAGGAGAAAAAGGGCAGTGCCGTCAGTTGATTGCTGCTTATAAGAAGCAAAGGGGGCAGAGACGATTTTTACATGGAAAATTATGTACTTTGCAAGAAAGGAAACATGTGGGAATAAAAATAGTGAGCCTACGTTTAGCTCTGTATATAAAGTCACTTGATTTTATATGTATTATTACGGCTGGTGAAACCCGCTTCTTTAATTCAAAGCTGTAGAATTTTGGCCTATGTTTAGCTCTGTAATACCATAGGCAGTTCAGATTGATTCAGCCGTTGGTTTATTTTGCCCTCTTTACCTCTTTGTCCGTATTACTTTTACATTAGAAAATGAAATTTAGCTTGGACATTAAGCCGTCATCCTCCCTTTCCCTTTATCCAGTTCAATCGTTTCCTCTTCTGATGTTGTCTCAAGACTACATTGACCGTCAACAATACATGTGAGTAAATATTTCTGCACTCCAGGCGAACTACAGGCGCCTAAAGAAAAATGTAAACTCAACACCGCCAGCACCAGCGGTGTTCTCCCGGTTTAGAAAGGGACCTAGCCATCTAGGGAAGGCATGGCGGCGAGGCGGCTGTCGCACGGGGTGGTCGGTGTCTGGATGAGAGTGAGACTTGAGATGTCAGCAGGGAATTTGTTGACGCTGATTCGATTTCAGACACCGGTAGGGGAAGATCACCCAGAGGCGGCACACTGCCTAGCACGCAGCGGTGCCAGTGGCGAGGCCGACCAGCGGGTCAGCGAGGCAGATTAGATGCCCGTTCGTACAATAAACCCACAAATATCTTCTGGAAAGACCCGTCTGGGAGACACACGGTAGAAATGTTAAGCCAACACCCATAAATCTCATCGAGGTACATGTAGGACAGCAGAGGGGTTGGAAGAGATAGAGGTAGAAGCTAAGAAGTAAAGGTAAATTGATTTTGATCGATTTTGCAGTTGGATACCTCAATCAACTATGTACCTCATATTTTATATAGAGTAGGAGTAGTTTTATCCATTTACAAAATCAATGTGGTACTATTTTTATGTTGTTTCATAGAGTTTTTCTTGGATTGGATCAAAATTAGCATGGACTAGATTCTAAAACCAGCTTGGCCTAAGGCCTTGTTTAGTTCCGAAAAAATTTAAGAAATCTATACCGTAGCACTTTCGTTTGTATTTGATAAATATTGTCTAATTATGGACTAACTAGGCTCAAAATATTCGTCTCGTCAATTCCGACCAAACTGTGCAATTAGTTTTTATTTTTGTCTATATTTAATACTCCATGCATACGTCTAAAGATTCGATGTGACGGAGAATGTGAAAAATTTTGCAAAATTTTCTGGGAACTAAACAAGGCGAATGTCAACAAAATTCATCATCAGGGATTAGATTCTCATATCCATCTTCACGGGGGAAGAAGTTTCTCCGTCTTCGTACATGCCAATGTACAATCACTATTCGCTTGACACTATCTGTCGAATTTACCAATCATTCAGCATTGTTTTTCTCTCATAATAAATCAGCGAACAGTACTTTCCATGGGTTTTCAGCCAAATGAACAAGCCCGCCCCGTTTAGGAATTAATTGCCATGGGGATTCTCCATCACCGCGCTTAAGTTTATCAATTCTCACAAAATTGATAATTGATCAACAACAAACGCCTTAGAAAATTGATCAACTTATATCACTAAAAATTATCAAATTATCAATAGACCTTCATATGTCTAGTACACTATCTATATAAAAAGGATAGATTGGTATGGTTAATAGATTAGTGCAAAATTGCTATAAGAAATAGCTTCGTGGGCAGTGCAACCCGATAGGGAAAGTTTTCTTTTTTCACTTTTCATTCCCTGTGAAGATGACCTCATCCCAGTACAAGCCATCATCCTGAAATTGAATGCCCTCTGCGAGTGGCCCTAAACTCTATCCTGGGAGCTCTTCTCCCTAATTTCAGCTTCATGGTACTAATACATTTGCCCGTCGGTCCTCATTAGTCATTACCATCTCTAGGTGACGACCTCAAAACGCTTTGCCAACTTTGCCAGTAATGGGAAGTTTTAGAAGCAACGGGATGCTCCTTTATAGTATAGATTAGTGATAATACTTCCTCAGCGACATGTGATCCAATTTATTTTCACTACAATTCAACTTAGACTCGATTTGGTCTTTTAAATACCACCAGGAATTGTGAAGTTCGGAGATGTTCTGGATACGGAGTTATGAGAGAATCAGAATCTCTTGCAGGTAAAGGTGGTTAGCACGCTCTCGCTCAGTGCATTATAGCATTATAGAACCCTAAGACTACCATTAAAACACCTAAAAAAACCTGCACAGACACGTTCAGTGCGTCCCCGGTAGAATTGATGAGCAATTTCATAAAATCGGTTACCTCAACTTTGTTTATCTGAATCTTGTTCGCATCATCGCATGATGCAACAATACAGCACATCCAAACAATCAAGGAGCCAAACGGTTACAAACATCATACTGTTGCGAACATCAAACCACATGGAGCAAAATGCAAAGAAACTTTGCATACATGTTTCTCTCAGTCTTTCAATTTCGACAGCATTCTATGTACAAAGTCGCAAAACAAAATTGGGGATATGTACAGTTCTAAGGAATAGCCCAAGCACCAAAACTCTTAATCCTATGAGCCAACCTGCTTTTAAAGAGAAAAATGTACGACCTCGACCAGTTAACATGTCATCTAGGTTCACTATGTGAGCAAACAAGACTAACCCTATAACTTATTCAAAAACCTTAGCAACTATCTATTATGTTGCCAAACTTCTTGGCAATGATAGGCCGGACATCATCAGCTACAGCAAGGGTCTCTAAGAATGGGATCAATTGAGGTAAAGCCTCGTCCAAGGGGTTACTATACCAACTCTCTATTGGTATACCATTGTTCACTTGCAGCTGGAAAACCTGATAAACACAGAATAATTTAGATGCTTATCAGCTTAAAAATGCCAAGAAACCAGTAAATCAAGCATGTAAGTTCATGACACTTCAAGACCATAAACAATTTCAACTCAATCACGAACACAAAATGAAAAAAAATTACGTTAATTTTACCTGTGGAGTGTTGTCAATTATGACAACCTTGGCAAGGTCGACTCCAACAACAGTCAGATCTTTTGTGTAGCCATTGTCTGTGAACAAACATGATTCCCGGAAGAAACGCTTGGAGAAAAGTTTTTTCTCTGGATCCAGCATGTCAAGCAACTGGTCTGCGTAAACACTTTGACTGGCTGTAAATATCACTACCTCAAACATTTCAACCATCCTTTGGAGGAACATGTGGACATGTGGCCTCTTTTTCACATATACCACATGCTCTTTCATATCATAGAACACAGGAAATGTGAAATCAGCGTCATCACAATGCTCCATAGTTGAATGAACAAGGGTTTCTGCAATAAAGGAAAAGACAATACATTAGCCTTAGGGGCATGCAATGAAGTTATCAAAGATACTAACTTCTATCATGCTTAGCTGCATACCATCCAAATCAAGCACAAGAGTGACCTTCCTGGTCCATTGCTCTTTTTTTGCAGGAGCAGCATTTGAATTTAACTCAGCAAAATCAACAAGATCTGGTAAATCCTCCTCCAACAGATGAGGGTTGAGCCACTCTAATACCTCAGAATTAAAGCACAAATCCACCTCAGATGAACATGGCTTATAATCAACACTGGCTTCCGTGGCACTCTCAATAAGTGGGAATGCTCCACATCTGCTACTCATGTTCATCAATGCATCAATTGATACAAATTCATCACACAATCCAATATAACTAGGCAGAAGATCAGGTGGATTATCCAACAAGTACGGGAAATCATCATCTGGACTATAAATATCCAGCAGTCTGCAACACTGATTCGAACCCCAGCTTGTCTCATGATCACTAACAACACACAAATTCTGGGCTGAAGAATCTACATCATCATCTGCAAACTCTGTAACAGAAAAATAAATAAATGAATTCACATGCGGATAAATCAAGGAAATATATAACTGCAAGTCACTTGTGCTTTTTGTAATCACGTAGCTTGTGATTCAGGGGAAATGGGCCGTACCCTGGGCTAGGTGACCCAAACTCCATTTTTCTTTAAAAAATAATCTAGAAGGGTCTTGGTTTTTTGGTTATAAGGACCAGACTTCTGCGCTTTGAGTGCATGGCCAGATCCCTGGGTTGATTGATAACTGCTGATGTGCTTCTATGGGCATGGTATATTTGGTGTGCTTACTGAATTTTGAAGTCTAGAAGTATTTTCTCCAGATGCATGAATCAGCATAATATGAGCAGTAAAAAAATGCTTTATGCTGGTGACAGAGCTGCACACAACTGGTGCAACATGCCAAGTGAAGAAATTGACCATGAACAAAAACTAATAGATTCATGGCCCTCATGCATAGAACTAGATAAATGGAACAGTGACAAAATAAAAATAAAGATAAGCAGCCAAGGCATAATAGCAAACCATTGAGTATACAATATGATTCACCATTCATTACAACAACAAAGAATTTCCCAAGCAAGTTGGGCAACCTACATAACGTGATTCCTTGTCCAATTTTAGATACCTTGGCAGCATTGAATTTCAGATAGCTCCAGAATGGCAGAATCTATAGCACCATATCATGTATCATTCATTGATTGAACATAAATAATCGAACTCATGGAAGTGAACTAATACCTACTAAACTCCTCTTTATAGAACTGTGTTCCCAGACCCACTTTGATATTTAATGCAAACATACATAATCATTGTACCGGGAAGGGCTGCTCCTTACCTTTGCCAACATAATTCACTGCATATAACACAGATTTGTTGTCATCATAATTAGCAGAGGAATCAACCTCTGAATTTGGTGAATCTATCACTTCATCGGATGTTAAATCCTGAAAATCAAAAAGGATGATCTCAGATCACAAGAGACACTGATATGAAGTTTTCACACCCCAAAAGGAAATGAAGCAGCAGAAACTACACATATAATACAGAATGTACCCAGCATTCAACATTAATTTAGATTACAACAATGAGAAAAGGAATCCCTATGTTACCGCATAATCTTCTATTTACAACAAGTTGAAGCCAAAGGCCATTTTTTATAAAAGGCAGAAATTACAATAGCTATATCTTGATCAGTTGTAAATTGTAATTGTTTCATACATTATGTATCATTCCCATCCTATTTCACAGGTTTTTAACATGGAAATCAAGACTGGGAGCTTATCAAGTTGAGAACTTAATGGTGAGAACTAGGATGGATAATGTATTCATGCATTCATTTCGAAATATAAAAATGAAGTGTGATCGTTGACATCAATTTGGACAACAATAAAAGCATGATACTATGGATGTGTATGGAAACATCTAAGCACCTGATTGCAACCAAAACACATCAATGCGGCAATACTACAAGTGCTAATGTAGTTTGATCCTTAAAGACTGGAAACAATGGAGGCAAATACCATAATAAAAATGGAAATTGTCCAAGAGAAATTAAGTATAAGTGCACCGTAAGTTATCACTGTGTTTAATATGAGACTAGATGGCATTGAAGCACCTTGAGCATGGATTGTCCTCCGATCGGATCATGCAAGCCAGAAGGTTCCGTTGCCCTAATATCCTGGTCAGCAAGTTGAATGGTTGGATCTGACTCTGCAGAACAAGGAGATGATGTTAATCCATAAAATATACACATCAACACATGCCTTGTGATGTTGCTAAGAATGCATGATGTAAATATATTGTTATTAGTTAGCGAATTTCACATGGTACCAATTTAACAGAAGAAAACTGTCAAATATTAATGAGATATTTTTTGAGGAAAAATTATTAATGAGACTATCAAGCTATACATTGTGTGACCATCGGTGGAGCTTCTAAATGTATCATAAATGATAAATGCAGTCCCAGTGGCACAGCATCAAGCATCAAGATAGCCAACAAACAATTGAGTTAATCTAAAGGTGTCCTTGCAAGAAAACTAGAAAAGCAAAACAAATTTCATGGAAAATAAAATATCAATCGATCACACTCCAACAAATATGGACAAGTCTATGAACATCCAGCCATCTAACTTGTCATAGAGAAAAAAAAAATCCCATGAGATTACTTACCATCATGAGGATTATCTGACGAATTCAACACAGCTGACTGCTCCAATCCACTGACATAAAAGTGTGAAACTTTAACGGATTTCACGTTCCTGGTGTTGAACTCATTAGCAAAATCATCAACATCAAACATCCTCTTCATTCTCAGTGCAGGCATCTTGACCAGTGCACTCCTTCAGAGAATTGAGTCCTCTACAGATCCACTAGAAAGTTAAAAAAAGAACCTTTTAATTAGTAACAGGACATAAAGATCCAGCACATCAACCACAAGAGAACAACATCATAGCAAATACATGATAACATCCAACAATTTTCACCTATAGCTATACACATTATGTCTTCTTCCTATCTCCATAAAGAACATACTAAGTTTCGCAGAAAATCAGAAAGGCCAGGTACAGCAATCATGTACATTTAAAAACATGTGAATGGACCTCACAAGATAAAGCAGCAATAGACATCTGATTCGTCATCCAAATTTGTATCTATTTATTTATTTATAAAAAAATAGCTTGCCTGGGTGTTCGAGAAAATAAATTTGTATCTCATGTTTTGCCGTTCTGCAGTACGTAACTCAATACTGTATGCGAAAGTCAGTAGGTCAGGATTGAGTAAATACACTTATGCCAAATTGTCTACTTTAAGTTGTAATAACTACGTGCCATGACACTTGTACTTCGTTATACAACAGATCATGCAAACAAGGTGACCACAATGATGCATGTGTCACAAACAGGACTACGAGTATTGCAGCCATGAGCCATCTAACATTTGCAAATCGTAAACCTTCACCACTTTAATTACCTAAAACTTGCCCAATAATGTCAGTGCAAGTGTAATCAGGGCCAGACTCATGAAGCGAAGGAATATAAACACCAAATTTACTATAACCTACCCGAAAAGACGTTGCCTTTGAAAAAAAAAAGTTAGCCTTCTCACACAGTTTCTACACTTGAATCACATCTTTCTGCAAGTGTTCTGTTGCACACACAAAAACTGCCCTCTTTTACCAGGTATAAGGGTGGCAACTGCAAAATGGTTCGGTTAGTATACTAAATAACTTATTAAAATGCACGTGAAGTCATACAACTCTAGACATATTAGGCAGAGGTCTATAAGTAACTTTGCTTTGAGAGATCAAAGAAAATCAGGAACTGCATATAAGCAATGGGAAATCTAGGCCAACTTGTAGTGCCAAGTACTAGATAGACAATAGATAGCAGCTGAATCAGTAGCCAAACACTCTGCAAAAGGAAGGCAGCAAATACCCTAAGCTCCAGCGTCAATAACAAGGTGAATCACGTGGGACAAAACACAACACAGCAACAATCTGGTAATTTCTTGTCAGTATAACAATTTCTAACGGACCAACCCCAACTTCAACTTTAAGATAGTATTTTCTTGCCAAGAACACATGAAATTTTAGCGAACAAACCCCGAAAGTTAGTGGCATAAACAGCTAGATCGCTTCAGGAAAGACCAAGTAAAGGATATGGGTGTACACAGGTACACCCCATAATTTTTTGAACAAAATTGAACTTAGTATGCATGTATGTACTTAGATCAGATCCGAAAACAAATAGTCGAGCAGGTCGTGTTAGGGTTTGGGAGTTCGTTTCGCACAGCAGGGAGAGAAGGATGGTCATACCTGTGGGTGCTCGTCGCCGGCGAAGTCCCCGGCACCTGGCGTAGTCAATTAGCTCAGGTTAGGGTTTGGGTGGTCGGTTTCGTACAGCAGGACGAGAAGAGAAGGTATGGTCATACCGGTGGGTGCTCGTCGCCGGCGAGGTCCCCGGTGAAGGACCCGGCACCTGGTGTAAGTCGGCGGGCGGCGGGCGGCGGGCGCGCAGTCGTCGGCTCGTCGCCCCTCCAGAGAAATAGAGAGGGGAGAGAGCGCACGCGGGCGCCGAGAGAGAAAGTGGGGTGAACCGTGGACGGAACGAGGAGATGTTTGGTTGAAGTCCTCTTCCTCTAGGCCTGGAGCGATTCTAGAAGGCCTGGAGAAGTGTGAACGCTGTCTTTCCTAGTGATGTGTTTAAGCACCCGTGGAGTATTATTACTCCTACTATATGTATTTTCTGAATTCTTTATTAAGAATATTTTTCATTTTTAAATCTAGTTAAATATATATATCGATATTTCTACAAGATATTTTTATTTTAGAATCTATTTATAAATGAAAGGTAAACAAAACTTTTATACATTGATAAAAGATCAGTTAATATTAATATAGTCGTAAGGATATCAAAAATCAATTCATATATAGTGTATTCTTTTACTTTTAGCATTCTCAGACCTAAGCACCAACTAAGGCATTGTTTAATTCGCGAAAAAATTTGGGTTTCGCTATTGTAGCATTTTCGGCTTTATTTGACAATTATTATTTAATTATAGACTAACTAGGCTCAAAAGATTTATCTCACAAATTACAGGTAAACTGTGCAATTAGCTATCTTGTTTATCTATATTTAATACTTTATGTATGTGCTGCAAGATTCGATGTGAAAGGAAATCTTGAAAATTTTTGTGAACTAAACAAGGCCTAAATAAACTTTCTCTATGGTTGCTTGACTAGCCAAAAACCATAACTTTCCAAGCAACTTTCACATGATACTTTTGATGATCATTGTTGTCTAGGAAATGTTTGGCAAAATTCGTTTTCCAAATCTTTTTGTTTGTCAACTCCTAAAATAATATAAGGAGGAAAAAATATTTCATCTCCAAAAGTTTGGCAAAATTAGTTTTCAAAAACCTAAAAACCCGCTAACGAAACGAAGAGCTCTGCTAAGCGAACGAAAAGCCCTGCTAAGCATGACGAGAAAGACCGGTGCCAAGCATGGAGTCTGCGCGCTAGACAAGGAGATATGGCAAGTTAAAAAAATATAGAGAATTGGGATGCCAAACTGTTGGGGGATGATTTTTCTTATTTTGCTAAAAAATATGGATGGGAAGTCATTTGCCAAACTCTTGGAGATACTCTAATTAAGCCCCTAAACATATACCATATAGTTACCTTTTGTGAGCTAGCTTTGCAAACTTTGCTACTTAAGATATTGTAAGTATTAAATACAACTTGTGATGGAGAGGTCAAGGTGAAATATTGATATTGATGACTTTATGTAAAGATAGTAGGATCACCATTCCTAATCTCAGGGTCTTGTTTGAGTAGAAAGTCTTTTAGGCAACCGTACCAATCTCTAGGTGCATGCTTGAGCCCATAAAGTGCCTTTGTTAAGCTTGAAGACATGGTTGGAAACTCTGTGACTACTCGCTCATTTTAACTAATCTAAGTGGAGTTGTAACCTTAATTTGGTTAAATATTGACCTAACCTAATTAACCCAACCATCCTTGGATAACCCCTCTATGTAACTTTCATCTCGGACCATGTCATAGTTAGAACATACATAGCTCACACAAATTCGTTGAACGTCAAAAGAGTAGTAAGAGTACATCATAAGTTGATCCACACTAGCTCACAGCTCAAAACTACAATAGAGGATGTAAAAAATACTTGCTCCCCTAGAGGGGCTACAGATATTATCCAGACTGGATGTTCAGTATTATCGAATCGATCGGTTCGGTACCCATACAATCGGTTCCTAAGAAAATAGGTATCGTTTGGTTTCTAGAAAAACTCAGTACGGAGGAAAATCGATATCGGTAAATTCGTTTCGGTTGTGGTACTTATCGAAATTATCGAATAGATTTCAGCAGCATATAACTTATAACATCATGTTTAATAGGCAATTTTGACAAAAAAAAATCAACATGATCTCATATAGAATAAGAGTACTAAAATCGTACTTATAAAAATCCACAAGACTATAGGAGTAGATAACCACAAATACATAATATAGTTGTCCACAAAAGATTCATACGACCATACTTAGTACTCAGTTTTGGCACACACTCGGTACTTCGGTTTACCGAGGTATAGAAGCGAATTTACCTTCGTAATTTCGGTACCTGAGAATTATGAACAAAATTTTTTGGTTTCAGTATTTTTCGGTTTGGTTCTCGGTTTCTTATGCCCAGAGTGAGATATTATGGCAGTTCCTATTTTAACTATGTCCTCATAATATTGTTCTAGTCTTACTAGTGGACGAATTGAGGAGCAACGATGCTGTTTTGCAACATGAGATAGTGAAGATGTTAAGGAGAAGCAAGAGCACAACATAATGTTGAGAACAATGAAGTCGGAGAAGCATTCAAGAATCAGAGGCTTGATGAAAATGTTTCTGCTGCTCAAGGAAGCCATGCAAGTAAGACTGAGAATGAGATAGTGCAATTGTGAGTCTGGGAGCGAGACTGAGCTAAAAGTTTGGGAGCGAAAGTCCAAGAATTTGGTTTGTAAAGCTCTTAAGTTAGACTATTGAACATTATGAGCTGGGTTCTACTCTGTTTTCCTTCCTAGGGGTTTCTCACAACGCTGAGTTTTTTCCCTATAAAACAGTGAGTTTTTCCCTATAAAGGTGTTTAATGAGGTAGGCATTGCACTAAATAGCTCAATAATATTTAGTATTTTTGTCTAAGTGTTGGTGTAACCTATAATGGTTCTTCTGCGTTGTGAGTCTATAATGTACTTCTAGCTATGGTTCAAAATGAAAGTTTAGTGTCTCCAACTTTCCATTACTATTTGACTTTGTGTTTTTTTGTAACTTGTGTGTATGAAAATAATTATTGGCCTATTTTTTGTCTTGATGGCTTGATCTTTGAAACGAGAAAGACAAATAGAGTGTGTGGAGATGTGTGGCTATCAAAATGGGATGACACAACTGCTACGTCAGTCGTGCTTTTTGGATGGCCCGACGCGAAGTAGGTCATACCTAGGCCAGCCAACATGTTTGTGGCCTTTTAGGCACTGCTATCATGCTATGTGGCCTGCCCATTAGTAGCGGACCATGTTTTCCATAGGCCCATACCGATCCATGTTGGGTGGCCCAGTTGACCATCTATCGCCACGATGAGGATATGACATCTAATAATACAACCATTCAATATAAGGTGTGGTTGTTTCTATGTTTGGTTGATGCTATCTAATGTTGCTACTTTCAATATATTTAGAAACAATGCTGCTGATGATGTGAACTTGGAAAAATATGCTTTTTATAGCCTCTACAACATATAGGACATGGATACATATTGTACAAGACCGATCTTGGAGTGTAAGTTCATCAAAACCAAATATTCGATTTGTAGCCCCATAATACTTTATTAGAAAGGACATATGTGGTACTTGTGATTACAATTAAAAGACAAAGCTGCTAGAATTGAGCCTCCTGCTTGTTTGGGTGAAAGTAGAGCTAGTGCCACTTGAGGCTATTAGGATTTATTATTTTACTAATCCCTTTTATATGTGAAGTTTGTAGGAAAAAATATATATTCATCTCCTATAGCCATCTAGATCTTATCAGAATGCAACTGGTGAACGCTGACGAAGATGTTGGTGGCAAACAAGTAGTGATAGTAGTGACCCGATATGGGCTACAGTGACAATGTTGATGGTGGTTGTGGGTTTGGGCAACGGTGGCGATAGGTTAATGGCATAATGGGGCGGATCGAGGACCGGTTTTGTGGTAGATGGTGATCGTGTTTATACCTAAATAAGAGAGACAAAAGAGCATAGATGACGGCTGATGTTTTTTTTGTGGCTATTACCGATGATATTAATTTGTTGCGAGAAAAAAATACTATTTTATAATTGAAAAAATAGTGTTGATTTTGGCCGATAAGCTCAAGAAAAGAGGGTAAGACAAACACTTTTTCCCCTAAAAAAATCAGCAAATGACAATTAAAATGGCAAAATGACATCTTAACGGGTGGCTAGCATTTTGCAATGGCGATTCGATGAAGCACACAAATTTAGTGGCATTTGGATAAAGCCGCTTATAAAAGTGCAAATTTCCAATTTTCTCTTTCCCAAATCCTCATCCGCATCTGCTCGTCTGACTTTCCTTGACTCGATCGTTCTTCCTACTCGACTGTCAACACTCGACGCAACCCCTTCGATGGCTCAGGCACGCGTGCGCCTTACTCCGGCCGCCTACACGCCGGCCGCCGCGTTCCTCTCGGGCTCCAACCCCAGACCCGCCCACCTCACCTTCTTCCCGAAGCTCACCCCGACCTCCATCTCCGCAACCGCGGCTGCCAATGCGCCGCCGCCCCACATCGTCGTCGTGGGCTCTGCCAACGCCGACATCTACGTCGAGGTCGACCGCCTCCCGCTAATCGGCGAGACCGTGGCGGCCCGCGCGGGGCGCAGCCTCGCGGGCGGCAAGGGCGCCAACCAGGCCGCCTGCGGCGGACGCCTCGCGCTGGGTCCTACCTACCTCGTGGCTCGCGTCGGCGATGACGCAAACGGCCGACTCCTCGAAGGTGCCCTAGCCGACGCCGGCGGTGTCCGCACCGACCGCGTCGCGCGCGCGGCCGATGCGCCATCGGGACACGCCGTCGTCATGCTCATGCCCGACGGCCAGAACTCCATCATCATCGTGGGCGGGGCGAACATGGAGGGCTGGGCGGCGGGGATCGGCCCGGAGGATCTGGAATTGATCCGAAAGGCCGGCGTACTGCTGCTGCAGAGGGAGATACCCGATTGGGTCAACGCGCAGGCTGCCCAGGTGTTTGCTTTTTACTCTACCTACTCAGATTGGTTTGGCACACATTTTTTTCCTTTTCCTTTTTGTTATAACAAGGTACTGTTCGATTATTTTGATCTCAATTAGGTTGAATATGGTAATGTAGCTTGGCACATTATGTTTGAGAATGAAGCAACAATTACTGGATGTTTTGAATATTTGATTTGATGTTTGAGTATTTAGTTTTCGAAATTTGGGGAGATATAGTGGCTAACTAGGTTCTTCTAGCATACTGGTGTTGTTTAGTCAATTTAAGTAATAAATTTGGTAATGGCATCTAGATTCGTAGTGCTTTGGGCAACATCAGCAAGAGAAAGGTTATCTTCTACATCTTAAAACTGTATTTAGTACATGACATTGCATAAACTATATTTTCGATTATTTGCATTTGCTGAGGTTTAAAAAGTTAATGCTTTATGCTTACCTTGGTGCTGTTTATTTGAGAAAGGAGTGAGGATCCACTGAAGCTTTTATTGCTTGCGTAGTGGGCTCTCAGCTTTTGATTTTTTTTTCAGAAATTTGGAGAGATAGAATAGTGTTTTTTGTTTGTTTGTAAAATTACTTGTTTATTAGTCAATATATAAGGACATTTGCTACTGACATCTAGCTAGGAACTGTTTTTTTTTTCAAACAACTGCTAGTCACTGTTTTGGCAACATTGATGAGGCTCCATTTTCATTCAAGTATTCAGTGCAGACAAATACATTGATGTGTTGTCTCTCCTTGGTTGAGGATGTACTAACTTTAACGGTGATCTTCTTTGGTACTCCATTCGTCAACAAAAGGATACAATTCTCACTTTTTGAGGAGAGAAACCATTTGAAGTTGACCAA
>Ga0182004_10001424_pt1 | contig 17479 bp, 15 predicted proteins | sample Sormic07211540_1_FD_120479 | JGI IMG/M metagenome (GOLD analysis project Ga0182004, IMG submission 120479) | Endophyte microbial communities from Sorghum bicolor roots, Mead, Nebraska, USA - 072115-40_1 MetaG | ecosystem: Host-associated > Plants > Roots > Unclassified | place: USA: Nebraska...
TAGACAGTCAGATCTACTGGTGAGGTCCGGTGAAGATGAAGACCAAGATCCAAGGTACCCTGAAGGTAGCGAAGAATGCGCTTCATAGCGCCCAGATGAGGCTCCCGGGGGTCATACATGCAACCACACATTGCTTAGTCTAACATTCCCCACTCCGGCGGCGCCCCTCCCCCCACACCAGCGTTCTCCGCCATCGGGATCCCCCAACGCTCGTAGATCTGGCGGCCATGGCACTCCCTGCGCAGGATCTCTCTCCTCACTCTATGTTGTAATTGTATATTTTGATTGTTTCAGAAGGTTCAGAGGTATGTTGCAGTTGAATTATATGGATGTTGCATATGATTCAATTGTTTTAAAGGCATGTTGCAATAGTATGTTTTTGAGTGTTTTAGATATTTCAATGGTATGTTTTGTCTGTGTTTTCCAGACACATGTTTCAATTGTGTATTTTGGATGTTATATATGTTCTACACATATGTTGCATGTGTGTTTATTTGGATGTTTGCTTATAGTTGCAATGATTTTCAAATGTGTTTCAGGTGTGTTTTCTCAAGTGTTTCATAAGTATATTTCAACTGTCTTTAGACTTATGTTACAACTATTGTTTTTGGCTGTTTTAAAAGTAGATCGGGTGTTTTATCTTCCTTCTCGCTTTTTCTACTGCATCACCTCAGTGCCTCCTCCTCTCCTGCGCCGACTAGGCATCTGTCGCCCCTACTCTCTTTCTCTTAATGCTGGTGATGTTTGGGATGGTGCGGGGCCTGTGTGGGTGCGCATACACAGGCGGATGGGATTGGCCCCCTATGTGCATGTGGGCACGTGTGAAAGGGAGCGGGCTTCCCTTGGGTGCACGGCGGGAGTAGACGCAGGTGCTGCGTCTAGATAGAGCAAGTTTAGGTGGTCTCTGTGTACGCCTGTGCGTGGGCGAGTGAACTGTGCGTATGTACAAAGATGGCGCGGGAGCAGCGTCCGGATACAACGTCTGTCCAATATCTGGGCGCTAAGATTCCCGTTCTAAGTAACACTTTCATCGGTACGATGTTCTTGGCACGTCAAAATCTTGTGACACAGAGTAGCTTCCTCAAACAGCAGCGGGATGGACCCCGAACTCTCTCAAGTTCTGAATGCCGGCAACCCAGCTCGACATCTATTTACACTTGCTATACATACTAGTACTACTGTATATAGAGGCAGCATATATGGCAACCTCTGATACAGAAAGATCGCAGATTTAATACCATCCCTCAGTGCTAAAATACAAGGTATCCAAAAGATTTACTTGCTTGATTTGCTAGTATGACATAATTTAAAAAAGATTATATTCATGTCATAATTTTGGTTACCAATTCCATTGAGTCATTCTGGGCAAGATCATGTTCAAAAGATATGTATGGACTTGGTCAAACTTAATGATTATTTGACACTTTGAAAACCAAGATTTACATGTTTTTGGAACGGAGGGAGTAGATAGGATTCATCAATAGTCTAAAATACTTTGTAATTCAGAATAAATTTTTGAACCTTCCATAACCTGTGCTCCGGGGCTAAGGCATGCATTACACCGGAAATGGAACGTAATTAGCCCCTGTATGTATTCTTATAGCAGTCAGTAATCGGTGATACATCTCTTTGCAAATAAATAAATTTCTGGAAAAAAAAAGAGCAGGCCTGCCGTCATACGCGCGTCCTAATTAGCCAGCCAATTAATTGATATACTACAACATACACAATTACTTGACACAGTCGGATCATATTATACTCCGTGTGTACTAATAGTATATGGCCCCACCCCCAGTCCCCACCATGCCTTCGCCGCGCCGCTTGCCAATCCTCTCCCTGGCGGCGGCACCGGTTCCCGTGAGGCCGTGACCACCCCCCTATATTCGTAGTGCGCGCACCGAACGCCACAGGACCGCCAGCCAGACGGCATTGTTGTCTTGTCGCCGCCTCGCGTCCCAGGTTCCCAGCGCGCCGGAGCAGAGGATCAACAGGAGATCGCATGGCGCGCGTCCTCGTCGACGTCGTCCTCGTTGCCACGCTCACCGGTAAGTAATCCCCCGTCTCGTGTGCGTGCGAGAGCGCGCCAGTGCCGTGTCTCGCGTGGCGCGGCATGCATACACATGCATGCGTTCACTTCACTGATCCGATCGATCCGAGTACTCCTATTATCTGATCCGGCGCGCCCCCTGGCTTTGCATGCAGCGGTGCTCCTCCTCGCGGCGGCGCCTCCTCCGGCGGCGAGGGCGGCGTGGGTGGACTCGGACTACCCGTCGAGCGTGCCGTGCGGCGTGACCATCCCCGTGGAGCAGTGCGACCCGGCGGTCGCCGCGGCGAACGCCGCGTGCCGGGACATGTGCCACTACGGAGGGCGGCGAGGCGGGCGGTGCGTGTCCCCTGGGCGGCTCGCGCTGGTGCAGGGATGCCATTGCAGGTGCTAGCTCGCCGACCGACCGACCGACCACCAACGTGTGACGGGTGGCGGCGGCCGGGGAGACGCAATGTCTTTCCTATGGAAATAACAAAAGCCTGCATGACGGTGTGCAGAGATAGCAGTGACCTAATCGTATCTATAGCTAATAGCTGTGTTTGTTGATGCTGTGGTACAGCACGCAATGTGTTTTGTTCTGCGCATTCAGTTGTTCTTTTTCGTTAGCGGAAAATTGCATGTTCCGGCTGCATGCGGCTAGTGACAAGCAGTATCAACACGCACCGGTTATTTGCTAGTGCGATGACTGCGTAATAGTGTGGCTGATGAAATTTGGCTTATGCTATTGCTTATATTGAAATGCTGTGAGAGAAAAAAAAACATTGTTTGTTCACTAAAAAATACTACTAAAGTAGTGTAGCAGAACAGGGCTAAAGCAGACGTTTTATAGCTTTTATAGATATATTAAATCTACTATATTAAATCTATTCCTCAAAACTATATTAATCTACTATATTTGCATATTTTTTAGACATTTTAGTTTTTCTAGATATATGTTAAATCTACTATATTTACTTTTCTAGATATACTAAATCCACAATCCCTAATTTATATAAAATATAGACGTTTTAGCTTTTTTAGATATATGAAATCTACTATATATTAAATCTACAAACTCTTCCTCTAAAATAAAGATATTTTAGCTTTTCTAGATATATTAAATCTACTATATTAGCATATTTTTCTTAGAACCAGTATAGACACATATGTTCTGAGGCATCGTACACCTCCTATGAATACATACATATTATAGGTTGTTTGGAACTGCTCTGCTCCATGTTTTTTAGCCAAATAGCTTCAGCTCCACGCACTCAGTTCAAGGAAAAAAGATGGAGTTATGAGAGCACCGAAAGAGGTACTCTATAAAGTCTAGTTTTTTGTGGAGGTGCTCCACGGTAGAGTCTGTGGCGCAGAGTTTGTGGAGCAGTCCTAAACACCCCCTATATCCCTATAAACACCTTAAAAAATGACCGTTATGGAAGTGAGCTAAAACCTAATCCCATGGGCTTTTAATAAGGGATGGGTTTAAAGTCTATAAGTGGAGGTGAAATATACAACTTTAATTAATACCATATCGCTAGTTGATGCTGAGATGGAAAGTTCTCCTCCCTATATAAATGTACCAACACCCATGAAAAAAGTTAACTCTCGGTTCTTCCAAGCCCGAGTTGTTAAGTGTATGAAAAAATCAAAAAATTATTGTATATAAATAAAAAAGGTGAAACGTTGGTGTCGAGGATATTAACAAGGGGTACCCAAACAGATATACCCGAAAAAGAACCAAGGGCCAACCCCAGAGCAGGCCTCGACACCCCCAACAAAGCACGCGCTGATCGCGACCATAACTCGACCTACAGTGCATACGCCGATCGACCCTGGTCTCGATGACAGAAAGTAGCTCGAGCGAACGCTTAAGACTCGAGGCCAAACGACCCTCGATTACGGACACAGGGTCAAGCGAACCAAGCTGCCTCGAGCGCAAAGTGTGCCCCCGCAACCTGTCACCAGTACGGTTTTCAAAGCATTTAATGCGACAGAGAAGCCCCCACCTAACACCATGGCTACAGCAGCTGTGATGATGGATCGTGCGCCCATCAAATCTCCCTTTTCACCAGCTTTATCTCGGAATTCGAAGAAAAGTACACGCTAGTACCGTTGCAACCAGCGTGACGTCCCGTCAGAAGGCCCCTCGAGACGTAATAGTCAGCGCTTCCATATACGGACGTCGCCTGCCCCGCCAGACCCTTGAGGCCGCCACATCCTTTCCAGAGAAGGGTAGAGCAGGGGAAGTCAGCGCTCCAACAACTCCCGACACAACGACTGCAAGGGCGTACAGGCGTGCGTATATACGGACCAATTACCAGGTGATATACAGGGGTCAGCCCAGGGAACGCACGCGCCATCATCGCCAAGTACACCGTAACAAGAACCGTCGGGGCCACGCCGGTACCGTCGGGGCCACGCCGGTATGGAAGCCTCTAGTTGACTTGCGCCCGTACCCCTATCGAGGCCTACTCTAGCCCCTACATTATGTAACCTTGTGCCACCCCTTGACCTATAAAAGGGGACGCCAAGGCTGAAACAAGGGGCACGGTACGTAGAACCCGACACTCGTATACACCACAATATCCACGTCTTAGCCGCACACCGTTAGGACTGAGTATCCACATTCACCCACTCTTGTATTCATCACTGTACAAGCACTTAGGTGCAAGATAATACAAGTGCCCCTCCCTCTTCCCCCCCCCCACCCCGGGCTGGATGTAGGGTCTTTTCTTGTCCAAACCAGGATAAATATTGTGTACATTTTACATCACCATCCGCAAAGAGAAGCACACAAACAAATTGACTCGTTGAACTATCCTCGGTTAAAACGCTGACAGTTGGTCAGTATATCAAGGACAATAAGCTTATATATTATTACGTCATGATGAAGTGCCACTCAGCGAACACTGTTCCACACAGCAACAGTTACCAGCGAGTCCAAAGCAACAGTTTACCAGCGAGTCCAAGGAAACAGAGGCAACTCAGCAGCAGCGAAGTAGGAATGCTACTATAACCCGTGCTTCCATCACGCCGAGCAGTAGTGGAGAGCTCTGAGTTGACAACGGCCGCCTTGCTCAGCGTCCAACCAACCTGTTGCCAAAGTCCTTGTCTGTCTAGAGAGTGTCCAACCAAACAAGGCCTTAGTTGTGAAAAATTTTTGGATTTTGACACTGTAGCACTTTCGTTTGTATTTGACAATTATTGTCCAACTATAGACTAACTAGGCTCAAAAGATTTGTCTCGTAAATTACAGACAAACTGCGCAATTAGTTTTTGTTTTCATCTATATTTAGTGCTTCATGCATGTGCCATAAAATTCTCTAGTTATCACTCTATAGCTTTACCGAGGCCTTGTTTAGTTTCCAAAAAAATTTGCAAAATTTTTCAGATTCCTCGTCACATCGAATCTTTAGACACATGCATGAAGTATTAAATATAGACAAAAATAAAAACTAATTGCATAGTTTGGTCGAAATTGACGAGACGAATCTTTTGAGTCTAGTTAGTCCATGATTGGACAATATTTGTCAAATACAAACAAAAAAGCTACAGTGTCGATTTTGCAAAATATTTTAGAAGTAAACAAGCCCCGAGCGAGGATATCAGGCATGCTGCTTGTTTGTAATGTCTTGCCTGTGTATCTTGGGCCTCGTGCACGCCAGTTTTTCCTTGCATGCTAGAGACAACCAAATCAGGGCAGGCCAGGCAAGGTGTAGGGCTCCAGGCAGGCCAGGTACATGAACATCTGCCGCAATCTACCTCACAACCCCAAACGAAAATTTGCCTCATGGTAACATGTTCCTAGTACGAGCACTGCTTGCTGGCAGCATACAAAACGAGGGAAGAGAGCGCCAACCTAAAGCTACGCTGCTTATTCCCCAGCAGAGAATACCACATCTCAGAGACACTCGTATGGCAGGCAAGGTTTACAAATTAGTACACAGCTCATACATCATCACAATTCACAAATCACAAAGAACAAGAATTACACTCGTGAAAAAAGAGGCAGCATCGCCACAAAATATCGTCCAACCCTTTCTGCTGAAACCCTACGCTGTACCGGGAATGCAACAGTTCTATAGTCTTATTCACACTTTGCAAACACAACAAACAGATCAAGGACACGGCACTGGTATGTTGTCCCTATAATAGGGGTAATGAGTATTATCAAGTGGCCGGCATCAGGGACCTCCAAACACACCCGGGGGTGGAGGTGGACACTATGTTCTGGAGCAAGTACACTCTGGATGGTTGTATAGTAGACGTATACTATCAGACGAGAAAAAGGCAAAAGCAAGAGGTGCGCAACAAGCTGCAGTCTGTGATAGGCTTTGGCTTTACATCTGGATAAATAGCACCCACCCAGCACCTTCTGCTCATTAACCACAAATGTACATCTCTGGAGTTTGAGTGTCAGCTAAGCTGTTCTGACTTCTGAATATATTTACTTATATGTGGATGCGGACAAAATTCCATGGTTCGCCGCTTGTACAGGTGCAAGATTATGGGCTGACCTCAGAGCTGCAGACAGTCCGCAGAGTAGTGTATTTACAGCTATTGTACAAGGTTTTTCACTGGCCTGCCCATCAATTGGCATTGTTGAGGCAACAAACTACAGCGAACTTGCCCCTTGACATGGAGTAGTTCGCCATCAATACCACATCCATCATGTGTATTTGGGCCTGCCTTGAGCCTCACAGACTTCACCTGAATTTAGCACAGAAATAAAATGAAGAGTTAAAAAAACTCTCACATGAAAAATTCTGAAAGAATGATAAACACATAAAACCATTAACCATGGCAATGTCCAATGGTGGTGACATTCGCATGAAATACCACGGAAATAAATTCCATGACAGTAAATCATACAAGAACATGCATGACAGAAAGCATCGCATTCATCAAGCCAAAATCAAAGCAACACTATCATGGTATAGAGTAATGGATGTAAGATTCAACACTTGGCAAAGAGAAGCAGCCATAGCATACCTTTACATATTCTAAATTTGGAAGAGATATGTGCTTTCCAAACTGCAAAAGCACCAAAAATCTCAGTAATCTCAGTCTTCCACTTCCACCAACTAACAGCAGGTCCAAACAATTGTCATCATATTCAGCCTTGGGAGCAACAACCTGAGAGCTCAGACTCTGCACAGTCTTGCATGAATGGTTGCACACCAGTACACCAAGATAGCGCCCTTTCCTAACTGTCCATCTTTCATCTAAGCTAGGTACCAGCTCCTTAGTCAGACCAAGCTCAATGTCCTCACGAGGACTATGGAGCTCAATTGAAGTCTCAGGTTCCCAGTTAGGTTGATTGTCCCATTTAGGTTCATCGTCCCACTTTGGTCCTGAATCCCATACAGCCACAGGTCCAGGATCAGAAATTGTGGACGACGTGTCCTCTTTGTCTGTGTTAACCTTAGAGGATTTTGCATCATTTGTAGCAGACAAGCCTGGCCTTGCCTTTTCAGTCCTTGATTTTGACTTAGATCTACGCCAGTTGGGAGTAGATGTACCATGGGAGTGGGGATGAAGCACTTCTTCTGGTTCTTTAAATGTACTCGCTCTCCCTAATGATAAGCGCTTTGATTTCGGGTCAAGTGCACGAACAACCTCAGAAGGTTCATTATTTGCACGAGGACTACAAACCTCCAGCTCTGCCCCAGACATGCCTGTAGACATTATTGAATCAATGCTAGATAAACTTGAGGCGCGTGGTAAACATTCTGCTCTTGATCTCCGAACAACATCATCATATAGATCAGATGCATCGACCTTTTCTTGTCCTACCAAAATTGTATGCTCAGCGTCATTGACATCTGACACTGGAAGATATTCCAATTCAAAACTGTACTTTGGCAAACACAGGAATTTGAGAAAACCAGCTACAAAGTATCGTAAAGGACCAAAATGCTTCTGAAATTTCTCTGAGAGCTCAAGAACTGCAAGAGATGATCGAACGTCACTTTTTTAATTGCAGAAAAACTAATAAGTGACCTAAGGCTAGCTCAAAGGCTAATTTTAGAGAACCAAGACAGGTAAGAAGTCTGACGTGTTGAATATTTACCATCACTAACGAAACCAAAATATGATACAGTTGTGCCATAATGCATAGTCCCACTTTGAATCCATTCAACAGAAAAAACATCAATTGGTGTAAGACCTCCCTGCAACAAACAGATGGTTCAATAAATATTTACATAGAACCATACATATCCACATCAAACTGTTCAAGCTAAAACTTAAAAAAGTACTGAGGAACATCTATTGATTAAATCATGCAATCAAATATACAAACAGTAGACAGATAGACATACCATACTTTCACCTATTTAAAAGCTTTAACTTGCAACAGTTAAACTTGCTTCATCAACTATTTTTCAATCTTCTAAGGTACTTATTAACAAAGAAAAAAGCATGCTTGAGAACGAGGACTGGATGAATCAGGCAGCATTACAATAAGCCTATAAATTTCATGTAGGCATGTTTCCCTTTTTTGCCTTCCCTAATATATAATTTCAAGAGCACAGTTGCTCCAAGTAGACATTATGACAGGAATTATGGCAGCTTATAGTCAATTCAGAATACATCAGACTTGCAGTTTCAGTACTAGAAAGATTAAAAAGACTTTCTGACACTGAGTGACTGAAACCCTACATGAGACGATGATGTTTTAACCACTCTACTCTCTGATGCCTCAAAGCACTGGAGAAACAACATAGCCAGCAAGGATAGAGCTACAGAAGAAAACATTAGCTACTTATCCAGTTATCCTAGATCAAGATCACAGGCAAACCCAATTAGTAAACATGAGCTACTTATCCAGTTATCCTAGATCGAGATCACAGGCAAACCCAATTAGTGAACAGCTAGTATGGAGAAACATGGGTGGCGCTGACAGCACGATGGCAATACACAGCCACTGGAATGCACCACTTAACAAGGATGTGTAGTGTGTCAACAGCGGGGTAACATTACATGGCCAAGTGAATGTAGAGGAGAGATTGTAACATGGACATGCAGAGATTGCACATGTAAAGAAGTTAGCTTGTTCAACATACAAATATTGAGAAAAGGAGAGATGACATGAAGACAGGCAGATTCGGGTTGCATGGGCAACGAAGTGACATTGTAGGATGGCGATTGTGGGTATAAAGGGGCAGAAAAAAAAACCAAGATTAGATATGCTTATCTCCTCGTAATTCAAAGTCACAATTAATCACAAACAAAGCATGTAGTTCAATTCAACCTAGCTCATAATAGAATATTTTACAGCAGGGAAATGAATAGCCACAGCTGTCAGTTACATGCAAATACCAAATAGGAGCACAAAGACACAGAAGATAAAGTAGAATTGAAACAAAACAAAGTGTTCTTTACCCTGACAATTGACAATGCTGCAGAAATTGGATCCTTGACACCCAAGACTGTCCAAATAAGTGAGTTATCAGACCCAGCAGGTATTATACCTATTGGAACAGAGGCGGCCATATTTTGATCATCTCTGCATAGAAGACCATTGAGAACCTACACAACGGATTGATTACTACATCAGAACCTGTAGTTGACATACAAATTACTATTTCTGTGACATGCAAGGAAAGGATGGCTTCAGAGAACTAGCAAACGTACAAGCGCCTAAATGGTGTTTCAGGAGGTATGGTAGTAGCAAACAAATAGGTCCCTCAAAACTTAGAACCACGGTGAGTAATACATCTGAATACGATTTGGAATTCCTATGGGAAAAATCTAAAAACTTGGCATGGGAAAAATCATATATGATGTACAGAATATCTTGTGTGCTCCTATATAAGATCCCTGAAGAAAAACACTAACATGTTACATGCACTCAAGGACCCACGTGGGTAACACACAGTGACCTGCTTACACTTGTCTTTGCTTCATGAAAAAGTGTTGACCAGGTTAGTGTTCAGGCCAAGTAGTATCATATGCTAGTCTGACTCAGTTTAAAAACCCAATGCAAGTCAATCACCCCACAATTACTAAACTTGAGACATGTTGATAACCTCCGTTCAGACAAGACCCTAGAACATAAGATTGCGAGCAAGTAGTTCTCGAAAGAGTAGCTCAAGTTGAGGAGCTACTAGGCCAGTTAGATAATTGTCCTGGTTTATTGATGGCGAAAGCCACACAAGGTGTGGATGTCAGAAATGAGGATGATAAGCCTGTCATTACAATCACCTTTTCTCTAGCAGGTTTTTAAAAAACACTGTAGCAAGAAAAGACACCTCGAAATCGGCAATAAGGAATATATGCATGGATGAAACTAATAAGTACTAACCTCGTTTACAATTCCATCACCACCCACACATACAATACCTAGCAAATACAGGCAAAAAGTGAGGCAGATGATGAATGTAAAACACTCATCTAAGATGTGAAATTGTATATACCATCAGGACAGGTACTAAAATCAATAGTTGATACAAGAGATTTTGCATGACCAGCATGTGTAGTTTTTACCACTTCCATCTTGAAACCTGCAAGCTGTGGCTAGCACTTATTATTAAACCATACCAAAGTTCCAGAGATACTAAAAAAACACAGAATGCATTAACAATAAAAGTATGATGACATATATTTCTTTGTATATAAAAGAGGTTAATAACTTCAGCATTCTATGACTAGCACAACAGGTCAAGAATAGAGGCTAAAAGGCACAATCATGAAGCAAGAAAATGACAGTAAGGCAGCAGAGACAAAACTATCTGAACATATAACAAGGGGTCAAGGGCTAAGTAGAGTTGAATCAGACAACTACATAATGGCATCAAAGTCTTGATTCATTTAGACACCATGCTTTCTCAACAAGTTATCTACTGGGGTTGCATTTCCAATAGAATCCTGGACGAAAACTATATTAGGAGCACGGAGCAGCTTTCCAAAGTTTCAATTACCATTTTCCCAAAATATATGAACAATAACAACTAGATGCCTTGCCAACTATGCATGACTTCACCAGAGAACCTTTATAATGAGTCCTGGTAAGATATGGATAACATTGTTCTTTGACAGCCACTAGATACATGCTGATAATTGAAGTACAAAACCATAAAATTGAGATTGTCTATTATAAAAATACACACTAAATGCTCTAAAAAGGCTGGACCAATGAATTATAGATAATTCTTCACCTACCTATCCGTAAGTGTACACTGTCAACGTTTGTATTTGACTAGATAATGTTTGTATGACTGGGAACTTTGTAATTCATTGTTTTTTCCAGAAAAAGCAGATATCTTAATACAATCACTAAACATGTAACACAAGCATAGCATGAAGTTTAGTTGAATGAAGATTGCCCTAACATTCATCTTTGAATATAAGGCCTTGTTTAGATCCAAAATTTTTTTAGATTTTGACACTGTAGCACTTTCGTTTTTATTTGACAAACATTGTCCAATCATGGAGTAACTAGGCTTAAAAGATTCGTCTCGCGATTTACAGATAAACTGTGCAATTAGTTTTTGTTTTCATCTATATTTAATGCTCCATGCATGTGTCGCAAGATTCAATGTGACGGGGAATCTTGAAAAGTTTTTTGTTTTTGGGGTGAACTAAACAAGGCCTAAAACACCTGACGAGATATGATCTTGGGAAGCATGACTATAAGTTGACTAGATTCTCTTCGTTAATCTTCCTAGTAGAAGCGACAGCACAGATCCAATATTGAGATAAGATGCATGCTTTTACTCAGCTAGACATACCTTAAATATGGGTTCCACTTTTCCATGAAAAACTTTGCTAGATCTACCATGTCCAGATCGAGGATTCAAGATGACAAGTATCTTTGGTGGAGACCGACATTTTTTAAGATAAGGATCAAACATGGTATCAAACTGAATGAGTTCAGAAGAATGCTTCTTGCTAGATGCCATGGGGTGAGGCAACAGGTTTATGTAGCATTGCTGGTCCGCAAAACTATTAACCCACCGAAAGGCCTCGTGCGGAGAAGTGGATACGAACTTCAAGTCCTTTTGGGTTCTTCTAGGATTCATAAAGCAGGAGAGTCCACTGGATCTTTTTTCAAGAGGACACGCATGCACGGTGAAATACCGGAGACCAGAATTATATGATACCTGCATGGTCATTTGATATATATTAAATTGATTCCAAATGTTGTAGACACACAGTAGAAGTAAAAAATATAGATGTGAGTTTTGCAAGTCAATGAGATAACTTACAGATACAATATCCTCAAGCTTAAGGATGTTAGAACCCCATATAAGGGCTTCAGTGCTGAGCCTAGCATCAAAGCAATTGCTACTAGACCCAGATCCAGACTGTTCACTGGATGAATTTTTTGCTTTGTTATCTAATGTAAGCTTCCCAGAATAAACTTCATACCCTAGCAAATCAGATTTCTCATCTTCAATTCTGATAGTATGTGTGCTCGGCTTTTCTGAATCTTTGATGGCATCATCAGCATCCTTTTGCTTTGAGAATATTGATGAGTTGCTTGTTTCTGGAGATACAGGAGAAGGTTGTTGATCAGCTGCAGTGGGAGAACGCCTGCTATTTGTACGACGAAGTATCTTATGGATTAACCCTCTTGGCGAAGTTAGCTTCTGCTCATGATGATCAGACTTCTGCATCTCTGACTTCTAAGGATATATCCAGTGCATGGATAACATCGGGGAGATGTTACTTGTTAGAAAACATATGAAGCATCACTTAGGGAAGCTCATGAGAAGCCCACTCATGACTGAACCTGCAAAATGTGACTGAACATCAGCTTGACAACAAGATGTTCTACATTATTAAACAATTAAACAAATGCTATAAACATATAATCTAATCTGACTAAAATATTATAGTTTTTCATTTTAAAAAAGTAAAAATGAATGTTCTTAGATGCATGGGCGGACCCAGTAAAGGACATAGGTGTACACATGTACACCCAATATTTTTTTGCAAAACAATCGAAGTTAGTAGGCATATACATATACACCTGTAATTAGACTAAGATTCGATTACGAATAGTAAGTTAAGGTTTGGGCGCACGGCTTCGCACAGCAGGAAGGGAGGACCAAGGCGAGGGAATACCTGCTGTTCTGGTGGTGCTCGTCGCCGGCCAAGGTGGCAAGTGGCGAAGTAGGACAACAACAACGGTCGCGGGGGCGAGTGGCAAGTGGCTGCAGAGGGCAGACGCTGCACTGGAACTGGTCGCGAGAAAGCTGAGCCCCAGGTGGTGCTCGACCTAGCGTAGTCTCCTCTCCGGATTGCGGCGCGGCGAGTGGATGGAGGAGATCGGCCACGGGCAAGACGAGTTCAGGTTGCGTGCCGACCGTCGAGCAAGGTTAGAAAAAACGGCGGTATCTATACGGTGACCTTGCGTAGAGCTAAGTGAGCATCTACACTTCGTGTGTCACTAGAAACACTGGCGCGGCACCTCCTTGATGGACGTGTCGATTGTATATAAGTTTGGTAAAATAATATACTGTGCCTGTTATTCAATTTGCTTGATGCGGCATCGGTTTGATCTACGAAGCACTATCATTCTATCAATGTGCACTGCTGTCCAGAACCCTACAGTAACAATCCCTTATTTTTAAGTTTTTTTGGCAGCAATTAAGTATGCAACAATACACCTGGTAATAGTACACCTGATACTGAAGTTTAAGAATGTCGGCAACTTAATGGATTATATATTGTTTCTTTGTAGATATAAGTGTCTAGATTGGTATAGGGCATCAGTTATTATACTCTAACAGAAGGAACCAGTAGTTTTTGAGAGTTCTGGATCTCGGAGAAGTTTGTACTTTGAGTGTGGGTCACCTCAGAGGTCTACAGAAGTTAACATTTGAGTGGTAACAATGTCTCCACCACAGTAAGTGAGGAATCCTCTGATTACATGTCATAGGAGTGCCATCAGGAGTAACAAACTGAGACTCCAAAAACAGGGCTGGATTTTGCTTTGCAACTGCACAGCCACCTGAGTACTAATGCTTTGAGTATATATACACATTTGTTTCAATGACTGCTAAAAAAACACCGATTTCAAATAAATAGAGTATGTGTATATAAGAGGAATGTGAAAAATAAATTTCTAAATTGCTGAGGTGCAAAAGGTATAGCTCTGGAAAAAAAAAGGAAACAAGAAATCATCATAGCTATATATATGCCGAAGGCCCTTCACAATGTTATCATATAGAGTTGGGATGGTTTGCATTCTGATCAATTTTCTTCCCTCCCTGCAGTTCTTGCAAATTGGAAGGTACTGATTTACTTCAGTTCAAATAGCACACTCTTTTTTTTTAGAATACATGAGTTACTTTTCTGATGGTTCAAGTAGCATGAAAAACAAGGGGTATAAGCAAAGAAATTTCCCTTTCTAGTCTAGTCTAGCATTAGAAACATATATTCTCTAACATCCAAAGCAACAATAAATTAGTCTAGATCATGCATCTAAATAACCACCTATATTTCCGGATATGTTAATTGGCACATCTAGCTTTTTCTGGATATGTTAATTGGCACATCTAGCTACCGGTGTACTTTCACTTTTCTAGCCCTTAATAATTTTTTTGATTAACTAAATAGGTAAATTCTTCACCTAGTGAGTGGAGTTAATACTTGGTAAGCCACCCAAGGGCGTTTAGTAGTAAATCTAAAAAATTCAAATGAGTATAGCTACTATACTGTGATCAAGTGTCGGGCTGCAATTGTCCATTGGTAGGTGATGAACAGAATAAGCAATAATACTGTAGTTATTCACTTGCATAGATGTGTCAGGTTCAAACTGAATAATCATCTCACATTTTTCCCTTTCTCCACACGGTGAACTCAAATTTCATTACTAGGGCAACAAAATTACAAAGCTCGCAAATTCTAAGTTGTACCAGGTTATCAGGAACAATCATCTCACATAGGCAAAGCATCGAGCACTTGTTGTGCACTAAACATACAGAGATGGGCAACAGGGAACGGACCTCGTAGCGTGGCATGAGCACAACGTTTCTTGCCTTCCTACGGCACCGGCGGAGCCAAGGCCCGGCAACCCTAGGCAGCTGGCCGGGCTCCCACGGTACAGCAGAGGCGGGAGGGGAGAGGGAGGTGCGTACGAAGGGTCGCCGGCCGGTGCGCGGAGGACGGAGACGAGGGCGCGAGGCGACTGGCGAGAAGCGGAAGGGGGAGCCGCCGAGCCGAGCCTGAGCGCTGAGCGCGAGTGGGGAAGGAGCAGAAGATCTGCCCTGAGCGCCGCTGAGCGCGAGTCGGATAGGAAACGGAGACAAGGGTGCGCAGGAGACAGAAGAAGAATCAGAAGTTTACAGGCGGCTTAGACAAGGTCTTGTTTACCCAAAAACCAAAAAAAAATTAAAATTTCTTGTCACATCGAATATTGCGACACATGTACAGAGTACTAAATATAGACGAAAACAAAAACTAATTACATAATTTACCTGTAAATTGCGAGATAAATTTTTTAAGTCTAATTAATCTATAATTAGACAATAATTGTCAAATAAAAACAAAAGTGTTACGGTATCCCAAATCAAAAATTTTTAGAAACTAAACAAAGCCTAAGAACCAAGAAAGTTTGTGAGAAACACAAGTGGAACATAAGACAAGTAGAACATACTCCTCCGTTCACGAAAGAATCAATTTATATAGTTGTCCTAAGTCTAATTTTTTAAACTTTGACCAAATTTCTAGAAAAATACTAAAATTTATAATATCAAATTAGTATCATTAGATTCATCATAAAATATATTTTTCATATAATATTCATTTTATGTCATATATGTTATTACTCTTTTTTATAAAATTAGTTAAATTTTAAAAAAAAAAGTTTAACTGACACAAATTCTAGAAATTGATTCTTTTGTGGACGAAAGAAGTATATTAATAATGATGAGCTAACCACTATATAAGTAGGCTAAAAAAAGCTATAAAGAAATTTTATAGCCAACAGTTAACTATATTATTAATTTTGTTCTAACGGGTTTGGGTAGAACCCAATTGTTTGTGTCGTTTGCAAGGTCAAGTATTCCATATGCAGTATGCACGCATATATATGAATACTTGTTAGTATATATATATGAATATTATTTATTAATCATCTGAGAAGCGTCTGATCGGATAACCATATTAACTAACGGAGCACATATACAAACACGTCTATTATATACGTGTTTGGACGTGTACATGTATATTAGTACGTGTACATACTTCTAAGGTGATTGAGTATATACATATACTTTTCTTCATATAAGAGAGTATGTGTATATACTATTTTATTATTTTGACAAATACATATTGTTTTTTAGTACGCACTAGGCGTTACGGACTACATACTTTTTAAAAAAATCATTTATGATTATATATATGGTGTGTTGTTTATTGGTAGTACATACGAATATACATTGCTTTGAAAGTATGAGTGAATAATTTTTTTAAAAAAAATGAGTATATCTGCATACTGCTTTTAAATGTAAGAGTAAATACTTTTTATGATAAAGTATATTTGCATATTTTTTTGTGATGAAAGAAGAATTATATTAGATAATAGCTAGGTACATGAATACGTTACAAAACACTCTAGATTACACAAATATCTAGAAAAAAATCATCTAAATTATATTCAATGTGTGAATAGCTCCAGATCTCAAAACCAAATATGTACGACGCTTTACAATATGAATGACCGCATAGGCAAACACTTGACAAAAGGTCTGAGAACAGATGCCCAACGAACGACGGCCAACATTCATGTAGGCAGAGTTGAGAAACTTCTTCTTTCTAGTGTCTTTCTTCTTTTTCTTTGTGCCACCGAAGGATCAGAAAGACTTATCTAAAACCTTCATTATGGCTAGATCTAACCACGATAAAACAGAGAAAAGACTGAAAAACAAAGTCTTCATGTCATCAAATTGATGAGAATGTCGACGTTGTAGTTGTTGCCCGCATCTTCAACGGAGCCACCATGGAGAAAACGGTTCCACCCTACTATCTCATCCTCGCTGAAGAAAAGGAAGAAATAAATATTCAAAACCAAAAAACATGATATGGAGAGATCCTAATCCTAAAGACTCGATCTAGTGAAAAAGACTTATTAAAAACGATGGATCCCCACTCTGAGTTAGGAACGACGATGGCGGCAACACTGAGACGCCCCTCAAAGTAGTATATTTGCATACTGTGCTACAAGAAAAGTATGCTAGTACCATGTATTTATACTTTTGTTAATAAGTGAGTATGTGTACATACCTTTTTGACATGCACTATTGATGAAATATGTACATGGTAATATTGAGTACAAACGTGCAAAGAATGTATCTGTATACTACTATTAAGTATCTAACAAAAGAAAAATATAATATTTTATTATAACTCTAATAAGTATTGAGTGACACTGCTATGAATAATTATCTAGAGTACAAGAAGATTCCTGCATATATATATATATAATATATATATATA
>Ga0182004_10001425_pt1 | contig 17476 bp, 9 predicted proteins | sample Sormic07211540_1_FD_120479 | JGI IMG/M metagenome (GOLD analysis project Ga0182004, IMG submission 120479) | Endophyte microbial communities from Sorghum bicolor roots, Mead, Nebraska, USA - 072115-40_1 MetaG | ecosystem: Host-associated > Plants > Roots > Unclassified | place: USA: Nebraska...
AGAATAGAGGGGCTGCAGGGGGAGTTTGGGACAGCAATATGGACCTCTGGACAGTGCAGAAAAGAGAAGAAACCAACTCCCACAAGTAATTCACTATCTAAACACTAATGTAGTCTTGATGCTGGATTGATTGTGTATATTATATAGTATATATAGAGGGGTATATATAGGCATATATGCCCTAAAATAGCTGGACGACCAGGGTCGACGATTAATCTCAATTAATCACTTCGTCGGTCCTAGAGCGACCAGCTTCGACCAGTCGACCTGAAATCATTGGTTGGCCCACTATAACCCTCAGACTCACATGCGCACCACGAGCCTCAAGCCAGGTAGCGAGGCAATGACGAACACGCACGCCTTCGCTGCCGCCCAACTTCCTACCATCCGCTCCCCCCGCCTGCAAGGAGATCCAGCACCAGTGGCATGCTCGAGCAGGGAGCAGCTGCAGCGACGCCCCCGCCACCAGCCTGTCCAACTTCCTACTCGCCCAGCCAGCCGTACACGCGTCCCTGCCCGTAAGGAGTTCAACCACAGGCAGCAACCACGGTAACACTTGCCACCCGCAAGGCGCACGCTGCCCATTTGACGCCAGCTATAAATTGACGGCAAACCGATGACGAGTTACTGGTGAACAGGTGATGTATCGCTGTTTCCTCTTGTCTTTTGTAGCCTATTCCTGCCCCATTCCCCATGTGAAATCATCTACAAACTCTTTGCTTCAACAGTGTCAAATTAGTCTCGTCTGGAACAGTAGTTGAAAGGGGAAGGGAATTGGATCAGTGATTTACCCATCTCCTCCAAGCCTAAAGCCTCATCCCTTGATTTGACAAGCCCTACTTCTGCACTAATCGCTTATAATTTTATATAATCTCATTTGGATTTTGGAAGTTTGGACTTTGAGAATTGGATGGGTAGGCTGGGCACTTGGCAGAACAGCACAATTGCAAGAATGCAGGGAATTTCAAGTTCCTGATAGTGTGTTACTGCTTTTAGAATACTAATATACCTTATTATTTATTCATTAAAAATAATTAAACATATCCATGTACCAGTTTTTTAGAAAAATACCCTATCTGTGTATCCGCCAATACTGATACTTGTATCCGTATCTGTGCTGCATAGATGAAAGCAACCCATATTGTCTATGTTTGATCTTGTGGCGCTGTGTTGTGGTCCCAAAGGGCCTAATTTACAAGAAAGGGTACACACAAATACAAGAAACATCCTACGCCGGAAAGAAAATACAATACTATAATAATGCAATACAGTTAGAACAGAGCAGTGAAAAAAAAAATCTAAGGCAACATACCGATAAAACTGTAGCACAGCGACTAACAAACTAGCTGTAACTCTGTAAGACTATAACAATAGCAAGCACCAAAACAAACATAAAGTCAAACAGAATAAGTAAAAATAACAAGGTTCAACGCATTATCCCCAGCTCTGCTGTTACCATCATCGATTGCTTAGTGCCAGCATTTTGTAAGCAGCAGGTTACTCAGACTCATAGCCTCTAAGAATAAGGAGTTCGATGGCCAATAATATACTATCAATATAATCAATAATAGAAATAATTAAAAAGAGCTCGAGCAACTGCCTGCGGATGTCGTTGGTGATGACTGCGACGGGGTCCTCGGGCGGAGCAGCGTTGATGTCAAGCTGAACTGCACCAAGTTTCCAGCGGGTGGAGCGAGCGCCACGCCTCTCGCATTCAGGGCAGATCCAGTCCTCGTTGGCCGCGGCACGGGGCCGCCGCGCGCCAGGGGGCCCGGGTGGCGGGGGCGGGGGAAGGAGAGGCGGCCAGACGCGGACGCAGCTGGGATGGAACCCCCTCTCACACGCGTCGCAGACCAAGGTTCCCCCCAGAATCTCCGGGAGGCCGCAGGACGAGCAGGGGGGCACCGGGTTGCCCCAACCCGCCTCCCCCGGGTGAGGCGCCGGCGGCGGCAGCGGGAGCAGCGGCAGCCCCAGACCAGGGAACAAGCCCGCGGGCACGTTCCCTACGGGCCCAAAGGGAGTATTCCTCAGCTCGAGGGGGCGGTGGACCCGAAGCACCCCCTCGAGAGCCTCCTGCTGGAGCCGCGCCTGTTGGTTGGGCGCACCCAGGGGCGGCTGCGGCTGCGGCTGCGGCGGCAGCAGAGGAGGAAGCTGCTGCTGCGGCGGCGGCGGCGGGGCTTGGACCGGCGGAGCCAACTCCCGCGGCGGCGACGGGGCCTGCGCCGGTGGGGTGTCGCTCGGCGGCGGCGACGGGGCCTCGTTGAGGTCGATGACGAGATGCGGCGGCCGATCCATGACGGAATGGGGATCGGGCTCGCGCTCAGGCCAGGTCGAGGGCGCTCGGCATGGCCTCGAGAGGAGGAGGTGGGTGGGGAGCGTGAGGGGAGCGGGGGGGTTTGGAGCGAGAGCGGCGAGAGAGAGAGCAGCACGAGCAAAGCGACGCTGGGGTTAAGGAAGGGGGGCGCACGCAGGTCCAGTCGCCCGGAGGAAACGGAAGGGAAAGGACAGTGCGTGACTAGAGGCGAGCCAGCCTGGTGCGGTGCGTGTTCGGGGGGAGCGCAGCGGATGCCAGGAGAGTTGGTGTGGGGCTGCACGTCAGTGACTCACGCGGCGCGCTTTTGGCTGGACGGGATGCGGTGACGCGGAGCAGAGGCACGCGAGGGGCATGCCGAGGGCCGGGGCCGGGACGGGTCCGTCCGCTCGGCGCCTGTTTTTCTGGCTTTAATTCGTCACAGCACACAGGTTTGTTACACATGAAGACAAAAATGGTTGGAGACTGGTTATTACTGTATTTCTTTTCCATCACTGAATGTGTGAGATAGAAAGCTGGATTAATATTTTTTTCTAGAATTCAAATACATTCTTATTAGTATAAATAAAATGTTTAAAAGCTTGTTTTTTATTATATTTTTCAACTAGATGTCTTGTAACTTGTATAAATAGGATGGTATTGAGTGACTACTTACAAAATAGAACTAAAAATTTGTACTAATTTATATGTTGATATTCATTTTTTTTATTGTATCACAAACATGTGTAGTGTGGTAATTTTCTTGTTGAACCCTTCATGAATAATGATTAATGTAGTGCCAGAGTACTAGTTGTGAGTTGTATACCAATAAACTAATTATTAATGAAAATATAGTCAAAAGATAAATGATGTATCTTTTCGCTTGCTTGAAGATTTTATCAAAAATCACCAAATTTTCTAAAGCTGCTTTGTTGTTGAGAAGGATGCGCTTTGCGAGAAAAGAGTTAGTTGGAGTTTCTACCAGGCACTCGCGAGCTGTACATCAATAAATTAGTGACTCGGAGGAGGAGAGGATACAAAATAGATGACTCACTTATGTTAGGAAACACTATGAGATTTAAGGGGAACTCGAGGCTAGTGTATGTTTGAGAGAGCGCCTAGCAGATGCTTGGAGAATTGGTATGGCATATGATGTTAGCGATTCACTAGGCACTACTGGACGGACGCTGACGAGATGTGGTAGTGCGGAGTAGGCACACAACGCGGGTCGAGGGTCATGGTCAGGTTGTGTCCGTCCGCACCATGCATGTTTCTGGCTTTGTCCTTGATGCACACAGGTTTGTTGCACGACAAGATAAAAATAGTTAGACACTTTGGCTAGTTATTATCTCTTTCCTTCATTGAACTTGTGAGAAGGAAAGCTGGATTAACCAATTTTTCTTGAATTAAATTCATTCTTATTAGTATAAACAAAATGTTTAAAATTGAGATCTTCAGTTTTTTGTGTTACACTTTTTAACTAGATGTCATGTAACTCGTACAAAATAGGATGGTATTAAGTGGCTACTTATAAAGGAGAACTAAAAATTCATTGTTATTTATGTTGTGATATTTGTTTTTGATTTTGTCATGAACATATATAATGAGATAATTTTCTTGTTGAACCTTTCATAAATAAGATTAATGTAGTACCATATTAGTAACTAATTATTAATAAAAATATAGCCAAAACATAAGAGATGCATATCTTTTTGCTTGCTTGAAGATTTTATCAAAAGCATATAAAATTTTCAAAGCTATTTTATTATTGAGAAGGAAACGCTTTGTGAGAAAAGAGTTGTTGCAGTTTGTACCAGGCACTCATGAGTTGTATATCAATAAATTGACTCGGATGAGAAGATAAAAAAATAGATGACTCACTTACATGACACTATGAGACTAAAGGGGAAGAGAGCGCAACAAATGCTTGGAGGGTTGGTATGGCGCATGATGTTAGTGATTCACTAGGCACTACTGGACAGACGCTGACGAGATGTGGTAGTACGGAGTAGGCTCACAATGTGGGTCGAGGTCCGGGGGTAGGCCATGTCCATCCATGCAGTGCATGTTTCTGGCTTTATCCTTAGTCCACATAGGTTTGTTGCACGTCAAGACAAAAAATGGTTAGGCAGAAATGAATTGTTGCAGTTACTTCTACCAAGCACTCACGAGCTGTATATCAATAAATTAGTGACTCATAAGAGAAGATACAAAATAGATGACTCACTTATGTGAGGAAACACTATGAGATTCAAGGAGAACCCGAGGAGATGACTCATTTATGTGAGGACTCACTTAGATGACTCAGGAGAGTTGGTATGACGCATGATGTTAGTGATTCACTAGGCACTACTAGACGGACGCTGACGAGATGTGGTAGTGCGGAGTAGGCACACAACGCGGGTCGAGGGCCATGGCCAGGTTGTGTCCGTCCGCACCATGCATGTTTCTGGCTTTGTCCTTGGTGCACACAGGTTTGTTGCACGTCAAGACAAAAATAGTTAGGCACTTTGGCTAGTTATTATCTCTTTCCTTCATTGAACTTGTGAGAAGGAAAGCTGGATTAACCAATTTTTCTTGAATTAAATTCATTCTTATTAGTATAAACAAAATGTTTAAAACTAAGATCTTCAGATTTTTGTGTTACACTTTTTAACTGGATGTCATGTAACTTGTACAAAATAGGATGGTATTAAGTGGCTACTTATAAAGGAGAACTAAAAATTCATTGTTATTTATGTTGTGATATTTTTTTTTGATTTTGTCGTGAACATATATAATGAGATAATTTTCTTGTTGAACCTTTCATAAATAAGATTAATGTAGTACCATATTAGTAACTGATTATTAATAAAAATATAGCCAAAAGATAAGAGATGCATATCTTTTTGCCTGCTTGAAGATTTTATCGAAAGCATCCAAAATTTTTAAAGCTATTTTATTATTGAGAAGGACACGCTTTGTGAGAAAAGAGTTGTTGAAGTTTGTACCAGGCACTCATGAGTTGTATATCAATAAATTAGTGACTCGGATGGGAAGATACAAAAATAGATGACTCACTTACATGACACTATGAGACTCAAGGGGAAGAGAGCACAACAAATGCTTGGAGGCTTGGTATGGCCCATGATGTTAGTGATTCACTAGGCACTACTGGACGGATGCTGACGAGATGTAGTAGTACGAAGTAAGCGCACAATGCAGGTCGAGGACCTGAGGTAGGCCATGTCCATCCATGCGGTGCATGTTTCTGGCTTTATCCTTGGTCCACATAGGTTTGTTGCACATCAAGACAAAAATGGTTAGACAGAAAAGAACTGTTGCAGTTATTTCTGCGAAGCACTCACGAGTTGTATATCAATAAATTAGTGACTCATAAGGGAAGATACAAAATAGATGACTCACTTATGTGAGGAAACGCTATGAGATTCAAGGAGAACCCAAGGAGATGAGTCACTTATGTGAGGACTCACTTAGATGACTCACTTATGCTTGGAGAGTTGGTATGGCGCATGATGTTAGTGATTCACTAGGCACTAGTGGACAGACGCTAACAAGATGTGGTAGTGCAGGGTACACGCACAATGTAGGTCGACGGCTAGGGCCAAGTCGTGTCTGTTTGTGTGGTGCATGTTTTCTAGCTTTGTTCTTGGTGCATACAGGTTTGTTAAATGTCAAAACAAAAATGGTTAGGCACTTTGGCTAGTTATTATCTCTTTCCTTTACTGAACTTAAGAGAAGAAAACTAGATTAACCAACTTTTCTTGAAATTAAATACATTCTTATTAGTACAAACATAGTATTTAAAATTGAGATCTTCAATTTTTTGTGTTACACTTTTAATGGCAGCCAGGATCATTGGTCCGTCTAGGTACTACCTCCTAGGCATGAAGCAATAATCAAGCAAACATATCTTAAACTTATAGAAAGAAAGATGCAATGCCAGGGGTGCTATAATAACTTGAATATATATCTTACTAGTAGCAATAAAGTATTTAAAATCATTTATATGAAATCATGCTTATTTATGTCTTGAGATATCTATAGGATTTCATATAACTCTTACAAAATAGGATAGTTTTTTGTCTACTTTGAAAGGAGATCTAAAAATTTCTAGACATTGTTTTTATGTATAATAGGGTCTGATTTTCTTGTCGAACCCTTCAGGAGTAATGGTTATTGTAGTAACATATTATCAATAGACAGTCATATATACCAATAAATGATAAACGAATTATTAATAGAAAGATAGCCAAAGAAAAGAAGATGTATAAGATTTTATCGAAAGTGTCTAAATTTTCTAAAACTATTTTGTTATTGAGACTGGCACACTTTTGCGAGGAAAGAGCCTATTGCAGTTTCTACCAACCACTCACGAGTTGTACATCAACAAATTGGTTAAGCGCATGGTGAAGTTGCTTGGGCCAGGAGGCACCAGAATCAGCCAGGAACTGCCTCCCAAGGCATGAATCAAATATGCCCTAAACTTGTGGAAAAGAAAGATATAGTGGCAGTCGTGCTAGAATTTAAATATATCTTACTATTATTTAAAAAAATTTATCTAAAAAACATGTTGACGGTGTGTGTTTTGGAGAGCGCAACATATGCTTTGGAGAGTTAGTGTGAGACATGATAAAAGATGTATATGTTATTATGTTTGTAATTGCTTGAATATTTTATCACTAAAGCCACTTTCTCTTTGAAACTATCTCTAAAACCACTTTATTGTTGAGACGGGTTGGGAAGGGGCTATTGCATTTTCTACCGGCAAATTAGTAATTCGATCAGAGAGGAAGAATGATACTAAATAGCTGATGAGTCGTCACTTAAGCGATACAAAATAACTGATGAATCGTCAATCACTATAAAAACAACTCTAAAAGACTCTCTAAATCCTTCCTAAATATTAGGAATAGAAATTTTAGTGAAAAGTTATCCTCCATCATCTAGGGCCAAGCAGTACTGAACAGACGTGGACTAGGGCCAAGCCATGACCATCACCGTTCCTGTTGCTGACCTATTCTAGGTCCAAATATGTTTGATGCACGTTGACACAAAAAGAGATAAAACTAGCTATGTCCCTTCACAAAAAGGTTGTTTGGTTGAGTGTGTGGTGAAAAGTTTACATGCCTGGCAGCGTCTTCAGGTGGCCAGGTACTGTGTCCCAGGGTGTCAAGCGAATATGCCCTAAATTAACTTATATAAAAGAAAGATGTATTGTTTGTCGTGCAAGAATTTAAATATATCTTAATATCACTAAACTTAAAAAAGTGATGATTTATGTCTTGAGATCTCTGTACGATTTTCCGTAACTTGAAAAAATTAGGATGGTCCTAAGAGGATACTCCCGCCATCCCAAAAAGATCACATTTCTAAAACAACAGTCTTTTGGGACAGGGGAGGAGTACTTCGAAAGTAGATCTAAAAATATATACTCATTTATGTGGTGATATTTTTCAATGATTCAGTCATAAACATGTGTAGTTGAACTCTTCATGAATAATGATAAATATAGTAGCATATTATCAGAAGTGAGTGTATACCAATAAACCAATTATTAATAGAAGCATAGAGCCAAAGGATAGAAGATGTAGACATCTTTACTTGCTTGAAGATTTTATTGAAAGGATCTACAATGCCTAGAGGAGGGATGAATAGACGTATATGAAAAATTTTAAACACAATCTTGAAACAACATATTAGCACTTGTTAGAAGTTTCAACAGTTTGGGCCAAAACTTTCAATGACCGTCGGAAGTTCCAACGCAAACTTGTCAAAATCTTAGACACCCACGAAAATAGGAAACCAGAGAGAACATTAATTTCAAGTTTAGATCTGCTTTTTACTCCACTTCCTAGTAGATTGATGAAAATGTTGAACCACTTCCTTGGCCTCAGAACACGTCCAAATGGTAGATTGGGGTCGAACCCTAAGAATGATATTAAGAGAGAAAGAGACAACAAAGAACAACTGATTCCAAGCAATCAAAACAATAACAAGCACGCGAGACATAAGGACTTATCTCAAGGTTCGGCCACCCTACTAAGGAGTACCTACATCCTCATTGTCAAGATGACCACAAAGGTTAGAGTCTTTTCCACCTCCTTGTCTCTCCCAAGCAACCAAAAAGGTCAGTTCCACCATTGGAACTTCTGATGATCAGAAGTTAGGAGCCAACTTCCAACGGCCTCAACCTAGGGCTGACTAAGGGTACGTCGAGACTTTTGACACTTGTCAGGAGTCCCAAGCATCAAAACTTACGAGAGAAACTCTAGAAATTAGCCCTAAGTGCTAGTGTAGTGATTGAGTGTCTCTCATATGATTTTATTTATATACTTGAGCAGTCTATCTTCTTTAGACCACCTAGAATTACATCCCTCTTTATATTATGGTGAAACCTAAACTCATATTCAAAACATAAAGTGAATTTTAAACTACTTGAGATCTAACGCCTTTAATTCAAACTTCGAATTGAGGGGTGCCATTTAGTCTAAGCCATCACTTAAATCTTCCAAGTGACTAAAATCTACAATATTACTTGATAAACTTGTTACTCCCTAAATTTGGATGTTAACGAGAGCCTAACATAAGGGTATGTTAAGTGCCTAGAAAAAAGGAAGCTGAACGACAAACCTCCTAACCGATTCCATGGATACCCATCGGGTACGCTTGTACGTACCCTCTAGTGTAGTTAGGGCAAACATGAGCACGTTTGTAGCCACTTCTCAAGGCTCTGAGGCTCAGTGACGGCCCCAGGCTACCAAACGATGATAGTCCGAGCCTAGCCTCCACCGCAGCGCCCACTCAAGCTAGCACCTAGGTGGCAACCGATGTCCTAACCCTCAGCTAGAAGCCGATCCAAGGAAATGTTAGGCACCCAGAGCTTGACAGGTATGGAGATGCTACACCGTCGGCTCATTCAACGACCACGAGGCCTTATCGACCACTCCCCTGGCAGGGTCACGCAACGGGCGTGACACATCAGGACAAAGAACTCCGTGGGCTCACCAAGGAAGCCTCAAGAAGGCTCACCTAGGGGAGGCCGCATAGTGGCAGGTAGCCTCTTATGGTCAAGTGCCTGATTGTGGCAACGACATTAGGGACAATTGTGGAGTTGTCGGCTCCCTCCTAGACGACAAGACAACATCTAGCAACCCGAAGTGAAGGACACATACACCTAGTGTATAAACCATAGACTAGAATAGGAACCATGTACACCATGCCCTCCTTGGAATATAAGGGGAGACACAACTTTCCATAGAGGGGGCTGAGGGGATGCATCCCAACTCGAAGAACTCTAGGATAGCACCGAGCAATCCCTATCAATCTCTCTTGATTTTCATCATTGCAACCCCTGATTAGGCATTCAAACCAGGATAAACCGATCTGTCTTTCTTTCGTGTTTTGAGTGTCCAAGCCACCGAAGACCTACACGTACACCGACCTTCGATGAACAATTCTAATGCTTGCCTCGGTTATGAACCTGCGCCCAATCTTAATTTTTTTTGGCAAGATTGAAAAAACTGCCCTCCAACATCTCTCTATCTTAACTCCAAACCTTCCCGCACTTAGGAAAATCAAACTAGTCGCACAGAAATATACGCGCACATATCGATCGACCAATCTGGAGGTGGAAGGATGTGAGTAAGAACAAAGAGTAGGACAAGGTTTCCAATGCAAATGTACAAGATAGAAAGAAAATATAAAAATAGTTAAGGTGATTTGAAAATAATCTAGGATTCCTGATGCAAAATTGTAGGAGCAGGATTTTAGAAACTGTTTGGAGAAGCTCAAAAAATATGCTCCCAACTTTTTTCTCTAAATGGAAAACTCATTGATTTACCAATTGATTTTTTGGGAATTATTGGAGATGCTCTAATAAATTGCTACTTAGAAGGAGAGCTAAACCAATTATGGTCATGTGATAATATCCTATTATGATTCTGTAAAAAAACATGCATAGTGAGATCACCAATCTCTTAGTGAACCCTTCACAAACAATGTTTAATGCAGTAGCACACTGCCACAAGTGAGCTACATACCAACACACAAAATGTTGGTTGAAGCATAGCCACAAAGGAATAAAGATCGACGTATATGAGTTTTCTTGCTTGATTTTAAGCATCCAAAATTTCTACAAACTACATTTTGTTTAGAGTGGTGCACACTGGGAAAAAGAGCTATTGCAATTTGTTTCAGATACTAATGAGTTTTACATCAATAGTACATTGGTAACTCAAAGGACGTGAGGCTAGTGCATGCTTGGGGAAGAGCGGTTGATGCTATAGGAGAGGTTTTTTTTTTGACAACTGCTATAGGGGAGTTGGTTGCGGTGAAACAAAGTAGGCACGCCGCAAGAAGCAAGCCGAGGGCTAAGGGTTGGGCAGTGTCGGTCGCCGTGGCTCTCCTATTGCTGGCCTGTCCACATAGGTTTGTTGCATGCTGAGATTAAATGGGTTAAATTGTCTATATCCTTCCTTCATAACTTATAGAAAATAAGGTTGTACTGACCGTTTGCTATCTTGGTAGTAGTAACAAAATATTTAAAATTGTCTATCTTCATATAAAAGTGTTTCTTCATGTCTTATGATTTTTAGTAGGATTTCAGGTAACTATTAGAAAATAGGATGGTTTTAAGTGATTACTTAGAAACGAAAGCTAAAAAATTGTATTCATTAATGTGATGATATCCTCTTATGATGTTCTTAAAAACATGCATGGCCAGATGTCTTTGCTTGCTTGAAGATTTTTTAAGCCGTATTACTTGAATTTTAATATATTAGTAGTAGCAATAAAATATTTAAAAAATGTGCTTATCTCGACATAACTCTTAGAAAATAGGATGATTTTGGTGGCTATTTAGAACCGAGAGCTAAAAACTTGTAGTCGCTAATTAATGTGATGATATCCTCCTATTATTTCCGGGGATCTGTTACCGCCGACGATGGAGCGCAATCGAATTCCTGAAGGCTCGGATCCATTGCCCCGGGACGAGATTACATCGCGTATGAAACAAACGAAAACTAATGGGAGTGATTTGCGGTGTTATCTGATCACGCCAATAAACGACTGAACCAAACAGCTCCTAAGAATGGCCAGCCTAGCTTATACGCGCAGAATAATTGGGCTCAAATTAAAGCTTAGCAGACCTCATTTCCAATTCCAAATAGGAATCTCAACGTACTTCGAATTGTTGGGCAGAGCGTGCACATGTCTGATTTCACAGCCCAATCAACAACAACAGACACCCAAAGCAGCTATTGGTCTCTCGATGCCAAACCTCCCCACACCGAAACATTTGGATTCTGATTCAAAATAATGTTAGCCAAACGTCAAGCGCATCGGCGATAACACTGCTCTATGTTGTAATCAACAAATAATAGTACGCCAGCTAATAAGCGTTCAGTGGCAGAACCTGTATAAGCATTGAAAAAGCTGTTGAAACATACCCAGCTGATGTATATATTTATCACACTTACACTTATGAGGTGTCATCATGTTTGCGCGGCCCCCCTTAATCAAAATTCCTGGTTCCACCATGTTAAGTGATGTCATTTCACATTAAGGTTCAACTGGAGTTCATACTTCATAAGCACAGAGAAAGCGACTACCAAATAATTTACATTTGGGATAACTAGTCTGAGATGGGGACTTTGCAAGTTGCTTTATTGTGCCCATAGCCCTTGCATCTGCTGCAGCGCACTGCTCTTTTGATTGCAATACGCGGATCAGCTGGCTTTTCCTTTGGTCTGCCCACTTGTCTTCGGGTCAGAATGGGGCTTGAAAGTAATGTTGTGCCCTGTGATGGGTCACCTGCTGCAGTAGGTACAAAAACATCAGGTATTGGATTTATGGACATGGCATAAGTCAAGCGGTAACATTCCGTTGTGAAATACTTGGAGCAGTAGTCAAGTGGACACTGCTCAGTACGGTCAAATACCGCAATTGCATGCGAGCATGGTATCCCAGACACATGCCATCTTCTGCAGGTGCACTCCCATGTATCAATGTTGACAACATTGACTGAGTCATCGCACACCTCAAACACATGACCATTTCCATCATTTCCAGTTGAACAAACAACACTGAGTGTGAGAGCTTTGTTCATCTGTTCCTGAAGTTTCTGATTGGCTGATGGTGTTAAGACCTCTGTCCAGGTATTGGAAGATTCCCTGCGTGTATACATCATCTCCATTAGGTTGCATCTGATCGTGTCAACCAACTGCACTACTGAGAGCTCATATCTGCTAGGAATCCAATCCGAAATTGTCTCAGAAACATTGCAAGTGTACTGGCCAAGTCGTGACCCTTTGAAAAAGGCATCTGACCACCGCTCTGGTTTAGTTTCCAAAAGCCATTCAGCAAGCTTATCAGATTCAGTTTTGATGAGTTCAACATACTGATTGAATTCATCAACTTTGCATGAATAAATGGCTTTCTCAAGATGTGCAACCATCATATCTTTTACTTCTTCACTCCAACTGCCGTCCAACTGCTGCTTGAATTCTTCAATAAAACAGTTGACATGGTATCCATGATAACTATCTGGAAATATAAGTGAAACCTCGTCCCACAGACCATTCTTACCATTAGATATGAATGTTATTGCTCCAAGTGCAGGTAATGAATCATTTAGCTGCTCAAGAAACCAATGCCAATTTTCTTGATTCTCATCATCCACTACAGACAGTGCAACAGGGAAGATATCACCTTCACCATCAACTGAAGTAGCAGCTAATAGCTTCCAGTGTTTATTTGATCTGACAGAAATCACATCAAGAAAGAGAAGATGCCTGCAACCATGCTCAAAACCATGAAGGGAGGCATGGAATGCAACAAAAAATCGAAACTTCGAATCTTCCAAGGTCACTACTGTTGCCACACTTCCAGGGTTGGTCTCAACAACCCTTTGGCAAAACCAAGGTAGCTGATTGCATGCCTCTTCATCTGAGCTGTAAAGTTCTTTTCGGGCTATTGCTTTACCACGCCAAGCTTGGGAGTAGTTGAGGCACAATCCATATTCACGTTGGAGATCATTCGCAATATCTCTTGGCCTGTAGTTTGGACTATCACGTATTTTTTCCTTAATAACACTAGCAACCCATTTCTGAGATGCCAAACGATGACTTTTGATGGTCTCTGATTCACAAGTATGAGTACCAAAAACTTTCTTGACCATGAACTCCTTTGAATGAGACTTTGATGCATGTATACGCCATGCACACCCTCCATCAGTACATTCTGCGGTTACACGAGAAGAGTCATTCTTGACAAATTTGTAATGAAACCTATGAGCAATGGCATACTTGTGTAATGCATCTCGGAATTCCTTTGCACTTTGAAACACTTGACCAGCTCCTGTGATTGCATTCTCCCAGCTAGCACAAATCTTTTGCCGCTTGGATCCATCTGGAGTAGTTGCTATCACAGCACAATCTGCAGGAGCGTCAGCGCCTGCAATGGAGATCTTCAGCCTGCAAAAATGTACCACATCATTTTTGGAAAGCTACTACGAAGGATACTTCTCCATTCAGAATTATACCTGTTGTCAGCCTTCTTCATGACATATATGTAAGTTGTTTCTGACTCCGCATGGAATTCAACCATGCGCTTCAAGTCTTTGTCATTTGATATTGAAATCAAAGTTTTGTCATTTCTCGGAAGGAAGTACTTGAACACATAGGAATCAAGTTTGAGATTATTGAGTGTTGAAGATATTTCATGTTTAAACGCTTTAAAGGCCCAATCACTCTTCACATGCATAGCATGAGCCTCTCCACCATAATAGGACATCCGTCCATCATCATCTCTTGAAAATTCTCCACCTACTTGAAGAACAGCAACAATTTGCCTACTTCCCATTACTCGCTCCTTCCTAAGAGGTCCCTTAAGTTAGGCTACACAGAGAAGAAATTCCTAGTCAGCTTCGATGAATTAATAGCTGCAATATTGCTCAGTGACAAATTAGTTTTCAAACTTACACAGGAATGGTTAAAAGATAGAAATATCATACTGCCATTATACACAGGGGATAGAGTGCAGAACTGCAGCATGTGCATGGACCAGTCTTACATGCATATCATTGGAACTCTACACCATCTAATATACAAAAGACCCAGCTAAAAGTTATAGTTACAGAAAATAGAAGTAAGGACCTTGTAGAGGTGCAGGAAGAACAAGATAGAGAATAGAATATATGGTTCAACTGAGTTTTTCCATATTTGATTTTTAAAAATCAGACTCAAAAGGAGAAAATCCTAAGATGACCCCATCCTAATTAACTGCAATAGTTCTATTCAAGCCAGGTCAGTACAATAGAGTGAAGTTAAAGTTAATGAATGAATGATTTGAGTGTACAAGTACGACACATCAATTTACTAACTATACATGGCAACTCACTCTGAAATTACAGCATATGGTAGAAAAATACCAAATAAAGAAGAATCCATAATCAAAAGATCATACATGCCCCACGGTATAAAATACCGCAATGCAATTTTTTAGAAAATAACAATTGGCACTCGTCAATCAAAATAGGATGAATAATGCAATTTTTAGAAAATGGCAATTGGCACTCGGCACTCGTCAATCAAAATAGGATGAATAATCACTAATCAGGAAAGAATACTCACTGTCCGGCTCACTGTGGGAGCAACAGGGCAAGGGTAGAAAGGCTTGGCCGCTTGAGGCCTGGGCGCCTGGCGCCCTGGCCAGCTGGCCAGTCGTCGCTGGCGGGCCGGGCAGGCGGCAGGCAACAGGCCGCAGCCGGCCAGGGGCAGACCTCGTTGGCCGGCAGCCAGAGGCCAGATCTGCACTGGGGCGCCGGGAGCCGGCCGGCCGGAGACTTGGTGGCTGCGGGCTAGCCGAGAAGGCGAGGTCGGCCGGACGGGTTCGAGGGGTACGGGCGCCGCCACGGAAGACGGAGACGCGCGGTCGTCGGGAGCCCGTGCGGCGTGCCGGCCTCTGTTCGTTTTTCTGTTTTCTTGAGATCGTTTTTTTTTCCTGCCCAGGATTTTACCCCCGTTTTTTTTCTCTCTTTGTGACTGTACCCACGCGATTTTAAAAGGAAAAAGTCTAGGTACATAGCAACTGCAGCGGCCCAGCCCTTAAATTTTTATTTACATGCTATAATAAAAAAAGTAGAAACTCAAATTAAGACTCACCTCCTAAACAAGTAGGATATGAGGGTCTAGATGTGAGGGGCTGAAACTATAATTTGGGAGGACATGGAAAATGGGAGCCCAAGTAAGAGGTGAGTTGGAGTTGATTTTTTTATATCAAGTCTCTAGATTTAGAATAGGGACTTGAGCGTAGTCTACTTCACCCCTAAACTATAAAAATTAGATACTCTATCCCTTGAATTTTTTAAAACATGTCAAATAACTCTCTCGAGTGGTTTTGTCTTTTTTTATTTATTTTCACCGAATCTTTTAAAAAATCATAACAAATAAAAAAAATCATAAAATGAAAATCCAATTTTGTTGGACTTACATAGTGAATGTATAATATAGTATACTTTAGTATAAAGTTTTTGCTGTAACTTTAAATCTATATTTTTCTGTAGTTAATTAAAATAATTCATATATGCGGTTTTTATGGTCCAATTATAGTGGGCTTATTATTGTATGTTTGAACTATGGTAAAAATTTCATATTTATTAGATCACGTATAACTTAATTATAGATAAAACTTAGATTTAACAAGAACAAAGCTAAATAAATCTATAACTAAGTTATACTTGATCCAATGAATATGAAATTCTTACCATACTTCAACCAGATAATAATTAGCTCGCCAGTAAATTTCACCATTATTGGACCGTAGAAACTGCATATATGAATTATTCTAATTAATTATAGAAAAACATAGATATGAAGCTATAACAAAAATTTTATACTAAAGCATACCGTATTATATGTTTACTGTGTAGATCTACTCAAGGAGACTCCAGCAAGATTAGATTTTCCATTTTATGTCTTTTATCTGTTTTATTATGACTTTTCAAAGATTCAACATAAATAAATAAATAAATAAAAAGGAAAAGGACAAAACCACCCTCCAAAACCGCTTGAGGGGAAAATTTAATCAGTTTAAAAAAGTTCAAGGCAGAATATCTGATTTTATAATTCGATGAGTAAATTAGTCTATCCTAACTAGTTTAGAGGGTTATATAAACTTTTTTCATTTTGAAATGAAGCAGGCGTTTGCCTGATTTGGATGTTCGTGACTTAAAGTGGAATAAACAATTTAAAAGGAACCGTCTACCCAACAATTGATTGTTTTAGTTCTCCTAACAATTGAATTTTTCTATTGACCGGTTTGATTTGGGCAGCTAAAGTAATCAGCTAAACTTTAATCCATTTAGTCACTTTTTACCAAACACATGGACTAAACGAGATTAAGGTCTTGTTTATTTCCCTAGGTGAAAAGTTTTTGGGTACCGTAAGACTTTCATTTGTATTTATTATGAACTAACTAGGCTCAAAAGATTTGTCTCGTAAATTACAGAGAAATTGTATAATTAGTTATTTTTTCATTTACTCTATGCATGTGCTGTGATGTGACAGAGAATCTTGAAAAAGATTTTGGATTTTAAGTATAACTAAACAAAACCTAAAAAAAGAGCTAAAGTTTAGTCATCAAGGGGAAGCTAAACTGGACTAAATGGAGCTAAACCTCGCCTTTTAGTCTAATTTAGCCAAACACCCTGACTAAATTGGACTAAAAAGGCTTCTTTTAGCCATCTAAACCAAATACCCAATAACTAAAGTTTAGTCCACGATTTAGCTACTAAAGTTTACCAAGGTAAAACCAATCAGGCCGTGCACCATCTTCTAGCTACATTTACATTGTTTTATTACTATATTTATAGTAGTTTATTTGATATAATTTATTGAACATAGCGACGTAATTTAGAGATTATATAACTTTTATATCTATAATCTGCATATCTCAGAAAAATATATGTCAACCTTTTTAGAAAAAATTACAAATTATTTCTAAGGCCTGCAAATACCAGAGAAATATTCGCCAAATTGTTCGTAGAAAAAAAAATACAAATATTCACAGATCGAATCGCGGAGGGGAAGGAGCCCACGCAAGCACCGAGGACGGCCGCGCCCGCGCCGACGATGGGAGCAGCAGCCGCGGCGGAGGGCGGCATGGGGGGCGGCGGTGGCGGACGGC
>Ga0182004_10001426_pt1 | contig 17476 bp, 4 predicted proteins | sample Sormic07211540_1_FD_120479 | JGI IMG/M metagenome (GOLD analysis project Ga0182004, IMG submission 120479) | Endophyte microbial communities from Sorghum bicolor roots, Mead, Nebraska, USA - 072115-40_1 MetaG | ecosystem: Host-associated > Plants > Roots > Unclassified | place: USA: Nebraska...
GGCACTATAGCCCACTATTTTTTTTCTTTGGTTGTAACGCACGGATACGTTTGCTAGTATATACACTTAATAAAGAGACAAAAATTTCACCCTTTTTTGGTACCATTATTTTGATCCGGCCTCCCTAACTAATCTTGCATGTTGTACTAGAGACACATATCAGTTGCTATAAGTATACGCCTCATATATGCCCTACATACATATCCAGGCCGTATTGCAAATTCTGGATAACTACCGGTCCGAATAGCAGTATCAGACATTGCTGGATCGATTTGGATATGGCCCATGAAAAGAAAACAGCCCTAACTTCCATTCCACGTGAGAGTCAGAGAGTGACGCCGCCACGATCTCCGGTCATCCCGCGACTCCCCCTCCAACTCCGACTGCCGACTAGAGGCCGGAGGGTGGCAAATGTCGGCCAAGCCCAGCGGTGGGGCAGGGAGCAGCTGGCGGTAAACCGGTGAGTTGACAACACAGACGAGCAAAGAGCGGCTATATCACTCCACCCTACTACTACAGCTACAGGCTGCAGCCTCACGCCCAAGCTCCGAGCACGCGAGCAGGGCAGCAAGCCAATAATAGGTGGAATCAAGATTTCAACAAGCAAAAACAGATGAGATTGATAAATAATATGTAGTTATTATTATTATTATAAATACTAGACGTATTATGTCACTGTATCTTAGAGAATAATGTTTCCGGTACTTATGGTATCCATATATGGCCAACATATCTTATGACACATACTTAATTAGAACAACTCGTGTCTAGCAATAGTAAATGCCGAGTTCGATTTCGATACGTATTGGGTTGCGCCCTACTCATTGGGTGTATGACTGGGACTCATGATGTGTGTTGATATGAGTTGGAACTACTCACATCTAGCAATGATTACGAAATGTATTGGGGCTTCATTGCAACGCACAGACACATTTGCTAGCAAATTTTAATAATGTTCACCTTATTTCTGACAGCTGGCAGTTGGTATGGTGCTGCCCTACTTATTGCGCTCCCTGTCCACCGTGCTGCAACACTATGACACCAATTCACCCATCTTATGCCCAATTTGGCGGTCCTCTTGAAGTTCGCCTACTAGAGTTGGCATGTGACCTTGTCTCAAGTTGTTTCACTTATACTATGCATGTCATATGTGCTCGACAATGAGCGCAACTAATAACTGCTACTTGTGGCTCCATGATGACGCAGCTCATGAGTTTCTTTCCCTCTAGCTTCGCATTTCAAGGAAAGGCTGCAAAGAACAATGGACAAGGACCATAATGGCCTCAATGGGACAGGCATTCCAACCACACCCACCTTGATCTAGGACAACCGGAGTGTGACCCCCTCTAAACACCTGTTTGGTGAGTGCCCTTCAAAGTGTGACACCTCTCCAGGGATTTGAGCTCACTAGTGCTATGGTACTGGCTTACATCATCACGCATTAGTTGTCGCAACTCTACCAATGGATGTGTTTGGTGCCCTCTTACTATGGAGATAATAGTGCCATGTGGACAGTCCCTAAAGGTAAGCAGTCTAATTTCTCATTGTGTGTTTGACATGTGATTGTGGTTGCTTTCTCACGTTCCTTGTTTTTTCTGTGGCTGGTAAGCAAACCATTTTAGGCCTTCTTTATATGAGGTACATCGTAATCTATACCCAATAATGATGACTAGAAATTTACATCTTAAGTAGCCTTACAATTTGGCTTTGCTTTACTTGATATGTAATCTTGTAATATGGATACGTACTTGTTGATGGTCCGATAGAGGTGATCCATCTCTACCTATCACAGATCAGATTATAATACCTAATATGCATTTTCATATGTTGTCCTTGTAAGAAAAAATATATAAAGATTTATAAGAACCAACAACTAAATATAACAAGAAAGGAACACACATTCCACGTAGCACAGTTTCAAATTTAGTACCATATCGGAAAGCTAGCCTCATTAAAACCAGCTTAAATAGGATGATTTCTGCTACCTAAATCAGCTAGGCTTGGTGGTGTGAGCCTGTTACTCCAACTTTGGAGGGCTAAAGAGTGGGTCCGTTTGGGGTTTTGCGCTTGAGCCCATGTAAAGACAACATTGATTCTTGTCTTTACCCTCATTTGGCTGGCCATGGGTAACCTTTGACCCCCCAAAGGCCCATTGGCTGGCGGGTTTAGTTCAATCTGGGTCCAGCAGGCCCAGTTGGAGCCCAACACATATTTGCACGCTTTGTAGGGTTTCCACGAATGCAAAACCCATCGTGCTAAATCATAAGTGGTTGTAGCATGGGCTTCGTTTGTGGCGTAGCCTACTTCGTGGAGCTTGGGTTCGCGTAATTACCCCTCGTACCAACTCTTTTTATTTTTGCCAGAGTCAATAACAAGGCTTTTGTGGGAGAAAACAAATGTACATACAACAATATGTTGTACTCCTTGTACATGACCATTTTGTTCTTGGTCAACCTCACCAACCTAAGAGACAGGATCGTCTATTGTACCAAACCAATCTATAAATACTCCATATGGACAACTATTTTATCTATATCTTTTATAAAGCTCAACACGACTATAAGTTTATCTCAACATGCAAGTCATTCACATCATCCCCCGCTAGATATCTACATCATTTCCACTAATAGTCATGTTATTCTACTAATTTCTAACCTCTTAGTTGCAAACTATCCACATCTTCTCTACTTAATTTCATTTCAAATTCTTCGTAATCACTGTAACAATGCATAGGGTATCTTTTAGTAAACTATCTAAATGTTTAACTACAGTTTTGCTAGGTGTGTTGTTATCTCTACCGCAAAAGAGTTATGCAACCTAGGTTTCCATCCTATCAACTAAGCTAGGAAAGGTAAAGCATACAGCCAAGATAGCATATAAATGCAGAAGCTAAAGATGAGGTAGAGATGCAAACTACCGTCGATAACTCTGATACACGGTGATGGACACAAACTTGGTTGGTGTGGTCGCACAAGACTACAAGCCCCAGTGAGTACAACAAATGTTGCACGCAAGCACCGAGTGGTAAAAGATATGCAAACCTCACAAAACACTAGGTCTAAACCTAGAGCGAGTGCATCTGAGCATGGTCAAACCAATGTTTTCCTAAATGCTAAACGGTAAACAGTCAGTCACCTACTATTTAGCCATTATTCGGCCTAAACAGTCCATTAGATGGGCTAAACGGACAATTAAACAGACTAAACGGATGATTAAACGAAAATGGTGTACCACTATGTAGCGTTTACACGGCTTTTAAACGGTCTAAACGGCCGTTTAGGCGAACAGTGGGTCTAACTAACTAAAACACTTTGCAAAGCACCTACACTAATCACCTTGTGATCTTTAAGCCCTACGCATATGGAGAGCACTAGAATAGAGTATCGCCTCACTTGGTATTTTTCTCAGCTTCTCCACACCCTTTTTTGTCGGTTCTCGAACGTATTTATAGCCCCAAGCAAAGATATAATAATTTTAGTACTACTTTGTATGTGTGTCCATTGAAACAATTTAAAAGTAATGACTAATCACACCAATTTTAATATTACTATGACATAAATCTAATTACTTTTCTAATATAATAATTAAATTCATTAATTTTAATATGACTAGTTATATTAATTTTAATATTTCTAGTTACGTCGTGGCATAGGGGGCTGAGCACTAACGAAACTTTCTGCAACACCTATCCTGTACTCCCTCCATAAAAGTCATTTAGGACACTTCAATATCTAATTTTGACTCTTTATTTTTACTAGCAAAAATATTCATACGTTGTAACAAGAGAAAAAAGCTATCAAATCTATATCTATATCTCTATTACCTAATTATATATATCTATACTTAATAAAAAGAGATAAAATTTTCAGGCTCTTTTTTCATCCATCCTTTTTTTTATCTTCCTCTAAGTACCGAATGATGGAGAGTTTCTTTTATGTGGACTTATATATATAACCCGTGCTCATACGAGTTAAAATAACTTGCATCTAAACCAATTTGGAGTAGTAGTCCTAATATAAATAAATTCGTCACATTCTAAGTATTCTAAATAGAACTCTTAATAGTCAAATAGAAAAGGATAAGAATTAAGTTCTTTATTTTGCTCCTCTTTTTTTATTTAGTGAGATGTCAATCAGAGGCAAAAAAAAATCAAAGTACTAATCTGTAGTTCCTTCTTCTCTAATAATAAAAGGCAAAAATTCTGGTTGTTTTGGATTTTAATCGAGCCCCGTTTTAGATTTTGGTCGAGCCCAACTATTCGTTTGTTTCGATCTAAAATTGGTTTAAATTCGTGTTAGGCTTCTGAGTTAGATTCAGCTCATAACTTTCTTTTTAACCCTCTAACCCAATTGGATCAGGAGTCCTCGTGCCATAAATAGAAAATAAACTAAAAATAATAGAAAAACCAGATCCAAAGACCAGTGGACATATAAAGATATGGTAAACCGAAATTTTCATAATTATATATTAAGGAAAGATAAAAGTATTTATCAAAAAGTGATACATGTATATTTTAATGAAAATATTTTTCAAGACAAACATATTCATATGGTATTTATGTTTTCAAACTCAACCACTTAAAAGCTATTCATAATTTATATTGTTAATATTTGACTTAAATCTTATCTAAAATGTTTTTTTTATATAAATATGGAGAAAGTACGGCTGTATGCTTGGCAATGCTTCCCCAGCGCTCGCATAATAAACCCCAACTCGTGGCCTCGACGATCCTGCAGAAACACAAATTCCCCAATCCCCTTTCAATTCGTGGTAGCCTAGGATTGAGCGGAGCCAAGGGCGCATCCGCGCGCGCGCGCATCGGGCCCTAGCCGCACGCCATGGCGACGGCGTCCCCGGATTGGGCGGGCCTTCCAACGGAGATGGTGGCCACGGTGATGGGGTCGCTGGACATCCCGGACCTGTTCCGCGCCGGCTGCGTCTGCTCCTCCTGGTACGCCGCCTACTCCGACGTGGCCGCGTCCGCATCCCCATCACCGACACGGCCCCGTGCCTGCTCTACTCGGCCCGCGGCGACGCCGACGCCAGCGCCGCCACGCTCTACAGCGCCACGAGCGGCGCGACGTTCAGGGTCCGCCTGCCAGACCCGCCGCTGCGCAGCCGCGCGCTGGTCGGGTCGGCGCACGGCTGGCTCGCCACGGCCGACGAGGCGTCCTCCGACCTGCACCTCGTGAACCCGCTCTCGGGCGCGCAGGTCGCGCTGCCGCCCGTCGCCACGCTCCACCACGTCGAGAGCTTCCTGGACGGCGCGGCGGGCAGCCTCGTGTACTCCGTGCAGGAGAGCGAGGACGACGGCCCCGGAGAGCCGCCGCCGGTGCCGGTGCTGTACCCGGCGCAGAAGCTGCGGCTGTTTCTATACTACAAGGTGGTCATGTCCTGCAGCCCTGCCAAGGGGAGACACTGCGTCGTCCTCCTCCTGCACCGGCCGGACGGCGAGCTCTCCTTCGCCCGCGTCGGTGACGACCGGTGGACCTGGATAACTGGCCAGACGCTCAGATCGGTCAGAGGCTACCGTGACGCTATCTACAACAAGATCGACGGCCTGTTCTACGTGCTCAGCTTCGATGGCTCCATGATCACGCTGGATTTGGGTGGCGATGGCTCTTCTTCTTCTTCTTCTTCTCCGGTGGTGGCCAAGGACATTATGCCGCTAGCGATGCGGTGGGATGATCCTATCAAAGATCTTATGCTTACACCGTCAGGTGATGTCTTGCAAGTGTGGAGGTCGAAAGAGATCGAGCGGTTCGACACTCCCGTTGAGCTTCCAGCTGGGGTTGCCCATGAGTTTGATGATCCATACTTGGCATCTCGCTTAGACTCTTTCATCCACAAGGTTGACATTGATAAACAGCATCGCGAGTTGCTGACGAGCATGGGAGACCATGCTTTGTTTCTTGGTTATAACTCTGCGGTGTGCCTTTCTACCAAGGATTTTCCACGGTTGAGTCCAGACTCTGCTTATGTTGCCAATGTCTTTGACGAAGAAATGTGGGGCAATAAGCACAATTTGAGGGAGATTGGCATATGGGATTTCAAGACTGAGACACTACGTGGCCTTGGTGAGGTGCAATCTCGCAATCCACAGTAGCTTGAAAATGAGTCACAGTAGCTTGAAAATGTAAGCCATGATAAACGGGACCTTTTTTTGCGTAAACATGATAAATGGGACTTGGTAACACTCCATGTCGAAAATTTAGTCAGAGCTACAAAAAAAATGCAGAAAGATAATAAAATGCAGCACAATCAATCAACTCTTACGAAATTCGGTGATGCGCTTTATTCAGAAAGATGCATTTTATTGTGGCACACAAAAAAAAGACTGATGTAACTTATTGTGCCATTCTCAGACCTCATGAACAATGAAATAAGAACAAAACATTCAGAGCAGAGTGTTCAGTGCTCCCAGAGTTGAAGAGCAGAGACACAACAGGCATTCAGAAGGAGACGGAGATGCCGAGGAGGTCAATGACGCGAGCCACGAACTGCGCGAGGTCCGTCCAGCTCGCCGCCGTCACGAGCCTCCCATCAACGACGGCCGCCGCGGCCTCCACGGCCTCGGCGCCCGCCAGCCTCGAGACGACCCGCATGGGCACCCCGCTGGCGCACTTCCTGCCCCTGAGCAGCCCCGCCGCTGCGAGGAGCAGGTGGCCATGGCCGATGCTGGCCACCACCTTGCCCTTGTCCGCGAACTCCTTCACGAGCGCCACCGCCCTGTCGTGCGTCACCAGCAGCTCCGGCGCGCGGCCGCCGGGGATGACGACGCAGTCGAAGTCGTCGGCGCTGGCGTCCGCCCAGTCCGCCGTCACCACGAAGTTGTGGCCCCGCCTCTCCTCGCTCACCGTGACCGCCGGCGTGCCGGCGGCGTCGTAGATCGCCGTCACGACGGTCTCGCCCTTGCGCTTGGTCGGGCACGCGGATTCGACACGGCAGCCCACGCCCGCCAGCGCCCGGAACGGCACGTTCGCCTCGTAGTCGTCGACGTAGTCCTGCAGGTACGGCCGTACGGCCAGTCTCCCATCAGCGGCGGCGCCACCAGCGGCCGGCGAACAATTAAGGCAACTAGTAGTAGGGTAGCTTAGCTTACGGCGCAGAGGATGAGGACGCGCTGGCCACCGCGCCCGGCGTCGGCGGCGACGACGTGGGCGCCCAAGGCGTCGAGGAGCTTGGCGAGGATCTGGGCGTGCGCGGGCCACCCGATGGCGGAGAGCACGTGGCCGTCGGCGACGCAGAGCTCGAAGGGATCCGGGTCGACCCACGCGCCCCCCGCCAGCTCCACGACGGGGCGCAAGCTGAAGAACGCCGTGCAGCGCGTGCCGCCGCTGAGCCCGCCGGCCGCGGCGAGCAGGAGCTGGCTGTGGCAGGTGAGCACCAGAGGCCTCCGCAGCGCCGCGAACGCCGCGACGAGGTCCACGACGGCCGCGTCCGCGCTCAGCTGCTCCGTGAACCGCCCGCCCGGGATGACCAGCGCGTCGTAGCGAGACGGGTCCGCCGCCGCCGCCGCGAAGTCGGCGGTTATCGTGAAGCGGTGGCCCGTGAGCTCCGTGTAGAGCTGCGGGGTGCCGGGCGGCGCGCGTGCGTTCGTGAGGACGGGGACGAGGAACTCGGAGAGGAGTAGGGAACGTGATGTGACGTGACGTACCTCGAAGCCGAGGAAGTCGTGGACGGCGGTGAGGCAGGAGTCGCCGGGGCGCTTGCCGGGCGCGGCGCAGTCGACGGTGATGCCGAGGGCGGAGAGGGCGTAGAGCGGGACGGCGGCCTCGAAGTCCTCCATGTAGTCGCCGCAGAGCATGAGGACCTTCCTGGGGGCCGCCATGGATGGACCTGATCGATCCTTGTTGCTCGCTGGAGCTGCAACCTCTGCAAGCGTGCTAGTGAGGAGTAGTAGTGACACTGGCAGGTAGGTAGCGTAGGAGTGTGATCAGTACCGGTAGCAATACTTGTAGTAGGTTTGTACTAGCTCTGATCCGATCAGCTCACGTCGATGATCACGACTGGTTGATCGACCGCGCTCAAAAAATTTTTAAAAAAATGGTCCAAACATTAATTCATGGTGAGAACAGGATTAAATCTCTGTTCCGGATCCCGGGACTGGAAATAAACCACGTAGTAATAATTAAAACGCACGTGTTCAGGGCAAGGGCGTCGCACGCGTCTCGCGTGATCTCTCCGGATGAACCACGGCCACGGATCGAGACGGCCAGAAATTGTAGCCCCCGTGGCCCCGTCATGATTGCTTATATTTTTTGCATGGTGCTGGGCGCGCCACGGCGTGATGATTTAGGCAGGTACTAGTGTACTACTAAGCCTTGTTTAGTTCCGAAAAATTTGTCCAATCATAAACTAATTATGATCAAAAGATTCGTCTTGCGATTTACAGACAAACTGTGTAATTAGTTTTTGTTTTCATCTATATTTAATGCTTCATGCATGTGCCGCAAGATTCGATATGACGGGGAATCTTGAAAACTTTTTGGATTTCGGAATAAACTAAACAAGGCGAAGCCAGTCAGGACGACAGGTGAAGTGATGAATCGATATTGAAATGTCTATATACGATTCATGCACCAAACCATAGCATTCCAGTGGGCCAGGTCGCCTACTTCTCAATCAAGCGGTCAGATCTCAAACGAACAGTATCGCATAGGGCACTTCGTGCGACGTGTGTATGGCATATAGACCCCACTAATAGCATGTAACCATGTCTTCCTGATACACCGTGTTGTTTGAATGGACACTAATTGCCATGCACGGTGTGACACTGTCGTACATAATTTTGGTCTAGTTGGAAAAAAATTTTAGCTTTGGCTATTGTAGCTGACAATTATTAACTTAAAAAATTATTTCGTAAATTGATTCATGCACCAAACCATAGCATTCCAGTGGGCCAGGTCGCCTACTTCTCCAAACAAGCTGTCAGATCTCAAACGAACAGTGTCGCACAGGGCACTTCGTGCGACGTGTGTATGGCATATAGGCCCCACTAATAAGGCTTTGTTTAGATCTAAAAAGTTTTAAAATTTTAACATTGTAGTAATTTCATTTTTATATGATAAACATTGTTCAATTATAAAAAAATTAGATTTAAAAGATTCGTCCCGCGATTTGCAGGCAAATTGTATAATTAGTTATTTTTATCTATATTTAATGCTCCATGTATGTACTATAAGATTTAATGTGACAAAAAAATTTGAAATTTTTTTTATTTTTAAGTGAACTAAACAAGGCCTAAGCAACATATAGCATGTAACCATGTCTTCCTGATACATCGCGTTGTTTGAATGGACGCGTGCTGACACTGTCGCATATAATTTTGGTCTCGTGTAGTTGGGAAATTTTTTTTGTCTTTGGCTATAGCACTTTTGTTTGTATTTGATAATTATTATCTGATTATAAATTAACTAGGTTTAAAAAAATTGTCTCGTAAATTACAGGTAAATTGTGTAATTAGTTTTTTATTTATATTTAATGCTCTATACTTGTGTTTTAAGATTCGATGTGATGGAGAATCTTGAAAACTTTTGAAAATCTATTCGCTTGTCTTACAAGTCGTACTTTCTGTTTTTCATTCATAATAAATCAGCGAACAGTATTTTCAGCTATGACTTTTCAAACCAGCGACCAATGAGGAAAATAGAGATGACGTGCTGCTGTTGTACAGCTGCTGAGCGTTTTTTTTTTTTACAAAGAAACTATATTGATTAACAGCAGGTTGCTGTTAGGACCATTACAGAGTTAATGGTTACTCCCTCCATACTAGAAATACATGATGTTTAGGACATATAATTGTGTTTACCAAAGAGTCATTAATTATAGGATAATTTTCCGATTTTGCCCTTATTAAATAGAGGCGCGGATGTATGCTAGACATGAGACATGAAACATTGTATATTCAAATGGTTATCGGGGCTGCTTTCAAAGCGCTCGTTGGGCGAGGGTGGGGGTTCGATTCGCGTCTTCGCATCCGTTAGCATGCATAGGCGTCTGTTCGTGTCCGTTAGCATGCATGCATTGGAGCCGGTGGCCGTTCGCGTCCGTTAGCATGCATGCATGGAGACGCCCGGGAAGACTGGGAGACGCGTGGGAGCGTGATTTAATGCGGGCGGAAGACTAGGCAACGGCAGTCCAGTCCATCAGAGCCCTTCGGAGGCTAGGACTTCATTCTTTGTAAAAGCACAAAGGAAACCCAGAACGTCATCTAATCTATGTACGGAGAGAGTATATTTGAGAGTGTCGAAAAGCAAAGGACACTCTTGCTCATGAGCAGTATGACAACAAGCACTATTAAAAGTGGTTTGATTGCAAACTAATTCACTCAGTGCCTGTCTAGCTAGTTGATCAGCGATATGCGAATGGCTATAGTTGTACCATGAATCTTGGAGCTGGTAAACTGAGTGTAGGGTTTAATTCTCCGGTCAGGTGGATGATCAAGCTGAGGCCTGTTTAGGAAGAGTACTAACTGTTGATTATCTGTTAAAATAATGGAGTCAACCATGTGCATAGCTTCTAGCACCGTGGCTGCTAGAGCAAGGGCAGCTGGCAGCTGCTTCTTCCATCAGCACTAACAAGGAGTCCTTCATGGCAGCTTTGATGATGCTGTGAGGAGGATGAACCCGTGTGTTGACAATAAAAATGTCTAGTCCAGCATCTCTAGAAGTAGAGACACCTAGGTCTGGTTGAGTTGAAGCATCTATATAACATCTAATCCCCTGAAGTAAAGTGGGGAAAGTAACAGAATACCTGTTTGTTGGTGTTGTCTAGTGTACGGTGTCGTGGTTGGTGGTCGGATTTCTATCTGCATGTGAAGAACCCATACCTTGATTTGCTTCAGTGGCACCTACAAAATGAGTGGTTGCACGTTGGGCATTGGGGCCTGTCAAAGCATCGTGTTGTTCCTGATGTTCTTGTATTGCACTTAAATGAGTCTGCATGTGGGCATTGGCTGCCTGGTGTACCTGGAAGGACGTCCACGTTTTCCTCTTAAACCTGTTGTCATTATGAGCTTTCCAAATGTACCAAAGAGTAAACAAAGTTTTACATAGTAAAGATTCTGAGGGATTATTTGTGATGAGCAGGTTAATAGTCATTTGAATGCCTTCTTCTTCAGCTAGAATGTTGTTAGTGAATATAGGGGGGATTAGCTGTAGACCATACCTCAGTAGGCAAATTACATTGGAAAAACAAATGTTGATCGCTCTCAATATTACCACAGTAAGAGCAGTGTTGATCAATATGATTGGAATACCTACCTGCACGTCTCCAGTGGCTATTGCACGCCTGATCAGCCTCCATGCAAAGGTTTTGAGTAGAGGCGGGATGATTTTACTCTTCCAAGCCTTATTCATAATGAGATTAGCATCATGGCTAATACTTCTGGAACCTTAGTTGAGTAGGATATGATCATTCTGATACTCCAGATATTTGTAGGCAGAGCCGCTGAGCGTTGGTGAGGGAAGAAGGCAGCAGAAAGATGACAGGAGTTTCCTGCTGCTACTCCTTGTGCTAGATAGAAGAGAACGATCTGTTGCTGATGCTTTCTAGATGGATAAAAGATAGAGAAACTAGTGCTCGGCAGAGCAGCTCTCTCAACTCAACATGATGCTTCATCTTCATTAGATGCTCTTAATTTGTGATAATTTGATCTAATAAATTCAATTACTGGTACTCCTAGGGGGGGAAAAAAGCTCCACCAACATCGTGGCCATGCTGTGAGCATTTCTAGCGATCCACGGTCCACTATCCACACTAGACACTGCTACTACAATAGCCATCCCCGTGCGGCTGTGCCGCCCACTAGTCCCATCCCTCCTCCAAGCCTATTTACTTGTTTGAAAAACTATGATTGAAAATACTGTTCGCTAATTTATTGTGAGAAAAAACGCTGTTGAATATTTGACAAATTCGATAAATAAACTCAAACGAACCGGCTCTATGACTTTCCCACGTGAGAAACAATGAGCGGCCTTCTAGGCCCATCATCTTACGATGTTTGGGCCCATCTCAAAAGGCAAAGAGTCCCATGTGAGGAACAAACAATGGGCACGGGCCTGCCAGGCACATCTTAGGAATTATGATGTTTAGGCCCATCCGAAAAGGGCTTGTTACGAGGTTTCGTCGAGTGGGCTTGCAGCCCATCCCCTACTGCAGTGAATTTGCCATGTCGCTGTATCGTCTCCTCGTCCCCCTGACAGAATCCAAATGAAGATGAAGCATCATGTTAAATACAAATTCTGCTCAAAGCGGTTGCCAGCCGTCACGCTGAAGATTCTGCTTTCTGAGTCAATCTGACCCCCCCCAATGGCGTCATCTGCACATCAACACGTCTACGAACTCTTGGATACATACGATCGATCTGATCCGATCCCCGGAGAAATTAAAATCTAATCTTGGATTCGTGTGTCGTGATGATTGATAGTGAAGGTGCTGTTTGTTTGGTGGATGAGCTGATTTTACCAAACCTGCTGCTGCCAGAAAGCCTGCCACCCCAGGCCCAGATCGATGACCAGCTAGGTAGCCATAGCAAGCTAAGCTAAGACTGACGTCGCCGTCATGTGTGCCGAGGATGGATGCTAATACGTACTATTTGGTTATGTTAGCATTACTATTATGTATGCATGGTGGTTGGTAGGTTGGAGGATGGGTCGCTGACCGTCCGTTTGACCAGCGGTGGCTACTTTATCAACTGACAAGTACAAGTATTAGACTCGCTTTCCTACCGTGGCACTGTGGCATCCGCTGTGCTTGTGCGCGCGAGTTCCCACTGAAACCAGGGCTTTGTTTAGTTCACCCCCAAAAACCAAATCTTGGGGTATATGCATGAATCATTAGATATAGATGAAAATAAAAATTAATTACACAGTTTGTTTGTAAATCACGAGATGAATCTTTTGAGCATAGTTAGTCCATAATTAGATAATATTTATCAAATAAAAACGAAAATGCTACAGTACCGAAATCTAAAATCTTTTCGGAACTAAACAAGGTCCAGACATGTGTGTATTGTATTCTTGTTCGCTTGGCTGAAAAGACGTTAGCTGAAAGTACTGTATGCTGATCTATAATTTTTATAAAGCAAAACCCCACTATCTATTTCCCTTGACATGCAATGCATCTACCTCAGTAGTCCACTATCAACCTCACTTGACATGCAATGCATTCACCTTAGCAGTCCACTATCAACCTCACTATATATTTCTCTTAAAATGTAAAACGTCCACCTCAGCAGCCTCCACTATCATTCACCACTATGAATTTCGTTTGACATGCAAGGTGTCCACCTCAGCAATCTACTATCATTTGCATTAAATTTCATTAGCACAAGAATTATGGCATCCACATTAGCGAGCCACATCATCCACTATGAATATAATTTCTATGATTATGTTAATAACAAAGTTATATATATTTATATTCCTTCTTCATACCTGCGGCAACGCGCGAGGAATCCTCCTAGTTTGTTATAAGAGAAAAACACTACTAAAAGGACTTGTTGTTGTTGTTGTTGTCCTTAACTCTTGCTATATATTATCTCCATCCCAAAATAAATGTCGTTTGCGCTTCCTGAGAAATAACTTTAACTATATGTATAGTAAAAATATTAATATTTATAGTATATAATTAGTATCATTGGAAAGATCTTTAAGTCTAGTTTTTTAACAAATTTATTTAGAGATAAAAATATTATATGTATTTTTTATAAATTGAGTCAAACTTGTAGCACGAAAACCTAAAAAAATATTCTTTTTTAGAACAGATGGAGTATATCTTATCCCGATTATCAAATAAAAAAAATAGCCAGCTGAGAGCGAGCAGGGGCGGTCACGCTCAAAGATTCAGCGGATCCGTCACGTAATCTGACCCCAAACGCTCCGGATGTTTCCTGCTCATCAGCCTGATCGCTGACGGGCCGGTGCCATCCAAATGAACTGAATGAATGAATGATTCAAGCATTTCGTTCATTCAGCCGTCATCCCTTTTTTATATACTCTGTCCCAGTGTAGGACTACCCAGGATTTATTCAACCGTCAACCAACGTGACGACATTCTATACATTAGTTCGGGCCGGGGGTACACTGAATTTTAATCGCACTGAGGCATCCAAAGATGATGCATGCAATAGTTTCTGTCTGTGTCAGAGACAAAGGTTAATTTCATTGACAAGCCTTAGATTAGCTTAGTTGTGATACCAGCAGCTCACTTAATTAGAACGTGTACATGCGGGTTAATTTCCTCTCTCATATACACACACACTACACATCGCCGTGTCAACAGTCACATAACTGATACTGATAGTACTAGTATAGTACAACAGTGGCGGACCTAGAATTTTATGGTAGGGTATGCCACATAAGAAAATAATTTTACGCAATTCGGTAAAACTATTTCCAATTAGATAAAACTATGTCCATTAAATAACACGATAAGCCTTAAATTTAAAGATTAGCTAAAAACTATAACTAATTATGATATAAAGAAAAGAAATACAAATAATTCAAAATAATAGCCATAAAAGAAACTTATAACAAGATGGGATGAAAAAATAGTAAAAGAAAGGATGAAATATGTAATTCAAAATAATAACTATTCGCAGGTGAGGTTTTACGAGACACAACAAAATGGATAAATATAAAAACTAAAGAAAGAAATATATTATATATAGTTAATTTTTGAAAGGGCAAAAACAGAGAATAAAGAAATACAAAACGTAAAATGGAAAAAAAATTTGCAGCCCCGACGGTTTGAACAAAGAAGTACAAAACGTAAAATGGAAAAAAAAATTGCAGCCCCGATGGTTTGAACCAGCGATCTCTTGGTTACAGAACAAAAAACTTACCATTGGACTAGTAAGATGTATCAATAATGACAGTTGTATTTTTTATATATATATATAATACATTGTTAATTAAGTAGGAGGCTGACCCACAGGGTATGCCGTGGCCCACCTGGCATACCCCGTGGTCCGCCCCTGTAGCACAATAACGTGCGTGCCACAAAAACTGTAGTTTATCCAACGCGACACACAACACGAAACCCACACGAACAAATTAAGCCTGTGTGTTCAGTTGGCAAAAAATTTTGGTTTTTTTTTTGGTTTTTGACACTGTAGCACTTTCGTTTTTATTTGACAAACATTGTCCAATTATAAAGTAACTAGACTTAAAAAATTCGTCACGCGATTTACAGATGAACTATGTAATTAGTTTTTGTTTTCATGTATATTTAATATATCATGCATGTGCCGCAAGATTCGATGTAACGGAGAATCTTGAAAATTTTTGGAAACTAAACAAGGCCTAAATTAAAGGCAAAATTGAGACCAAAGACGGTGTAGTACGTGGTGGTTGGGAAGGTGGTGGGCAAGTGTAAGTGGCCCTGTCGCGGGGTCGCCGAGCAGGTTGATGGCTCCTTCAGCTTATAAATATTTGATGCACTCTACGTCGTAGTTGATTTTTACGTGGTCTTCGCACGTTCTAGTTTAATTTAGCTTTAGCCGTTGATTGATTTTCTTTCACACTGTAGCTACTATGGTATATATACATCTAGTTATAATACTATATATCTCACAATTATAATAATACTATGGTATATATATACATCTAGTTATAATACTATATATCTCACTATTATAATAATACTATAAAAGTATTCCTCTCGATTACCATCCTAATTAATTTGTTCGGAGATTTGAAAGGACTGAAAAAACGCAAACATATTTGAACACGCGGAGTCCACAGATTAAAATCTTGCGGTGCTTCAGAAAATCAAGGACGAGATGAGAGTTCGGATCATGGCGGGACCAAAATATCTGGCTAATTAACATTATCAGCATTTTTTATTTGTCACTCTCATCTTGGAGGGTTTTTCTTCTCTTCGCATTTAAGTGCTTGTTTGTATATCGGTGTGGTTGTACAGTTCCCCGTGCCTTCTCACCTTTTCAATATAGCGGGCAACTCTCTTGCCGGCTCATTATATTTTTTTTAAAATAATGTATTCAATTACCTACACAAGATTCTTTTTTGTTTCTAATTTGAAATGCTATCGACTGTCAAGATTTAAAAGTTTTGGTTGAGTTCTGATCGAAGTGTCAAGTGTTCGTGACGGAAACAAAAGGAGGGCAACGTAGACTCTGAGCTAAAGACATTTGTCAAGTTTGGAAAGGACGGATCACATTTGGTGGGCAAAGTACCAGTCCCAGTAGCTAATGTACTACCAATTAATTGCCAGGTCTGGGCTGGGATTAAATAAGCCGGCACAATAGTTAGGCAATCTACAATCTAACCTAATACATTCCAGGTGACCTAATACATTACAGAAGTAGTAATATATGTACATTCCGATCTGGTCATGTAGAGAAACTTAGCCTACTACTAGCTAATCCTGATAATAATATGGAGAATGTGCTGTTGGCCGGTAGATTAGCTGATGATGCCACTTGCCACCTGCAGCGGCTGCCACCCGGCCCGGACGGCCAGAGACCATATGTAGCACGCACAGCTAGAGGCCTAGAGCACGTAACCGTATAGTACGTGCCCGCGCACGGGACGATGCAATACGTAGTGGATATATATACATGATATAGTGGATAATCCATTATTGAATATGAATCTTTTGAACTTAGTTAATTCATTATTGAACAATAATTATCAAATACAAACAAAAGCGCTATTGTAGTTAAAAAGCTAAAAAAAATTACGAACTATAACATGGTCTGGTGGATAACAAATCAGCATATAACACATGTAGATAATGGCAACTCAAAAAATAACATATATAATAAATATTTTAATAATTTAATATAAATAAATAAAAAATAATTAAAACTATGAATAATATTAATAAATAAATATTTTTAGGTATATCAAACATGATTACATGAACAACTAAAGTACGTAAAATTAATATGATTAGCCGCCATAACCAAATTAACCTTTATATATCGTTAACAGTAGTAAAATTAATATAATGTTAGTAGCCAAAGAACTAAGTTGTAATTTGTTTAAATGATGCATATTGTTACTATTACCATGTAATTAGTCATAGTTATAGATTATTATTTATATTACATATTTGTGGTAGTAAAATATATATCATTCTCTTAGTAGCCATATTAAAATCGATACGATCTATATTACTAACTAGTCATAGAGATAAGTTTAAAATGGCTTTTCCAGGGTACTTATTTGCGGATATAGATAATGTCGAATATTCTATATTTTTTAATACGTTGAATACAGAAAAAAAACACACATAGAGAACATAGGGATACACCACTTAGCATCTAATAATGCGAAGACAAATATTTGTATTGACACTAAAACAAATACGGGACGTTGAATCCTTCAGATATTTTAACACGTGTGTGTGGATCCATCTCTGTCGTGTAGGTGCAGCTTTGTCAGATGATGGTACGTTGAGGCTTTGTTTAGTTTCTAAAATTTTTGAAGATTTCTAAATAAAAAAA
>Ga0182004_10001427_pt1 | contig 17475 bp, 13 predicted proteins | sample Sormic07211540_1_FD_120479 | JGI IMG/M metagenome (GOLD analysis project Ga0182004, IMG submission 120479) | Endophyte microbial communities from Sorghum bicolor roots, Mead, Nebraska, USA - 072115-40_1 MetaG | ecosystem: Host-associated > Plants > Roots > Unclassified | place: USA: Nebraska...
ACGCCAGCGCCAGCAGCTTTGGCTGCTCGGATTCGATGGGGAGGAACGGCACGGTGGCGGCTGCTGGGAGCTCCCAGAGCCTGGCGCTCTCGATGAGCACGGGCTCGCACCTGCCGATGGTTGTGGCCGGCGGCGGCGCCAGCGGAGCGGCCTCGGAGAGCACGTCATCGGAGAACAAGCGAGCGAGCGGCGCCATGGATTCGCCCGGCAGCGCGGTAGAAGCCGTCCCGAGGAAGTCCATCGACACGTTCGGGCAAAGGACCTCTATATATCGAGGTGTAACAAGGTTAGAACATTGATTAGTTTGTGTCTTCGATACATTTTGTTATATTGTTCTGGATTCGTTCGTTTCAAATTGGTCTAGTACTCTAGCTAGAGAGTTATTTATTTAATTTAGAGGTAACTATCATCAGAGAACATAGCATTAGCATGACCTTGTTCTAGTACTACTCTAGCAAAATACCATGGCCTTGTTGAGCGATCAGTCCATCGAGAACATAAACTATCATCAGAGATCTATGCTAATGCAACCTTTGGAAACAGCGAGGCCATGCTATTTTTCTTTAAATTTTCTCTAGTAGTTCATATGATACTAATTCTAAATTAAAGTAAACCATTTTTGTTTACTAAGAAGTGGATGCAATATATACTGATGTATTTTTCATATGTGCTGTGATGATAGCAACATATGCCACTGATCACATGGGCGATTGAGAACTGAGTATATATGCATGTACAATTCATGGCTAGTTGTGGAATGGTTAACATTTGAAATCGTACTTCTTGAGTCCATTGTTACCGTTGCTTTTGTTCTATTTGCCAATGAATATCGAAAGCTATATATATGCAAGCGTATTTTTGCTTAGTTTTTAGATATTTAGCATGTATATAGACGTGTTAATTGAGGGTGGTAATGCTATATATGCATAATTTTGAGTTTTCTTGTTTACCTATCGATTATATATGCTATTGCTTTGGTATGTGTAGACATAGATGGACAGGGCGATATGAGGCTCATCTATGGGATAATAGTTGTAGAAGAGAAGGGCAGAGTCGCAAGGGTAGGCAAGGTAATGAAATATGTGTCCATAATAACCACTTTTATCCTCATAGAGAAAACATATTTAGTATGTACAGCTTGAACTACTGATAAAGCATTGTCTCTTTTGTTTCCGTCAACACTCTGGCTTCACGCATTGCCTACCGGAATGACACCAACAATATGCAGTTTACCTTGGTATGCATTCACCTTTGCTCTCCTGCCCTTGCATTTTCATTGTGTCGATCTTCCCATTTTAACAATCATTTTGCCTTGTCATTGTATATATGCACCGTATACACTTAGGTGGCTATGACAAGGAAGACAAGGCAGCAAGGGCTTATGATTTGGCAGCTCTCAAGTATTGGGGCACTACTACAACAACAAATTTCCCTGTAGGCAAAGTTCTATATGGTTTTTCTCTGAATGCGCTTATAACAAAAGCATTTTGATTTTTTTAAGTATTATATTACTCTTTGTTCTTGAATTAATTATTTTGCCAAAATTTTATTGTTGCAGATAAGCAACTATGAAAAGGAGCTAGAGGAAATGAAACATATGACTAGGCAGGAGTATATTGCATACCTAAGAAGGTAGTATTTTGATGCTTGTATCATATTCTCAATGTTTCACTTCCGTAGATGATTTGGCTAACAGTAATATGATCCTATACATTCAGAAATAGCAGTGGATTTTCTCGTGGCGCATCAAAATATCGTGGAGTAACTAGGTAATCAAACTTTTCACACAAGTATATGATTTGCGTTCATACAATCAAAATTGTCAATGTTTTTATTTCACATTATCATTAGATGCCTGCTGTGTGAAAAGCATAATTACAAGAGATTTATGAAACTTGTTTTCATTTTCTTTTTTGTTTATTATTGAAATAAAATGTTGTTTATCGAGCAGACATCATCAGCATGGGAGATGGCAAGCAAGGATAGGGAGAGTTGCAGGAAACAAGGATCTCTACTTGGGCACATTCAGTAAGCTAGCTGCCTTCTTTTCTTGTTTATTTGTTTGTTTCGAGAACTCAGTGAAGCTCTAGCACCTATTAAGTGAGTAATGCGACTCATCAAAACCAAATTGCTCGGTTAATGGAGATCCTTAAGCTAGTTAATGACTACTCATAGTGTTATATATGTCCCCAAGATCTAAGTCATCTCGCTCTGTACTTGTTTAGTCAAATTTCTTGAAATCTTCGTCTCGTAGAACTGAAGATTAGATATTCTATATGTTGCCCTATGGGTGCATAAAATAGTGATCACAGCATTAACTATGTCCCAAATGTACCTTTCCAAGTTTTTGTCTCAAAGTTGTCTGAGAAAACCGGGGCATGGGGTCAAAGGGTCGCGCAGAAAACCCTAGTGCTTTGAATCACACAGTTCGCACCCTGCATGCAGCATGCATGCATGCAATATGCAAAATATAGCTAGTAGCTACTACGATCGACCTAACCTGCATTGGGAAACAACCCTAATCATGCACCCTACTACAGCTAATCGTCGTGCACATTCCCTCGTACGTAGGCACCGAGGAGGAGGCGGCGGAGGCCTACGACATCGCCGCGATCAAGTTCCGCGGTCTGAACGCCGTCACCAACTTCGACATGAGCCGCTACGACGTCAAGAGCATCCTCGAGAGCAGCACGCTGCCTGTCGGCGGCGCGGCCAGGCGCCTCAAGGATGCCGTGGACCACGTGGAGGCCGGCGCCACCATCTGGCGCGCCGACATGGACGGCGGCGTGATCTCCCAGCTCGCCGAAGCCGGGATGGGCGGCTACGCCTCGTACGGGCACCACGCCTGGCCGACCATCGCGTTCCAGCAGCCGTCGCCGCTCTCCGTCCACTACCCGTACGGGCAGCCGCCGTCCCGCGGGTGGTGCAAGCCCGAGCAGGACGCGGCCGTCGCCGCCGCCGCGCACAGCCTGCAGGACCTCCAGCAGCTGCACCTCGGCAGCGCGGCACACAACTTCTTCCAGGCGTCGTCGAGCTCGGCAGTCTACAACAGCGGCGGCGGCGGCGCTAGCGGCGGGTACCACCAGGGCCTCGGTGGCGGCAGCAGCTCCTTCCTCATGCCGTCGAGCACTGTCGTGGCGGGGGCCGACCAGGGGCACAGCAGCAGCACGGCCAACCAGGGGAGCACGTGCAGCTACGGGGACGATCACCAGGAAGGGAAGCTCATCGGGTACGACGCCATGGTGGCGGCGACCGCAGCCGGCGGGGACCCGTACGCCGCGGCGAGGAGCGGGTACCAGTTCTCGTCGCAGGGCTCGGGATCCACGGTGAGCATCGCGAGGGCGAACGGGTACTCTAACAACTGGAGCTCTCCTTTCAACGGCGGCATGGGGTGACGGTCCGGCCGGTCGACGAAGAGGGCAGAAGCTAGTGGCTAGTGATAGGGGATTAGCTAGCTAGAAGATCCAAGTCTAGGTTAGAGTTTATTTGCGGGCATCGTTGTCGTACGTGTTTCGACGTACTCAGGTTCTGGGTTCTGCAGAATTAACCCGTGCATGCACGTAAGGCGTGCTGCCTTTCTGGAAGCTGGTAATGGCAGGTCAGGGTAAGTAAAGTTAGCGTTGTAAGTTTTCCTGACGTGCTGTTAGTTTTGGGTAGTTTCAGAAGGTCCAGTCAATTTCTTCGGAAGACTCAATCATCATCGTGCACTCGTGCTATGAGAATAATTAACTTTGTCATATTTCATTGTTTTTCTAATCACAGTTATACTTTTGGTTAGCCTTTCTAGATTTTTTTAAGGGAGCCTAGGCAACGACAACGGATCTAGTGCAAACTCATCTCCCGTATAAACTTTGTAAACTCTAATCTGGACCGCAGGATGTTGATCCAAGGGGGCGCATGAGAAAGGTGAAAAGAGGGATCTGTAAAAGTGTGATTAAGAGCAGGCGGTTAAGTGCAAAATTACCCAATCTCTCCACGCCCCTTGGATTAACATCCTGTAGTCCAAATTAGAGTTTGCATAGTTTGCACGCTTCTAAAAAACAGTTACTTTTGGTTCTTCTGGTCATACTACTATGTTCATCTATAGATATATCAACTCAGTACTGTTGCACTGCTAATTATCTAGCATGTGCTTTTTCTCTCAAATATACAAAAATTTATGCATCTTTATATTAAGACTAAAAAAACAGATGGTTACAATGACGCGCACGCACTACATAACCAAGTTTAGGCGATTCCGTATCGCTCCACACTAGTATAAAAAAATCTTTTGTGAGGCGTTCTAGAAAAGACTATGGAGGCGGGCAGGATTTCCAACCAACTCAGTTAATACCTCAGATTAACTGAGTTGGACATTTTTTTATTAACCGAGGCGGTTACCGCCTCGGTTAATCGATTTACGGAGGCGGGCAACCTAAAATGTCTGCCACAGTTAATATGGATTAACCAAGGTGGTTGTTATAACATAAACGCCTCGGTCAATATATTAACCGAGACGGGTATACTATAAGGCCCGCCTCAGATAATACTGGCTCATCCATAAGCCAAACAACCCATCTCAGCCCGATAGTATGCTTAGTGTATATATACTGCCATTTAGGGTTTCATTCCATTTAGTCTCCTCAACCACTTAGCCTCCTCATCTTCTTCACCCGACGTCGCCGCCTCCTCCCTCTCCTTCTCCTCCCCCAACCGCGGGGACCCCTCCTTCCTCTCCTCCTCCCACGCCAGCGCCCCTCCTCCCTCTCCCACATGGCGGCGCCCCTCCTCATTCTCCCACCATGGCGGCACCCCTCCTCCCTCCTCCCATGTTGAGCGCCCCTCTCCCTCTATGGCAGCACCCCTCCTCTGTCTCCCACCATGGCAGCACCCCTCCTCCCTCTCCCACTATGGCGGCAACCCTCCTTCCTCCCACCATGGCGCCTCCATGGAGGTCGGATCCGGGGGCGTGGTGGACGGATCCGATATGATGGCGTGGTGGCCAGATCTGGCTCCCTGCGACGTCGCTCCTCTACCCTCCTCCCTCCTCTCCTTACGGTGCAGATCCAGCAAAAAGGTGCCCTACGGCGTGGATCTGGTGGGTTCGGACCCAACGGCCGCAGATCTGGCCTCCTCCCCTCCCTCCATGGCTCCATCGGCAGGTGGTGGAGAGGTACAATGGGGAGTAGCGGCAGCGATAGTGACAGCTCATTGATGGGCTTGGTGGGCCCGTGGATGGGCTTAGCAAGCCTGTCCACAGGTTTTTCCTTTTTTTATTTTTTATTTGATTTACTGAGGCGGGCATCAAACCGCTTCAGAAAATACTCTATTTACCGTGACCTTATGTCTGAGGTGGTTGCGATGCTCGCCTCGGTAAATCCATTTTGCCCCCCACGGATATTTTTTTGTGTAGTAGTGCCATTTGGTTCGTGAAGTGGCGGATCACGACTAGGAATTGCAGGACTGAGGCCGAGGCATGGTGGAAACATCTTACGTTTCACTCCTTCCATAACTCCTAAGCCACGAGCACGAAGAGTGAGTCATCTCCTGTATTTGTCGCCGCTCCATCGCTGCCTCCAAGAGGTCAACCATGCTAGAATTAGAAAAACCCACCGACCTGTGATGCGTCGACACCGAGGGCGGATAGGATGTCCCACCATACTTTGCCTAGAGAAGGAGGAGGACATAGTGATGTGGTCGGTGGTCTTTAACTTTTGGTAGCACAACAAGCAATGGTCTAGAGGGTCTAGCTGGTGCGGTTGCCTTTGTCTGCCGTCCAATGGTGATTGGTGGCTAAGAAAAGATAGGCAAGATAATCGAGTGCTAAAGGTATGTACATCCCGATGTGCTCTTAAAGAAAGAGAATAATCAAACAATTATATAAAAAGCCTTAATCTACAATGGAAACACTAATTTTAACTGCTAAATCTACCTATCCATCCTTAAAATCATCATATTTTGAAGCGCCGGTTGCTTATGTGAGCACCGACGCTTGTGCTAAGCGCCTGCCAATACGTACACGGTGGAAAAATTTACAAGAATTGCTATTAGGCGCCATCCCAAGCGCCGACATTGTACATAGCCTAAGAAGCATTTACTGGCTATAGCTAGAATATTAACAAGGAACTGAAGCAAAGTCAAGGGACTGAGTGCATAAAAACAACCGGACCAACCTATGAGCAACGTGTCTGGAATAGCTAATCTGTTGCCACTTGCCGCACGTACAATTTCCGTGAAGGAAGCTTAACTTGCCATCTTGCATGCATGAGAGGAGGCATTGCAGCCACCTCTGCTGCACCTATGCACGGGCTGTACTCGACAAGGAGGTCTTTTACGATGGCGTGTTACATTGATCAATCCTAGGGCGGTTGGGCCTAATTGGACCTAGCTAGACAATATATAACTTGCATATACGTAATGTCGCTCTTTACATATCATGGTTTCCATATAGATCATGTGAGCTTTAACTTTGTAGGCACGTTAGAAGCCACCAAATTAAATATAACTGCAGGGTGTGTCATGAAGGTGAATGTGCGTTTGATTGATGAATACATTTATCTTATATATATAATAAATAGTGATTGTCAAAATTGGAGAGAGAGAAAAAAAGAGGAGGTTATCCTCTCCTACTAAGAGCAACTCCAACAGCTTGACTATTCTTGTTGTGGAGGCTATTTTAGAATTCACATAGCAAAAAGTAGGCTCCAACAGATATGTTATTTGGTTCTGTAAAATAGAAAGTTGTGTATCCCTTGATTTTCGGTGGCCATATATAGCGAACCACTGATACAAGCATTTTGATTTTGTAAAATAGCAAGGCTGTTGTGGACCTCTTCTTTTTTTTTTAAGAAATTTTCTATTTTATAAATTAGCTAAACAATGGAGTTTGGTTACTAATTTTAGTCAAGCTCTTGGAGTTGCTCTAATGTAAGTTTTTATTTCCTAAATGTGCATTGTTTTTTTCTTTATTTCCTCCTTTATTGCCGCATGTATAAAATCTGAATATGATAAAATATTAAAAATATTTCCCTTTTTATATGTATGCTTCATGGATAATTTTTAACTCTTCTCATCTTGGAGATGATGAACAATTTGTTCTGTTAATGTTTTCTAGTGCCTAGTATACATATTGGTATTTTCTGTAAACTTGGATTATTTAGCTCATATGAAACCACCATGAACCAAAAACTTTGTGGGATGCAAGTTTTATAACTAAATATTAATTATTGTGAGATATGAGATAGCGTTCCAAATGAATATGATTATCTCAGAGTTTCATCTTTGAAAAATGATAAAAAAAACCCCAAAGCCATATATAGTCTTACATGATATAAACTTTCTACATAAGTTGTGTTGCTTTGTGTTGAGTTTTATCAAGTCTTTGTTGGCCCTTGTTGAGAGAACTATCCTTCTTAGAAGATCAAGATCACATACACACCATATATATGTGCTACTTCTATACTGGAAATACGTAAAATCGCGCCTTTCAAACATTTCCACCAAATAAATGCTCTATATTCTAAATGCTCTATCTCAATCACCCAAGACAAAGGAAAAGGCAATATGCCCCATGGAGGACTAAGGTAATATGGTTGAGTTTTCAACACTGCTATTTTCCCACTCAGGGAGAAATATGTTTGTTGTAAATGTGAAGCATAGTAGCAACTCAAAGTTCATTCATGTAGAGGCAGACTATCATAAAAGTTTAGGGGTTAAAAGAACCTTTCCCTTAGCCTTGGCCCAACACGTAACTCAAAGAAATTCTCAGCCCATGGACGTCCTATACAGCCCACACAGGCCACGGCTTGCGCACTCAAGGCCCAAGCGGCTGCCCAGCGACGCGGCGACGTCTCGTGCCTCTGCCCACTGTCGTCCTCGTCTGTCCCAGTTTCTCCACGGGGACGCAAAGCGTTGCCTAATCCAAACCGGCCGTCGCTAGTCCCGGCTCCAGATCCTCTGCCCGCCCCCCGGCGTCCGCGTTCGCCACGGTCCTCCGCGCACCGGCCGGCGACCCTGCGTGCGCGCCTCCGGTGGACCGTAGACGGCGCCCGGCCCCGGCGGCTGCGCTGCGCTGCGCGCCGCGCGCGGCCGGCGGACAGCGGGAGCCAGCAGCAGCAGCTGCTGCTCCACCACACCATGTTTCCCTGTCGTGGAGTGGCTACTGCAAACCCTCATCTGCCTGGTGCTCTTGCTGCAAACCGCTATGGTTCTCCCACGAGGCCATCTTTTTACCCTAGCGCGGCGTTTCTGAGACTGCAGGGCCCTGCGTTTCGTCATGAGAAGAAATCCTTGGCTCTGAGAGGTAATAAATCCACTTCTATTTTCTTCCTATAGGCAATTTTTAACCTGCGCATGAATATTATTGTCTTTTTCCTCGGAGCTGTGTGCCATTTCATTAAGAAGAAGGGGGAACACAATGGAGAGGCATATCGTGCTCCTAGAAACACCCAACACATGACCAGAATGTAAATGGGTATTTCTGTTCATCCGAGCACTTTGAAAATGTGATCCAATTCATATGTATTCGGTACTTTGGTAGGCTATTGAATTAGCGTGATTGAATTAGCATCTGGATATGCTTGGGTGTAATTTAAGCTGTGCTTTCGGGCTTATTGCTATGCTACCACGGAATCTCTATCTCAATTGGCAAGGCCACTATCCTTTCATAAAATAGTTTTTGGGGAAGACTACCTTAGTTTGGTATATTATGCGGCATAGTTGGGAAACAGTTGACCATCTTTAGTTTGTAATTAAGCTTCACCATTTTATTCCTCCTGACCAAATCGTCAGCATTTGTTTTTCTTTTAAAAAAGTGGAAAGTTGCATGATCAAAGGAGCAACTTAATTTCAACTTGCTACATGCTTCCATGGCAGAAGTGCTCACTGATTTTCTGAGATCAGTAGAAACCGTTGATAGGATGAAAATGAATATTTTGCATGCTTGCCTGTTCACTCTGAAAGGCCAAAGTGTTTTATAAACTGGATTATAAGTTATTTAATTTTGTCAATGACAAGGGAAGTTTGTAATTTCGATGTGCACAATATGTTTTTGAAAGCAAAAGTTTGATACGGTCAGTCCACTTTGTGTCTGTAGTACTGTACGGCATTGACATCTTCTTTATCAATGCATGATTAAGTTGTCCATGTGGAGACAACTTTAAATGAAGACTCTAGTCCAGTTCCGTTATTTTTTCCCTATACTGAAGGCAATTTTACATAGGTGGGTGGATTCTGGATTCTGGCTTAAAATTACAAGCTACTCCCTCCTTTCCAAATTATAAGACATTTTAGCTTTTCTAAATACATAGCTTTTGCTATGCACTTAGATGTACATTATATCTAAATACATAGTAAAAGCAATGTAGAAAAACCAAAAATGTCTTATAGTTTGGAACAGAGGGATTAATAATTAATTAATATTGACTTTCTTGTGATAAGTATTCTGAAATTCTAATTCTTTTGCTTTTTTTCAACTATTAGTCATTGCACATCTTATTTGAAGTTATAATGAGTACTTTCTTTTATCAATTTTTTCCTTCTCTGTGCTAAAGTTGCCCATCTACATTTAAGGTGAAGTATCTCAGACTGTCAACCTTTCTATGCCAGTGATGATGTTGAAATTTTATAGATCTTCGATATGATAAGAAATTTCTTCCTTTCAGCTGGTGCGGATTTTCACCGTTATGCGATACCTCCATCCTTTGCAAAGTATAATCCTGTCAAGGGCATCAAGCCTCTACTGTCATCCCCCAAATTGAAATCAAGAACTCAAGTTGGTTGCCAAGCATCTTTGTCATCGTTCAGCTACCCTGAGTTATCTTCCAAACCAAAATGGTGGTGGAGGACCCTAGCATGTGTACCTTATCTTCTGCCACTGCACAACATGTGGGGACATGCAGATGCTATCTATCAGCTTCATCCATACTTGCAAAGATTTAGCCTGCCTTATGCCTTCATCGATACAATGGCTCTACTCCCTGGGTGGCTTTTTCTGGCTATCTTCATGACCATATACTTCTTTGTTGTGAGACGGAAGTGGTCGCCGCACTTCTTGCGGTTTCACATCATATTGGCTATCCTGCTTGATACAGGCTCACAAGCTCTGGCCACTGCTTGCAACTGGAATCCAAGCATTGTTTTTCAGGGTAAACAAATGGCATATTTCTGGATGACAATGGCCTTCATTCAGATCTTCACAGTTGTTGAGTGCATGAGGTGTGCACTTTCAGGGGTGTATGCAAATATTCCGTTTATTTCTCATGCAGCATTCATCCATTCAGATCTTAACCTGTTCAGGTAGTTGATCATTGCAAACCACATTTTTGGAATTAAGAGGTACTGAGGTGGTTGGGTAATGTGGACTCTCAAATAGGAAAAGGACTAATTAGAGACGAAATCAGTGTAATCATCGTTCTTTGCTGCATTGTTGTCGGTGCTGTTGACTTCATGTCTCTGAATTTATGCTTCAGTGGCACCAGGCTTTGTGCTTTTCTTCTTCCTTCTACCCTCTTTAGCGGCACAAACTTTGAGAATTTATTTAAATGGATAAATCCTTTTCGATTGACTAGTGTGATGATCCTTGTTCTGTGCATTCTATTCGTGTGGTGATCTTTGTTCTGTAATCGTATTCTATTTTATTCAGTTTTGTCAATCGTATAGCAGTTATGTAGCTGCTTCTCCCAGGCATGAGGATATCTGGGTTGTCAAAGAGCTGCCTTGGGATAAATCCCCAGGCCCCAATGGTTTCACAGGTCGCTTTTACAAGAGGACATTGTCAACGTGTTCAATGCCTTATTTGAGATAGATGCAAGGAGCTTTCACTTGGTTAACGGTGCTATCCTAGTACCGCTCTCCAATTCTACCGAAGCCAAGGGAATCCGGGACTATAAGCCCATCAGTTTGATACACAGTTTTGGAAAGCTGGTGTCAAAAGTCCTTGCCAACAGATTAGCACCCTAGTTACGGCGTCTCATCTCATCTCACCAAATCAAACAGCGTTCCTCAAAGGTCGCCACCTCCACCGTCGCCTAACACGACGATAAGGCTGCAGTCTTCCCTATATTGAAGTCGATCAACGTCGTCGGGGCAACCGAAAACGTCCGCGTCGACACAGCCATACTGTCGAGACGTCTGATCGGTCAAGCTGGGCATACTACCGTTACAACGAGACCGACGAGGCCGAATGACACGGGCGTCGGGCGGGTAGGGTCTACATCTAGGCTACGCTACAGCCGGCCCATGGACCAATGAGGCCATGGCCATGCTGTCGTCCTATTTTCGTCTACATCATCATCATCATCATCATCATCATCATCATCATCATCATCATCATCATCATCATCATCATCATCATCTCATGCACAGAGACCGTGAAGCGAAGATCGAAGACGACGGCTACAACGGCTTAATCGAAGGTGTTTTGTGAGCCTAACTCATGGATCTAATTAACTAGGAGCTTTCTGAGCTTAATACGTGTAGAGAATTTCTATGGTGATTTTCTCTTGGAAACATGCCAAGACCTGGTTGAGTAAGGTCTAGAGCTGTCTGACACACTTCTTCTATAAATGTAGGGGGCGCTGTAGTTGGGAGTTTGGTTTCCTCATCCAGTGCCTCCGGTCGGAGATTGTCTAGATGGGAAAAGGTCATGTTCCCCTTGATTTGTTGGTCGAAAGACGAAGCTTCCAATATGGAGCTAGGTCTGGTGGGTTTGGAGCCCCCGAGTGCCTGCTAGAAGGAGAGCTTGGGGTGTAGGCTGATTTGGGTCTAACCTTTGGTGGAGCGTCGTCGAACTTGTCGAACACATCTTACGTTGATCTAGGTGAGTTGTCTGAGAGAAAGCAAGAACCCTACAAAAGAGATACCCCTACATTGCGTGCCAAATGCCGATGACCATGGATTAGGGCCGACAAGGGGGTGCTCTGCCAACAATGAAATTGCAGACGACTAGGGATCATCACTGACGCATGCAAAATGATTTTTATATAGGTTCAGACCTCTCATGAGGGGAGTAAAATACTCTACGCCCTATTTGTGGATTGGATCGATAAGTGTAGAGCTTAGCCGATTTATGGGTATCTATAGGCTTATAACCCCGGCAGTACAAGTCGGTTTAGGGTTTTCTACTCTAGGTCGTCAAGCGATATTCTTCTCTGATTCGGCCCCCTTCCTTATCAAGGACGGATACATAGTGCCCCCCTGGTGCACGGATCTTGCACCCAGTGGAGGTCAGACCCAAAGTTGGAGGGTAGCAACCAAACAGCCCCTCAATGCATGGAAGAAGTTAAGGAGTGATTCCACTAAGAGCTATTTGGGGCACCAACAACCTAGTTTTATTGCAATCTAATTCTGTTTTGTTTTAAAAGAATGCAAAATGGTAGTATGTTTCATGAGAAAATTGCTAAGTCGGGCTTCCATTGAGATCAAACCACGACATCAACAATCAAACGCAAAACAGTGCTAGCAATTGCCATTGCAGATACAACAGGTTTTTTTTTCTTTATTTTGTGAACTCTGTTACATCAGCACATCCACAACTCGTTTGCCTCTAGAGCACACGAATTCTCTCCAAACATTACACTACATGTAAGAGTAGCGCGTTTGGTAACCACCACGGTCCGACTGGTTTCACCTAGCAATTTTTTTCTCTTTACTTTGGGTTTATTGGAGTAGTTTTTTGGCTCCTCACTACAGTCAATGTGGGAGAGGGTGGTGCCAGCGCAGCTGAACTCTGGTTCCTCGCTTTAGTAAACAGTGTGCTACAATTGACCGAAACGGAGCCCCTAAACTAGCCTTACTCTAGCGAGTTCACACTATGATCGTGGGCAAGTGGCGGAGCTAGAGCATATTTGAGGGGATGCACTATGTCGGTGGGTGCATATGATTTTATTGTAGGGGTGCATATATGATGAAAAATTGATCATAATCACTGTTTTTTCATATTTTTGTGGGTGCGGCCGCACCCATTGCTAACTATATAGATCCGCCCCTGACGTGGGTGATACCACACTGATCAAAAGTTATGGTGATAGAGAGTCGGAGACTCGTCGGCCAGATTGTTACATAGTTATCCTTTTCTTCAATGCTACTTTACAGTATTTTTCAGTGAAGTAATAATATTTTTCTTTCACAACAAATCAGTATAAACAATAATATAAGTTCAATTTTAGCGAAACGAATAGATTTATGAGAAAAAATATTATTACTTTACTAAAAAGTATTGTAAAGTAGTGTTGAAAAACTGAAGAAGTCGTAACAATCTGGCCGAAGTTTGGCAGCTCCACTCAACGATTATGACCTTTTTGTCGTTAGCCTGAAGAGGGAGCCATCACAGGCAAATATCCGTATATCGTGCAACTGCTAATCGTACTGGTGGCGCAAATTAGAATCGTCAAACGTGTTAACCGCTGCAAATACTAGGATACTAGGATTATCTGGCACATAATTTATCTAAACATCCAGATACATGAGAAGCGTGACTACATTCTTACTGATTAGGCAGTTATATATTAACCCGTTAGGTTGCTTGTCACTGTTATAATACATTAGATATATATCCATATGCATGGGAAGCGTGAGTACATTCTTATTTTCTGGAAAATCATGAAGTTCTTGGTGAAAAGGATTAGAGAGGTTTATTTTGGTGCTTGGGAGGAACCACTAACAATTAAAGGTAACTAAGGATAGTTCAGTCAGTTCAGTAGATATTAAGGATGCATTTGGCACGTAGAATCAGTTCCGATTTTTTTTTTTAAGAATCAGCAGAAGCCGTGCCAAACGACATAGTGTGAAACGTGGTTTCAAGTGAGTTTCACTTTTGTGCCTATGAACATGAATGGCTGAAAATGTGGTTTCATAGTGATTCTAATTCTGCAGCCAAACAGTCTAGTAATTTTGATTCACCATCTGAAACGTTTCTTTAGAGAATTTAAATCTAAAATGTTACTGTAATTTCTATGAGAACGTGGATCCCTATCAAACGGACCCTAAGTTTGATAGACATGTGCTTTCTTTTCCATCTCGCACGAATTGCACGCCGCACGAATCTCTCGGAGGGTCTCGCCTGTGCATGCCCTCACAATATGGACCACAGGATTCACTCTGAGATTCGATATTGCCTCTCTCTTGCTGGACACGAATCTCACCTTTGGTCCACGTTGCGAGAGCATGTGCCTTATGGGCAAAGAAACTGCATTCCTTGGCTTGCATCTGCTCAGGTTCTTTGTTAGAGAACCCCTATACCTTTGTGTGTATAAAGACCCTTTTCACTATATAAAACAGCTCCTCCCCTCCTTAATCTTTTCATTTTAGCCCCTAGCCATATAGGATAATTATGAATTCCTGCACATGTATCTGTTTTTTTTGCATGTTATTACTCTAGTCTATTTCTGTATGGAAACCGATAGATGCTCAGTTAATGTATCCCGTTATGTTTATGAATCAACTTTATGTATACAACATGTATTGAATTTGTCTTAAATCACCAAGACACATGAAGCAAAGACCTACAATGTATGTTTTGCCATGTAATGACATGCGATTGCTAATAGATTCCTATTTTATGGCTAATAGTGCTAATACTTTTTCCCATAGCAACACATGGGGGCTGGAACTCTTTCTTATAAGCGTCACCAAACACTTCCCATGTACTGCTAACAAATAAACATCTATGCGTAAATGGCGGACTCAAGATTTACATAATGAGATTCGAACACTGAACCTAATAAAATTTATGAAAATTGACTGCATATCACTGTATTTAGATGAGCTTTGCAAACATATCATCGAACTCTCACCGCTCCTTCAAAAAACATCATCGAACTTTCACTCCTCCAAAATACAATACTATGTCTCACGTCTTACTTCACGAGTCATTCATTACATGCTTATGAGCTACCTCTCCTTCTCTTTGGCCGAAGCCACCCTGGGCCATTGACCGAGTGCTGGAGATTTAGCTGGATGGGCCACAGTTGAATGATGTCCCAAATTATGGTTAGAGAAACATATCCTAGTGGATGCCGCTTTTGGCAGCTATCTTTGGGTACAATGGCATAGCCCGATAGCCGGAGATTAGGTGCTGCCTTTGTTAAGAACCACACACTCTGCGAAGGGTTTCTTCTGTGAGGAAAAGAGTATGGCACCCTTTATTTATAATCTTAAAATTACTAATTAGAGATTCCTTCATGAGGAATCCACAACGTTAATGCTCACAAGCGCCCCCCAAGATTTTTCACCATTGATGCATTATGAAGGAAAAGACTAAACTGTTGAAGGAGGGGTTGAACTAGTGTCTAGAGCTGGAAGACGACTCTCTTGCTGCGACATGGGCCATGGGCTGCCTCTTCTTTTCTCTATGCATTCTTTTACAGCAGCCTAATAAGGCCCATGTGTCTGGCAGCTTCTCCTGAGCAACTTGCGTCCTTTTGGTCCACACCTCTCCCGTGCCCGTAGCCCTAGCAGAGATTGGAGAGGATCGGCGGCTGCGCCTGCGTTGATTCGGCGAGCGGCGAGGCTCGAGCGGAACAAGGCACACGAGGAGGGCAAATCAGATCCAGCCATCAAGGCTTTAGATGGTCTACCTTTTGTTTTGATTCTCTGTATTTGTGCATCATCTGACCATCCCTTCAAAAGCTAGCAGAATCACACACCCAGGTATATCCTTATATAAAAATTTGCCCACCAGCCTAGGGATATACTGTAAAATCTTAAGAGCCATTCTCTTGTAGTTACTATTTACCTTTTTTAATTTTAATTTTTAATTTTAGTTTTAGTTTATTTCTCTAGCCTTTGATTAAGGCTGGATGCAACGATGACAAAGAATTTGGACGTTGTTATTGCTCCATATATGTCATAGTGTTTCTATGTATTTTTTTGTTGTGCTAAATTTAGTCTACGTTAGCTGAGTGACACAAATCTTCAATTGAGATTACCATTTGTAATAACTCAAAATGTCAAAAACTAAAAACAAAATAACATTATTTTCCTCTCCAGACAGTCGTTCATATAGAACCGCATCAAACTCTATATTGGTTGGTCTTGTATGGTGGTCGAATGGACAAAATAGACAATTTGACGCGATATCATCACGGAATACGTGGTTCCAAACACGCGTTCTTAGAGTCTAGTCGTGTCACAACTCAAAGCGGAAACAAGCATAATCCACCGAGAGGCGAGACGGGAACCTCAACCGACGACCGATGGAGTTGGTAAGATTGTCTCCAACAATGCAACCTATACCCAAAATAGGTCCTGTATAGTGCTTTGCCTATCCAGAAACGCCAACAAGTGACCCAAATAGAAGACCTATTTTGCCTATCGGTCGAAACGAGACGTAAAAAAGCGTCCTCTCTGGACGAGAACGCAAATGAAACACGCTCCTCCTGGTGGGCCCAACGATGGCGAGGTGGGGTGGAAGGCGGGCGGCGACGCTCGTGGGGATGGAGGTGGGCGGCGGCACTTGACCGGGTGGTGGGCGGCGCTTGACGAGGAGGTGGGCGGAGCTCAGCGGGGTGGGAGGCGGGCGGGAACACGACAGGGAGCCGGCAGCGGCAGATCCGAGCTCCTCCTCGCCTACGGCTGCCGGATCTGGGCTCCTCCTCGCCCGCGACCACCGGATCCGGGAGGAAGACAGAGAGACGTCGTGCTTGACGATGGAGGGGAGAGAGGGAGGGGTTGTACCGAGGTAGAAAGGGAGAGGAGGGGCGGCACATGTAGATATGTGGCTGGCGCGTGGAGAGGAGACGTGGTGGTGCTCGGTAGGGAGGAGGCGGGCGGCGCTCGGGAGGCGGCCAGTGCTCGGCAGGTAGAAAATAGGTCTCGGCCTCTCGGATGTTTGAGTTTTCTGTTGGAGTATGGTAGTTTTGGGTCTGCTACTCGTTCACTGTGCACGACCTATACATGTGAAATAAGTCTCGGTTTGGGTCATGTCTGTTGGAGATAGCCTAACCCATGACGAATCATGCATTTCCCGTGGAGAAACGCAGCATGATCTGGTATCCATGATAACCTTGATCCCTTGGCTAGTCACTAATTAACTCTCAACGCTCCATTTCAGTTGCAATTGCAAAGCACGGAACGCCAACCGATCGACGGGAACAAGTGCTGGCCCCAATCCTTTTCATCACCTCACTTGCAGAGCACCCCGCACCTCATCTCAGTGGGATGTCGCCGTGCAACCAACCAACCGGTTGACCGCTCATCAGCCGGCCAATGGCCCGTGAGGCCGTGGCCGAGCGAGAACGATCCAAATGCTCGCTGAAAACCCACTGCAAAACGCCGCTAGTGAGTGGTTCGGTGCCGAGCTCATCTCACGCGCCTGCCCCACGGCCCCGGGCGACGCGGACGTGTCTCTGCCTGCGCTAGTGACAAGTGCGTCCTGTTCCTGTCCTGGTATTCCATTCCTATCCGTCGTCGTCGGAGACGCTGCTACGCACTCCCTAACCGTTGCAAATCTAGCACTAGCTGATGACAAGTGCAGAGGAGCTGCCGCTCGCTATTTAA
>Ga0182004_10001428_pt1 | contig 17475 bp, 20 predicted proteins | sample Sormic07211540_1_FD_120479 | JGI IMG/M metagenome (GOLD analysis project Ga0182004, IMG submission 120479) | Endophyte microbial communities from Sorghum bicolor roots, Mead, Nebraska, USA - 072115-40_1 MetaG | ecosystem: Host-associated > Plants > Roots > Unclassified | place: USA: Nebraska...
AAAGGTTCCATACCTATTTTTAGTCTTCTCCAACAACAAGACCTAAAAGACAACACTCTCTGCAAATGGGTCTCGAGGAGAGAGGATACCCAAATTTGGGTTATGTCTCTTCTGATACCCAAAATGGGTCTTCTATAGGTACTCTGTTGGAGGCTATAGGTATTGTGTTGGAGACCCATTTTAGGTTTGGGTTCCCAAATGAGTCTAAGACAGCCTAAGCATGGCTTCATAGTCCTAGTGGACCCACCACAAGCTCCAAAACCCAAATTTTTTTGGAAAAAAAAGAACTAAACACCCCTTAATCATACTGTTGAGCTGCTGTTACCGCTGTTTTTATTTATTATAATAGTTTATTAGTTTGTGAGAGTAGAAAAAGCGGCTGCCATTTTTTCATTTTCTCCCATGGTAGCAAAAGCGATTGTGGGCTGTCGGCTGTGGTCGCTGCTGCAGCAGCAGCAGTGCAGTCGAACAGGAATCATCCGGTCCTGAGATTCCCACGTTTGAATCTGAAAACGGGGTGTGCAAGTTGGAATGCCACCTCATGACTCCACTCGATCCGCTCGCGTCTGAAACCGAGAACTGTTTGCGTTGCGTTTGCGACCTCAAAAATATCCCCTGTTGTGCATTTGTTTAGGTGATCCGGTATTGACTTCTCTATCTCCCCCTCCCAATTCTAATAGTCGCTAATTTCTGTACAATTATGCAAACAGCCTGTCAGGCTGTCACTCTCTCCTCCACTGGTCCTGCAGTCCACTCCTCCCCGTGCTGTTCTCCACTCTCCCCGCACTCGTCTCTCCCCTTCTCTCTATCGTACGTACTACTCACTAGTCACTACACTCTCACTCTCACTCTGAGCAGTCACTTTTGTACTGTCCATGCTTCCTTGTGCGTGCATTTCTTGTTGATTTGGACTGTGATTGGCCTCTAATGATCGCCACCAACCACCCGGGGCCAGCCACACACCTCACCACCACCACCACCACCACCGTCCTCCTCCACCTCCACGCCAAAAATCCATGCTAGCTTGCATCAGAGCTACTAGTAGCTAAATTAACCACGCTTCGCTCGTCGCTCGCTCCTAATGCTCACGCCCCGCAAAATAATCCAGCGAGTCTCAGCCCCCACATTGCCCGCAAATCCAACCTTTTCGGGCCCAATCAACCTCCAAATCCACCTTTTTCGTCACTCCATCCTGTCCTAAATCCCCTCCCTCCCCGCAAAGTCATACCTTTCCCACTGCACCCTCCTGCAGAAATCCAGAGATTCTTTGGCCACTCTGGTTGTTCCCCGCATGAATCCGGCTTCGCGCGCACAATTCCCTGCAAAACCCCAGTTCTTGGCGGTTTTTTTCTTGGGAAATTTCTTTATTCTTTAGTATACTAGCGCCCAATTCTGCTGGGCGGGGGGGTTCTTGGGAGGGAGATCCGCCACTTCGTTTCGGCAGCTTGAGCAGCCGGGGAGCTGAGCACAGAGCAGCGCGGCGCGGCGCCCATGTCGGACTCTGAGCTGTCCCAGGGCACGCTCGTGTTCGGCCTCCACCTCTGGGAGCTCGTCGGCATCGGTGTCGGTGCCGCATTCGTGCTCCTCCTCGTCCTCCTCTCCCTGCTCTGCCTCCTCGCCTCCCGCCGCCGCCGCCGCCGCCGTGCCGCCCCCGTCCTCCAGCTCCCCGTCGTCGTGCCCAATGCCCAGCCCAAGCACCCCGCCGCCAAGCCCCCCAAGGACATCCAGGAGGTGCCCTCCCGCGGCGGCGCCGCGGCCCCCGCCGCCGCTCCGGCGGCCAAGGCGCCGCTCGCCCAGGTGCTGCAGGCGCCGCCGCCGGACTCCATCCAGATCGAGACGGGGAAGGAGCACCGCATCACGTTCCCGGAGCAGCCGCCGCCCCCGCACCACCAGCGGAGCGGGGGCCCGTCGTCTCGGGGCGCCAGCGGGGAGAGCCGTGGCGGTGGTGGGGAACCCGGGGTCCCGGAGGTGTCGCACCTCGGGTGGGGCCACTGGTACACGCTCAAGGAGCTCGAGGACGCCACGTGCATGTTCGCCGACGAGAAGGTGATCGGCGAGGGCGGCTACGGCATAGTGTACCACGGCGTGCTCGAGGGCGGAGTGCAGGTCGCCGTCAAGAACTTGCTCAACAACAGGTACTGATGCTACCTGTGGACTGAAGCATACATAGCCGTATTTATAAGCTTGTGTGTTCGATTGGCTATCGTCTTTCTTTTGCAAAATGTTGATTATAGTCTAAGCAAGATGTATACGAATTGTCAATGGAGATGTGACAATTCAGATGGTGACACTCACAAGAACTTTTTGATAGAAAATATCGAACTAAGCCGTGTTTTGTTGGGTTCATGCTTAGTAGTGTAGTCTGCCATATATATAACATAGATGATGAAATGTGTGTTTGAATTAGTGATTTTTGTGCTGCTGAATTTGATAAACTTTGATGCTATGTTCTATCAGGGGGCAGGCGGAACGGGAATTCAAGGTTGAGGTGGAAGCTATTGGACGGGTGCGACACAAGAACCTTGTGCGGTTGTTAGGATACTGCGCTGAAGGCAACCAAAGGTATCTTCTTGTATGGACAATAGCTTTAGCTTATATATTGTGAAATTGTAAAACCAAGGAGTTTGTAGTTTTATCATAAATTTCATTGTATATGGTTCTTTTCCAGGATGCTTGTGTATGAGTATGTTAATAATGGAAACTTGGAGCAATGGCTCCATGGTGATGTTGGTCCTGTGAGCCCTCTTACATGGGATATAAGAATGAAGATTATTCTGGGAACAGCAAAAGGGTATGCACCTTTTGACTTTTACCGTGGTCCATATTTCTTTTGGCTGTCACTGTCTGCTTATATTAATTTACCTAATTGTGCAGGTTAATGTATTTGCACGAGGGGCTTGAGCCAAAGGTGGTTCACCGTGATGTCAAGTCGAGCAATATTCTTCTTGACAAGCATTGGAATGCAAAGCTTTCTGATTTTGGGCTAGCGAAACTTTTGGGTTCAGAGAGGAGTTATGTCACAACCAGGGTCATGGGGACATTTGGGTTAGACATCAACACTGCTTATAAGATCAGGATCACGCAAGATAAGCAAGAATGTGGTGGCTTATTTTTTATTTTATCGCTTGCAGGTATGTTGCACCAGAGTATGCGGGCACTGGCATGCTGAATGAAACTAGCGATGTCTATAGTTTTGGAATTCTTATCATGGAAATAATATCTGGCCGTGTACCTGTTGATTACAACAGGCCGCCAGGGGAGGTTAGTAATGGTGGTACCTCCTTGCATTCGCTGAATAATGAACTTGAGAAGTGCATATATGAACTTTGTGGAGCAATCTTTTCAGATTAATCTTGTTGAGTGGCTGAAGACAATGGTCAGCAACAGAAACTCTGAAGGGGTTTTGGATCCAAAGATGACTGAGAAGCCTACTTCTAGGGCATTGAAGAAGGCTTTGCTAGTGGCTCTGCGGTGCGTAGATCCTGAAGCTCGCAAGAGGCCGAAGATTGGGCATGTCATTCACATGCTTGAAGTTGATGATTTCCCATACAGAGATGTAAGTTAAGATGGCATGTGCATATTTTTGAACTTATTTTTGAGTACCCATTGTTTTAGTAATGTTAATATTGTATTGATTTTGTTGCCCGTAAATCTTATTTTCCACCTATTCTGAAGCAAGAAGGTCACCATGATGAACACTTTGTTTGCACTCATTGTTTACATTTGGATTTGCTGGGTAACACCTTTATTTACTTGTTATAGTCAAGTATCCGTACAGGTTACTTTATGATATGTACTAAATTGGTTGCACTTATTGTTATCACGATTCCATGACTCTCACGGGGCAACTTGCTAGAGGACTGTGCTCTCATTAATCCTTTGTAGGTTAATTGGGGGGCTGTCCTCCATTCTTCATTTTTTTTAATTTGTTCTCATAGCATATGAGTTTAGATATCAATCTGGTATGCCTGGTCGTTTTTGCTGTAAGTTATGTGTGCCTTCGCCTTCAAAGCCTGCAAGAGATGCGCCAACTTGTTCTTTCTTCAAAAAATTTCAACGATCATGATAAGAGTAATATGCTGATATTTTTCCAAATTGCACAGACTTAGATTGCTAACATTTTACTAATGTTCCCAGGAGCGTCGGGGTGGCAAAGCTCCAACTCAAGCAAGATCAGTGGAAACACCTGCAAGTGAACCTGGCGATAGCAGTGGAAACAACACTCCAAAGGATGCACCGAAGGGAGAACCTTTCAAGTGGAGAAATCAGGAAGACTAGCTAGCCATCAGGAAAACGGTGGTTGCTACGAGTCTGTGCCTGATAAAGAAGCTGGATATCGCGTAGGGACAGAGGAAAGCTCATCTGCAGTCTCATCGGTTGGTTGGTCAGGCATGCAAACTCTGCAAGCACCTGTGTCGATCGTCGTGACAGTATATGTACATTGTTGGATCAATATGTTAGCGATAGCGATTTTTTCTGTTGGTTTTCTTGGGGCCTTATTTATGCGAGGGATGATTTTGTATGATAAAGGCGCGCGTGTGTGTACTCCTGAGGGAAAAAAAAAAACATTGAGCATTGTTATAGCTGAAAACCGTTCCAGTGGGATTGGCCGATGACCTCCAAAGTCCAAACCTTGATGCATGTTTGAGCCGTCTGCCTGGTATATAGCCCTCAGTGTCTGATATCATGCTCTTACCATATGTTGCTTATTATGCAGTCATAGCAATGTGATAGCTCAGCTGTTCAGGCTGGATACTTTCATGTACAGTGCCGCTTGTGCCATGGATCATGGATGGAATGGAATGGAATGCTGTTGGGGTGCGTCTCCTGCACTCCTGTTTGTGAGGGCCTGATTGTATTAGGCTTGCAGCTGCCGTTTGTTGTTTGGCACAAAAATAAGAGGATTGCATCTGCACAGTTACTAGGTATTCATATACAAATGCCGGTGGTGTGCTCAGGTAGAGATGGCCGATGAAGGCAGGCAGCCATGACGGACAGGTGGATTGAGGCTGATGATGATCCTCCAGACTGAACGACTTGGAGATGGGCGATGGGCAACAAATTCGGCTGCAGCCTGCAGGTCCTGCGTCCACTTGGAGATGAGACGACGACGACGACGACGACAGGCAAGGACCGAGAGGAGCTGAGCTGGCCCCGAGTCCCCGACGACGATGAGTGAGATATCAGCTTCGACGGCCCCGATGGAATCGCTGTCCAAACACGCGGCTAAAGGCACGTTCGCGAGGAATCGCTGTCCAGATGCCTTTCGGTTACGGTCTTAAGCGTCATACGCCGCAGTCCCCGTACAGCCCGTGGATCCTGACGGCTGACGGGACGATGACCGCCGCCGACAGGTTGCCGTCGGTGGCCACTCTTTTTCCTTGGGCGCGTGCGCGTTTAGGTGTGGCTAAGCGATCCGAGTACGTGACACTTGTAATAATTACTCTCTCCATTCTATTAAAAGTGTCGTTTTTGACATTCAGATTTCTTGTTTAGCTGTTCCTCTTATTCAATTTTTTTACGTAAAAAGTAAAATAAATAAATCATTGCTAAAGTATTGATACAAAAAATTTGAATAAGACAAACGACCAAACAAGAAGTCTTAAAGTCAAAAATGACAATTTCAATAGGACGGAAGGATTAGTTAGTTAATAGTTCATAGCTAATATTAGCTGGTATTAACTACAGGGGCAAAGTTAGAGCAAATCAAATGGTGACGTGTTCGCCTTGAAGGTGTTTGAATTTGAGCTACAACCATAGTGAAACTCTTATCGTAGTATTAGTTTTCCTTTTTTTGTGGGTGCAGATACACCCACAACCATTAATATGACTTCGCCACTAATTAGCTAGTTTGATATAACTAGTGAAATAGTTGTTAGTTGACTATTCAGCTACTCCCTCGGTCCCTCAAAGAATAAATTTATAGCCTATAAATTTGTCTCCAAAAGAATCGAGTTTTGGACGTGAACGGGCTGCAGATTCATATTAATCTTTCTTATAGTTTGGGTTACATTTAACACAACCGATACTTCAAACAACACTACTTAACTAATCTTCTCGGTAACTAGAGAACTAGTAAGATTTATGGTATCAAATTAGTATCATTTGATTTATTGTAGAATATATTTTCATGTGATGCGCATTTTATGTCATAGATGTTGTTACTCTTTTCTATAAAGTTAGTCAAACTTAAGTGACTTACACGGATTCTAAGAATTGATTCTTTTGTGAACAGAGAGAGTAAACTATTGGCGACTTTTGGATCCAAAGAGCTAATTGTTAGCGGCTAACTATTAGAGTTTGCTGAACAAGACCACAATCATGTCCGGATCACCTAAATTAGTTTTTAGATTTATCCTCTTTTTGTTAACAAGACCATAATCATGTCAAAGTTGTTCGCTGATCTGAAAAGTCATGGCTAAAATTACTGTTGACTTATTTATTGTGAGAGAGAAAGTACGACTGATAAGAGAAGCGGATGGTTATTCATGGAAACGCATTAGTTACGTCATTAGGCACAAGCGGAACGGTTTGAAGTAAACAAAGAGGGTATCATCCATGTGTGTCGAACGAGGCTTTCAAATTCTTTGCTTTCTTTTCGATGGCCTTTTAATATAGGTTTGATTTTTAAGTTGGCTCGGCTTTCTGTTTTGTCAAAGCGTTTGTAACAATTGGTCTGGTTCCCTTAGTTAGTTGATTATAAGGGATGAAGCTGAATTTTATTCATTATTAAAAAAAGTTGTCAGTCCAACTAAAATTTAGTCATATGTTATCCAGATACATAGATTAGTCGTAGAGACTAACAGAGTAACAGCTAGTTGAGTTGGACTAGAAATTAGTTCATCTTTTAGTCCACCCATGATGAAACTGACGTGATCAATCTTGTACAATTTACCGCTTTCATCCCTGTTTTATTTGGAGAAAATACACTGGACATGACACGAAACGGGATGAACTGAGACCAAGACCGCAAACAGTTAGGCCTTGTTTTGATGTAGTCGGATTCGCATCAATCCACATGTATTGGAGTGGAACTTGAACTAAATTCCACCCTAATCCACTCCAACACATGTGGATTGAGGTGAATCCGATAACATCCAAACAAGGCCTTAAGTGTGTATCCTGCCATGTATTCTCGGTATCTTGTTTTTGAGCCGACTGTAATTTCCTATACCTATCGGGTGATGTTGCGAGCTGGGGCGTACTAGGACGAATGGTTGGTGCCGGCGTTGATTCTTGGGCAGACGCGATTGAGTCAGTGTGTCGTGCTATACCTCAACTCACACCACAACCATGGACACGATCCATGGCCATTCCCCTTGTTGGTGTATGTGTGTAATGTCGAATTGTGTATTGTACTATTGTAAATACAGGAATTATGCTGTGTATGTCACACTGACTTGTGAGTTGTGACTCTATGAGGTGCACCATATGGTACACCATCAATTTAGCTTATGCGTTTAGGTTGCCATGTGGCATTTAACTCGGCTTAAGTTCCAACTTACCATCTGTTTATGTCTATTTTCTGACTGTATTTCCTAGTTTTGTATCTATATCTCTTATATAGATAAACCCCACTAGATAATTCTCTTGATATACAAAGCATCCACATCATCATCTACTAGAGCATCCCACTAACTATTTCTCTTACCATGCAAAGCGTCCACATCAACATCCACTAAATCATCCCACTAATATATTACCCCACCATGCAAAGTGTTCACATCATTATCCACTAATAAATCGAACTAACACATATAATTTATCATGTATCTATGTTATTCACATTAGCAAACCACATTATTTTCTAACATATATTTAGTTGTCCATGCTAAAATACTAAAAATCATCCACTAACATATATTATGATAGTATAATTTTACCGGTAATTCTCGCAGCAACGCGCGGGGCATTCTCCTAGTATCCATATATCCTGCTATGGCTACTGCTCCTGAGTCCTGACTATCCTGCTCGCACTATCGGTGAAATATTATGGTAACAAAATTGAGAGAGATTATTTCCTGTCCATTTCCATATGTTTTCATCTCTATTTGGATGGTCCAGGAGTGTTTAGTCCAGTGATTCAAACAAACCATAATTTATAGGAGTAGCCACTACCATTACGGCACGACATCGTAGATTATCACCAAACTGATAGCAGCTCACATATATTCAGGAAATGGAGTAAAAGTTACTCATACTTACATGTATATAGGACTTTAAAAGATTGAATTCGTGTAGATCTTAAAATCGATGAATCATAACAGACTCTCGTTATTGATAGACACATTGTCTCAAAAAAAAGGTCTGCCTCTTACAGTGGCGGATCAAAGATTTCAATAATGAGGGTATGGACCTACGTGAATTAATTAGCCAATAATAGATACCACAAAATAACTATAGAATAGTTTATATGTGTTGACCTAAGGATTCAATTTGACAATATTATTCATCGCTAAGTATAAAAAAGTATTTCCTCCAAATTTGATTGATTGTCAAGGAAGATCCATACTCAAACTTCATAACATTTTGCAAGGACGAAAAGGCTCGGTTAGTCTTGTGCCATCTTTTTTTAACTTTGTTCCATCTTTTCTTAGTCTTGTGGTGTATGGATCGGTACATTTTGGGTTCAATGCTAGTACTACGATATTATATTGTAGAGTGCTTTTTTTCATCTTGGATGATGAATACTTGGGCTGAAAATATTACTATTTAATAAGGTGGTATAATATATAATAATGTATTATGAGTATATATACTTAATATCTCTACAGAATTTATGGAAACAGCTATACCCCTATGCACCTTAACTAGATCCGCCCCTGGTCTCTGAAATATAATATTAGTCGAGCATTCAAATCCATATGGCTAGGTCTTTATCATAGAAAAAATCTAACTAACTAAACTATAGTCAGCTTCTAAGCACACGTGTTTTCAAGAAAATAGAATATATTTGAAGTAATAATAAAGAAAAATATAGCCGACTTTAGTAGCAGGCCGAGGCGGAAAATAAATCCATGCCCAGTGCATAAAGAACGGCTCAGCCACACAACGCAAAACGGCCCAAATATATATTTTTTTGAGTGGATAAACGACCCAAATATGTACCCCGGGTAGTACTGGGCCAAGAAGTCCAGCCCAGATGCAGAAGGCCCCGCCTCCATTTTGACGCTTATACCCCTCACTCGCTCTGCTCATCGAACCAAACCCTACACCGCGGCGGCAGCTATATAAAAGCCATCTCCCGACCCGTGCGCTAGGGTTCTTCGTTCCTCCCACTCGCCGCCGCCGCCGCCGCCTCCCCAGCACCAGGCGCTCCAGCACCCGGAGCTCGCCCTCCCGCCGCCCACCATGGTAAGATAGCACGCGCGAGGATTAATCCGCTGCTGCTCCTCGGCTTCCGTCTGTTCTGTTGCCGGTGTTAATATTGCGTCTGTTTTCTTCACCCGCAGATCATCCCCAAGAAGAACCGCAATGAGATCTGCAAGTACCTCTTCAAGGGTACGTGATTCTTGGTCCACTGAACTCGCAGTAGGGTAGGTTGCGTTGATTGGCTGTTTCGTTTTATGGGAGGAGACAGATCTTCAAGTTCTTTATTTTTATTAATAGGAGAGTGCTAGCGTATTATTTTGAGCTCTCCTTTTTGTGCCAATTTTAGCATCCCACAAACTAGCTAGCAGATATATAGGTTTGACACAGCGAGCTTGTGAAGTTTCCCCTCCAATTCTGTTTGCCACAGTAAACTAGGGAATGTACACAGTTTCTTGTTCGTTGTTACATATTCACCACCGATAATTCAAAGCATGGACTGATGTGTTGTGTGTTGTGTCAATACAATTTCTCTTAATTTGATGTATATCTGTTGCTGCAGAGGGCGTGCTCTATGCCAAGAAGGACTACAACCTGGCGAAGCACCCGCAGATTGATGTGCCCAACCTCCAGGTGATCAAGCTCATGCAGAGCTTCAAGTCCAAGGAGTACGTCAGGGAGACCTTCTCCTGGCAGTACTACTACTGGTACCTCACCAACGATGGCATTGAGCACCTCCGCAACTACCTGAACCTCCCGTCTGAGATCGTGCCTGCCACGCTCAAGAAGTCTGCCAGGCCACCGGGCCGCCCATTCGGCTCTGGCCCTCCTGGTGACCGCCCACCAAGGTAAAACCTTAATTCTCGAGGCGCTTTGGCATTCATGTTAATGTGTATACTTAACAAACGTGTCTAGTGATGATTTCACATGTTTGCTTCTCATGTCTGGTGATGATTTCAGATGGAAAAGTACAATCAAGTCATAAGTAGCTTTTTGAGTACATGTTTATTAAAGAATAGGGGCTTTGTTGTACTTATTTATACTGAGTTATTGGTTTGATAAGTCTGCTCTAGGATGACACATTTTGCTGTGTAAGGATATCCTTGTAAAGCAGACAAACTAAATTTAAGCAGATCATATTTGGATGCTTTTAACAGTGTGTTTTATTGAGGAGCAGATTAAAGCTAACCTATTAGGTACAAATTGTTAGTTTTGAATTTTTGATGCTGTTATTTAATCTTCTCTTTGCTTGTAATGTATGTAGGGGCCCAGGTCGTTTTGAAGGCGACAGGCCAAGGTTTGGTGACAGGGATGGGTACCGTGGTGGTCCTCGTGGTGCTCCTGGTGACTTTGGTGGTGACAAGGGTGGAGCTCCTGCTGAGTTCCAGCCATCTTTCAGGGTAATCATATTCGTTCGTTGATGCCATGTTTTATTCCTAAGGTTTGAGCATACTGAGTTGAAATTCCACCTGTTCATGTGTTGTGCATAGAGATACACATCATGCAGCTTGAAGTGAAATTGACAATTTGAAAGCATCACGATTGAAATGAATACATTAGGATTAACTTTTTTCTGAAAACATTTTCATAGATTTGCTGCCAATTAGAAATCTTGAATGGACTTTGTATGAGACATCATTCTGTCCTGATTAACTCAATCTTTTATATAGTAGTAACCATTCTTCTTCTACTTTAAAAGATGGAGTTGGTGGTGATTCTCTGTTTGCTATCCTGTAAGCCCTACAGGCCTCCACCCTGATTGTTTGAACTTATCAGCTCAATCTGCCTACCATTAAGCACTGTTTTTCTCTCACAACAAATCAGCGAACAGTACTTTTTGCCATGGCTTTTTAGCCAAGCGAACAGGACCGGCTAGAGATTTGGCACGAGTCCCTTGTTTAGCTGTATTTAGTTATAAACATTTGGCTAAAGTCATCATATCCTGTTAATTTACAAACAGAAAGCAGAAGCATGATGCACAGTTGTTATGCTAGGCTGATCACACTGCAACTGTGCTCCGGTGCCTCTGGAAATGTTCTTGTAGGAGATAAATAAAGTTAACTGATAGCTTTTGTTTACTAGAAGGTTTTACCTGATATATCTTTAGTTTTAGAAGGGACATGCGATATTGAATGAAGATTGGGTGGGGCGTTGTATTGTGGTTTGTGCACTAATTGTGGTTTTTAAAGTAGTATATTGAAAGGATAATGTTGATTTAGAATTTGGAAGTTGAGAGGCCTCACATGTGAACTGGTAGAGTTTTGCTGAGCTTTGAGGCCCCACATTTTAAGGACATTTATGCTACATACATGCTAAACCTACATGCTCTCATTTTACCAAAATTCGTGTACTACCATTTTCTATAATTACAGTAATGCTAGTGTCAAGTTCGCTTTTGAAATTTCATTAGCAACTTGCCATGTACTGTATTTCATACATGCTGATATATATTTTCTGCACCTACAATATTGCAGAGTTCTGGTGGCAGGCCTGGGTTTGGACGTGGTGGCGGCAGTGGCTTTGGTGCTGGCCCGACCTCTTCTTCCATGGAGTGAAGTTGCCCTTAGTTTGGACATGATGTTTCTGTTCGCGTGATGCGTTTAAATTTTGAAGGACAGCTATTATGTACTAGTAATGTTATCCGGATCGGCCAGTGCTGACAATATGCAAAAAGAATTGGTCCATCGTAATACATTGGTTCCAGTATAATAGTCTTTGCAAAACGTTTGTGTTTTCAAGTCAGTACCTTTTTCGCTAAGTAATTGTCCAGTTGACTGGTCTGATGTGTGATGCAGGGATGTTTTGCTTTTTCTTCTAGCTGTTGCTGTTTGTGTTCTCCCTCTGTCCCTGAATGAATTGTTCTCTTGGCTGGGGCCAATAGAGCTAAAACAGCGATTAGTTTTGGTGCTTGGGGCTCTAATTTCTGATGGCGCCCTCCGAAAATTGGCAGAGCTCAGCCAAATTTCTGATGGCGCCCATGGCATCTCTAAACACCCCACGGCCGCTACGATGGCAGAACATAGTTCCAGTGAGCCATGTTGCATTGGTACCTTGCTGGGGACATGTAACATGTTCCAGATATGAGACATGTTCCAGTGATGCACATTTTTGGTGTTGAATTGCGGCTTATTTGGCTCTTCGTTGCAGGAACTGATAGTTGTCTTTCGTATTCGCAGATGATGTAGTACAAGTACTGCATATGTCAATGTCTTTTATGCACTATTGCTTAGACTTGGCACACCCCAACCAATTGAAATCAAACTCATGAAATTGGCTTTGCCACTAAGAGCCTCACGTTATCTAGGTTTTGAACTATTTCCTAGACCTAGCACACCTTAACTGAATCAAAACAAACTTATAAAATTGGCTTTGCAACAATGTTACACTATCATCAAGGCTTGATCAAATCGAGCTTATGAAATTGGCTTTTGCTAGTGTAAAATATGACTACCTTTATTTTGCTTTATGTTTTATGAACTCTATTATATTTGCATTTGTATAGGACATAGCCATTTCTCTTTTTTTTATGGGTACTTAGCAACTCTTGTAAGCTTATGTGGCTATAAAAAAATAAAGGTGTATGAAAAATAGCTCCAAACATGTTATTCTATTAAACCGTTTGGTAGGACTGGAGCTGATGCTGGAATCAGAGCCCTACTAAATGGGGCCTAGATTCATCCCTAATATTCAGAACCATAATGGTAGATTCACCAGAATGCTACTTTGTGACAACTCTAACCCAATGTTAGATTCACCGGAGAATGCTAATTTTGAGACCGTGCCCATGGCACCTCCGACAAGTTACGGACTTCAACCAAGGTGCAAGGATGGCATGGTGTTGGTCTAGTTATGAGAATGTTCTGGCTTGGTTTATTTTGCCGTGGAGCTTGGCAGCTTGCACTAGGCATGACATTATTTTTTAACCACAGGGCATTTTTCTTGTGCTGAATTGCTGGCATGGCTTTATTTTAACTGCTGGAGGTTTAGCCTGCATTCGTGGCTACGTTGGATACACATGCACCGGGAGTGTTTGGATGTGGTTCTTTGCACCACGGTCCACGGTCACTACTCCGGCCTTGTTTAGTTGCACTCGAAATTCAAAACCTTTTTAAAATTTCTTATCATATCAAATTTTACGACACATGTATAGAGTATTAAATATAAACTTGTCTATAGTTTACGAGACAAATTTTTTAAGCCTAGTTAGACCATGAGTTTTTTTTTGACATAGTTAGCCTATGGTTAGACAATAATTATCAAATACAAGAAAAAGCACTATAGTACCGAAAAAAACTTTTCAGCAAGGGAACTAAACAAGGCCTCACTATCAGAGTGCATATAGTAAGGTCTTGCTTAGATCCAAAAAGTTTTTGGATTTTGACACCGTAGCACTTTCATTTTTATTTAACAAACATTGTCCAATCATGGAGTAACTAGGCTTAAAAGATTTGTTTCACAATTTACAGGCAAATTGTGCAATTAGTTTTTGTTTTCATCTATATTTAATACTCTATGCATATGCCGTAAGATTCGATGTGACGCGAAATCTTGAAAAGTTTTTGGTTTTTAAGGTGAAGTAAGTGAGGCCTAAGCCCATACGAAATGCCTCCCTTGCTTGGAGCTCAAACTGACTCATTAGGCTCTCAGTTTGTCTATCAAGAAGCCTAAGGCCGTCCCCAGTTTTAGTTGTGCATCGATGAGCAAGAGCAACTGAGCAAGACTAAGAACGGGGCAACAAAAGGCGAGGCCGATCAAGATCATGGTTAAACGCATCTGTCCGCATTTGATGTTTGTGTTTATGCTACTGTATATGTGCACCCTGTCTCATACACAGACTAGTGTGGACTAAGCTGCTGACAGGCTGCAACCAATCTGTCTGTATGTACAACAAAATACGCTCGCTCGCTGGCTGCAACCAAACCAATCCGTCTATGTATGTACACGGCAAAATACGTAGAATTTACAGGCCCAGAAGGAGAGCAAGGAGACACGGTAGCAGGATGAGCCGCTGCCACTGCAGCACCGGCGGCGGCGGCGACCTCCACGCCGCCGCGTCGGACGAGGCGTTGAAGATGCCTTTCGGCGTCCTGCCGTGCCGCGGAGTGCACGTCCCGTTCGCCTGCTCAGAGACAGTGAGACACACAGTTTCATCTCTGTCAGTAATTTTACTAGAGGCTTTTGTGCAGCTAGCTAGTAGAGGAGGCATTACGTTGCAAGCCGATATGCTCCCGCAGCCGCAGACGAGGCCGCCGTTGGCCTTGTCCGTGGCCTCCGCCGCGCCGCCTCGGTCGCTCCTCTGCACGCGTTCAAGATCCACAAGCCAAAAAGTTCAGAGTTGATCTGAGTAGGAACCAACCAACCACGGAGATGAGACGAACGACGGGGCTGATGAGTGATGATCGCTGACCTTGTAGAAGTCGACGGCGATGAAGTTGGGCCACCGGTTCCCGGACTTGTCGTGGCAGGCGGTGACCATGTCCAGCAGCGGCGCCGAGTTGTCCTTGCACGCCGTCGGCAGGTTCGGGAGGTCCCTGAAGTAGTTGACGAGCACCAGCGACCTGGACAGGTCGTTCATGGCGGCCGACTCGGCGCGGTTGTGGCACGTCCCCTTCACCATCCCCTTGGTCCCGTCTGCAAGCAAGCAAGCAACAAGAAGCACCACCCGAGCCGGGCGTCAGAAACTGCATCGCTCATCACGTCGATTCGATGTGAGTGATCTTGACAATGCAAGGAAGGACGGCGGTGGCGGCGGCGTACACTGGTTCTCGACGACGTATCGCCACTCGTAGGCGATGCCCTCAGCGGCCTCCTTGGCGGGCCTGGAGGTGAAGACGAGGAGGCGGTGGTTGTCGCGGACCATGTCGCTGAGCCGCGGCCAGTCGCCGCCGGTCTTGGGCATGCGCCAGGGAGGGAACATGTAGCGGCCGAGGCCCGACGCGTTGAGCACGCCGGTGAGGCCCTTGGGCGACTCCACGTAGTCCTCCACGAAGATGGTCACCACCTCGGCGGGGTTCCGCGACAGGAACCGCTCCACCTCCCGGAGCACGTTCACCGCCGGTTGCTGTCACAGGGGGGGAAGAACTCGAGGTCAGTCAGTCAGACAGAGCTGTGTGTGTGTGTGGAGACGAACACGGTGAGTGGACGCCGGCTGGGAGGAGGAGGAAGAGCTTACAAAGGCGGTGAAGTTCTGGCAGATGCCGCCGTAGGAGTGGCAGAGCCAGACGTCGTTGCGGAAGTCGTACATGTCCAGCATCAGCCCCCTCACGCCGTTCTGCACCACAGACAGAGAATTAAAGTGAGGCCAAATCTATGTGCTGACTTGCTGTGCAGTCTAGTAGCAACCGAGTCATCCTTAAGGCCTTGTTTAGTTCCTAATTTTTTTTAAAGATTTTCCGTCACATCGAATTTTACGGTACATGCATAAAATATTAAATATAAATAAAAAAAATAACTAATTGCACGGTTTATCTATAATTTACGAGACGAATCTTTTAAATCTAATTAGTTTTTTATTAGATAATAATTGTCAAATAAAAACGAAAAATTTCCAGCTATGTATAACACAACCCACCCCACCTCATTCCGTCTTTTTTTATCTTTCATCACAACAATAATCGTCCAGAATGCCACATGGTTTATGGTTGCCGGAAATGCCATCGTGGGGACATCAAGGCGAGATAGAGACATTGACGCGGCAACCGAGAGCTAGCTCATTGATGCGGCCATCACAGAGAGACGTGCAGGACACAACAGACAGGGGGTCGCCGCAGTGCAGTGCCATGTGTGCCGCGACCATGCTCCAAGCAAGCGCAGCCGCAGCCGGGCGTGTGGTGGCGGTGTGGTGTGCCTCTCGCTGCGGCTCTGCCCCGCCACCGGGAGCGTGCACGCAAACCCGTGCTCGCTCGCCGTCTGGAGCGCGTGCACGCGTCGGCACGCGGAGAGCCCCCCGCGACACCTGTTGGCTGTCGCGTCGCGCCCGGCGGCGGCACCTCACGCCCATGCCTACCAACCAACCCGTGGAAGCAGCAGCAGAGGAGCTGTTGGCATGGCATAATGGCATTTTGCTCCAAGATTCGCGCGCGCCGCCGCCAGCGATCGAGGGACGACGGAGCCGAAGGAAGAAGGAGACAACCGTGCCGTATGTCTTACTGTACGTACTACTAGGAGTCTAGGACGTGGAAGCAAACGTTTGCGAGCGCCGCCGGGTCATCCGGAACGTGGACGAGACGAGCAGCAGGTAGCTCTGCCGAGCTCAGCTCAGGAAGCTGTGAGGAAGGATGGAGAGGGAGGGGGGAAACTCACGCTGAGCTGCTCGGTGACGGTGTCCTGCTGGTTCCACGGCGTGGCGATGGCGACCCCCGTCTGGGACCGCTGCCCGAGCCGCGCGAACGAGTTGTGCGTCGTCAGCCACGCGTACCGGTTGAACGGCAGGTCCCGCGCCTGCCACAGCCCACCAGTTGCCATGGGACGGTCAGTGGCAGCGATCCAGTAAAATCCGGCGGCCGCATTCGGGCGCGTACCTTGGTCTGCGGGTCGACGGGGGCGACGCGGGTGCAGCGGGGCCGCACGTTGCCGTCGGCGACGCACGTCTCGCAGTGCAGCCCGGCGTCGCAGTTCCGGTTCACCGCGCACGTCTCGCCCACCTTCCGCCCCGACACCACCACCACCACCGCGCCGGGGGAGCACAGCATCAAAATCAAGAGGACGCGGCGGAGAAGAAGCACCGCCGGCGCCGGCCCGTCCCTGCCACCGCCCACCATCTCCTTGCTTTCCTTGCCTTGTCCTCCCTCGATCCCCTCGCCGCCGCCGCCGCCTCCTGCTACTCTAGCTCCCGGCAATGGCCTGGGCACGGCAATATCCAGCTATTCCAGGCAAAGAAGCCAGGAGGAGAGCAGCGAGCACAAAGCAGGCGGCGGTCGCTTCGCTCGCGTCTCAGAGTGGTGCTCGTGTCATTGTGTGGCTTGCAAGGCCGGACATGCGAGTGGCGTCGGCACCCTGACCCGCCGTGCGTGGGTTTTCTCGGACTCGGACGCTCTAAAATTTCGGAAGAAAATTGAGTGCGGCCTCCCCGCACCGAGTCCCCGTGGGCACCAGGCTCGTGCTGATGACGCGTGTACACCGGGATTTGGAGAGCCGTCCGCTCGACTCGCATCTCAGCGCTTCGGC
>Ga0182004_10001429_pt1 | contig 17471 bp, 18 predicted proteins | sample Sormic07211540_1_FD_120479 | JGI IMG/M metagenome (GOLD analysis project Ga0182004, IMG submission 120479) | Endophyte microbial communities from Sorghum bicolor roots, Mead, Nebraska, USA - 072115-40_1 MetaG | ecosystem: Host-associated > Plants > Roots > Unclassified | place: USA: Nebraska...
AAGGGGAAGGAATCTTTGACACAAGCTTTGTTGAGATCTGTGAAATCTATGCACATTCTCATTTTGCCATTCTTCTTGGGGACCAGGACCACATTTGCCAGCCATTCTGGGTACATGATCTCCCTGATGACATTCGCATCTAGAAGTCTCTGCACCCCTGCCTTCGCCGCTAAGGTTCTCTCTTCAGACATCTTCCTCTGTCTCTGTTTCTTCGGCCTCATTCTTGGGTCGATGTCCAGCGAATGCTCTATGATGTCTCTGCTAACTCACTGTAGGTCAGTGGCACTCCAGGCAAAGATATCTTGATTTTTCTGTAGCGCGTCCATCAACTCAAGCTCCTCCTCTCTGCTAAGGGTGGCAGATATGATGACTTTCCTATCTGGTACTGCCTCCTGCAGAGGGACACATTTCGTTTCCTCCTGATCAGCCAGGTCTCTCTTCCCCCTTGGCATGTCTGGTGGCTGGCAAGCTTCTTCTTGCGTGGAATCCACCGAGTTTATGTTTCGGAAGGACTTGTAAATTGCCTTCTCTATGTTCCTGGCCTCTTTCTGACTTCCGTGAACAGTGATCACTCCGTGCAGAGCTGGGATTTTCATGCACAAGTATCCCATATGAGCAGCCACATTGAATTTGTTCAAGAACCCCCGCCCGAATATGGCACTGTATGGGTAATGGAGGTCTACCACGTCGAAGGTGATATATTTTGTCCTTGCGTTTTCCGAAGTGCCAAAGGATACAGGTAGGGCGACCTTAGCCAGAGCGTGTATCTGCTTTCCTCCGAACCCGATCAAAGGTGATTCCGAAGGTTGGAGCTGGCTTCTGCTGAGCTTCATTTGGTCGAAGGTTTCGGTGAATATTATGTCTGCGGAACTTCCTGAGTCTACTAAGATCCTGCTGATTCCCCAACCCGCAACATTCGCTGTTATGACCATTGCATCCGTATGTGGGTAGCTTTCTAACCTTAGATCTTCCTCGGTGAAGGTTATTGGGGTTCTGGACCAATCTGTGCAGCGGATCGGCCCCTGAATAGCAACATTGTTGACGAGCCGAAGGTGATCCTTCTTCTGCTTCTTTGTCAGGAACTCCATTGAGGACCCTCCAACTATTGGCAAGATCATCCCAATCGTGGGCAGCGGTGTATGGGGGGCGATCTGATTGTCAGGGTGGGGTTCTGGTTTTGGGGGAGGTGGAGCTTGGATTAGCTGCAGTTGGTTTGGTGGAGGAGGTAGCGGTTGCTGGTGGGGCTACGGGGTTTCGATGTATGTAATCTGCGGGGGTCGGGGTGGAGCATAGGTTGGCTACAGGTTGTGCTCTGTGGGCTGCTGTGGTGGGCGCCAAGCTAGTAGGAAGCTAGGATAGTATGCGGAAGCCAACGCGCCGGGCTGAATTGGAGCTAGATGCTGTTGGCTTGATCCTCTGACATATGAGTGTTAGAAGGATTGTGGGAATGTGTGATTTACCTCCCGCGGCTGGACGACCGATGGCGGGGGTTGCGGTGCCGACCTCCTCTTGATCCTTTCCTGAGTTTCTTTGGCATCCGGGCAATCTCTAGTGGAGTGACCCATCTCCTCCCCATGGAAGAAACAATATTGCTTCTGCTGCCGCTGCTTCTGATTCTTTTGCCATCCTCTGTTCTGACCTCCTCCTGTGACTTGATTGGATCCGCGTTCTGAGTTTCGCGGTTCTGCCGGTGGGCGGTTATGCCCCGGCTTGTCGTTCCTTGGTTGCTCAATATTCATCATCTGCCCACTAGCCTCTCGCTGTGGGCGGCGCTCATCTTGGCTAAGGTTCTTCTTCTGCGAGTTCCTGTCATTGCCCTGCTTCTTCTGAGAGTTCTGCTCCTCCAACCTCTTGCGAAAGTCGTTGTCCGACTTGCAGTACTTCTCAAACTCGTGGTACAGCTCGTGCATGGACGCTGGCTTTTCTCTGGCCAAGTGGGCTGCAAAGGGCCCTATGCGAAGGCCTTTAATGGCTGCCTCTATGGCAACCTCCTCCGGCACGCCGGGTGCTCTTGTCTTAGTCTGCACGAACCTTTGGAAGTAGTCCCGCAGTGCTTCTCCCTGACCCTGGCGACACTAGAACAGGTCCGTGGAGGTCAGTGACTCAACAGCAAATCCTTGGAAGTTTGCCAAAATCTTGTCACGAAGGTTCTCCCATGAATAGGTCGAACCAGGCCTGAGCATCGAGTACCAGGCCAAGGCACCTCCTTCGGCCACGATCACAAAGGATTTCGCCATTACAGTTTCATTCCCCCTAGCTGAAGCCACAACTGCCTCAAAACTCATCAAGAATTGGCGGGGGTCTGTCTTTCTGTTGAACTTGGGGAGTGTGATCGGCTTGTAGGCAGTAGGCCAGGGCGAGGTCTGCAAACCTTCTGACAGAGGTGAGCGAAGGTCCAATGTGCTCCGCAGTGTGTCACTGTAGATCGCCGGCTGCACATTTACTGTCGGACCAACGCCGGGTAGAACCGCGGGCTGGACCATCGGCTGGACCATCGGTTGTGGTGGAGGTTGCATGCTAAGGATCTCTGCTTGCAAGATTGAAAGTTGCTGCCTGATCTCAGTTGCTTGCGCTGCTGCTAGCGCTGCCTCCTGTCTGGCGGCGTAGGCGGCAGCGATCCGGTCTCGCTCTCGCTGAAGGTCCTGCAGCTACGCCTGCAGCAGCTGAAGCTCTTGCGTGGCTGTGGGTTGTGCCGGCCCTGCGGTGGGAGGAGGATCCTGGCCAGCCTCCGGCTGCACACCCTTAGGCCGCACATCCTCAGGCTGCACATCATCCTCAGGGCCCTCCTGCTCTGCGGTCGCATATGCACTCCGCACGGCCCTCCTCGGCCTTCCTCTCCTGGAGGACTCCGCCCGAGGTCTTGTGGTGCTTGATCTCTTTCCAGCCATCGTAGGTGATCCTTCGGGCCCCACGGTGGGCGCCAATGTTGGGAAAATGCGTACTGCACTCCCCTGCAACACAGTGAAACAAGAACCTTCTCACTCGATGTCGTGAGAGGCTGAACAGCAGTGGACAGTGGGCTCGACAGTAGGTGAAAACAATGAATGCTCTCTCTCTTTTTAATGATGGAATCACACCCCTTATATAGGCCTCGGAAACCGACCTAAAACAATTACAGAAATGTCCCGTGACGGTGGGAGAATATTCCAGCATATTCTCACATCACAGTCTACTGACCCTAAGCCGTTCGCGTAATTTCACACTTCGAACCCTACGTGTGTCCCCTGTCTAGGGCTTCAGCTGGTCGGAGGCTTGGATCCTCCGCTCGACCGCCGATCCTTCAACGTTTCCTTGTCGGAGGTTCCTCAGCCTGGCCGCGCCGGAGGTTCCTTGGCCCGGCCACTCCGGAGGCTCCTTAGCCCGCTCGGTCACCGATCCTTCGACGCTTCTCCGTCGGAGGTTCCTCAGCCTGGACGAGTCGAAGGTTCCTCAGCTCGGCTACTCTGGTGGTTCTTCAGCCCGCTCGGCCGCCGGTCCATCGACGCTTCCGCGTCGGAGGTTCCTCAGCTTGGACGCATCGGAAGTTCCTCCCCTCCGCCGCGTCCCTCGCCATCCTCGGACTTGGGAGGGTCGGAGGTTCGTCCTTTCTCTCCTTGCGGGCCTCCGCCGGTGCCTCAGTCCCTGCATACACTCAGCACGACAAGATGGGTCGTCATCGTTAGTCTTTCTCAGGATCCTCCGCACGTATTCGCACGGAGGTTCTCTGGGTGAAGGATATCCTTCGACGCTACCAGAGGGAAGGATGCGGCCATTCCCCAACATTTAGTAATGCGATAAGCAAAAGTACGTGATTATTATGGTGCTGAACTTTTATATAATTTTTTGAGTACCTTAACATCGTCAAATGAAGAAACTGAAAACTAGAAAGTTCATCTTCATCCAATATCATATCGAAGAATTATGATTTTTTGAAAGTTTGGTTTTGTCACGTCGTTCCCAGTGGCGCGACAAGACTACACTGTAACACCAACGCATGTGGCGCGATAAGCTTTTCCACGTCGAAAATGTCATCGATTGTGTACGTCGTATCTTGCCACGCCAACGCATATGGCGCAATTATGTTATTTGGTCGCGCAGCGGGATTGGTGCGACCAAAAGAGCTATGAAATGTAATATATTTTTTGAGAGGATTAATATTGAAATATTTTTTAAAAAAGAGTTAAAATATAAAAAAGGCCTCTCGTCAGTGCGTTGTACGATCTGGCGACGATGAAAGGCTCATCACCAGTGCTGTGTTGTTTGATGGAACTATGACGTCTTGATCATCATTATTGGCATACTATATTACTAACGGTGATGTCACCGTTGGTGTACTGTATTACCACTGGTGATGTCTTGATCATCACTATCACTATCGTTGTATCACACTATCGCATGAGCATCGACAAATACTGGTCTGCCTGCAACGATGAAGCGTAGGAGCTGCGGCAGGCTCAGCGGCCTCGACGAACTTGCCTGTGTGCTTTTTATTGTTTTTTGTGATTTATCTAAAGGGGTGGATGTAGCTACTGCCTGTAAAAAAATACTAATTTAACACAGGCCCCCTTCTGGAGGCAGCCTTTACAAATTTGTTTAGACCACCTCTGATATTCTATCTCGTAATAAAGAGAATTTAAATTTTATAAAATAATAGTAAAACATAAATAGATATATAGCATTCTCGTCTTCATCTCCATCTTCACTTTTTTTCCTCCCGTTGTAACGATGTACAGACATATTTGCTAGTTAATAAAAGAGTAAAATGCATCGTTAGTCTATCAACTTGTTCGTCTGTGTCACTTTGGTCCATCAACTTGGAAAGTGTATTTTTGGGTCCAAAACCTTATTAAGTGGTGCATAAATAGTCTATATACTTTCGTTTCACGAATTTATCTGACGTGGACAATGCACCTGGCTACTGAAGTGAACAATCTGGGCGCTGCTACAGCATGGGGGCTAGCGCGCAGGGTATGGGTCACTAGGGCTGCAGCGAGCAGAACACAGCAGCACGGATTAGCGGCGAGGGTGCATGCCTAGGGCATGGCAAGTGTGCACGGGGCATGGCGCGGGAAGGCGGTGCGGGTTCGGTATGGAGTAGAGCACGAACAGGGATAAAGTGAAGGAGCGCCGTCAAAATTCACCGCCGTCAAGCCGCCCCCGTCCGATTCCTTTCACAGCCAGAGCTGCCTTGTCCTTGTTCTCTGTTTGGACCCAGTCGCGGCAACCCTCTTGGCCAGAATAGGCCACGCGCGCCATTTTTGCCACCGCGGTCCGTCATCACCGCTGTGAAGCTTCTCACCATACCCAAGTCGTTTGTGTGCTTCCCTCTCCCTCTTCTTGCATGATCTAGCTTCGTCATGATGTCGTGGACCTTTATCGACTTCTTTGTTTTGTCCAGACTCGTTTAGTTCACCCTAAAACCAAAAACTTTTCAAGATTCTCCGTCACATCGAATCTTGTGGCGCATGAATGGAGCACTAAATGTAGTAAAAAACCAAAACTAATTACACAGTTTGTCTATAAATCGCGAGATAAATCTTTTGAGCCTTAGTCTATGATTGAACAATAATTATCAAATAAAAATGAAAATGCTAAAAATTGGAACTAAACAAGGCCTCAGTGGAGCACTGGAGCAACTGCCATCACCCCGGCACCAGTTCAAGCCGCTGCGCTCGTATTCAATGCTAGCAGCGGTGGCGCCGGCACTTGCTCGCCCGCATGGCTGCTGCAGCGGCTCGCCTGCTCGTGCACCTGCTTGCTGCAGTGGTGGTGGGCTGCCTGCCTACGCTCGCCTGAAAGCCAGAGTAGGGTGAAGTGGAAGAGGGAGAAAGAGAGGGGGTTATTGGCAAAAAGAAAGCACCACTCAGCCCTCATGTGGCCACTCTGTTCGCTGGCCTGCTGACCTCTGATTTATCGTGAGAGAAAAATATTGTTGACTGGCAGAAAAAATACGGCTTATAAGACAAGCGAACGAAATCATGTCATATCTATTCACGAAACAAAGAGGTATGAACTATTTATGTACCACTTAACAAGGTTTTAAACCAAAAAAATGCACTTTCAAAGTTGATAGACTGAAGTGACACAGATGGACAAGTTGATAGACTAATGGTGCATTTCACTCTTAATTGTTGACCAAAGTCAAAGTCCACCTTGTTCAGGATGAATTTTATCGGTGCCCAGCTTGGAAGTAGATCCAGTGGTGGTACAGCCCAAGGGGCTACTGATATTGTCAGTGGAGTGTGCGATCTGATCACAAGTGTGTTGCCCGTAGTAGATGGCATCGAAGCCCAACGTGTCGGCATCCTCCTTGCGATGCAATCGTTTAGTTGCGGTGCAGCCCTGCGCGATCCAATGCGCACAACGGTAGTAACTTCTGCAGGATCGGAGGCAGCACTTGAATAATGTGTTGGAAACTTGAAATGGATTGGAAGAGTGTGCATTAGTTGCACGGTCGATCGTCACTTACATTGGGTGTTTCGCTCCGAGGATGTTCTTCTGGCCATACTTTGTCCAGGAGTAGCCATCGTCGTCAGGGTTGCTCATCACTACTTGGCTCGTGACCATGGACGACGGCCGCAAGGAGGAGACACCTGGATTGGGGCGCGCGGTGAGGCTGCCGCTGCTTATCATGGCCTCCACAGAACTTATTCCATGTGCGTGTGGTACCGATAATGGTAGCCCTGCTGCTTCCCATCCTCCTGATATTGTATTTGTTTCTGATCCCTGCTCACTGGAGTGCCCCTGCTGAAGATCGCAGCTGTGCTCTCCAAAGTAACACACGTCGTAGAGTATTGGCTCGCCGTCACGGCGCTGCATGTGCTTCCTCGCCGGGCAGCCTCTTCGTTGCGTGCACTTGTAGTAGTCTCTGTGGGAATTTCAGTTTATCAGGCTCGATCCATTGAATCAGCAAGCACTCCATCTCCTCATGGGTGTTGCCGCTGATGGAGTAATAACTATTCTTCTTTTATTTTTTATAATAATAAAGTCATAACTGCTTTTTTACACATAAGTCTGACCTTGGGTAGTTTGAGCCCAGGATTTGTTTCGAACCGTACTTCCTCCAGGTGTAGCCGTCGTTCACATCAGGGCTGGCAATAGTTACCACAGTTTTTGTGGTCTCGTCCACCCTACGTTTCCTGCAATTAATCTCAAACGGCATGTTGTCAGAATTCCTCATATATCATTTGCCATAGAATTTAGTGTAGATCAATATGCATATGTTTTTTTTTGAACATAAGATAAATATGCATATGTTAAAGGTCGATCAGGAGAAAGTCAGTAAGAGGTGACCACGTATAGAAACGCAACCAAGGAAACTTGCCATATACTTGCATCAAGTCACAAATAGTATAGACATTCTGGTCAATCGACAGTCTCCAACGGGTAAGTTTAACAATAATTGACCCCAGAATGTACAATTGAAAATTGAACAAAATATATGATCGCAGAAAAGAAATATCAATCAAAATCTAACTATATTTGTCTTAGAATATACAATTTAACCATTCAAAAAATGATAACAGAACTGTTGTTTCAATAAAACTCTGTCAACATATAAACGTGTTTTTTCTATGTACATACATAATTTCAACAGTATTGATAACTATGATCCTAAAGTTCAACTGAAATCTTCTCTCTCACTTTAGCATTTGTGACTTGTTGTTATTACAAATACAATAGCTATGTAAGAAGATGCATACCTCTTATCAGCATGTTTGCGGGTTTGAACAATGTCACTTTCTACTGATGGTTCCTCTGCTGGAATTTTATTTTGTTTGACGGACAATTTTTCATCATACTGGACACCTGCTGGACTGCAATCGGGATTCGCTGCCAATTCCGTGTACAGTTGACACAGGCTCATCTCGCTTCTTGGCTATAGCAAGGCAACATATGCTTGATGTGTATCATTTAGAAAATCACAATGAATCGGACACCCATAACATCATTATATATGAAAAGTTCAGGCGTACAAGCATGGCAGTTTCTTCATGAATGAATGGAATCAAGAGTGCGCGAATCAAATTACCATCATGGGCGTGCAGATTTCACCAGCTGTGGCATGCTGAAATGCTGTAAACTCTTTTATCTTCCACTTGGTTTTGGTACCTGATGTCAAGTGGTCATGGTAGAACTCCATCGTTCTTTTCATCCCAACTGCAAGTCTTTCATCCGAGTAGATGTACCCAGGCAGACCTGTGACTTTCCAGTAACCTGAGGGTGTTTTGACCGGAACGACGCCCCTTGCCTCCGGTAGTGGGCGGAAAAATAACAGCAGTCCCCTATGCGTGCTGCCACTACCTGCAAGCAACTAAGCAAGATGGTGGTGCATGGTTTTGATAGCAATTGGACTAAGACTAATAATTAGTATATCTATTTACCCTCCTATTTGGTGTGCTAGGACTAACTTTTAGCTCTCTAACAATTAGTCCTTAGCATCCAAACAGGCCCTTGACAATAGACTTCTAATAACTATAGAAAAAATAAATAAATTCTACTTTGCATATGTGCTCAAACATGATTATATGATATCTTATGCATACGTTGCTAAACCGTCTTACATTCCATAACCATGTAGTAGGTACCTCCGTACCTGTGGATCAGTCTCACCGTATCACGTCCAATGTGCCAAATGTCAAAAGAGTATCAAGGGAAATGTGCCAAATGACTTTTGCAGCAGCATTGGACTCGCAGGTTGATAAATGCAACTATCTTGTAGGCAGTATTGACAACTTTAACTCTTGGAGTAACTTGTGGGATGGGATGCTATTGCAAAATTTGAAGTTGTTTTGAATAACAAATGTTTAAAACTTACTTTTATGCTTTCTATGGATGTGATACTAATGATAGAGATAATAACACTAGTAATATGGTATGCACAATTTTCTTCTTATATAATGATATGCAGCTCTTTTGCGTGTTCAAGAAAAAAAATATGGCATGCACGGAGATCCTCCAATCTTATTTTCTCTGGTGCCAACATACTTTCAAGATTCCATGGGTCGTATGAGTAGACATCAACGATGGGGATACTGTATGTGATATCATCACATTGGTTGTCGAGCTTGTTCCTCAAGAGGAGTAAAATATGCAATTCGGATAACAATGACCTGATGACAGCAATGTAGAAGTTTAATTTCCATGCAAATCAAATAAGCAAGAACACAAAGGAGAAGAAGAACACCAAATTATATGGCTACAAGGATAAATCCAGACCTGTTGTCAGCATCTGTATCCACTGCTTCTCCATAATGCTCCGGCATCATTTCAACAAGTTCATCTGAGTCTTCCTCATCCCCATAATCTTCCACTCGCCCTAGGCTATACTGATCATCCTTGCCACCAATGATCTGCTGTACACATTGTATGCTGACTCTCTCACATCTAGCATGCACCCTGACTGCATCTCTGAAAGCCAATTCTATAGCCCTTCTGTGGGACTCATCAGAACCAGCACCACCAATTTTTGCAGATAACTCTTTCAAGTTTGACAAGTACCTGATGCCAACAGGTATTGTAATATGTTGATGGGCATGATTGGCATTGAAAACAAGCTTCAGCTTACAGAGATTAGGCATAGAACCCTCCTCGAATTTCAGCAAAGGGTCACAGCACTTGAACTTGAAGTATTTTATTACTGGAAATCCAGTCTTCCCAACGACTATCCTTGCTGCAGGCTTGGTCTGGCTATACAGGGAGAGAACAGCAAGAGCAGTCAATCCTCTGATAACATCAACATCATCCCTGTCTATTTTTGTAAGCCCAATCTTTAAGATTCGGAGCTTGTGGAGTTGCCCGATCCACTTGGGGATCCAGTAGAATATGCAAATCTGTGGCGAAACCTCAAGACTCTGAAGAAGGCCTGGGGCAGAGGACAAACTGCTGAAGCCACCAGAAATGGCCATGCCTGTAGCACCAGCCTCATCTGTAGATTTTGCATTATTAGTGGAAGCTCTTGGGACAAGAGTAAGAGACTTGAGGTTGCTGAGTCTGCCAAGAATTGAGGTCAGCAAGAACTGCATTTTGTTATACATATTTTCTGGCTGACCTGTAGAACAGGTTAGCTTAAGATCTACGAGATTGGTCAGCATGCTAAGGCTCTGTACATTCTCTATTGAATTACTACTGAGATCAAAATATCCAAGTGTGTGAAGCGATGTCATGTGGCCAATCCCATTAGGCAGGTCTGTCTCTGGGAGAACACTAAAATGCAGCAAGCTTGGCAAGTAAACAATTTCTGATGGAACTGTATTAACTCTTGCGTCTATTGTAAGTGTTTCCAAAGATTGCAGGCCTCGAATCTTGTTGCCTAGTTCTAAGGTAACATTAGATGTGACCTTCAAATATCTCAGCCGGAAAAGTTCTGAAATTCTAGTGAGGTCAAAATTGATGTTATCCTTATCGCCCCAAAAATGGAGAATCAGAACTTGAAGGAGATGAAACAGCACAATGGTAGGCGAACACTTGAAGACCCCCCAAAAGACAAGTGTTCGGACTTGTGACAGTCTCATATTTATTGGGAGTATCACATCTTCTGCATTACCAAATTGAAGAGACAGTCGACGCACCTTGTCAGAAAGTGTGGTGATTGTTTGAGAATGATGTATTGCAGTGACAAAATTCTCTTCTACTGACTTGTATCTGATAACAAGATTTAGCACCATACGGTGAACCACGCAGGACAAAACCTCACCATTTTTATTTATACATACAGGGAGGATCAGTTTTCTACTGATAAGCCTATCAAAAAAAGATCTGGCAATTTCTTTCTTATCTTGCCCTTCTGTTGCCTCGATAAAACCTTCAGCTATCCACTGGTTGACTAAATCATCCTTCCAAATTATGATGTCCTCTTCATACAGACCAGTGTATAATATACATGCTTTCAAATGCTGGGGAAGAATGTTGAAACTAAGGTCAAGGACTTGTTTCATCCCTTCACTGGTAGGATTTATCGATAAACTGTACCCTATGGATTTATTGACGTAATCCCATTGATCTGCTAAGCCTGGCTTACTTGATAAAACACCAGCGACAGTCACAATAGCCAGTGGCAAACCACCACATTTACTTATTATTGCATGAGAAATTTCCCTTAGTTCTGAATGACATTCATGTTGAGGGCCAAAAATTGAACTAAAAAACAATGTTCTTGAGTCATCTTCACCTAGTGGTTTCATCTTATAAACATACTTGGGGTCATGGTCACAAGATTGAAGAGCTAGATCCTCAATTTCTGTTGTTGTTAGTATTCTGCTGCAACAATTGGTATCTGGTAAAGCACGTTTAACAATGTCCCATGTGGATGTAGCACATAAATCCTCCACTACAATCAAGTACCTGCAAATATTTTTGTGCAGTGAAAACCTTGATTCAGATCAGTGGCAAACATGAAATAAGAACTGCACAAGCAGACTCTAGATTTTATTTCTCTGATTCAACCCATACATAGTAGGGTTACTTTACCGATATGAGAAAAGAAAAACCAGAGGTCACTGATAAACACATTTACTGAAAAATTTTCGGACTACAGTTCCAGGACTAATGATCAGGTTTGATGCATACATTATTTACCTAACTAATGCGCTGTAACTTACTCCTACACGGGATGATGAACCTATCAAGCAGGTTTAAAAAGGAGGCCAGAATGAAGACGCCGATATATTATGGATTTAATCCTAAATCGAAAGCCCAAGCAGCTCAAGCAGAAAATAGAACAGGAATAAACTTGCTTAGGCTTCCAGCATGGAAATCACAAAACAAGAGAAAAGTGGTAAATACAATCGAGAGAATACTATAATGCAATGACGAGCCATCGAGAGAATAACCAGCGGGCAGAAGCTGGGCGCTGCCGGCAAGGTAAGATGAGGGGAGGTCGCGCCGCGCGCCATCCAATCGGGCAACTGGACGGCGTTGAAAGGACGCGATGCGAGAGGAGGCCGGGCCGCGGCCGAGCCACTGAGGAATGGCGGCTCTAGCATGGACGGAGAGATGACCAAGGAGGCGCCTGCAGGCTGCAGCTCTTGCGTGGGCGCGGTGGAGCAGGATTGGGGAGGAAGAGGCGGCGGCTGCGGCGCTAGCGGGCTTTCTGCCGGCCCATCCGTAAAATGGGACCTAAAACTTTAGACCACCGTGCCTAGAAAAAATGGGGCCCAAGCGACACGCCGTTCAAGATCATATATGTTCTCCTGATATGATGTTGAGTTAAGAAAAATGTAAAAATTTTTAGATTCTCCGTCACATTAAACATTGCGGTACATATATTAAGTATTAAATATAAATAAAAAAAATAACTAATTATATAGTTTATCTGTAATTTACGAGATGAATTTTTTGAGACTAGTTAGTTCATGATTAGACAAATAAAAACGAAAATGCTACAATATCTATTTTGTTAAATTTTTTGGAACTAAATAAGGCCCGAACAAACTAATAAAATTTATAATGATGCAAGGCCTTGTTTAGTTTCGAAAACTTTTTAGTTTTCGGAACTGTAGCACTTTCGTTTTTATTTGACAAACATTGTTTAATTATAGAGTAAGTAGACTTAAAAGATTCATCTTGTGATTTACAGGTAAACTGTGCAATTAGTTTTTATTTTCGTTTATATTTAGTGCTCCATGCATGTACCGCAAGATTTGATATGATGGGGAAACTTGAATTTTTTTTTTTTGTTTTTGGGGTGAACTAAACAAGGCCCAAATATGTATATGTATTTAATTAACAGTAGCAGCAGGCGGCCCATACCTCTTATCTCGCAGATGTGCTCTGATGGTGGAAATTAAGCTGTGTATCGTCCAATTATCAGGTGGCTGGTGTGGGCCAATTTGAGAGAGCATGCTGACGAAAATCCTCCTCATGTCAGGTTCTTGGGAAGTCCGCACAAATGCGCGACAATCGAACTGATGTCCAAGCTTGCGGTAGAGTTCCATGGCAACTGTTGTCTTGCCGATTCCTCCAGACCCAACTATGGATACCACCTTAAGATTCTGCTGGTGCCCTTCATCATGCATCGTCAGGAGCAACTCTTGGAGATTTTCCATAGCAGCACTGATACCAACAATAACATCATCCTCGCACGTCGACGTCGTGGAATTCCACTTCCAGGACGAGCCAGAATAAACTCCATCATCAGTAGTAGTACATGATCTAATGGAGGAAGCTGCAGGGCCGGCAGAAATGGCATCAAGTTTATACGTGTTGTACCGTCCAAGTGCCTCTTGTGCACGCAAGCTGAATTCTCTGATCATGTTGGCCATGCAGAGGCGCTGCCTCAGCTTTTCACCAAGCCTAGAGAGTATAATTGTTTTGCTCTTACGACTAGGCCGCTGATGATGAGTAACCTGACGGCGGCTACGGACAGAAATGGATCCAGCAGCAGCCAATAAGGACTCGGGAGTGAGTAGCCCATAATGCTCGATGAAGTTCTCCATGTCGTACGACAGCTCCAGAGCCTCCTTCATAGCATGGTGGTCATCCAGGTTTTTCTCTTCTCCACCACGGGGTGTGGAATTAGAATGATGACATCTGCTAGTTGAACTTGAACCAGAGACAGGAACGGCGGCGGCGTCGCGATTGTACATGCTCATGTACCGTTGAAATAGCTCTTGTGCTCGCACTCTGGATTCTCTCATCTTGTTATTGGCTATCAAGATCTTATCGCCAAGCCTAGAGACAGTGGTCTTGCTCTTGTTACGACGCTGTCGCCGAGAAACAGATCCAGTCATCATCATCAAGGACAAGGACGACTCAGCAGCTGAGGTGTGCTCGTACTGGTCGATGAAGTAGTCCTCCATGTCATAAGACAGCTCGCGCACCTCCTTCCTCCAGCACCTAACCATCATAGCCTCATAGTCATCAAGGTTTGAGAGCATGGCCATGATTTCTTCGAGATCACCCTTGATGAGAGGTATCTCATCCTCCACGCCCTTGGGCAGGATGCATCCGTAACGATGACGCTGATGCAGTAGCCTGTCCAGCTTCCCCGGAAGCTTCAAAATGCTGCCGTCCAAAGGACTGGTGGTGGGACTAGGAGCCTCCATACTTGACATCGATCTCTATGAGGCCTAAGATCGAGCATGCATCATGTATGCTAACAGATTACTTTACCAATTAATCATGGTGCTCAAATTTATACAAACAAATTAAAGATATGCTGAAACAGAAATTAAGTAGTACGTACTAACCAAATACGAAGGTGAAGGGCATCAGCTTAGATCATGAGCGACGACCTCTCGTGTAGACGCAAACAAGGACTCTAGTTTCGAGAGATTGTTCCATTTTAATTCAGTTTTTCGAGCAGATCTTTGGCCTACAGTCCACCTAATAATAATGACCATATGCCCGCTACCAACTGTACATATCACTCTCACTGATTAAATCAAGACAGCAAAGCAACTAGTGGACTTGTCTGCCAGCTAGCTGCCCACCACTTGACAAGGACATAGATTTTTCAATATATTCTTTACACTTTTTTTGCGAAAAATATTCTTTACACATTGATCCTTGAGTATAAGTAAAATAAGAATAATAATAATAATGAAACTGTAAGAAAAATGGGTTGAACGGTTACCCTTCCTGGGTGCTCGGCTCCGTGTTTAATAGGCAGGGACTGCGTGGCATTTACATGTATGGTCAAGTATTACAGTTGTTGATCCTAAGCATGCACTCAACAAAGACTAATCTCGCCCACTCAATATTCCTGAGCATGGCGTTGTTCTTGTGATGCTACTCTAGCCACACACATACATACGACTAATCTCGCTCACTCAACATTCCTGAGCATGGCGTTGTTCTTGTGATGCTATTCTAGCCACACACACACATACATACTATTCATGGCGTTGTTCTCGTGATGCTATTCTAGCCACACACACATATATACTATTCTTAACAACCCTACTCAATTTCAACCGGCTACTAGGTTGAGATTGTTTCTAAAGGCTCCTATCTTGGTTGTAAGTAGAGGTTTTGTGAACCCGTGTGCTAGTTGATCAGCAGAGTTAATGAACCTGATGTCTAGGAGTTTTTCGGCTACTCTTTCTCGAACAAAATGGAAGTCTATTTCAATATGTTTGGTGCGAGCATGAAACACTGGGTTTACAGATAGGTACTTGGCGCCAATGTTGTCACACCATAGTCGAGCTGCACGAGGATGTAATATGCCAAGTTCATCAAGTAATTTTTGAATCCACATTACCTCTGCTGTTGCATTGGCCAATGCTTTGTACTCCGCTTCAGTGCTTGAGCGTGAGACTGTGGCTTGCTTCTTGGCACACCATGAGATGAGGTTAGGCCCAAGGAACACCGCAAAGCCACCTGTTGACCTTCGATCATCGGGACATCCTGTCCAATCAGCATCACTAAATGCACTTACCATCATGGAGTGAGAGGGTCGGAATTTGAGTCCCAAGTTCATGGTTTCTTGCACATATCGCAGAATCCGTTTGACGGCACTCCAGTGGACCGTAGTTGGTGCATGTAGGAACTGACATACTTTGTTGACTGAAAAGGAGATGTCCGGCCTTGTTAGGGTTAAATATTGTAGAGCTCCTATCACACTTCTGTATTTTGTTGCATCATCAGAATTTAATTTGCTTCCATCTGTGATGCTGAGTTTCTCTGAACTTGCAAGTGGGGTAGCAACGGCTTTACAATTCTCCATACCGGCTCGGTACACAACATCTTTGGCATCCTGTTCCTGTGACAGAGTTAGACCCTCCTTTGATCTCTTGACTTCTATGCCTAGGAAGTAATGGAGATCACCCAAATCTTTGAGAGCAAAGTCTTTTTCTAAGTCTTTGAGGAGAGCATTTGTGGCTTCTGTGGACGAGCTGGCCACAATAATAGCATCAACATAGACCAATAAAAATATAGTGTGCTGTCCTTTCCGATAAAAAAACAATGATGTATCACCTTTGGATGGAAGAAAACCCAGAGATGCAAGCTTGGCACAGAGTCTGGCATACCACGCACGTGGTGCTTGTTTGAGACCATATAATGCTTTGTCAAGTTTGCATACCCAGTTTGGCTTGGTCGTGTCAACATAACCAGGAGGCTGTAGCATATAGACTTCTTCTTCAAGGATGCCATGAAGAAACACATTTTGTACGTCCAACTGTCGAAGAGACGAACCCCTTGACACTGCAATAGACAAGATGAGTCTGATAGTAGCAGCTTTGACAACTGGGCTAAAAGTATCTTCATAGTCGATTCCATAACGTTGCTTGAAACCCTTGGCAACAAGTCGAGCTTTATGTCTATCTATGGAGCCATCAGATTTGCGCTTTACTTTGTAGACCCATTTGCAGTCAATAAGGTTTTTTCTGGAGGTGGAGGTACTAGATGTCAGGTCTTGTTTCGATGTAAAGCTTGGATCTCATTGTTCATGGCTGTGCGCCAATTTGAGTCTTGGAGAGCTTCTTAGATGGATGCTGGTTCTTCAGAGGTAGTAGCAGACATACCCCAGCGCACGGTCCCATCGGTGCGACGCTTGGGGCATGTGATGCCTTGAGAGAGTCAAGTTGTTGGCCGACTCGATGCAGGAGGAGCAGCAGGAGCAGTGGCCGTAGAGGATCCAGAAGGGAGGATCTTAGCTATCGCTGTCTCCCGCACAGTCTCGGTTGGCATCAGCGGCAGGGCGTGGTCACCGGTTGCGGGATCGCCTTGTGTAGCCACATTTTGGACCACAGGGTCAATATGAGAGACCACCGAGTTAGTAGGCACAGAGGATCTGGGTGCGACTAGGACCGCGTCATGTGCTGACACCACATCGTTGGTTGACGGTGATCCTGATCCGGATGCATGCGCTGCCTCCTGGTTCTGTCCAATTGAGGTGCCAGGCGGATCCTCCTCGACCGTTGAGCCGCCATGGTGCATGTCTCCGTGAGGGGCGCACATGAAAAAATGATGATTTGTGGCTGCATGTTCGTCGTTTGAAGGCGTGTCTTCACCAATGGACTCCATATTTTTTCCTGTATCATCATATAGCAACGAACAGAACTGGGAGCTACGTTAGGTGTAGGGTCAGTGGAAAGTCGATCATGCAAAGTTGCGTCCCCAAAAGAAGTAGGATTTTGAAGGGATTCAGGAAGAAGCAAGACCTCTGCCCGAAGACATGCTCCTACATTGGGGTTGAGTTCACAAAAAGGAAATATATGTTCATCGAATACAATATCTCTAGAGATATAGACACGTCCTTTAGAAGGGTCTAGACCTTCGGAAGGGTCTAGACACTTAAAGCCCTTATGGGAGTTACTGTCGCCAAGGAAGACACATCGTTTTGAACGAAACTGGAGTTTTTTTGTATTATATGGGCGAAGGTGAGGCCAGCATGCACACCCAAAAGTCCGGAGAAAAGAGTAGTCGGGTGTTTTGCCAAGTAGGCGTTCAAGTGGTGAAATATTGTGGATGACTTTTGAGGGTAGGCGGTTTATGAGGAAGACAGCTGTGAGAAAGGCTTCGTCCTAGAATTTTAGGGGCATGCTGGC
>Ga0182004_10001430_pt1 | contig 17468 bp, 13 predicted proteins | sample Sormic07211540_1_FD_120479 | JGI IMG/M metagenome (GOLD analysis project Ga0182004, IMG submission 120479) | Endophyte microbial communities from Sorghum bicolor roots, Mead, Nebraska, USA - 072115-40_1 MetaG | ecosystem: Host-associated > Plants > Roots > Unclassified | place: USA: Nebraska...
CCAGCAGCCGGAGAGAAGCAAAGCTTGTCCTCGTCCTCAAGTTGCCTGCGCTCGAGCTTGACGGAGGTGACTAGCCATGGTGCATCGCCGGCTTTTATAGCCATGGGTAAGGCGGTGGGGAGATTTTTGCCGGCATGCATGATCTGCAGCACAGCAATGCATGCTTGACTCAAGCTGGCCTTTACTGGAGCATGGCAGATTGGCAGCAGCACAGCATATGGCAGCAGCACAGCGTGTAAGCAGGTGTGGAGGCATATGCTTCTATTGCTGGGAAGGACACGCCACGAAGAAGACGACATCTGAGCATTCGGGAGTTGACGCGGGCTCACGCCGGCAGTGCTCGGATATTTTCTGGCCATTGAGATTTTTACCAGCATCCGTTGAAGAGTTACAGTGCATGGTAGGCAGCTGCTGGAAGAAAATGGGGTTTGGAATTTAAAGAAAATAATGAGATTTGGGAATACAAGGAAAACAATTTGGTGCCGCAAATAAATTCTAGAAAAACACACAAACAACACACGAACACTCATAATGCATATGCTGAATTTTAATGCAAGGTTTTTTGGAAAAACACTTTCAATAAAATGATTTCAAGGGAAATAAACTAATCAAGTTTTAATTTGTTGTAAACTTCCAAAAGTTTAAATTTTTAGTGAATTTTATCGTGATAAAAAACAAAGGGTGTCATATAGGGTCCAACAAGGAATAGGGGAAACTGCTTGCGCGCTTCTTGATATCTCGGTAAAAATATCAGAGTCATCGACAGGAGTTTGCATTTCTATCTCAGTTAAGCTTTTGCTTTACATTGCTACCTTGGTTGTGTTATTTGCCTTTCCTACCTTAGTTGTTGGCTAGTTGGTAGGATTGGAATGTAGGTTGCATAATCCTTTTGCGGTAGAGATATCAACACACCTAGCAGAATCATAGTTGCACATTTAGATAGTTTACTTATTACATGCGTTTCTCTAAGGTTGGAAATTAGGGGGCATAGTTAGAGAAAGACGTCATGATCCCTTCATTATTGATAAAGGTACTAAGGGACAACCTGATGAGAAAAGGAGCCATTTTTCCACTTATCCCCATACTACTACTCCATGGCCAGTTGGCAACTAACCAAGGATATATATGAAAAGAAGTAAAAAGAATAAATTGGCTCACTAAAATATGGGTCCCATATGTCATGATATAAAAAGGAATAGGTGAATGGGATATATAGCAGAAGAACGGCCTAAGGTAGAGCATCTCTAATAGTTTCCCTACCTAACCTATCAAAAGTCATTTTTACCTGTTCTCCTATCAAGTATATTTTTCCTTTTTTTATTTCCCAAGTCCTTCTCCATCTCCTTCAGATTTGGTGTAATATGTTTTCACCCTATGTGTTATTTGAGATAAAGAAACTGTTGGGAGAGAATATATAAATGCTGTGAAAATAGGAGAAACAAATGAATTTAGAACAACTCTTAGAGATGCTCTTAGTTTAAGCCCATTGGTTCTACATTATAAAATCTCCTTTGGTTGGGCATCTTAATCTTCTTTTTTCCTTTTGTAAAAGCCAAAAGCCAACCGAAAGGGTGAAAAATCATAGCTGCTTTAGACCAAAAGCTATTTTTACTCTAGTACAAAACTCAAAGCATGTCAACCCCCTTCTTTCAGCTGCTTTAATTTGGGGTAAAAATTTACCCACCTGCCACTGGTTTTGTGCGTATTGGTTCGTTTCTTTCTTTTCCTTCCCATCTATGTCGTCTTCCTATCTCGACTTTGTGAGGTCTTTCCATGGCCGGTGTGACTTCCCCTCCCATCCCTCAACTCCAATATCGACGGCTGTTCCCAGTGGCGGACGGACGGGGGGCTGCCCCCCCGTGGGCCGAAATTGTTTGGAGCGGATCTGCAGCCCGGCCCAAAAATTGTTAACCTAAAAAAAAACTCGACGCGTCTCGCATCCAGCTCCCATCACGCACGGCCGCGCCCTCGCTCGCATCCCGCAGCCGCGCCCTCGCTCGCATCCCGCACGCCCGCTGCCCCGCTCTACTGCCGCCGCCGCCGCCATTGCTGGCTTGCTGCCTGGCTCTTCCTCTGCCCCTCCCCTCTCCGCGCGGACGCCACCGGCCACCGCTGGTTCGCTGCTCCACGCCTCCACGGACCGCGCCGCCGCCGCCCGCCGGGACAGCGAGGCCGCGAGGGAGGACAGCCAGCAGCCGGCCAGCCAACGGCCACCGGCTAGGCCAGGCGCGGGGCGCCCACCAGTGCGGCCAGGCGGCGAGCCAGTGGCCAGCGCCAGCCGCTAGAGCCAGGCAGGCAGCCAGCCAGCCCTACTGCCCTAGGGTTAGAGTAGGGATTGTGCAAGCAAGGTGAGAAGATCCCTCTGTTTTTTTTTCATTACTGAATACTGACTAGATTTAGATTCAAGCAATTACTGATTTACTGATTGGTTTGAATTTATAGAATGAAAAAATATTGAGCAGGATTTCTTTGTATCTATTGAAGATGACAAAATTTTGGAGCGCTTTTAGGGCATAAGAAATCATAAGATAAACTTGCCACGCAAGGTCCCAAGGTGCGTATTGTTTTAATACTTTTCTTTTTGCTTGTTATCTTGATTATTGAAGAAGTGTATGATATTTGCAAATTATGTAGCATTGAGGGTGGCGGTTCAAGTCGTATTGGTTCAAGTGGTGTCAATTCTTAAGCTGAAAGACTCCTTGTATTTGGTACTTTTCTATCCTTAATTCTATGTATCTTTGACTTCAACTACTTTGAATCCATATCAAATTATCAATTTCTGTGTTTACCGAGCAAAACGTTCGTCTTGTTCTTTAGCCCCCCCTTGGTCCGTTTCTGGATCGCCAGCTCCAACACTAGCGGCGGTGGAGGAGCTACCATGGGCGGCGTCCTCTACCTCGACCGCGACATTGGCGGAGCCTCATGGCCACATCTCACAACCACGCACCTCTGCAACCTTGATCGTGGCGGTGGCCCGCCACGCTCCGATGGCGGCCCCGGCGGAGCGGCTTTCCTCACGCAGACATCCCCACCCTAAGTCCCTAACCGGTGCATGGTGCACCTCCCTATGGCGGTGCAAGCTCCCTGCGCAGCTTTGCCCCTAACCTCCACTCGATCGTATGCCCCCATGCATCCTCGGGGCAACGCAGCTCCGGCCTTGGCTCCGGCGGTCGAGGGCGCGGCCGGCCCTGGCCCCGATGGGGACGCGAGCGCTACCCCTGTGGCGGCGAGCGGCGGATGCAGGCAGCCCTAGCCCCAGCCAGACGCCCATTTCGAGCAAGCACGGGAGCTGCCCCATGCGCGATGCAGTCCCTGCTCGGGTGCTGGCGGTAGCGAGCAGATACGGCCAACCCCAGCCCTAGCCGGCGGCCCCTTCGCTGCGCTAGTGGTAGCGCTCGAGCAGACTTATAACTATCTCCGAGATACATATATACTTGTAATAACCCTATATGTATTTCTCATATTTATCGTTCTAAATTGTAGAAGCCTTTTTGGATAATCATTTCGTCTACAAACCATTTATCTAGACAAAGCGTATATTTAAATAAATGGTACAACCTATAGCCTTGAAAATCAAAATTGAACTATGATTTAAGATGGGTATAGTAGCTATATAAATAAACTATAGTTTTAAAAGTATCGTAGGCCTTGTTCAGTTCCGAATTTTTTTTATTTTATATACTATAGTATTTTTATTTTTATTTGGCAAATATTGTCCAATCATGGACTAACTAGGCTCAAAAAATTCATCTCGTAATTTATAGACAAACTGTATAATCAGTTTTTATATATATATATATATATATATATATTGTAAGATTTAATGTGACTGAGAATCTTAAAAAGTTTTTGGTTTTTTAAGTGAACTAAGGTATTATACGACATGACGGAGGGGCATTTATTTATGGTTAGTTATGGACAGTCTGGGCTTGGCCGGTTTAGCTCCGTATAAAAGCGCATAAACTCCCCGTAAAGGATACATATATATATACGGAAACAAAAGGAAAAAAAAAAGGTTTCCAAAACCAAGAACGGGTCCGGAAGCCCACCTGTCAGCGGGAAGTGGAGCGAACCACGCCCTCTCTCTCCGTCATGGGCTGGGACACGAAACGAGCCCATAAAAGCCTCCGCGTCCCCGCCGCGTTCTTCTGCCCACGGAGTGGACTCAAAGGACGAACACGATCTAGGGTTTGTTCCTTGCTGGGCCGAGGCGAGCCGCGATCCGATCCAGTAGTAGCCCCCCCGCCGCGCCGGCTGGTTTCCTGGACCTCACCTCGTCCCCCCCTTCTCCTTCCACTGCAAGGTAACCCACCGCACCCAACTGCAAGCCCTCTCCCTCCCCACCTCGTGTGTTCCTCTTCCTCCGCGCGGATTGATTGCTGGGTCTGGGGGGTGTTTGCAGTGATCGTTGCCTTGGATTGGGCCTTCCTTAAACTGTATGGAGGGCGGGTAGATCGATCGTCGATGGTGTGTGAGTTGGATGGGGTTTTCTGTGCTTGATGATTGCATTGGTTGGTACCTGCTGGTCCGAATCGCTGTATCGTCTGTCCGTAGTGTGTGTGTGTGTGTTTGTTGCAGTGGTAGGAAGCTGTTCGATGATCGTCGTAGCTCGCTGGACCCTGAGGTTTTTCGTTTCGATTGGTTTCCAGTTTATGATTTTCGCCTGCTATAATCAACGACGCCATGTGGTCGGAGAACATCAGCATCATCATCAGATGAAACAGTATGCGATTTGTTCTCGAACCAAAAAAGCATGCAATGATTTTCTTTTTTTTTAGTATGGTGTTTTCTGGACTTGTGTTTAATCTGTGTCGTGTGAACTTACTGCCAGTCTGGTTCCTCTGCGTGTTCAACAAGTGTGAGTTGTTATTGTCACGGCACGTGGTTAGAGTTCTTATTCTCAATGCTCTGTGTCTACTCAACAACTAAACAATGTTATATGTGCTTGGCATAGAAGCGATGGACACTAACTAAATAATGGCATATGTGCTTGGCATAGAAGCAATGGACAGTATATGGGGGATGGCGATATGCTTTCTGCTCGCAGTTCCATTTTTTTTTTCCTACATCGTCCTCTTTTGTTGGCAAGTACATTACTTCCCGACTAGAAATTCTGTCATATTTAAATACTCCCTCAATTCTAAATTATAAGTCATTACAAGAATCTTGGAGAGTCAAAGCATCTAAGATGTGATCAAAATTATAAAGAAAACTAAAAAGATTTGTGACATCAAATAGGTATATACTATGAAAATATAATTAATGAATAATCTAATAAAAATTTAGGCCTTGTTTAATTGTGAAAACTTTTTGGATTTCGCTACTGTAGCACTTTCGTTTGTATTTGGTAAATATTGTTCAATTATGTACTAACTTGGCTCAAAAAATTCGCCTCACGATTTACAGTATCTACATTTAGTACTCCATGCATGTGCCGCAAGATTCGATGCGACACGGAATCTTAAAAACTTTTTAGATTTTGATGGGAACTAAACAATGCCTTAGTTGGCATCATAAATGTTATTACTTTATCATATAAATTGTCAAACTTGTGATGCTTTGACTTTCCAAGATTCTTGAAATGAATTATAATTTGGAATGGAGGGAGTAGCTAGCTTACAAAAATGAATTTGTGATTTGGATCCACTTCCTTGAACCATTGTTAGTTCATACAACGACTGAGTGCTGTGGTACTGATTCTCTCATACAAAAACGTGATGTAAATATGTAATGGCTGAATGTATATTCAACTTATATTGTGCAAATCGCTTAATGAAATACATGCAGCGCATGTTCTCGAAAAAACTTATATTGTGCAAATATCTGTGACGTTTTCACTAGATAGATATTGCATTTTACTTATAGCTTCTTTAACCCGTTGTCTGTGTTCTAGTTTGACTACATTATATCTGACTTGATCGTATTTCTTCCAACCATTTTAGCTATTATTCTCAGCAAAGCATGGGTGATCCAAACAGCAATGACTCTTCCTTGGTGCATGGCACTGAGACAGTGTTCGAAGACTACGAGATTTTCCCTGGTGGCAATGAGATGGTTGATGTCTGTGATGCGATTATCAGTGACAAGATGGGTCATGATGCCGAAATGATCCTTGGTTACAAGATGGTCGACAACATCCATGATAACAAGATGGTTCACAGCAACCAGATTGTCCCTGTTGGTAGCAAGGTGGATCCTGGTGGTGAGATGGTCCCCTATGACCAAACAGTCCTCCATTGTAATCAGACGGTTCAAGGTAGTGAGATAGCTAGTGGCAATGTTACCACTGGGGTGAAACCACAAACCTCATCAAAACGCCGAAGAAAGACGTCCATGGTCTGGGAACATTTCACTACCGAAGATTCTGAGGGATGCACACGAGCTTGCTGCAAGCATTGTAACGGCATATTTGCATACAGTTCTGGATCAAAAATGTCAGGCACTAGCCATCTGAAGAGGCACATTACCCAGGGTCATTGCCCTGAGATTAAAGTTCAAGAACCTGCAGCAGGAGGGACAGAAAATTATTTTCAGGGTACTGTAGAGAAGCCTTCTAAGAGGCGGCGCCGCACTTGTACTGGTTATGCAAATGCTCGATTCAATCCAGACAGCAGTAAATCATACCTGGCGAAGATGATCATTCTGCATGACTACCCTCTGCTAATTGTTCAACAGCCAACCTTCATATCCTTTGTTGAGGGCCTGCAGCCTAGTTTCAAGGTGGTGAATACAGACGCAATGGAGGCAGAGGTTTATGCAGTTTATCTGAAGGAAAGAGAGAGCGTGCTGAAGCAAGTCGGAAATATTCCTGGAAGGATAAATCTCACAGTACAGTCTTGGACCACTAGCCAAACTCTTGGATATGTTTCCCTTGCAGGGCAATTCATTGATTCTGAGTGGAAGCTGCACCGAAGAATGCTCAACTTTGTGATGGTCCCTTGGCCTGGTTGTTCAGAGAATGCAGTTTCTGAAGCTATCAGCAGAAGCCTTCCTCAGTGGAACATGACTGACAAACTCTTCACCGTTACTGGAGATTATGAGTCCTCCTCACATGATATCTACAGTTTGAATTTGAGAGAGGAACTCTCCAGAAAGAATATTCCGATGCTTGGGGGGCAATTTTTGGTTGTGAGGTGCTATGCCCATATACTGAATGCAGCTGCAAGTGATGTCACTGCTTCAGTTCAAAGTGCCATCTACAAAATCCGTGAAAGTATAAAGTTCATAAAATCCTGTGTTAGCCATGAGGAGATGTTTGCTCACATCATTTTGCAACTGCAAATTCCTAGTAACCAGACCCTATGTCTAGACTTTAAAGCCCAGTGGAACACCACCTATCTTATGCTGCTGGCAGCTCTGGATTATAAGCAGGCATTCACCATGCTGGAGAAATGTAACGATAACTACAATCAAGCACCTTCGGCAGTGGACTGGGAGAAAGTCGAGGTTGCTTGCAGGTATCTGAAGCTGTTGTACGACTCTGCAAACAGCATTATGGCAACAGAAGATCCAACTTCAAACATATTTTTCCATGAGGCTTGGACAATTCAGAGAGAGATTTCAAATGCCACAGATGATCAAGATTCTATTTCCGGTACAATCACAAAAGGCATGCATGAGATATTTGACAAGTATTGGAGAGATTGCAATGTTGTGCTGGCCATTGCTGTTGTGATGGATCCCCGTTTCAAAATGAAGATTGTTGAGTTCAGTTACTCCAAAATCTATGGTCTGATGAAGGGCTCTAAGTATGTCAAGTTGGTGGATGATGCTGTACATGAGCTCTACAAAGAGTATGTTAGACAGCCACTTCCGTCGACGCCAGCCCATGTTGAGCAAGAGGTCACTGGCGCTCTGCCTGACAATAAGAACAACATTCCAACAGATCCTACTTCCACTGGCAATCTACTGTCAGGCTTCGACACGTACCTTTCAGAGGTAGCCCTGAGCCAGATCTCAAAGTCAGAGCTAGATCAGTACTTGGAAGAAGCCCTGGTCCCACGCATGCTGGAGTTTGACATTCTGATGTGGTGGAAGGTTAATGCCGTCAGGTACCCAACACTCTCGAGGATGGCCCAAGATGTCCTTGCAATACCGGTGTCCACCGTTGGTCGTGGCAGCTCCGTGTTCGCAGCTGGGACGGAAGCCAAGATGCTTGACGACTACCAGAGCTCACTGCACCCTGAAACCTTGGAGGCACTGTTCTGCGCAAAAGATTGGTTACAGCATTCCTCTCCTGCTGCTCCATAGACACCCAGTCTTGTGTCGGTGAAGAAGTGAAGACGAAGAGGGTTTCCATGTAGTTCTACTGTTCTAGTGGTAGCTGATCTTTGCATGTCGAAGTAGCAGGCTTCCATATAAGATGGTCGTTAGGAATGTTTTAGCGGTGGGTTAATATCGTTGGCTGAATGCACAGGCATTCCCTTGACTCGGTGAATTTAATTAGTTGCCGGTGGTGTAGTGCTTTTAATTTTCTGTGTTCGTGGCCTGGTGCCATTCTTTGCATTTGTTCTGTTACGAGCTTCAGGTTTCCATATCCATTCCTCTCTGGCGTACATAACAAAAGGATCGCAACATTCAGGGATGCTGCTGCTTGTAAAATCTGCTCGTCCCGTCCCATCCCTGCCTAGTAGTGCTATGTTTATCTGTCTGTTAATTAGGATCACCAGGTATTATGAATACCTTAACTTTGTACCACTAAATAGAAGTCACCGAGTCCATTAGGACATAAAGCAAAAAAAAAAAAAAAAGATCAGTTAAACATCATTTTCTCCCCATGTTTCTTTTGTTATTCATTCAGTCAAATCCAGCAGCCATCTAGTTAATGGTTTATCAACGTATCCATTCCACCTCTGCCTACAAGTAAAGGATCAATAGAAATGGAGCTGACAGCAAATTATCACTGCGAACTTCTCGAACTACTGGCCCAGTACTGCAATCTCAACATGTGATTTCGAACACCATGGAGCCATGCGAATTAACCACTGCTGAAATCTCTTCCTTCACAGGACCGAAATTCTTTCCGCTCCAAACTTCAGTGCAGCTGCATAGCTCTTTTTTCAAAAAAGTTCTTCTGAGAACCTTTCCAAGATCTGATATTTGTACGGTCATCTTCCTGCTCACGGAGTCGAGGTTGAAGAACGCAAGATAGATTTCTCCTGCACCATGGAAGACAGCTCAGACAAAATATATTTTCTCACGCATTACCCAAAAATAGAAACAAGATGTCAAGATGAGACGGTCATCATTTGAAGCTGAAACCATCTCGATAGGGAATACAAAATACACATCAGACTGCTAAATTTGGAGATTCAAATATTTCGTGACTTCTATTTACTGTTAAATTTAAAGGTACGTAGATCTGTTAGGTTTATGTATGTACAAAACAGAGGAAGAAGAGTTCAACGTATCTGAAATATGAAAAGGAGTTAGAAAACTATCAGTAAAGTAGTATATAAAAAGACTCGACCAGGGGGAGAGACGTCCCCCTGATATTCATCTCAAGAAGATGGTGCCGTGACTCGAACCCGGCTGGCTCAGCCAAGCTTCTTTGGCGTGTTGAACTGACCAGTTGCACCATGAGAGTGTTGGTAGTAAAGTAGTATATTCCTTGTGATGAAAATAATAAAGCACAAAAGCTTATCCACATCGTCTAATATGTACAAAGAAAGTTCTGTCCCCATACCATCCAGGCCCTCAAGGGTTTGTCTGCCTAGAAATGGGTTAATAGTTGATCATAACCCTGATATTCAGGCATATTTGTAAAAAGAAGTACAGGAACAGCTATGGTGGTCTACTGGTCATGTGTCTGGTTGAAACTTTGGACTTACAGGATTGGTGAGTTGGAAATCAGTCATATTCCGGGGAAGAACTACCTCTAGCGCTAGGCACATAGAGACTATAATATGACTTCTCCCCTTACAGTTCAAACTATGAAAATCAGTTCCTGCATTCTCTGTTCAAAAATTAAAATATGGTTTCCAGGCAACCTCGGTCTCTATTATCCACTCTTGCAATATCTCTATCCTGCAGTCTTGGTATGATTTGTGTGTCATGTGGTCAGTCTAAGAATATCATAGTCTACCAATAAGACCTTTTGTTATCCTCGCCCCAAAAAAAAAGACCTTTTGTTAACACAGAAGAAGCACATGTACCACATGGAAATATTGTAATTGTGGTTGCAAGTTTTCATATATCGCAGAGGAGCCAATTAAAAGAGTTGTGTATGTTACTAATCGACGTATATTTAGATTTCTCACAAGAGTAAACTAATTTACAGGATGCCTGTAGGATACTTGGATAACTAACCTTTACTTCCAGTTGCAACCCATGCACGACCTCCACTGGTACCTACATTTCATAGGAAACTGTAGTGATATCAAGTAATTCAAAACAAACAAAGTTATGTAATATATACCTCCTTCGTCCCTTGATTCCACTTTGGCACATAATCCTGAATAGCTGCTCACAAGATTTCCATTCGCATTTAACTCCCACATCTGCATTCATCATTCATGTGTAACAAATGCCATAAGTTCAGTTGCCAAACAGGATAGTTACTAGTTGAAATAAAGTGAATTGCCCATCTTTCCCTAATAGCTTAAGCTTTGGGGTTGAAATGGCCGAAACCAGAGGTCTCAAATAAACAATAATTGTTGCTCCCTCCTATTCCATGTCTGAGGCATGACTGCATGAGGAAGCTTTTGGGTTCAACTAGATAGTACTCACTCCCAGAAATTCATAACTAGTAATGTGTTTGGTTTTGTGTGCAGTAAGTAACACTTCATGGAATATTCTCTTTGAAAAGATTGGGAAGGTGGTGGTGACAGTAGAGGTCTTACCTGTTTTGCATGCCACCTGCATGCAGAGAACATAGGAAACCTGATCTCTGAGGCAGTCCGCCTTTGACCAGCAGATGCATCCAAACAAGTATCATCAGTGTTTGTAACTGAAATATGAAACTTGGAAAGGTGTTCCTTCTTCCTACAATGTATAAAATGTGTTAATACAAATCATTGAGTGAGCACTTCTCTGTTTATTAATAGGGTGGATCTTACGATGGAAGCAGACGTTTTGTTTTTCCCAGGCAAAATGAGACATTTTTATCATTCAGTATTTCATAGTTCCTGCATATATGATCTGGTTTCCCATCTTGTGGAAACATATACCATCCATTAGCTGCATCGTCACTGCAAGTAGTGAGACTGACAAACATGCCATCATTCTTGGTAAGGTGAACAGGATAAGGAGACCTAAAGTGACCAGGATGTTCTTCATTTGATGTCCTTTCACTGTACACATAATGGAACTGAAAATATCTACAGGTCAGTTTACAACTCATTTGTGCTTACAAAGCAGACACCATTCTAATCGGAAGTCTCCAATGCAGGTACCTCCATGTTATTTCTACTATAGTGGTTTATCTTCAACAAAGCAGGATTAGTAATTATGTTTAATGTACTATCGTCAAGATTCCTCAAATCTCCTCCATACATGAGAGGTGATTTAGCCATTGACCAAAGTGCCATCTGTAAGGTCATGTCAAAGAAAAAGGAGTTCATTACTATACAAAAAAAGATACAGAACACTTAAATTTGAAGTGATCATCAACAACCTGTGATTTTTGTTCATCAAGAGTAAGGTTACATTTCCTGTGAGGGCCCTGATTTACACCTGCATTAATAGAAGAAAAAAGAGTCTGTCTCTGATACACCTGCATATATATTATCTCATTCAAGATATTCTTGGAAAAAGAACAAGGGAATGAAAAGAAAAACAGAGATAAGATATATGATGTACTCAAACCATTCAAGAAAACTTTCAAGAAGATGAGTTAAATGTAGCTGAATAAATTAATACACCCACACCTGCTACCAACTGAGCTAGACCAGTTTCCCTCTTTGGCTAAAATAAACTAATACCATTCTATTAAAGAGAATAATTAATGCCATAAAAGTGTAAATTTTCCACATTTCCTATGCAGACTTCAGATATTTCATACACCAACCCCAATTACTAAAAAGTACCAAGCTGGGACAGACATTGTCCACAGTGCCTTAATGGAATTTTTGTTGCCACAAAGAATATATTTGAACGATGGAAAGGATAGCATGCATTCATATTGTTTGCTACTTTGACTTTGAAATTTACTCTGTTTACTGATACAAAAATTTACTAACATGCATTTAGTAGAAAATTATGATTCATTTTCTCCTGAATATTGTGAATTTGCTTCATTGTTAAAAGTCACTAGAGCCAGATAACAATCAAGATTAGTTTTATTTCTTAACATAGAGTTAAATCATACTTGGATCAGTAAGCCATCCAAATGGAAGCATGTCCAAGTCTGGCCAAGATCTTCCTCGCAACCCGGTGGCCCCAATCTTCTTAGCAGCAGCGAAGGAACTGCATACAATATGCAAAGGGAAATAAAATAATAAATAAGTTTTTCTTTACTACACAACATACGTATACAAGGTATGAAAACTAGTGAGTATACATGCAATGAAACAGAACAAAAAAGAAAATATCTGTTCGATTTACCTCGACACACCAAAATGTGAGCTCACATCCTTCCAGTTGTCCCAATCATCTCCAGTTATCCTATACATGTTAACATGATCACTAATATTCTCAGCTAATGCTGGAGTAACTTCAGTTCCTGGTGAGATTGACAGGATGATCGGACGATCAATTTCTTGCAATAGCTGCAATATAGGAATTAGCTGATTCCAGAAGTGTTCTGATTTCAATGAACTAGTGTAATTAATTATAAATAGGGAGTTATACCTCTGAAATAGTGATGATCTCTTCTGGGCTATAATCTGTGCCGAAGATACAATCGACCTTTACTGCAAACAAAACAGAATGGTCAGTATGAAAGAATTTATTCAATCCTTAGTTTTGGCAGCAGATGGAAAGGTTCAACTAAGAGTTGAGATATATGTATGCTATCCACAGAACCATGAACCTAAAGAATAAGCATACCAAAATCAACACCCCAATCAGCATACTGTCGATAAAGAGATCTTAAGAAGGCCCGTCCAGCTCCAATATCCGTATTAACACTCATAAATCCATGTGTCATCCATGCACAAGTTCTGTGACTGAGGCCTATGTCACGTGCTGTCCACTGACGGCCATCCTCTAGATACGGCCTTCCCTGAAAAGAATCACAAGAGACCATTCTAAGAGTTCAAACTAGAGTACAGCAACTTCTATCTGCATTTCAGTATGGCTATGTGTGCTGTCCTGTTTCCAAGAGTCATTTGTTCAATTGTAGATAGAAGTTCAAATTTCACAGAAAAAACACAGTTTTTGTTTGTCAAACATGCAGGAGAGCTGCACATATTTGTATTAAGAAGAAAAAAGGGGTAATAACCCTTACAACACACACACCCACACACTCAAGAATCTAGAAAGCACAGTGGCTAAGTCATTCAAAACATCAGATAATATGAAACCACAGAAATATCATATGGTATAGATAATTAAAAAAATACTATGGGAAAGAACATTTCACACAAGATTAAAGAATAATGGAACAGATAAGTAAATCAGAAATTTGTTGGTGCCCAGGGGAACCAGTATTCTGATGAGCAAAGATACAGTTTATCCAACATTTTGCAATGTTTCAAAAACACCTCAAGAAAGGATAATGTTTCAGACACAATTTATCCAACACATAAGATAATCCTGTAAAATTAAATTTTAAAATCATCTTTCATCTCGATATTCAAAAAGGATTAAGAATGGTTCTTGTGTATACAAGTTAACTTTAACAATGATTATTGGTTTTTGGGTATACAACATGATGTTAACAAGGATTAATAGCAGAGTTGGACAACCCTGACAGAATGAATGTAACAAGACTTCCCAAAGTAAAATGCTAATATTAAAAACTTTTAGTTGCCATGTACTAGCATATTAAAAGGAAGAACTGTACCGTCTTAATGTCCAAGATAGGTGTGTTTGCATTAACAGCCTGCACACTTATCCCTTTCATCAAATGGATGCCAAATTTCAAGCCCATTCCATGAACCTTACTGGCAATTTGACTGAACCCTTTATCAACTCTAGATGATGGAAACCTTTGAAGGTCCGGAAAAGGTCGACCCCATTCATCAATGTTGTCAAACCCATATGAATCTGTGTATGCACCTTCAACATATTTCCGGTACCAGAGGAAATCAATAACTGCATACTATCCATAGAGACAGAACAAAACGTTAAACGAGTCGTCACGATTTTACTGGATCGCATTTCTTATGTTTTTATCTATCACCATTCACCAAATTAAAGAGTTAGGGGAATAACCTGATATCCATGTGGGAGTAACTTCTCTGCCATGATCTGTGCATTTTGCAGGTATGCATTTTCGTCTACAGTCCATGAAAAAGAATCATACGAGTTCCACCCTCTTGGAGGTAACACGGCATGTTCTTCATTTGCCTCGGAAGTACCCCTGAAATTTACACAAACGAATAAATCAAAGTAATAGTCAGTTTTCTTTTGTTTTGGTTACAGTAGATCAAATCTTGAAGCTCTGTAAGTAAATTTCTTCATTATACAGAACCTAACTGTAGTTTTTTTTCTACTTTGAGAGTAGCATTGCATCATATTCATAAATGCTTGATTGAGATTAAGTTAGGAAAGAAAAACAGTGTTGGACACGAACCAATGTATGTATATTCATCAAGCTGATTTTGTGCACGGGTCTAAAACTACTACACAGCAATATCCATGACGCATCAATTTGGCTAGCAAAAGGGTTCTCATCTACTTGAGCAAAATTCTGTCGGTTTCTACTCCAGTCCGAGTGTCCGCGTTGTTCACTCTACAATTACGGGGGATATTAGAGTACAGTATATGGTAAGAATCAGGAACAATCTAAAGTTGTTATGATAGGGTAAGATTAGTTTTCTCTATAAATGCTTGAGATGCAACCATGTACTGTAAAGCAGGCACACGAGGCTCAACACAGATCATCATATTCATATCCTCGATTCCTCATACAAATCAGGCTACTCAGTGACTGGGAAATGTCTCTCAAAATATCGTGACACAATTCATTGGTCTAGAGATTTCAAACATTTAGCTAAAAATAACTCAGTCTTACAACAGTCTTGCTAGTAATAAGATACAAAATAGCCAAAAAAAAAACCCTCCTGTTCGTTAAAAAAAAGAAAAAAAAAAGATTCAAGATAACACAACTCCAACGAATCAATTAACTGAATCGCTGGAGCGAAAGTCGCGGCAGCATGTTCGCGAACTAACCGGAGTCGTCGCTGCAACCAAACAGAAAAGAAAATCCACCCAAAGTGCATAAAGTAGAAGCACAACAACTGGCAAGAAGTGCGCACTGACCAGAACAAGAGGAGGAGGAAGTGGAGGGCGCAGTGACGCCTCCATGGCGAAGGGGAGGTAGCCCCGCCCATGGCCTTCCCGCCGCTGGCCACCGGACAGGACTCGCCGCCTCTGGGATGTGGCTGTACTGCTGTGACGGGAGCAGAGCAGAGCTGGGGAGGGAGAGAGAGAGGTAGAGAGCAGGCGGCACTTTTAGGCCTTGTTTAGTTCGTAAAAATTTTCAAGATTCCCTGTCACATCGAATCTTTGGTCACATGCATGGAGCATTAAATATAAATAAAAATAAAAACTAATTGTACAATTTACCTATAATTTGTGAGATAAATCTTTTGAGCCTAGATACTCTTTGTTTGGACAATGTTTGTCAAATAAAAACAAAAGTGCTACGGTAGCCAAAAACGAAAATTTTTGCGAACTAAACAAGGCCTTATTGGAGTGGCACTGGGTTGTTGGGGAGTGCGTCTGCTGTGGCTGTGCGGCGTGTCGACTCCCGAGGAGGTCACGGTCACGGGTGCATCTTTTCGGCGGCACGCCGGTTCTACCTGTTGGCAGGCTGACACGACGAGGGCTCGAGGCCCGCCTGATGATTACTGATGATGATGAGACGCTGAAACCGGTTTCTTTCGGCGTTAGGGCCACTCTCAAGAAACCGTTTTCAAAAAAATCCGCTGACAGAGCATCAATAAAATGAATAATAAAACCTCTACAATGCAAGAGTTTCACCTTAATGTTTCCTAGGCTGGGCAAAACATTTAATTACTGCAAAATGATTGGATCACATGCAAAATGGTGAAACAATTTTGTCCTCAGTGTGAATTTCATCCTGTTTCACCGCGTGGGAAACAATGCCAGCGGAGTTTCACCATGGTGAAACTACTTCTTTCTCTCTCCTCTTCATTTCATGCAAAAAGTGCAGTTTTGCTGACATGGTGCTCTAATAAATGTGCATGACATCCTCGTGAAACCCCCATTGAGACTGGCCTTAGGCCTTGTTTAGTTTCCACCAAAAACCAAAAAAATTTCAAAATTCCCCATCACATCGAATTTTGCAGCACATACATGAAGCATTAAATATAAACGAAAATAAAAACTAATTACACAGTTTGTCTGTAAATCACGAGACGAATCTTTTGATCCTAGTTAGTCCATGATTGAATAATATTTACCACAAACAAACAAAAATGCTACAGTAGTAAAATCCAAAAACATTTCATCTAAACAAGGCCTTACTTTATTTATATTTGACATTTAAAAATTATAAATAAATTATATAATTAGTTATTTGTTTTATCTATATCTAGTGTTTTATATATATATATATATATATATATATATATAATATTTGATGTGATAGGAAATGCGAAAAACTTAACATAATATTTTAGAATTAGACAAGGCCTTGGTTGGGTTTAGAAGATTCTATCCGCGGATACGGTATTATATTCGACTGGTGGATACGAGTAGTCGGACTACAAAAATATGGTTATGGGTGGATAAAATTTTTTACGTGTTAGGATAAGTAATTTATGCGGATAGATATTTACTTTAAGTGTGTTTTACTCATCTAGTCTCAATATCAACGGAACAGATTAAAATTAAGTACACCAAAAGTTATAAAAATAAATATATAATAAAGTAAATACTAATAGTTTTGTGTGAAATCACTACGGGAGACAGACGTTTTGCCGAGTGTCAAAAACACTCGGCAAAGGCCCAAATACACTCGGCAAAGCCTTTGCCCAGTGCCACACTCGGCAAAGAGCACACGGCAAAATTCTGGCCGGCAAAGGGTCTTTGCCGAGTGTTTTTTATCGGGCACTCGGCAAAGGCTTTGCCGAGTGCCGACACTCGGCAGAGAAAAAATTAAAAAAAAGCCAAAAAAATAGAAAAAAAAATTGTTTTTTTGTGGTAGGGCTACCATTAGCTAGAAGTACACCAAAAGTTATAAAATAAATATATGATAAAGTAAATACTAATAGTTTTGTGCGAAATTACTACGGGAGACAGACGCTTTGCCGAGTGTCAAAAACACTCGGCAAAGGCTCAAATACACTCGGCAAAGCCTTTGCCGAGTGCCACACTCGGCAAAAAGCACACGACAA